>Ga0210040_10000315_pt1 | contig 83473 bp, 73 predicted proteins | sample CryGeyCG12114_NA_FD_185462 | JGI IMG/M metagenome (GOLD analysis project Ga0210040, IMG submission 185462) | Groundwater microbial communities from aquifer - Crystal Geyser CG19_WC_8/21/14_NA (SPAdes) (version 2) | ecosystem: Environmental > Aquatic > Deep subsurface > Groundwater | place: USA... | reverse complement strand
AGGGTGAAGCACGTCGAGGTCCTCGTGGTCGATCAGAGAGTTAGCGCTTCTGATCCTCGGGGACCTCGACCCCTACCCGCCCACCATCACCCGGCGAGCCTCATCCCCACCGGATGTCCGAAGAGCCAGTATGCCGAGCAGCTCGGCTCGATGGCGACCGTTCATCCCTCTGACGTCCACCTGGTCACATCGTGGGCGGCCCAGCTGGATGGGCCACTGCTCGACGCTGGCTGTGGTCCCGGGCACTGGGCCACGTACCTCGCAGAACACGGGAGCGACGTGCATGGTGTCGATCAGGTGCCCGAATTCATCGGTCACGCCCGCAGCCTCCATCCCGATGTGCCGTTCGTCGTCGGCAGCATCGACGCCCTGCCGGATGCGGCTGAGACCTACGGCGGTGTCCTGGCCTGGTACTCGTTGATTCACCACCAGCCGAGCACGATGCGTCGCGCCCTTGACGAGTTCGCCCGCGTCCTCCGACCAGGCGGCGGGCTCCTGGTGGGATTCTTCGTCGGGCCAGCTGTGGAGGCGTTCGACCACGCGACCGTCACTGCCTACCGTTGGTCCCCAGACGCTCTGTCGAACGAGCTGCGAGCGGCCGGCTTCGACGTGATCGAGACCCACACGCGAACGGCATCCCAGGCGAGACAGCGACCCCATGGAGCGATTGTGGCGCGACTCACTGGCCGGGGCGGGCGGTCGAGATCCGCGTAGGGGTCGAACGAATCGGCGGTGCAACGCGGAGTGTCATCCCGCCGATCTCAGTGGGCGAGCATGCGGTGGGCGGCGGTCACCTCAAACTTCGCCCAGCTCCCGTCGGAGCAGGCAGAACTCGTTTCCTTCCGGATCCGCCAGGACGCGCCACGACTCATCACCGGTTTGCCCCACATCTGCGCGACGGGCACCCAACTGGAGAAGTCGCGCTAACTCCTCCTCCTGGGAGGATCCCACCGGGCTGACATCCCAATGCAACCGCAACGGCTCCAATTTCTCGTCACTGACCAATGCGAAGACGATCGTGGGTGCTGCGCCCCCGAATCCGTCGGCCGGCCCGATCTCGACGTCAGGTCCCTCCCTCCCAAGCTCGACGTAGCCCAACACGTGACACCAGAAGAGGGAAAGCTCCTCGGGGTCGCGGCAGTTCAACACCAACTCCGACAGCCTGCTCGCCATGCGGCGACCCTACAACCGTGCACTCCGCGAGACGCACCCGGCCGACCAGTAGCTGATCGGTTAGAGGAGGTCGAGATCCGAGCACCCGCGGTCTCCGCGAGGTGTCCGAAATCGTCGTTCCCGATGGGACCGCCCGACGATTTCTGACACCTCGCGGGGCGCGGGCGCGGGCGCGGGCGCGGGCGCGGGCGCGGGCGCGGGCGCGGGGCGCGGGGCGGGGCGCGGGGGCGAGCTACGCCTGATCCGGCACCGTCACGATGTGGTTCTGGTACGCCCACACCACGGCCTGGAGCCGCGACCGGACCCCGAGCTTCGGCAGCATCCGCGCCAGGTGCGACTTCACCGTCGAGACCTCGAGCACCAGCGCGGCGGCGATCTCCTCGTTCGACATTCCCTGCGCCAGCAGCAGGAGCACCTCGCGCTCGCGAGCGGTCAGCACCCCGTCCGCCCGCTCGCCGGAGACCGGCTGCAAGCTCCGTCGTGACACGAACTCGCGCAGCACCCGCCGGGTGAGGGCCTGGTCCAGGGTGCCGTTGCCCGCGGCGACCTGGCGCACGGCCTCGACGATGGTGTCGGGCTCGGCGTCCTTGAGCAGGAAGCCGGAGGCGCCGGCCTCCAGTGCCCCGAACACGTAGTCGTCGAGGTCGAACGTCGTGAGCATCAGCACCGGGATCGCCGGGTCGGCGTCAGGTGCGCAGAAGATCCGGGCGAGCTCTATGCCGTTCATCACGGGCATCCGGATGTCCAGGCATGCGACGTCGGGCCGCGTCGAGCGTGCGAGGGCGAGCGCCTCGCCGCCGTCCGCGGCGACGCCGACCACGTCGATGTCGGTCTCCGCGCCGAGAAGCGCGGAGACGCCGGCGCGGACCAGCGCCTGGTCGTCCGCCACCAGGACCCGGATCACGGGAGCATCCCGAGGCCGTCGACCGCCCCGGTGGGCGCGGCAGGAGCCTCCCGTCCGAGCGTCAGCGCCACCAGCCACCCGCCACCGGCGGTGGGTCCGGTCTGGAGGCTCGCCCCCACCAGGTCCGCCCGCTCGCGCATCCCCCGCAGGCCGTTGCCCCCCGACGGCGAACGCTCGGCTGCCGGGACGGTGGCGGGTGCGTTCTCCACCCGGATCGCGACCTGTTTCGGGTCGCGGTCGTCGACGGTCACGGTGCACGGGGCGGAGGGGGCGTGCAGGGCGGCGTTCGCCAGGGCCTCCTGGACGGTGCGGTAGGCGGCGAGCTGGGCGAGCGGACCGACGCCGTCGGCGAGGGGACGGTCACCGGCGAGGGGACGGTCGCCTGCAAGGGGACCGTCGCCAGTGAGGACCTCGAGCTGCACGTCGCTCCGGTACCGGGCACGCTCCACCAGGTCGACGATGCCGGCGACGGTCTCGACGGCACGTTCCGCGGGTGCGTCGTCGCGGAGCAGGCCGACCAGGCGGCGGAGGTCGTCGAGCACGGCGGTGCTCTGCTCCCGGACCTGCCGCGCGCCCTCGTGGGCACGCTCCGGGTCGGTGTCGATCTGCCGGTCGATCACGGCAGCCATCAGCGCGATGCCGGACAGGTGGTGGGCGGCGATGTCGTGGAGCTCGCGCGCCATCGCGGCGCGCTCGCGGGACACCGCGGATTCGATGCGGGCGTCCTGCTCTCGGCCGACGGCGCTCGCCTCGGCGCTGCGGGCAGCGCGGACCTCGCGGCGGGACGTGACGAGCAGGGTGATCAGGAGCGGCAGCCCGACCGCGCTGACGGCCTGCAGGAGGCCCTGTCCGATCGAGCCGGTGAGCCCCTGCACGAAGTCCGCGCGGAATGCGCCGGAGGTGCACGCGAACAGCACCGCGTTGCCGACGACGACCAGGGCGGCCGCCGCCAGGAGCGCGCCCCAGAGCCGGGGGAGCGGCACACGCAGCGTGGCGACGACGACGGCGACGACGACCGGCAGGGCGGTCAGGCCGAACAGGTCGAGGACCTGCGGTGCGAGCGCGGCGACCAGGACGGGGAGCGCGGCGACCACGACGAGCGCGGCGCGCGGTGCGCGGCGCGCGGTGAGTAGCGCGGCGGACTGGGCGAGCAGGCCGAGCGCGAGGACGATCCACGACGCGCTCAGCGGTGCCGGGTAGACGGTGCCGAGGCTGGAACTGTCCGGGTCCGCGGCGTCGAGCGGGGGCAGGCCGACGAGGAGTCCGATCGCGACGATCGCCGTGGCGACCGCGACGACGACGTCGACGCGTCGCTCGCGCGGCTCAGCGGGTGCCATCGTGCGATCCTACGAGGCGTTCGCGACCGGCGGCTTGGTGGCCGGCGCTCCTGTGGATCACGGCGACGTCGTAGCCGAGGCGTCCGCGCGTCACCACGAGGAGCACCGCCGCGGCGATCGTCGACAGGATCGTGAGCCCGAACATCATGGTGCCGGCTGTCATCCCCGGGTACATGTCCGCCCAGAGCGTCGTGATCGTGTTGTTCACGCCGACGTGCAGCAGCAGCGCAAGCGGCAGGCTCTGCCCGGTCCTGTTGAACACCCAGATCATGATGACGTTGAACGTGATGGTGAACGCGGCGAACACCAGCGGCTCGGTCCAGTGTGCGTTCGGCCAGCCGCCCCAGTCGCTGAGGTAGAGCGGCAGGTGCCACAGCGCCCAGATCGGGCCGAGGATCGCGGCGGCGCCGAGTGCGCCGAACCGGGACTGGAGGCGCGGCAGCGCGAAGTCACGCCAGCCCGGCTCCTCGGACAGCCCGGTCGTGAACAGCTGGACGATCAGTCCGGGGACCAGGGCGACGAGCGCCATGGTCGAGGGAGCCTGCACGGCGCCGCCGGCGAACGGCAGGCCGGACACGACGATCAGCGCGGGGACCCCGACGAGCGCCAGGGCGTACCAGTACCAGGCGACGCGCCAGCGCCACAGTCGCCCGACCCAGCGACGGAGGCCCGGGCGGCCGTCGGCGATCGCGGTCACCAGGAAGGCGCTGCCGAGCGGGCCGAGCAGCGCGCCGGGCAGCACCCCGGAGAACTGGGCGGAGCCGAGGAGCTCCGGGAAGTGCAGCTGCCACACACCGAGACCGTGCGGCGAGAGGATGTACGGGATCCAGGCGAGCCAGCTGAGGCCCAGCGCGAGGGTGAAGAAGGACACGAGCGGGTGCCGGGCGACGACGCCCCGGGCTCCCGCTCTCGTCGTGATGGCGGTGCCGGCGGATGGCCGGACTTGGGTGGTGTTCGTCATGGCATCGACGCTAGGGAGCGTCGCGCCGCGGGACGACGGGCGGAGGACGGCACCTTCGCCGGTTGCATCGAAGGATGCAACCGGTCCCAGTGGCGGGAGCGCCGTCAATGACGATCCGTGTGTCGCCGACGCCAATCGTCGCTGGATGTCAGTCGCGCACCTGGTCGAGATTGTGGTGGACGCGCGTCAGGAGGCTCCTCAAAGTGTCGATCTCGTCAGCGTCGAATCCCGCGAGGGCAGTGCGCTCGAGGTCGCCGAGGCGTTCGTTGCCCTCTTGAAGGCGTGGGTCTCCTGGGTCGACGAGCGTGACGGTACGGCTGCGCGCATCGCGTGGGTTCGGTTCGTGCCGGATCAGGCCGTCACGATCCATACGCGCCAGCAGCTGCGCCATCGACGACTGCTCGATGCCCGTCGCCTCCGCCAGGGCTTTCTGTGTCGCAGCGGGATGCGCCACCAGGAATGCGAACACCGGGATCTGGGCATACCGAAGGCCCAACGGCCTGAGTGCGGCGTCGCCGTCCCGGGCGAGGGCGCGGTGTACCCGATTGACGAGTTGCAGGAGGCTGGGGCGATCCACGCGCCTACTTTACATCGGATCCTATTGTTGATAGACAGGACCCTATGCAAATGACCACGGGCGCTGCGGGCGCCACCACATCCTCCCTGGCTCCCGCTGCGGTCGTCGTCGCCGGCGCCGGCCCGGTCGGGCTGATGCTCGCGTCCGAGCTGCGACTCGCGGGCATCGACGTGCTCGTCGTCGAGCAACGCCCGACCGGCACGACCGGTGAGTCCCGCGCGCCGGGCCTCAACGCACGAACGATGGAGATCCTGGATCAACGCGGCATGGGAGCCGCCATCCGTGCGCAGGGCAAGCCGCTGTCCGCGGTCATGTTCGCCGGCATCCCGATGGATCCGCATGAACACGACCCGGACTGGCCGGACGGGTGGATCCTCCCGCAGTACGAGACGGAACGGATCCTGGCCGCACGAGCGATCGAGCTCGGAGCGGACATCCAATGGTCCACTGCGGTGACCGGGCTCGTCCAGGATGAGCGCGGCGTCGAGGTGCAGCTGCGCACCGCGAACGGCACGGACGTGGTTCGGGGCCAGTACCTGGTCGGGTGCGACGGGGGACACAGTGCGGTGCGGAAGGCCAGCGGGATCGATTTCCCGGGGTTGGCGCCGGAGACATGGTGGGTGGTCGGGGACCTGGACCTGACGGATCCGCCGAGCGAGTCGCAGCCGTTCGGATTCAACGACCGCGTCGGCCGCTATCAGCTCTCCCGCACGGAACCGGGCTGGTTCCGGCTGAACATGATGCGGCCGAGGCCACCGGAGGACCCGACGCAGCCCGTGACCCTTGACGAGGTCCGCGCGACGATGATCGAGGGCATCGGCAGCGATCACGGACTCCGCTCGGCCCGGTGGATGTCGCGCTGGTCCGATGGATTCCGGCACGCGACCAGTTACCGCAACGGTCGCGTGTTGCTCGCGGGCGACGCCGCGCACACGCACACGCCGATCGGCGGGCAGGGCTTGAACATCGGGATCCAGGACGCCGTGAACCTGGGCTGGAAGCTCGCCGCCGTGCTCGACGGCCACGCCCCGGACGAGCTGCTCGACACGTACCACGAGGAGCGGTGGCCAGTTGCCGCACGCGTGCTCACCCAGTCGATGGGGCAGACCGAACTCGTCAAGCCCGGCCGACGCCGCGAGGCGATCCGGGACATCTTCGAGGACCTGATCGCGGTGCCGGAGACCACCATGTCTGTCAGCGCGGAGCTCAGCGGCCTCGGCGTGCGCTATCCGCTCGGAGACACCCACGCCCTCCTCGGGCGCCGGATGCCGAACCTCGCCGTGACCACTGCTGCAGGCGCCACCGACGTCTTCACCCTGCAGCACGGCGCCCGACCAGTCGTCCTCACGTTCACACCCGAGCGGCGTGCCGCCGTGGACGCCGCACTCCAGGGATGGGCAGCACAGGTGGACCACGTTGCCGTCGAATACCGTCCCGATGAACGCGACGCCTCCTGGCATGTTCCGGTGTTCGGAGACGTGGCGCCGTTCGACGCCGTGCTCGTCCGCCCCGACGGGCACGTCGCGTGGATCGCCCCGATGTCGAGCGGCCTCGATGCCACGGCGCTGCTCACCGCGATCGCACACCGGCCCATGACGGCTCCCGGTGCCGGCGTCGTCGAGGTCCACCCGGCGACGGGCAGATGGCAGATATGCTTCACCACTCCCCGTGGTGAGCAGCGCGCCGAGCTCGATCTGCGCCGAACGGCGACCGGCTGGACCGGAACCTACAACGGCGCACCGGTCACCGGGCTCGACGTCCGTGACTCGGCGCTCACGTTCACCTCCCGCGTCCGCGAACCCTTTCCGGCCAAGGTCACATGGACCGGCACCATCGATGGTGCGACGATCACGGGCACGGCCAAGACCTCCTTCATGACCCTCCCCTTCGCGGCAACCAAAACCGCCTGAGCACAGCGCAGGAACAGTCACACGACGTCATCGCGCCGCGGATCAGGCTGCCTCCAGCGCCTGGAGCCGGGAGACCTACGGGTGGGAGCCGACGCACCCGAGCCTCCTCGACGACCTGAGGGCGGGCAATCACCCCGCCCTGTGAGGGGGACGTGCTACGCCACGGCGCGCTGCGATCAGCCTGCGATGTCGTCGAGGTCGCGCAGGTCGTCGTCGGACAGGTTCAGCGCGGCACCGGCGATGTTCTCGCGCAGGTGCGCCACGGAGGACGTCCCCGGGATGAGGAGGATGTTCGGGGACCGGCGCAGCAGCCACGCCAACGCGACCGACATCGGGGTCGCACCGAGCCGAGCCGCGACGGCGGAGAGCGCATCGGATTGCAGCGGGGTGAATCCGCCCAGGGGGAAGAACGGGATGTAGGCGATTCCCGCGGCAGCGAGTCGGTCGATGAGCGCGTCGTCCGAGCGGTTGGCGAGGTTGTACATGTTCTGCACCGACACGATCGGTGCAATCGACTGCGCTTCGGCAACCTGGTCAGCGGTGGCGTTGCTGACGCCGAGATGCCGGATCAGACCCTGCTGCTGCAGGTCGACCAGCGTCTCGAACGCTTCGGTGATCCGCTCCGGGACCGGCCCGTTCGCATCCCCGAGCCGCAGGTGCACCAGGTCGAGGACGTCGACGCCGAGCGTCTCGAGGTTGTCGTCGATCTGCGCGCGGAGCTCGTCGGGCCTGCGGGCGGACGGCCAGCCGCCCTGCTCGTCGCGGCGGCCTCCGACCTTCGTCGCGATGAACAGGTCATCCGCGTAGGGATGCAGCGCTTCACGGATGAGTTCGTTGACGACGCGGGGCCCGTAGGTCTCGGCGGTGTCGATGTGGGTGATGCCGGTCGCCACGGCGTGCTGCAGGACGGCAACGGCGCCGTCGTGGTCCTTCGGCGGTCCGACGACCCAGGGGCCGGCGAGCTGCATCGCGCCGTACCCGAACCGGGAGACGGTGCGATCGCCGAGGGTCCAGGTGCCGCCGGGGAGATCAGAGGTGGTGTTCATGGGGGCCTTTCGCGGGCTTGTGGAACAAGGGGTTGTGCACCACTCTGGAGGAGCTGCTACCTGTTCGGAAGTAGTTACCAAAAGGTGCGTTGATACCCAGGGGAGCCGGGATGGCGACGATGACGGCCGCAGAGAAGAAGGCCAGTGCGAAGGCGCAGTACAACGCATTCCTGGCGGTGTGCCCCAGCCAGCAGCTGCTTGCCCGGGTCTCCGGCAAATGGGTGACCTTGGTGCTGTCCGCGCTCGGGAGTGGTCCTGACTGCGACGGCGAACCTCGCCCGATGCGGTACTCCGAAATTGGGCGGGTTCTCGCGGGCGTGAGCCCGAAGATGCTGTCGCAGACGTTGCGGTCCCTCGAACGAGACGGTCTGATCGCCCGCACGGCGGCCGCGACCGTGCCCGTCACGGTGACGTACGAGCTCACCGACCTTGGGCTCTCACTGCACCAGACGGTCCGGCAACTCAAGCTCTGGTCAGAGACACATCGCGACGAGGTCGCCGTGCACCAGGATCAGTTCGACGCCGCCCGGTAGCCGCTGGTTCAGCGGGTGCTCCAGAGTGCTATTGCGACGTGAACCACGGCCGTAGCCGGACGCTAGCAGGACTTCAAGTCCTTGCGCCTGTGCCATTGCGCGTCGGCTACGGGAAGGTGCTCGGGGCCGCTCCGTCCAGCGCGTCAAGGTACTCAGCGTTGCCGCGCATGGCCGGTTTGTAGCGGTTGAGGTCCTCCCCGTCGACGTGCTCTGCCAACAGCAGCAGCAGGCTTGCCAGAGCGGAGTTGAGACGGCCGGCCGCGTGCAGGCTCAATGCCTCGAAGGCGCCCAGGGCGACGGAGTCGGGAAACTCCGCACGAGCTTTCGCGAAAAGGGCGAGCGAGTCATCAACGCGGCCGACGTTCCGAAGAGTGCTTCCGTACTGCAGGAAGCATCGCCGGCGGAGGTCGCCGTCCAGACCTTCGTTCATCGCGCGCTCATAGAAGTCCAACGCTGTCGATTCGTCGCCGGCGGTGTCGTAGGCGCCGCCGATCTCGTACAGTACTCGCGCATCGCGGGGATGCTCGCGGTACAGCGGTTGCAAGGCAGCGATCGTCGGTGCCATGTCACTGCGATCTCGAGCGGCGAAGATCCGGTCGAGTTCGTCGTACAGCTCGCTGCGCACCGCATCCCCTCGCGCCACCATTCCACGATCGATTCTTGAGACTAGTGCCGGTCGACGGCTGCTCAGCGCGCTTTGGCTGAGACAATCGCCCACGACCAGGTGGCGCTCTCCGACGCCCGGTCGGCGATTGCCGGAGCGGCACGGGTTCTACTCTGAACGGGTGTGCGCTACGCAGGCAGTCTGCTTCGACTTGGACGGCACGTTGTTCGACCACCGGGGTTCTGCGCGAGCGGGCGTAGCGCAGTTCTTCCGGGCGGTCGGCGTCGAAGTGACGGAGCCCGCACTCGCTTCATGGTTCGCAGCCGAGGACGCGCAGTTCGAGCGTTGGCGATCGGGGGAGGTGAGCTTTCAGGAACAGCGACGGCAGCGCCTCCACGCGGTCTTGCCGCAACTCGGTGTCGAGCTGCCCACGGAGGACGCCGGTCTGGACGCGCTGTTCGAGGAGTACGTGCGCTCCTATCGCGCATCGTGGCAAGCATTTCCCGACAGCCTGATGCTGCTGCAAGAACTGCGTGCGCGGGGATACCGCCTCGGTCTGCTGACGAACGGCGCCGAGGCTCAGCAGCTCGACAAGCTGGCTCGGGTCGGTCTTGATCGTGAGTTCGACGTGATCTGCGTCTCGGAACGCATCGGCTTTCAGAAGCCAGACGTGCACGCGTTCTTGACCCTTGCAGCGGAGCTGGGCGTCAGCCCCTCCGAATGCCTCTTCGTCGGCGACAACGCTGATCACGACATCGCAGGCGCTCGCTCCGCTGGCATGCGAGGTGTGCTGGTCGACCACTACGCGAACGATGCGGTCGGCATCAACGCGCTCGTCCTATCGGCGGCGCCGAGCCGCGTGCGGTGAATAGGGTGGCGGTATGCCGAGCGCCCGGGAGATCGTGGTCTTCGATGACGACGCGCCGCCGGCCGGGCAGAGCCCATGGATGGTACCGCAGGCGACGGAGCACATCGCGATCGTGGAGTACGACGCCGCGTGGCCGACGCGATTCCGCGAGCTCGCGGACCGCATCGCCACGGCGCTCGGGGCGAGGGCGCTCGAGATCAATCATGTTGGATCGACCTCGGTGCCGGGGCTGCCGGCCAAGCCGATCATCGACATCGACCTCACCGTGGCCGACTCATCCGACGAGCGGGCGTGGCTGCCGCAGCTCGAGGTGGCCGGGTTCGTGCTCACCGTGCGTGAACCGTGGTGGCAGGAGCATCGCTGCCTGAAGCTGCCTGATCCGAGATGCAACCTGCACGTGTTCTCGCCCGACGCCTCCGAGCCGTGGAGGCACCGGATCGTTCGTGACCACCTGCGCCGTGACGCCGCGGACCGCGCGCGCTACGCGTCAGCCAAGACCGCGTCGGCCGCCGCCGCGAACGCGGAGGGGGAAACGGTCGCGCAGTACAACGCTCGCAAGGAGAGCACGATCCGAGCGATCTCCGCGCGTGCGTTCCTGGCGGCCGGGCTCCCTGCTGCGGCAGGGTGAGGGCGATGTCCTGCTGCGGGATCGTGAGGGCGACGTCGAGTCGGTCGATGTCGAGTCGGGCGTCGTTCCGCTGCAGTCACGCCGACGTGCTGAGCCGAACTGCCCGGAGCACGACGTCGTTCACGTGGTGCGTGCTGATCGCGCCCACGGGCCGGGGGCGGGTCTCATTGACGTCGATCCGCCAGGCAGGGGAGTTCTCGAGAAAGCTGGCGATCTCATCCACACCGACGAATGCTTCGGCGTCGTACATGAGCGTCTGTTCGCCGACGTCGAGCGGCTGGTGCTGCTGCGATGTCAGGTCGTGAGCCACGACGAGCAGCGTTCCACCGTTCGCGACGGCCCCAAGGAGGTTCCGTACACCCCGCTGCTCCGGCGTGCGGTGGAAGGAGCCGTATTGCAGGGACACCAGGTCGTACGTCTCGTCGCCGAACGGGGTGACGTCATTGGCGTCGCAGCGGAGGGTTCGCACCTCCAGACCGCGCCGGCGTGCTTCGTCCTCGATCCGGGCCAGGGCGGTGCCGGAGATGTCCGACGCGGTCACGTGCCATCCGCGCTCGGCGAGCCAGAGCGCGTCTGCGCCTTCGCCCGCACCGACGTCGAGCGCACGGCCGGGCGGCAGCTCGCTCGTCTCTGCGACGAGCGAGCCGTTCGGGTTGGCGCTCCACATCCGTTTTTCGTCGGCGTACCGGTGGTCCCATTCGTTCTCCACGCCGGACGTGCGGAGGTGCGCTGCGATGTCCTCGGCCGCGAGACTGAACGCGATCTGCGCACCGACCCAGCTGCCGTGGGCTGCTGCTGGGAGGACCTGCATGCTTGGGTCGGTGAGGTTGCCGGCGGCGTACAGGTTGTCCACCGCGGTTCGTCCGGTCGGATCGACGGTGACGACGTCGCCGAGCCCGCTGGGATGCGGGGCGGTGGACACACCCGTTCCGGTCAGCGCCTCGACGCGGGCGTGGAACCGAGAACCCGTGAGGACGGCGTCGGCGGGAAGCGATCCTCCGTCGGCGAGCTCGACCGTCAGCGGCGCGCCATCGCCGGTGCGGATGCGGTCGACGCTCGCCGTGATCACGGGAACGCCGGACGCGACGAGGGCCGCCACCGCAGTCGTGTCGACGCCGGTGGTGTCGTGGAGGACCACGGTGAGCCGGCCCGTCAGGTGACGCATGAGCTGGGCGGGGTGCAGGCCGATCGGGGTCGTCACGATCTGCACGACCCGCTGGTCGCGAACCTCGAAGCCGTGACAGAACGGGCAGTGGATGACATCGCGTCCCCAGCGCTCGGCGACTCCCGCAATGTCGGGCAGGTCATCGACGAGGCCGGTGGCGGCGAGCACGCGGCGGGCGACGAGGCCGTGGCCGCCGGAGAGCTCGACGTGGAAGCCGTCGTTCTCGCGGTGCACGGCGAGAACCCGTCCGCTCAGGATCTCGCCGCCGTACCCCCGAACCTCCTCGCGGCCGATAGCCCGCATCTCGTCGGGCGCGGTGCCCTCCCTGCCGAGGTATCCGTGCATGTGCGCGGCGGGTGCGTTGCGTGGCGTGCCATCGTCGACGACGAGGACGGAGCGCTGCTGCCGAGCGAGCTGCAGCGCTGCGGCCAGCCCCGCGGCCGAGCCGCCGATCACGACGACATCGGTGTGCCTGATGATGGTCCGACTCTGGGCGTGCTCGTGAACCTCGGTGTGCTCGGTCATACGGGAAGGCTAAGCAAAACTTGCGGTACCGGGAAGGCGCCTTGCGGCATCCGCATGTCCACGTCATGCTGCGGAGATGGATGCGATCGCAGATGTCGAACGTCTGGCCCGGAGCCGTCTCCGGAGCGTCCGCACCGCGCTGGGGTACTCCCTGGATCAGCTCGCCAAGCGGACGAACCTGAGCGCATCGACGATCAGCCGGGTCGAGACCGGCAAGCGGACACTCAGCCTGGACGTGCTCGTGCCCCTGGCCTCGGCTCTGCAGATCAGCCTCGACGCGCTGTTCGAGGCGCCCGGCGACGACGACGTGATCATCCGGCCGGTGCAGCACCGGGCCGGTTCGCGAACCACCTGGCCACTCAGCCGCGTCGACGGTCGCACCATGGCGATGAAAGTCCGCCTGGAGCCGGAAACGACGATGCCCAGGCAACGGGTGCACCCGGGGTACGACTGGCTCCTGGTGCTCGACGGACGCGTCCGGCTCTGGCTCGGCGACCGACTGATCGACGTCGAGAACGGTGAGGCGGCAGAGTTCTCCACGATGACACCGCACGCCCTGGGGGCGCTGGACGGCCCCGCGGAGCTGATCATGATCTTCGACCGGGAGGGCCAGCGCGCGCACGTCCATCAGTGAACGTCTGCCGCTCCGGCACGTACGCCATCCAGATCGCCGAACATGCCGATGTCAACGTCGTCGCAACAGCGAGACGAACCCTTGCGGGGGCATCGCTCAGCGGGCGACCGCGAGGGCGAACGGGATGAACCCGACGGCGCCGAGCAGGCTCGGGACCATGAGCGCCATGGCCTCGGTGCCACGGGCGGTGCGAATGCCACCGAGGTCGACGATCCACTCATGGTCCCAGCCGAGGCTGCTCAGGACGCTCTGCACGAGCGCCTTCGCGGTCAGATCGTCGCCGGAGAGGAACGCGGTGGGCGGGGTCCGAAGCGCGCCGGGGTCGGTCATCACGGAAAACAGCATCGTGTTCAGGCTCTTGACGACCTTCGTGGCGGGCAGTTCTTCTTGCAGGAGCTCGCCGAGGCTGACGTCCGGGTAGAGGAGCCCACCGGGCAGGCCGTCGGCGCTTCTGAGGGTGGCGTTGGAGACGTCGAGGAGCACCTTGCCGCCGAGCGCGTCGCGGTGGCCGATGAGCCGCTCCAGGGTGGTGTCGCCCGGGGTGGCGTTGATGATCAGGGCAGCGGTCGCGATTGCGGTCGCGGTGTCCGAGACCGTGATGCCCGGGTCATCGCGTCGGGAGGCGTCGGCGTCGGGGTCGCGGACCCCGAGTGTGACCGGGTGGCCGGCAGCGGCGAGCCCGGTCGCGAGATTGCCGCCGACGCGGCCGGCACCGAGGACGGCGATGGAGATGGTGCTGGGCATGGAGGCTCCTGGTTCTGGTTCTGGTTCTGGTTCTGGTGAGGGGCGACGGAGGTCGGGCTCGTGGAGGGCGGGGCTAGCGGAGGGCGGCGGCGATGGTCGGAGCGAGGCCGGGGGTGGCGGCGATGAAGGCGTCGCTGGTGAGGGTCCAGGGCGCGCCGGTGGTGTCGATGACAGCGCCATGCGCCTCCTGTACGAGCAGCGCGCCCGCGACCAGGCCGGAGCGGACCTGGCCGTACTGCCAGAACGCGTCGGTGTGACCGGCAGCGACCTGCACGAGCTGCAGCGTCGTGGGGACGGTGGCGGACACAAGCAATGCCGCGTCGAGCATCCGGTCGATCGACGCGCTCATCCGGCGGCGCACCTCCGGCGCCTCACCGGGTTTCGCCTGGCCGGTGCCGACAAGGGCGGCAGCGAGATCGAACTTCGCCGATACAGCGATTGGTGAACCGTTCAGGAACGCGCCGCCGCCCCGGACGGCGGTGAACACCTGACCGAGTGCCGGCAGGAACACTGCCGTGACGACGGGGACGTCGTCGCGGACGAGCGTCGCGGTGACGCCCCAGTTGGCACCGCCGTGGATGTGGTTCACATTGCCCTCAGCGGCGTCCGCCACCCACCACTCGCCGGAGCCGAGACCGCCGTGACCTTCCTCGTCATCGTCCCACCGCGCGTTCGGACGGAGGCGTTCGAGGGCGGGGCGGAGCACCGCGATGGATGCGGCGTCATTGGCGTCGATCGCCGCGAGCAGTGCCTTCAGGTCGTCGACGCGGCGCTCCGAGGAGAACCGCTCGAGGAGGATCGATCCGGCCTCGGCGACGGCCGCGATCACGCCGTCGAGCAGGGCGAGGTCCTGGTCGGTGTGAGCCGTGGTGCTGGTGGCGTTCATGAGCTGCTCCTTCGTCGCGACGGTCGTCGTCGCTGTGACCGCAACGCTAGAAGCAGCCCGGATTGTGCACCAGGACAATCCGTGCACTTGTATATTGCTTCCCGTGCAACTGGATCTGAACCTCCTGACCGCGCTGGATGCGTTGCTTGAGGAGGAGAGCGTGACGGGGGCTGCGGACCGCCTGCATCTGTCGGCGCCGGCGATGAGTCGGACGCTCGGCCGGATCCGGCAGGCGACCGGTGACCAGATCCTCGTTCGATCGGGTCGGACCATGCGCCCGACGCAACGGGCGCTCGCGCTTCGGGAGGAGGTCCGGGCTCTGGTCCTGAGAAGTGCTGCCGTACTGACCCCCGAGCGGCCGGTGCAGCTCAGCACGCTGCGACGGACGTTCACGGTGCAAGCGCACGATGCGCTGACGACGGCGTTGGCGCCGGTCCTCGTGCAGCGGATCGCAGCGGTCGCGCCCGGGGTCACGCTGCGGTTTCTCGGTGAAGAGACCGGTGAAAGCAGGGCTCTTGGACGCGGGGTCGTCGATCTTGAAATCGGGTCAGCGGCGCCGGCATCACCGGCGATCGATCACGACGCCGTCAGCGCGGACGAGCTCGTCGGGGTCGCACGCGCCGGCCATCCGGTGCTCGGCGCGCCCATCGGCCTCGAACAGTGGGTTGCCGTTCCGCACGTGGTGGTGTCGCGACGAGGTCGGCTGCGAGACCGCATCGATGACCGCCTGGACGCCCTCGGCATGCGGCGAACCGTGCTGGCGTCGGTGGCAGCAACCGGCGCAGCAATCGAGATCGTCCGCACCACCGATGCAGTGGCCATCGTGCCCGCGTCCGTCGCGGAACGTTTGGATGCCGGGGTGACCCGGTTCCGCCCGCCGATCGATCTTCCGCCAGTCCCAATCGTCCTCGCCTGGCATCGCCAGTTCACCGCCGACGTCGCACACCAGTGGTTCCGGTTATTGACTCGCGACGTCCTGCTCGCCGGAGCCCACGGTTTGGAAGCACGTTCCTCCAGGAACCGAGCACCGGACGGCTCGCCGGACGAAACCCGCCCGGTGGGCCATCCTGGACGGGGCGGCGGTAGCGTGGCCTTGCCCACCGCTGGTGGTGCTTTTGGTGGCATGTCTGAGGTCGTATGAGCAGCAGCGTCGTGGCCAGCCATGTGATCTCCCGCGACGGCACGGCCATCGGCTATCTCCAGCAGGGCACCGGGCCGGGGATCGTGCTGGTGCAGGGGGCGATGGCCGATGTCCACGCGTACCGTGAACTCGCCCGAGAGCTGTCCTCCTCGTTCACGGTCGTCACCGCCGAACGCCGTGGCCGCGGGATGAGCCCGCTTCCGTACACCGCCGATCACACCATCGCCCGCGACGTCGAGGACCTCGATGCGATCATGACTGCCACGGGCGCCACCGGCGTGTTCGGGCTCAGCTCCGGCGCTGTCATCGCCTTGGAGGCGACACGCACCCTCACCCGGGTGGAGCGTCTCGCCGTGTACGAGCCGCCCTTCTACCGCGACGGCATGGACCACGACGGGATCCGCCGGCTCGACGCGGAGATCGCGCACGGACAGTTCGGCGCCGCCCTCGTCGACGCGCTCGTCGTCGCCGGCACCGCACCCGCCGTCGTCGCGCGAGCACCCCGACCCGTCGCCCGCGCGCTGGCGCGCATCGTCCTCGCCGTCCAGGCTCGGCAACCAGGCGTGGCGTCATCGCTCCGCGAGTTGCTCCCGGGCGTCCGCTACGACTTCCGCGACGTCGCCGAGCGGGACGGCCGCATCCGCGAGTACGCGAGCATCGACTGTCCGGTGCTCCTGCTCAGCGGTACGGCCAGCCCCGCCTTCCTCCGCGGCGCGATCCGCACGCTGAACGAGATCCTTCCCGACGCACGTCACATCGAGTTCGACGGACTCGGCCACGACGGCCCATGGAACAGCGGCCGTCCCGCGGTTGTCGGCGCAGCGCTCCGCGCCTTCTTCATCCGCTGAACGGGGCCGCCGACGTCACGCTCGCGACCGGCCGGCCCGAGCTGGAATGCGCGTGCTGCACTGCGGTCATGCTCGTTCCTGCTCGCACTCGTCAGAAGTGCTCAGGCTCTTGAGCGGACGCGTGAGCCACTCGGCGCTGCGTCGTCACCGCGCGGATGGAGTGATGACGACGCGCTCGTCGGTGTCATCGGCGTTCGCCCAGGCGGTGGTGACATCGGTGAGCGGGAACGCGCGGACGGCGATGTCGTGGTCGCCGTTGGTGACTTCGGTGGCGAGCTCGGGGAGTTCGGCGAGGATGTCGCTCGGTGGCACTGAGCCTTGGCCGCTGCCGACGAGGCGGAGGTTGCAGGCGCGCAATGCTGCGGAGGGAATGGGCGACTCCGGGCCGGTGACCGATCCGATCTGCATCCACGTCAGCGACTGGGAGTCGTCGTCCCGGGCGGGGACGATCGAGTACAGCGCCTTGGACGCCCACTCGCCCCAGAGGTAGTCGAGGACGACGTCGACGGAGCGCCCGGCCGCTGCCAAGTCCTGGGCGACGAGGTCCTCAGTGCGTCCGAGGTCGATGACGGCGTCGGCGCCGAGCGTGGGCAGCTGTGCCAGCTTCGCGGGATTCCGTCCTGCCGCGGTCACATGGCTCGCCCCGAGCCGTTTGGCGATCTGCACCGCCATCCGGCCAGCGTTCCCGGTCGCACCCATGATGAGCACGCGGGAGCCGGGCTGGAAGTCGATGCGGCGGCGCAGCGCGATCCAGGAAGACATCGCCGGGTTCATCGCTGCGGCGATGACGACCGGGTCGACGCCGGCGGGAAGGACCACGCTGCGTCGCGGGTCGATCAGGGTCTGCTCGGCCATCGCGCCCAGGGAGGTGTCGGGGAGGATGAAGTAGCGCAGCTCGCCGTCCTCCGTGCGGCCTACGCCATCTATACCGGGAATCAACGGCAGTTCGTCGGTGCTGGTGTAGTGCGATCCGTCGGCCTGCGAACGCACCCGCGGGTGGATAGCGGAGGCGAGCACCGTGACCAGCGCCTCCCCGGGCCCGGGTGTCGGGGTGAGGAACTCCCGGTACTCGGGAGCGGTGTCGAATGATGTGACGACTGCGGCGCGCACGGTGGTCCTCTCGGTCCGAGCGATATAGTTGGGAACACCATTCAAAGTAGTGAGGGTCCCAAACTATGTCAACAGCAGTGGAGCGGGAGCTGCCCGAACTGCTCGCACGCGTGTCGTTCGAGGTCATCGGACGCCTCATGCGACTGTCGGCGGAGGAGGAGATGTCCTTGACGCAGCTGCGGATGCTCGCGATCCTCCGCGATCGGCGCCTCCGCATGGCGGAGCTGGCAGCAGCGCTCGGTACGGACCGCTCCAGCACATCTGGGCTCATCGGCCGTGCCGAGGGACGCGGCCTGGTCGAACGGGAACCCGCAGCCGATGACAAGCGCGGGTTCACGGTGTCGCTCTCGCCCCAGGGCCATGCGTTCGCAAAGGAGGTCGAGGAGCGGACCTTCGCAGCGCTCGAGCCGCTCATTCACGACCTGCCCGCAGCCGACCGCGACGCTCTCGCCGCGCTCCTGGGGCGCGTCACCGAGCGATAGACCCGCACGGTGCGATGACGCCGCTGGGCAGACCCGGGCACCGCGTGAGGGCGGCGAGCACGTGCATGCCCGCGGCGCTGGTGGACGCCACCGAATCGCTCCTGACGGGCCCAGTCGCTCTACCTCCTCCCATGTCGGCAGGGTGAAGCCGGGCAGATCATTCTCGCGCTCTTCCACGCGCCGACGGTGTTCCACGACATCAGGACACACAACCTCGATCACGTGCAGGGCAACACCCGCGGCCTCTGCAGTGGACACCCAGCCGGCCCGAGCCGGCTCAACGCTGCTCACCGCATCGGCGATGACCGTCTGCCCTCTGCGGAGAGTGTCGATTTGCGGCACCGGGCAGCCCGCAGACCTGGACGAGCATCGTCAACGTATTCGTTGGTACCGTCGCGCCTGTCTGCAGCACCACGCATGCAACTTCTACCGGACGATCATGAATGTCTCGAGCACGACAATGGACTGGTCGTCGAGGGCGTGATCCGGGCCGATCTCGGCCTGCACCGGGGCTGAGTTCCAGAACTGAAGATGCCCTTCGCGCCAATCGGCAACGGACACGTATCCCTCGCCCTCAGCGACTGCGTGCTCCAGCCCGACCTCTCCCAGGGGCACAAGCTCGACAGCCGTCGTCTCGATGACGAACCGTTTTGCGCCTGCAGAGTCGACCACGACGTACTTTTGACCTGCGTAGGGCAGCGACTCCTTGGACACTTCGTACTCCCGCAGGAGCGAGCTTGTTGCGGTCTTGGCCCCGGATTCGATCGCAGCGAGCAGGCTGTCGCGCAACGGTTCGGGGAACGCGAATTCGACGATCGGCAGGCCTTCATGCACGTCGGCATCCTCACAGCTTCCCGCATCGCCCGCTTTGCCCGGAGTGCCGATCGGATCCCGGACATCCGAAGCGAGCCGTGCGGCTGCGCGGGTCACTCCGGGTTCCCTGTTTCGCCGCGTCTCGACCAGCGTCCGCCTCACCTGATCCTGGTCAGCCTCGGGACGCGCGGGCGAGCCGGCGTCAAACGGGGGGTGTGGGTCGTACTCCATCGCGAGCTGCACTCGTCGAGCGGTCGCTTCGTCGTAGACCTCAGCGGCGACGGTGAGCGCGTAGTCCAGCCCGCTGGTGACTCCGCCACCGGTGATGATGTTCCCGTCACGCACAACTCTGGCCTGCTCGGGATGAGCGCCGAGGAGTTGCAGCATCGGGTGTGACGCCCAGTGCGTCGTGGCTCGGCGGCCACGGAGGAGCCCAGCGGCCCCGAGGACGAACGCCCCGGTACACACGCTCGTCACGAACCGGGCGCCGGCTGCTTGACGCCGGACGAAATCGAGTGCGACCGGGTCATCCATCAGCTCAAATGCGCCCTGACCGCCCGGCACCATGAGCACGTCTGCCTGTGGCGCGTCGTCGAAGGACACCGTTGCGAGGATCGAAAAGCCCGCGTCCGTCGCGACCGGCTCGACCCGGTGCCATGCCAGGTCGATCACCGCATCCGGCAGTCGCGAGAACAGTTGCACCGGCCCGGTGAGGTCGAGCTGCGTGACGCGGGGAAACAACACCGACACGAAATGCACGGGCCTGCTCATACCAGCATCGTCCCACGCGACCACGTGGCCGCCTCGCTCACGCCGTCGCGACGTCCCCGGCGGCGACATCGCGTTCCGCCCGCCGGTGCCCGGGCATGAACATGACGGCGACGAGCAGCACGACCGCGACCGCCGCGATCGACAGGAACACCAGGTGCATCGCCGTCATGAGGCCGGCGCCCTCGGGCACCCCGGAGGCGTCGAGTCGCACGTGCGCGTTCACGACCGCGCCGAAGACGGCGACGCCGATCGCGGAGCCCATCGACCGGGCGAACATGTTCGTGCCCGTGACGGCGCCGCGCTCGTTCCAGCTCGCCGACGTCTGCGCGGCGATCAGGGCCGGCACCGCGGTAAGGCCCATGCCCCCGCCGATGACGAAGCAGAACAGCGCGACGAGCCAGATCGAGGACTGCGCGGCGAGCGTGATGGTGAGCAGCGCCCCCACGAGCACGAGGGAGGCCCCGATCATCGCAGTGAACCGGAATCCGCGGCGCAGGTAGATCTTCCCGGCCTGCGCCGCCGAGATCGGCCAGCCGAGGGTGAGCGCGGCGAGGGCGAACCCGGCGATGAGGGCGGAGGCGCCGAGCACGTCCTGCGCGTAGATCGGCACGTACGTCGAGAGCCCCATCACGATGACGCCGATCACGAGTGATGCGATCGTGGAGGCCGCGACCACCCGACGCGTCAGCAGCGACAGCGAGAAGATCGGCTGCTCGACCGTGCGCTCCACGATGACGAACGCGACGAGCAGCACGACCGCGGCGGTGAAGATCCCGAAGGACGCGGGCGCGTTCCACGCCCACGAGGTCCCGCCCTCCAGTAGGCCGAGCAGCAGCGCCGTCGTGCCTCCGGCCAGGAGGCCCGCGCCCAGGTAGTCGATGCGTTCACGGCGTTCGGAGGCGTTCCGGTGCTCCTGATAGGAGCGGAGCAGCATGACCGCGGCGATGAGCGCGAGCGGGATGTTGATCCAGAAGATCCACCGCCACGCGCCGATCTCGCTGAACAGGCCGCCAAGCGTGGGGCCGACGACGGAGGCGACACCCCAGACGGAGGCGAGGTACCCCTGGGTCTTGGCGCGCTCCTCCAAGGTGTAGATGTCGCTTGTGATCGTCATGGAGATCGGCAGCACCGCGCCAGCGCCGAGCCCCTGCACGACCCGGGCGCCGATGAGCACCGGCATCGACCAGGCGGCCCCGCAGAGCACGGAACCGAGCAGGAACAGCCCGATCCCGACCAGGAGGAGGCGCTTGCGCCCGAGCACATCGGCGAGACGCCCGTAGATGGGCACCGACACCGCCTGAGCGAGCAGGTAGACCGAGAACAGCCAGGGCAGCTGCTGGAAGTGCCCGAGGTCCTTCGCAATCGACGACGACGCGGTCGCGATGATCGTCGAGTCCAGGGCCACGAGCCCCGTCGCGAGCATCAGGGACAGCAGGACGGGGCCGCGCTCGGAGCGCAACCCGACTCCGGAGGAAGATCTGGGCACTGGGCCGTGAACCACCGGCAGCCGTCCGCCATTCCCCCGGCGGGTCCGGGCGGGCGGCGGGGCCGGCGCCGTGCCTCCCCGGCCCTCGCCGTCCCTCCCGGGCTGGCACCCGGCCGTCCCGTGCTGGCGCCGGGCCGTCCCCAGCGTCGTGGTCGTCATGCGAGGCGACGGCGGTACGGTGCGCGCCTGGAGGCCGGCCGTGGCATCAGGTTTTCGCGCACGTGGGGGTGGCGGCATCCACCATCGCGTGCCATGTTCGACAGACGGAGCACCGACGCCCCGACCGGACACGGATGCGGCCGGCGGAACGTGCGCGGCCGGCGGAACGAGCACGGGGGACGAACGACATGGACGAGTCAGCTGCCGACCGACCGGCCGCGGATCGACCGGACGCGGGGGAGCCGCGGAGCGCGCACGCCGGCACGAGCACGCGCGGGACGGTTCTCGGCGGTGTCCTCGTGACGATCTCGGGGGTGCTCGCGCTGCTGGGCGCGGTCGACGCGCACTACCGCATCGACGACACGTACACGTTCCCTTTCGCCGGGACCATCGCGAGGTGGGCCGCGTCCCTGCTCCTCCTGATAGGACTCGCGGTCGCCGTGGCGGGTCCACGCCGCGGGGCCGATGTCGTCGGCGGCTCGCTCGTCGGCCAGATCGCGCTCGTCGGCGTCGGCGCGATCGACCTCCTCACGCGGCTGACCGTGGCGGCCGGGCTGCAGGCGCAGCTCGGGGCGCTCCTGTCGTTGCTTGCCGTGGTGGTCGCAATCGCCGCGGCGCTCGCCGTCCGTCGGGCCGCACGGTCCGAGCACGCGACGGAGGTCTGCCTCTGGGCCGTCGCCGCCGTATCCGCGCTCCTGTTCCTGCTCGGGACGGTGCCGGTGCCGGTACGGCCGCCCACGCACCTCGTGCTGTTCACCGTGCTGGGCGCGTTGCGCCCGCTCGCCGTCATCGCCCTCGGCGTCGCCCTGGCGTTCGACGGCCGACACGCGCAGGTCCGACGTCGGCTGGAGCGCCTCCGCTCGGAGTGGTGACCCCCTGATTGCGCGGGCGGGCGGCGGGGCCGGCGCGTGCCTCCCGGCCCTCGCCGTCCCTCCCGGGCTGGCACCCGGCCGTCCCCAGGCGATCGCGGCATGCGCGGATCACTGCCCCGTCCCTCCGTGCCGGGAGGCGCGGCCCACCCACTGAGCCAGCGTCACCTTCGCGACACCTGCGGCCGCTACGGTTCGCGCATGCCCGCAGCATCGCCAGCGCCCTCCGCACCGCCCCCGTCCTTCGTGCTGCGCACCGACCGGCGGGGCGTCGTCGCCTGGGCGCTCTGGGACTGGGGGTCGGCGGCGTTCAACGCCGTGGTGACGACCTTCGTGTTCACGACATACCTGGCGAGCCGGGCGTTCGTCGACCCCGCGCTCGTCGCCCGCGAGGGCAGCGCCTCCGGCCGAGCTGCCGTCGCCGACGCGCTCGCGCACAACGCCACCGTGGTCTCGGTCGCGCTCACGATCGCCGGGATCGTCGTCGCGCTCGTCGCACCGGTGGTCGGACGGCTCGCGGACGCCGGAGGGCGCCGGAAGCGGTCCGTGCTCGTCGCGACGATCGGCACCGTCGCCGCGGTCGCGCTCATGGTGGTCGTGGCGCCGGAGCAGCCGTTCCTCGTGATCGGTGCGTCGCTGCTCGGGATCGGCACCGTCGCGTACGAGATCGCGAGCGTCGGGTACAACGCGATGCTCGGGCAGGTCGCCGTGCCGGAGCGGACCGGGCGCGTGTCGAGCATCGGGTGGGCCGCCGGGTACTTCGGCGGGATCGTGCTGCTCGTGGTGCTGCTCCTGCTGTGCATCCAGGACTTCGGCGTCGAGGGCCGGGCGGGCCTCCTGCAGCTGCCGTCCACCGCCGCCGGCGGGTCGTGGGACGTCCGGGTGGCGATCGGCGTTGCCGCGCTCTGGTTCGCGGTGTCGGCCGTGCCGCTGTTCCTCGTCGTCCCGGAGGCGGCACCCGCCCCCGTCCGCGTCGGCTCGGTCCTCACCGCCTACGTCGACCTCGGGCGGGACATCGCCCGGCTGTGGCGCGAGCGGCGGCAGGTCCTCTGGTTCCTCGTCGCGAGTGCGGTGTTCCGCGATGGGGTCACCGGGGTGTTCACGTTCGGCGGCATCCTCGCCGCGCAGGTGTTCGGGTTCAGCCCCTCCGAGGTGATCCTGTTCGCGATCGCGGCGAACGTCGTGGCCGGGATCGCCACGGTCCTGTCCGGGAGGCTCGACGACCGCATCGGCTCGCGGGCGCTGATCATCGCCGCGCTCGTCGGCCTCGTCGTGTGCGGGTCGGGCGTGCTTGTCATCGGGACGGCGCAGACCGGGTTCTGGGTGCTGGGGCTCGCGCTCTGTGTGTTCGTCGGGCCGGTGCAGTCGTCGAGCCGGGCGTATCTGGCGCGGCTCGCGGTGCCCGGCCGCGAGGGGGAGCTCTTCGGGCTGTATGCCACGACCGGGCGGGCGGCGAGCTTCCTCGCGCCGGCGCTCTTCGGCCTCGCCGTGACGATCGGCGGCGCGACGCGGTTCGGCATCCTCGGGATCGTGGCCGTGCTGCTCGTCGGGCTCGTGCTCATGGTGCTCGTGCGGGCGCCGGCGGGGGAGGTGCGGGACGCGGTGGCGGGGTAGAGGGGCGCGGGCGGCCGGGTGAGGGGCGCGGCAGCTGGGGCGTGGCCGGGTGCGGGAGCGCGGGCGGCGCTGCGGGCTGCGCACGTCCTCGGGCGCCGGACGCGCGCGTCGGGCGGCCCGCGCCGCACGCCGGAGCGGGCCGCACGCGCGTGTGCGGCGTGGGCGTTCGCACGGTGGAGGGGGTTCGTGGCGCTGGCTTGCGCGGGACGCCCGTTCGTGGCCGAAACACCGGGCCGCGCGGGCGCGTTTTCGTCCCGGGGCGGTGTGGTGCGCGCCGCCCGGTGCCGTGCGCGCGGGGGAGTGTGTTCCCCGCCTCCGCTGAGTCCCGAGGCACCGCCTCCGCTGAGTCCCGCGCCACCACCCGCCGCGTACCGTCGCCCGCAGCCCATGAGACACGATGCGCCGCCGTCCGCGCGCGGCACAGAACGGAGGAACGCACATGAAGGCAGTCGTCTGGCACGGCATCGGAGACATCCGCCTCGACGAGGTCCCCGAGCCCACCATCCAGGACCCGCACGACGCGATCGTCCGCGTCACCCGCAGCGCGATCTGCGGCACCGACCTGCATTTCGTTCGCGGCACCATGGCGCCCATGCAGGAGGGCACGATCCTCGGGCATGAGGCCGTCGGCGTCGTCACCCAGGTCGGCGCCGAGGTCCGGGGCTTCAGCGCGGGCGACCGCGTCGTCATCAACTCGACGATCTCGTGCGGCGCCTGCCGGTACTGCCGCGAGGGCAAGACCGCGCAGTGTGACGTCGCGAACCCGAACGGCCCGCAGGCCGGCACGAGCTTCTTCGGCGGCCCGCAGTCGACCGGGCCGGTCAACGGCCTGCAGGCCGAGTACGTCCGCGTGCCGTGGGCGCAGAACACGATGCACGGACTGCCGGAGAACGTCACCGACGAGCAGGCGATCCTGCTGTCCGACATCTTCCCGACCGGCTGGTTCGGCGCCGAGCTCGCCGGGGTGACCCGCGGCGACATCGTCGTGGTGTTCGGCGCCGGCGTCGTCGGCCAGTTCGCGATCGCCTCCGCGTTCAAGCAGGGCGCGGGGCGGGTGATCGTGGTCGACAGCAACGAGACCCGACTCGCGCAGGCGCTCGCGCAGCAGGCCGAGGTCGTCAACTACGACACCGAGGACCCGGTGGAGGCCATCAAGGGCCTCACGAACGGGATCGGCGCGGACTGCGTGATCGACGCCGTCGGTGTCGACGCGGAGCGCCCGAAGCACGGCCCCGCGGCTGTGTCCGACGAGCAGGCCCAGCAGTTCGACGCCGAGGTCGCCCAGGTGGCGCCGGACGCCGACCCGCAGGGGGACCAGTGGAAGCCTGGCGACGGCCCGTCGCAGGTCGCCCGCTGGGCCGTCGAGGTCGTCGCGAAGTACGGCCGCATCGGCATCATCGGGGTGTACTCGCCGAACGTCGAGACCTACCCGATCGGCGAGGCGATGAACAAGAACCTCACCATCCGGGCGGGCAACTGCGACCACCACTCGGTCACGCCGCCGCTCATCGACATGGTCGCCGCGGGGCAGTTCGACCCGACGACCCTGATCACCGAGCACGAGCCGATGAGCAGTGCGATCGACGCCTACGAGGCGTTCGACCGTCGTGAGCCGGGCTGGACCAAGGTCGAGCTCACGCCCGCCACCTGACCCACGCGACGCCACGCCGCGCTGCGTCATATCGCGTCATGTCGCGCCGCGCCGCGTCGCGATCGTCCGGGAGGGACGGCGTACGGAACCCGACATCGGGAACCCGAGCCGTCCCTCCCGTCCGTCCGGGAGGGACGGCGCGCGGAACCCGTCATCGGGAACCCGAGCTTCCCCTCCCGTCCGTCCGCGCGGACACCGGCGAGTACGCAAAGATGGGAGCATGACCGACCAGCGCATCGCTGTCGTCGTCCTCGCCGCAGGGCAGGGCACGCGCATGAAGTCCACCACTCCGAAGGTGCTGCACCGTCTCGCCGGACTGCCGCTCCTCGCGCACGTGCTCCGCACCGCCGAGTCGCTGCAGCCGGAGCATCTCGCGGTCGTGGTCCGGCACGAGCGGGACCGCGTCGCCGCGGAGGTCGCGGACCGAACGCCGGACGCCCTGGTCGTGGACCAGGACGACGTCCCCGGCACCGGGCGGGCCGTCGAGGTCGCGGTCCAGGCGCTCCCCGCGGAATTCGACGGCGTCGTCGTGGTGTTGAGCGCGGACGTGCCGCTCCTGGACCGGACGAGTCTCGCGGCCCTCGTCGACACACACGGCAGCGGCGGCCACGCCGTCACGTTCGTCAGCGCCCTCGTGCAGGATCCGGCCGGGCTCGGGCGCATCCTGCGCGACGAGCACGGCGCGTTCGCCGGGGTCGTCGAGCACAAGGACGCGTCGGACGAGCAGCGGCTGATCACCGAGGTGAACGCCGGCGTGTACGCGTTCGACGTCGCCGAGCTCCGCACCGTCCTGCCCCTCATCGGCGTCGACAACGCGCAGGGCGAGAAGTACATCACCGACGCGCCGGCGCTCATCGGGGCGCGGGGCGGCCGCATCGACGTGCTCACGCTGACCGACCCGTGGCTCGTCGCCGGCATCAACGACCGCGCGCAGCTCGCCGACGCGGGGCGGGAGCTGAACGCCCGCATCGTCCGCGCCCACCAGCTCGCCGGCGTCACCGTGAAGGACCCGACCGCCACGTGGATCGATGTCGACGTGACGATCGAGGCCGACGTGGAGATCCTGCCGGGCACCAGCCTGGAGGGTGCGACCGCGATCGCCGCAGGTGCCGTGGTCGGCCCGGACACGACGCTCGTCGACACCGAGGTCGGTGCCGGCGCCCGGGTGTCCCGCACCGACGCGACGCTCGCGGTGATCGGGGCGGGCGCGTCGGTCGGCCCGTTCGCGTACCTCCGCCCGGGCACGTACCTGGGGGAGGACGGCAAGATCGGCACGTTCGTCGAGACGAAGAACGCGCGGATCGGCCGAGGGAGCAAGGTGCCGCACCTGTCCTACGTCGGCGACGCCGAGGTCGGCGAGGAGTCGAACATCGGCGCGAGCACGATCTTCGCGAACTACGACGGCGTCGCCAAGCATCGGACGGAGGTCGGGTCCCACGTGCGCACCGGGTCGCACAACGTGTTCGTCGCCCCGGTTAGGATTGGGGACGGGGCGTACACGGGAGCAGGAACGACGGTCCGCAAGGACGTACCCGCCGGCTCGCTCGCGATCAGCTACGCCCCACAGCGCATCACCGAGGGCTGGGTCGAAGACCATCGACCCGGGACCGCGGCAGCGGAAGCCGCCAGGCGTGTGACGGGCGAATGACACCCTACGAACATGGCCGTCACGGCCAGGGAGCGAGCAGAGACTTGTCCGGAATCAAGATGACCGGCCAGAAGCGACTCGTCCTGGTATCAGGGCGTGCGCATCCGCAGCTCGCGATCGACATCGCCTCCGAGCTCGGGCTCGACCTCGTTCCCACCGACGCACGCACGTTCGCCAACGGTGAGCTCTACGCGCGGTTCGACGAGTCGGTGCGCGGCTGCGACGCGTTCGTCATCCAGTCGCACACCGCGCCGATCAACGAGTGGCTCATGGAACAGCTCATCATCGTGGACGCGCTGAAGCGCGCATCGGCCAAGCGCATCACGGTCGTCGCCCCCTTCTACCCGTATGCCCGGCAGGACAAGAAGGGCCGCGGCCGCGAGCCGATCTCGGCGCGTCTCGTCGCGGACCTCTTCAAGGCCGCCGGCGCGCACCGCATCATGAGCGTCGACCTGCACGCCCCGCAGATCCAGGGCTTCTTCGACGGCCCCGTCGACCACCTGTTCGCGATGCCGGTGCTCCTCGAGCACTTCCGCACCCTGCTCGACCCGTCCACGCTCACGGTGGTGTCGCCCGACATGGGTCGCGTCCGGGTCGCCGACATCTGGAGCGAACGCCTCGGCGCCCCGCTCGCGATCATCCACAAGCGTCGCGACCCCCTGGTGCCGAACCAGGTCACCGTGCACGAGATCGTCGGCGACGTCTCCGGGCGCTGGTGCCTGCTCGTCGACGACCTCATCGACACCGGCCGCACGATCGCCAAGGCCGCCGAGGCGCTGAAGAACGCCGGCGCGATCGGCGTGGTCGTCGCCGCCACGCACGCGGTGTTCTCCGACCCGGCGACGGAGCTGCTGCAGAGCGAGTTCATCGACCGGGTCGTCGTCACGGACACCCTGCCGCTCGACCCGGCGAAACACTGGGATCGTCTGACGATCCTGCCGATCGCGCCGCTCATCGCCCGCGCGATCCACGAGGTGTTCGACGACGGCTCCGTGACCTCGATGTTCGACGGCGCCGCGTAGCGCACCCGACCAAGGTATGGGCGCACTCAACGAACGCGTGCGCGGAGCTGCCGAGCGCCTGTGCACAGCGATCGACGGACCCGATCGGGGGGGCGGAAGGCGATGCCGATGCGTGAGGACCGGAGCGCTCGCACGCTCCTCGCCACACGGCTCCGTGCCGCGGGAAGTGTCTTCGCCGAGGACGAAGCGGAGCTGATCCTCCAGACCGCGTCCGGCGACCCGGCCCGCCTGCGTGCGCTCGTCGCCCGGCGGGTCGCGGGGGAGCCGCTCGAGTACGTGCTCGGCTGGGTGGCGTTCTGCGGGCTGCGCCTCCGGGTCGCGCCGGGGGTGTTCGTGCCACGGCAGCGCACCGCGTTCCTCGTCGACACCGCCGCATCGCTCCTCCAGCCCGGCGGCGTCGTCGTGGACCTCTGCTGCGGCGTCGGCGCGGTCGGCGCGGCGCTGCTGCAGCGCGTCGGAGCGCTCGATCTCGTCGCGTCAGACATCGACCCCGACGCCGTGGAGGTCGCCGGGGAGAACCTCGGCGACCACGCGAGCGTCGTCCTCGGGGACCTGTTCGCGCCGCTGCCCGGGCGGATCCGCGGACGCGTCGACGTGCTCGCGGTGAACGCGCCGTACGTGCCGACGGAGGCGATCGCGCTCATGCCGCCCGAGGCGCGCGAGCACGAGCGCCGGGTCGCGCTCGACGGCGGACCGGACGGCCTCGATCTGCACCGGAGGATCGCCGCCGACGCCGGGGTGTGGCTGCGGTCCGGCGGGTCCGTCGTGATCGAGGTCGGCCGGACCCAGGCGTCCGAGTCCCGGGCCGTGTTCGCCGCGGCCGGCCTGGAGGCACGGATCGCGCGTGACGACGACATCGATGCCACGCTCGTGGTCGCCACCCGACCCTGACGAGGCTCGCCCGGCCGCAGCGGCCGGCGGCGTCAGCGGCCTGCAGCGGTCGAGGCCGCAGCTGCCGGCGACGCCCGACCGTGTCAGGCCGCGGTGACGGTGACGGTGTGCCAGCCCGTCGCACCGTTCGGCGCGGGCGGCCGGATGACGCTCGTCTGCGCGACGCCGTCGGTGTCGATCGCGCGCACCTGGACGCTGTGCGTCCCCTCGGTGGCGGTCCAGCGGTAGACCCACTGCCGCCACGTGTCCGCCGACACCGAGTCCGCGAGCTCGGCGTCCTGCCACGGGGCGTCCTCGCCGATCCGCACCTGCACCGCTCGCACTCCCCGGTGCGGCTCCCAGGCCACACCGGCGATCGGGACGGATGCACCCACCGCGACCGTTGCGCCGTCCGCAGGCGTGTCGATGCGCGACTCGAGCTTGACCGGCCCGCGGGCGCTCCAGCCGCGCGGCGTCCAGTACCCCTGCGCGTCAGCGAAGCGGGTCACCTCCATCTCGGTCACCCACTTCGTGGCCGACACGTACCCGAAGAGACCGGGGACGACCATCCGCACCGGGAACCCGTGCTCCGCCGGGAGCGGCTCGCCGTTCATGCCCACCGCGAGGAGCGCATCCGTGCCGTCGTCCTGCAGCACGTCGAGCGGTGTGCCGGCGGTGAACCCGTCGACGCTCCGGGACAGCACCATGTCGGCACCCGCGTGCGGAGCGGCGCGTTCGAGGAGCTTCCGAATCGGGTAGCCCAGCCACAGCGCGTTGCCGATGAGGTCCCCGCCGACCTCGTTCGACACGCAGCTCAGGGTCGCCATGTGCTCCTCGAGCGGCAGGGCGAGCAGCTCCTCCCAGGTGATCTCCACCTCGTGGTCCACGGCGCCGTGGATGCGGAGCGTCCAGCTCGCCGGATCGACCGACGGCACCCGCAGCGCGGTGTCGATGCGGTAGAAGTCCGCGTTGGACGTGACATACGGGGTGATGCCCGCGACATCGAGCGACGCCCCAGCCGGCACCGCCTCCTTCGTGGCGGCGGGCGGCAGCCGGATGGCGCGGCGGGCGGCAGCGGCAGCGGTGTGGGCGGCGTCCACGATGCGGGCCCCGGTGCCCACCACGACGGCCGCGGCCCCGGCGGCGACCGTCCACACGAGGAACGCGCGGCGTTCGACGGCCACGCTCGACGGAACGGCGGGTGCGGAACCGGTGCCGGACGCGGCCGGGAATGCGGCCGGGACCGCGGTCCGTGCGAGCGCGTCCCGCCACCGACGGAGCCGGCGGTTAGCCGCCTGGAGGACGACGATCGCGGCGAGCACGCCGACGACCGTGGGCGCGCCGTCGAAGCTGCCGCTGCCGGACCGGGTCATCACGGCGACGAGCGCGATCACCCCACCGATCCCGAACACGAGGGCACCGAGGGGGCGGCGACGGAACTCGAGCATGCCGGCTCCGGAGGTGATCGCCGCGAGCAGCACCGCCATGAGGACGAACAGTGCGGCCTTGTCTCCGGTGCCGAAGAGCGTGACCATGAGGTCTTTCACCGGGCGCGGCGCGAGGTCGATGGCGGCACCGCCGACCGCGACGAGGGGACTGCCCGCGCCCCCGAGCAGCAGCGCCACGAGCTCCGCGGCAGCCAGGAACACCGCGGCCGCGACGACACCGGCCAGCGCGGCGAGCAGACCCCACCGGGGCGCCCGCTCGGGCGGGGGCATCGCATCCGATGCGGAGGGGCGTTGCGGAGCACGCGTGGTCACGCACGCATGGTAGGCGGCGGTCCTGACCGTTGCGCAGGTCTCCCCGTCGACCGTCGAGCCGGGACCGTGTGGAGGCGGGGCCCCGGCCCAGCGTGCGAGGATCGGATGGTGACGCGCCCGCCCGAACCCGCCGACCGTTCCGGGGACGGCTCGGGGCAGGACCGCCTGACGACGGTCCGGCGGGTGGTCATCATCGTCTGGGCGGTCCTCCTCGTGGTGCGCCTCGCGCTGACGGGGAGCAGCGCCGATGCGAACCTGACGCTCCTCGGCATCGTGCAGGCCCTGTCGATCGTGGCCGGTGTCCTGGTCGTCGGGATCGGCCTGTGGACATCGTGGGCGCGCCGTCGCCGGCTCGTCGACGACGCCCTCGGTGCTGCGATCCGCGGCGTCGACCCCACCGTGCGGCTCGTGCCCGCGGCACCCACCGCCGAACTGGCCCAGGCGGTCGTCGCCGAGCACCCGGACGTGCAGCTGGATGACCGCATGATGTGGGGATTCGGCGCGACCGACGCGTCGCTCTGGCAGCTCGACGGCCGGCGCGCGGTCCGGGTCCTCGTGGTGCCCTGGAGTCGCGTCGTCCACGTCGGCGTCGAGGACGACGCGGGGGCGGACGGTCGCGGCGGGGCCGTGCTCGCGATGCACTACGTGCGCCCCGACGACACGGCGGCAGTGGTGACGTTCGCCGTTCGCCTGCGGTTCGGATCGAGTCGCGCGCTGCCGCGTGGGCCCCGGCTCGAGCAGCTCGCCGCGGAGCTCGCGGGGGAGCGGCACGTCGGACCCTGAACCTGTGACAGCAGGGTCGGCGGTTCGTACTGTGGACGCCATGAGTGAACCACCCGCCGCCGCGTCGACCGATCCGGCGGCGCAGCCGTCGGCGCCCGTGGCCGTGCCGCCCGTCCTGGTGATGGGGGTCTCAGGGTCGGGCAAGTCCACGGTGGGCGCGGCGCTCGCCCGGCACTGGGGGGACGACGCCGTCTTCGTGGACGCCGACGATCTCCACCCGCAGGCGAACAAGGACAAGATGGCCGCCGGCATCCCCCTGACCGACGAGGATCGGGGGCCGTGGCTCGCGGTCTGCGCCGACCGGATCGCGGCCGTGCAGGCTGCCGGGCAGCGGTGCGTGATGGCGAACTCGGCGCTCCGTCGCGTCTACCGCGACCGCCTCCGGCAGGACGCCCCGGACCTGTTCATCACGTTCCTGTCCGGATCCCAGGAGCTCATCGCCGAGCGGCAGCGGGCCCGGCACCACGAGTACATGCCGGATGCGCTGCTCAGCTCGCAGTTCGCGGTCCTCGAGCCGTTGCAGGAGGACGAGGCCGGCATGGACGTGCCGATCGACCGTGACGTCGACGCCATCGTCGCCGCCGTCGATGCGGCGCTCGTCATCGCGCGCTGAGCGGCGGCCAGGCCCGCTGCAGCCGCGTCATGAGGTCGAGGACCGCTGGTCGGCGGTCCTCCGCCCGCCGCACGATCGCGACGGAGACCGGGCTGAGGTCCTCGACGGGCAGGAACGCCAGTTCGGTCCCGCCGGAGTTCTCGGCCACCGTGGCGCTCGTGAACGCGATGCCGCGGCCCGCGGCGACCAGGGCCAGCATCTCCTCGACCGTGCTGGCCGGCGGTCCGACGACCACGGGTTCGACCCCGTCCGGGCGGGGTGACACGATCCAGAACGACCGGTCCGACGCGGCGTCGATCACCGTGTCCTGTGCGAGCTCGGCCAGTCGGATCGTGCGGCGGCCTGCGAGCGGATGATCGGCACGCACGACGGCGACCCGCTGCCGCTCGCCGAGGACGACGACGGACCAGTGCGGCGGGGTCGCCCCCGGCGGGAGCTGCGCGACCAGGAGGTCCACGTGTCCGTCGGCGAGGCGTGCATCCTCGTCGCCCCATGGCACGTGTTCGAGCACCACCTCGGCGCCGCCGCCGGCCTCACCCTCCTGCACGACCACGCCGATGAGGCTGCGCGGCGCGCTCGTCCCGAACCCGACCACGAGCCGCCTGGTCGCACCGATGCGGCGGACCCGCGCGAGCGCGTGATCGGCCGCCGCGAGGATCGCCAGCGCGTCGGCGTGGAGGGCCACCCCGGCAGGCGTCAGCGTCACGCCCGCGCCGGGTCCCCGCGCCTGACGGTCGACGAGCTGCACCGCGACGGCCGCTTCGAGCCGGCGGATCGCCTGGCTGAGCGCCGGTTGCGAGACACCCATCACGGCTGCGGCGGCGGTGAAGCCCTGCTGTTCGACGAGGACCACGAGCGCCCGCAGCAGACGCAGGTCCAGGTCGGCCGTCACCGCTGCTCCTCCCGCACGCCGGGCGCATTCGTTTCCGTCGTGTAACGAAATCAGGCCATCGTGGCCGGGCTCGGGCGCTGCAGGCCCGGAACGGCGCGGGCATTCGCCGCGCTTATGGCTCCAGTGACGCATCCTATGCGACACCTGACGACCACGGGACGTACGCTCCCGAACGGATCGCCCACCCCACCGGGCGGCCGAGCCCGTGGACATGAGGAGCGTCGCATGGACGAGGACAGGACGCTGGTCGCCGGCGACCGCCTCCGCGCCCTGCCGAAAACGCATGTCCACCTGCACCTCGACGGCGGCTACCCGCTCGAGGCGGTGCAGGCGCTCGCAAGCCGTCGCGGCCGGACGTTCGTCGTCCCTCCCGGTTTCGACGACGTGTGGGCGTTCTTCGACGCGTACGGCACCGTCCCGGCACTCGTCGACACGCATGAGGACCTCGCGGAGCTGTGCCGTGCGCTCGTGCACGCCGAGGCTGCCGATGGGGTGCGGTACCTGGAGCCGGCCGTGGAGCCGCAGCTGTACGCCGACCGCCTCGGCGGCACCGAGCAGGTCCTCCGCACGGTCCTCGCAGCCCTCGCCGAGGCCGCCGCCGACACCGACACCGAGGTCGGTGCGAACCTGACGCTGAACACCGACGCGGACGCGGACCTCGCCGACGAGCTGGGCGCGCTCGCCGTCCGCTTCGCGGGCGCCGGCGTCACCGCGCTCGGCACCGCCTGTTTCGACGAGGACGGCGATCTCACCCCGTTCGTCGGCGCGACCCGGGCGGCACGCGCGGCGGGCCTGGCGGTCGTGAGCCACGCCGGACAGACCGGTGGCCCCAGCGGGGTCGCCGCTGCGCTCGACATGCTCGGCGCGACGCGCATCGCGCACGGGTTCCGGGCCGTCGAGGACGAGCAAGTGGTCGATCGCCTGGCGAACGAGGGGATCGTCTGCGACGTCTGCCCGGTGTCGAACGTGCGACTCGGCGTCGTCCGGGACCTTGCCGCGCACCCGGCCCCCGTGCTCATCGCGCGAGGCGTCCCCGTGACGCTCAACGCCGACGACCCGCTGTGGTTCGGCGCGTCGGTCAGCGACCAGTACGCGGTCGCCCGCGACATGTGGGGCTTCGACGACGCCGCGCTCGCCGCCACGGCGCACGCGGGGACTGCCGCGACCGGCATGTCCGCTGCGACGCGGGACCGAATCGATCGCGAGCTGCAGTCATGGCTGGCAGAAGGGCAGCGGGCATGAAGGAACTGTTCCTCGGCGCGTTCGAGATCAACGGCGTGAACCTGACGAGTCAGGGGCTGTGGGCGCACCCGGACAACACGACGTGGCGGTACAAGGAGCTCGACCACTGGACGGGTCTGGCGCGCCTGCTCGACGAGGGCGGGTTCGACTTCATGTTCCTCGCGGACTCATACGGGTACCCGGTGATCGACGGCGCGGTCCCGGATGTGGCGTTCGAGCAGGGCGTCGAGATCCCGAAGAACGACCCGATGCTCCTGGTGTCCGCGATGGCCGCCGCCGCACCGCGGCTGTGCTTCGGCGTGACGTCGTCGACGAGCTTCGAGCCGCCGTTCGCGAACGCGCGCCGGTTCGCCACGCTCGACCACCTGACCCGCGGCCGGATCGCCTGGAACGTCGTCACGACATCGAGCGCGGTCGTCACCGACCTGTTCGGCACCGACCGCTTCGTGCCGCACGACGAGCGGTACGCGATCGCCCAGGAGTACCTCGAGCTGAGCTACGCGCTCCTGGAGGGGTCGTGGGAGGACGACGCCGTCCTCGCCGACAAGGCCGCGCGCCGGTACGCGGACCCGCGCAAGGTGCACCGGGTCGTGCACCACGGGACATACTTCGACGTCGAGGGCTACGCGAACACCGAGCCCGGCCCGCAGCGCACCCCCGTGCTGTTCCAAGCCGGTGCGTCGTCGTCGGGCCGCGCGTTCGCCGCCGGGAACGCCGAGCTCGTGTTCCTGCAGGGCAAGGACGCGCCGAGTCTCGCCGGGCAGGTCGCGGACATCCGCAGCCGTGCCGTCGATGCCGGGAGGGACGCCGCCGACATCCGCGCCATCTCCGGTCTGTCGGTGGTCACCGCGCCGTCGGCGGCCGAGGCCGAGGACCGGCTCGAGGAGTACCTCTCCTACGTCGACCCGGACGCGGCCCGGGTCTACTACGCGAGCATGACCGGCATCGATCTCGCCGCGCTCGACCCGGAGGGGTCATTGTCCGACGTCACCACCGAGGGCGGCCGGACCCAGGTCGAGCGGTACCGGGGCAGCTCGGTGCGCGAGGCCACCGCCGACTTCATCCGCAACGGCATGCGCGAGTTCGTCCTGACCGGGACGCCGACCGACGTCGTCGACCGGATCGAGGCGCTCGTGACGGACACCGACCTCGACGGGTTCAATTACACGCCCTACGTCACCCCGGGCTCGTACGTGGCGTTCGTCGCCGATGTGGTGCCGGAGCTCCGCCGACGTGGGATGCTGCCGGAGACGCCCCGCACCGGGACGTTCCGCGAGCGCCTCTCCGGCCGCGGCCCGCACCTCCCCGAGACCCACCGGGCGGCCCGGTACCGGCACCAGCCGGCCACCGCCTGACAAGCCGGGAGGTGCGGGGCCGGCCCCCACACCCTCTGCACCTCCCTCCCCACTCCGGCCCGGCGGTCCCCCCTCCGTCGGGCCGGAGCCGCACCCTGCTCCACCGCACCGTCCCTCCCGAATGCCCGTCCCTCCCGGCACCACCTCCCGAAGGAGCAGCACCGTGAGCACCATCGACGACGCCCGCAGCACGCCCGCCACCGCATCGGCGCTCAGCGTCGAGCGGAACGGCATCAACGAGATCGCGGAACACGAGCGCCGGGGGCGGCCGCGGGACCTGTTCTGGCCGTGGTTCGCCGGCAACGTCTCCGTCCTCGGCGTCAGCTATGGCGCGTACGTGCTCGGGTTCGGCATCTCGTTCTGGCAGGCGGCCATCGTCGTGGTCGTCGGCGTGGCGCTGTCGTACGTCCTCTGCGGGCTGAGCGCGCTCGCCGGCAAGCGCGGGTCGGCGCCGACCATGACGTTGAGCCGCAGCGTCTTCGGGGTCCGTGGCAACCGCCTCCCGTCGGTGGTGTCGTGGGTGCTCACGGTCGGGTGGGAGACCTCGCTCGCCGCGGTCGCCGTGCTCGCCACCGCGACCGTGTTCGGCCGGCTCGGGTGGGGTGGCGGCACCGGCACCAAGGTCGTCGCGCTCGTCACCGTGATCGGTCTCATCGTCGCCGGCGGGACCCTCGGGTTCGACCTCATCATGCGGATGCAGCGGTGGATCACGGTCATCGCGGGCGCGCTCACGGTGCTCTACATCGTGTTCGCCGCAGGTCACGTCGACCTCGACACGGTCGCTGCGGTTCCCGCCGGTCCTGCCCCCGCTGTGATCGGGGCGCTCCTGTTCGTCATGACCGGGTTCGGCCTGGGCTGGGTGAACGCCGCCGCGGACTACTCCCGCTACCTGCCACGCAGCGCCTCGAGCGGCGGCGTCGTCTGGTGGACGACGTTCGGGTCGTCGCTCGGCCCCGTCGTGCTCCTGGTGTTCGGGCTCCTCGTGTCCGGCTCGTCGTCGAAGCTCTCCACCGCGATCGGGGCCGACCCGGTCGGCGCACTCACGGAGCTGCTGCCGACCTGGTTCCTCGTGCCCTTCGCGATCACGGCGGTGCTCGGCATCGTGTCCGGAGCCGTCATGGACATCTACTCGTCGGGTCTGGCGCTCCTCAACGCGGGACTCAAGGTGGCGCGGCCCGTCGCGGTCGGCATCGACGGCCTCATCATGACGCTCGGCACGATCTACATCGTGTTCGTCTCCGGCGACTTCCTTGGGGTGTTCCAGGGCTTCCTGATCACCCTTGGCGTGCCGATCGCCGCGTGGGCCGGCATCTTCATCGCAGACCTGGCCATGCGCAAGCGCGACTACGCCGAGCGGGAGCTGTTCACCCGCCGCGGCCGCTACGGCGACGTCCGGTGGGACACCATCGCCGTCATGGTCGTGGCGACCGTCGTCGGCTGGGGCCTCGTCACGAACACCTACGCCGGATGGCTCGACTGGCAGGGGTACCTGCTCGGCCCGTTCGGTCTCGGCGGCAGGCAGGGCGCGTGGGCGTACGCGAACCTCGGCGTCGTCGTCGCCCTCGTGATCGGGTTCCTCGGCACGTCGGTCCTCGGCCGTCGCGCCGTCGCGCGGCAGGAGCGCGCGCCCGCAGCGCCGGCCGGCGCGGGCGTCCCCGACCCGACCGACCCGCGCGTGATCGCGGAGTAGCCCCGGCGAGGGGACCGGCGCTCATCCGCGGGGCCTGGTTGACGTCGGGGCAGACTGGACGGCATGGATCTCGAGGAGCTCGCCGTCGTCGCGCGCGAGCTCTACGGGGTCCGGCCCGAGGACTTCGTGTCCGCCAGGACAGCGGCCGTGCGCCGGGCCCGCAGCAGCGGAGACCGCGCGCTCGCGACGGCCGTCGGGGGACTGCGGAAGCCGGCGCCTGCCGCGTGGGTCGTCGACCTGCTCGCCGCACAGGGCGCCCTCGACGCAGCCGTCGACCTGGGCCCGAGCATCCGTGCCGCGCAGGAGCACGCCGACCCGGAGGAGATCAGCCGACTCCGGAAGCAGCGGCGCTCGCTCGTGGACGCGCTCGGGCATGCTGGTGCGGATCTCGCCGAGCAAGCGGGACACCGGGTGAACGCAGGCGTCATCGACCAGGTCGCGGCGACCCTGGAAGCCGCCATGGCGGACTCGCACGCCGGTGCGGCAGTCCGGTCCGGGCTCCTCGTCCGGCCCCTGGAGGCGGTCGGGTTCGAGCCCGTCGACCTCGCCGGGGCGGTCGCGGTGCCGGGCGTGCTGCCCTCGCCACCGGCCCGGGACGAGGACACCGGGCCGGCAGCCGACCTCCAGGCACAGCCGCCGGCAGCCGGACCGCCGGCACAGCCGCCTGCAGCCGGTCCGCCGGTGCAGGTTGACGCGAGCCCGGATGACGCCGCGTCCGACGCCTCCCGTGCCGCCTCCCGTGCCGCCGCGCCTGCCGCTCGCGACCGGGAGGCGCGCCGGGCCCGGGAGCGCTCGGAGGCGGACCGCGCGCTCGACGAGGCCCGCGCCCGCGCGCAGGAGGCGGACGAGGCCCTCGACGCGCTGGAGGCCCGCCTCGACGCCGCCGACACCCGGCAGCGGGACCTGGAGGACCGGCGGCACGACCTGGAGCGGCAGCTCCGCGAGGTCCGCCGTGCCCTCACCGACGCCGTGCGCGATCGGGAGTGGCTCGACGGCGAGCACGCTGCAGCCGAACGCGCCGCGGACGACGCGCATGCCGAGCACCCGAGTGCGGAACGCCGGCACCGCGCGCTCGACAGCCCGTGACGGACCGGCGGCCGAGCGCGCCGCGGTCTCGCGGCCTCCTGCCGGCCCTACCCGAGCCAGGCCTGGATCGGCCCGCGTGCGAAGAACACGCCGAACCCGACGGCCACGACCCAGAGCAGCGGGCTGATCTCGCGCGCCTTGCCGGACAGCGACCGGATGAGCACCCAGGAGACGAAGCCGGCGCCGATCCCGTTCGCGATCGAGTATGTCAGCGGCATCACGATGACGGTGAGGAACACCGGCAGCGCGACGGAGAACTCGCTCCAGTCGATGTCCCTGATCTGCGCGACCATGAGCGCGCCGACGACGACGAGTGCCGCAGCCGCGACCTCGAGCGGCACGACCTGGGTCAGCGGCGTGAAGAACATCGCCGCCAGGAACAGCACCCCGGTGACGACCGACGCGAACCCGGTGCGTGCCCCCTCGCCGACCCCGGCCGCGGACTCCACGAACACGGTGCTCGACGAGGAGCTCGACGCCCCGCCCGCGACCGCGCCGATGCCCTCGACGACGAGCGATGCCCGGAGCCGCGGGAACGTGCCGTCGGGCGCGGCGATGTCGGCCTGACGGGCGAGCCCGGTCATCGTGCCCATCGCGTCGAAGAAGTTCGTGAACACGAGCGTGAAGACGAGCATCGTGGCGGCAACGCCGCCGATCCGGGAGAACGCCCCGAAGTCGAAGTGCCCGAGGAGCGACAGGTCGGGCAGGGACACCAGTGCGGCGGGCAGGACCGGCGCGTTGAGGTTCCACCCGGCGGCGTTCGTGCCGAGCGACGGGCCGACCCGGAAGATCGCCTCCAGGACGATCGCGATGACGGTCGTCGCGACGATGCCGATGAGCAGGGCCGCGGTGACCCGCCGCGCCATGAGCACGCCGATGACGATGAGGCCGATCACGAACACGATCGTCGGGAGCGTGGCGATGGAGCCGCCGTCGCCGAGCTGCACCGGTGGGGAGGCGATGCCGCTCGACCGGACGAAGCCGGAGTCGACGAGTCCGATGAACGCGATGAACAGGCCGATGCCGACCGTGATCGCGGTCTTGAGCGCTGCCGGCACCGCCTTGAAGATGAGCGTCCGGAGGCCGGTCGCGGCGAGCACGACGATGACGAGACCCTCGATGACCACGAGACCCATGGCCTCCGGCCAGGTGACGTCCTTGACGACGCTCACCGCGAGGAACGAGTTGATCCCGAGGCCGGCCGCGAGACCGAACGGCAGCCGGGCGACGAGGCCGAACAGAATCGTCATGACGCCGGCGGTGAGGGCCGTCACGGCGCCCACCTGCCCGTTCTGGAGCCAGTTCCCGGCAATGTCCTTCGCCGCCTGCGCCCCCGAGAACCCGCCGAGGATGAGCGGGTTGAGGATGACGATGTACGCCATCGTGACGAACGTGACGACCCCGCCCCGGACCTCCCGGCCCCAGGTCGATCCCCGCTCGGTGACTCCGAAGTACCGGTCGAGGGTCGCGGCGGGACGGGTTGTGGCAGTGCTCATGTGCGGCTTTCGGGGGAGGAGCGAACGGAGGCGACCAGCCTACGGCCGGCACGGACGGCGCTCCTGCCGCACGGTGATCCCTGGTAGTATCGGGGATTGCACTTCGGCGAGGGCCGCACATGCGGCCGTGATCGACGCGGTAGGGAGACCCGGCCCAGTTCTGGGAGCGTTCCTCGCGCTGTCATGCGTTCGAGTTGACACACCACTGACCGACGACGACCGGCTGCCGGTCGTTCCCACACGAGGAGGCACACCATGGCCGACGACACCAACAAGCTCTCCGTCGAGCTCCGCACGAAGTTCGGCAAGGGCGCGGCCCGCAAGCTCCGTGCCGCCGACAAGATCCCCGCCGTCATCTACGGGCACGGGACCGAGCCGCAGCACGTGAGCCTCCCCGGCCACGAGACCATGCTGGTCGTGCGCAAGGCGAACGCGATCATCGACCTCGACATCGAGGGCGCGTCACAGCTCGCGCTCGTCAAGGACGTCCAACGCGACCCGGTGCGCCAGATCATCGAGCACATCGACCTCGTCGTCGTGCGCACCGGCGAGAAGGTCAGCGTCAGCGTCCCCGTCGTCATCGAGGGCGAGTCCGCCCCGGGCACCATCCACGTGCAGGAGGAAGCGTCCCTCACGCTCCTCGTCAGCGCGATCGCGATCCCGGAGCACATCGTCGTCAGCGTCGACGGCCTCGAGGACGGCGCGCAGATCCACGCCTCCGACGTCACCCTCCCCGAGGGCGCCGCGCTCGAGACGGACCCCGAGGCGCTCGTCGTCAACATCTCCACCCCGCGTGCGACGGCCGACGATCAGGCCGCCGACGAGGCGTCCGCGGAGGCCGGTGCCGAAGCCGGTGCCGAGCCCGACGCCGACGCGTCCGCCGAGTAACCACCTCGTTCGCACACCATCTGGTCGGCTGACATGGCGGAACACATGCTCCTCGTCGTCGGGCTCGGCAATCCCGGGCCCGACTACGCCGGCAACCGGCACAACGTCGGCCAGATGGTGCTCGACGAGCTCGCCACTCGTCTGGGCTCGGGCTTCCGCAAGCACCGGACCCCGTCGCTCGTGGCGGAGGGGCGCACGGCGCCGGGCGGGCCGAAGCTCGTCCTCGCCAAGCCGGCGTCGTTCATGAACACATCCGGCGGGCCGGTGTCGGCAGTGCTGGGCTACTTCGGCCTCGAGCCGCAGGACCTCGTGGTCGTGCACGACGAGCTCGATTTGCCCTTCGACACCCTGCGTCTGAAGTCGGGCGGCGGGCACGGCGGGCACAACGGCCTCCGAGACATCATCAAGGCGGTCGGCACGAACGAGTTCGCCCGGGTCCGGGTGGGCATCGGTCGCCCGCCCGGGAGGCAGGATCCCGCCGACTACGTGCTGCGCGACTTCGCGACGGGGGAGCGGCAGCAGCTGCCGAATCTGCTCGCGGACGCCGCGGACGCCGTCGAGATGATCGCCGCCGACGGTCTGCTCGCCGCGCAGCAGCGCTTCCACGCGCCCGACGCCTGAGCGGCGCCCGCTGCCGCGAGCGGTCCCGGCGTTGCCGGCGCCCGCGCTGCGAGTGGTCCGAAATCGTCGGGTCCGGAGGCTCGACCCGACAGTTCGGCATCGCTCGCGGAGCATCGCTCGCCGGCAGCACGGCAGCACGGCAGCACGGGAGCGCGGCAGCACGGAAACACGGGCCCGCGGGAGCGATGTCGGCGCGCCCCGGTACCATTGGGACAGTGACGATCTCGGGCATCATCCCTGCGCTGTCGCGCGCCTCCGCGTTCGATCGCGCCCTCGCCGCCGCATCGCGGGACGCCGACTTCTCCGTCGTGGACGGCCTCCGGGTCCCGCTCCTCTCCGCGCTGCTCGCGGAGCGGAAGGGCCCGCAGTGCGCGTTCGTCATCACCGCGACGGGCCGCGAGGCCGAGGCGGTCCGCGATGCCGTGCACTGCACGCTCCCCGACGCGGAGGTGCTCGAGTTCCCCGCCTGGGAGACGCTGCCGCACGAACGGCTCAGCCCCAGCGCACAGACCGTCGGCACGCGCATCCGCACGCTCCGCACGCTCGCACGGTGGCAGGCCGCGGTCGAGGACGGGCGGGAGCCGGCGCCGATCGTCGTCGTGGCGAGTGTGCGCGCTGCGCTGCAGCCGATCGCCGACAACCTGACGTCCCTCGCGCCGCTGGTGCTCCGCACGGGGTCCCGCGGCAACGATCTCAGTGCGCTCGCCGCGCAGCTCGTCGACCTCGCCTACGCCCGCGTGGACCTCGTGTCGCGGCGCGGAGAGTTCGCGGTGCGTGGCGGCATCCTCGACGTGTTCCCGCCGACGGCCGATCACCCGGTCCGGGTCGACTTCTTCGGCGATGAGATCGACGGCATCAAGGCGTTCAGCGTCGCCGACCAGCGCTCCACGGACGACGACATCGGCGAGATCGAGCTGACCGCGAGTCGCGAGATGCTCTTGAGCGACGGCGTGCGTCAGCGCGCCACGGAGATGCTGCACGAGTTTCCGAGCCTCGCCCAGATGCTCGCGAAGATCGCCGAGGGCATCCCGGTGGAGGGCATGGAGTCGCTCGCACCCGCGCTCGTCGACGAACTCGTCCCGGTGACCCGCTACCTCCCGGCGTCCGCGAGCATCGCGGTGTTCTCGCCGGAACGCGTCGTCGCACGTGCGCAGAGCCTCGCGGACACGAACCAGGAGTTCCTCGCGGCGGCATGGAGCGCTGCGACCGCCGGGGCGGAGGCGCCCATCGACCTGGACGCCGGGAACTTCCTGTCGCTCAGCGCACTCAGGGCGACCCGCGGCGCCCGCACCTGGTGGACGGTGTCGCCGTTCGACTCGGGGGCCGACCTCACCGACCAGCAGGCGGTGGAGTCCGCCGGCGACTACATCCGGGTGCCCGCCGAGACTGTTCCGAGCTTCGCGGGAAGCGCCCAGGGAGCGGTCGACCACGTCGTCGCGCTCGCAAAGGACGGCTGGGCGGTCGTCGTCACCGCGCAGGGTGTCGGCCTGGTCGACCGGGCCGTGCAGGTGCTCGTCGACGAGGGCGTCGACGCCCGGGTGCAGGCGGTCACCGAGCCGCCGCAACCCGGCGTGGTCCTCGTCACGACGGCGTCGATCGAGCAGGGCTTCCAGATCGCCGACCCGCGGCTCGCGGTGCTGTCCGAGGCCGAGTTCTACGGCCGGACCGCGCAGCAGGGCGCCCGACAGGTCAAGAAGCTCGCGTCCCGCCGCAAGAACGTGGTGGACCCACTGCAGCTGAAGCCCGGCGACGTGGTCGTGCACACCACGCACGGCATCGGCAAGTTCCTGGAGCTGACCAGCCGCGAGGTCAGCTCCGGCGGTCGCAACGCCGTGAAGACGAGCCGGGAGTACCTGGTGCTCGAGTACGCTCCGTCGAAGCGCGGGTACCCGGGCGACAAGCTGTACGTGCCGACGGACCAGCTCGATCAGCTGTCCCGCTACGTCGGCGGAGAGGCGCCCGCGCTCAGCAAGATGGGCGGCAGCGACTGGGCGGCGGCGAAGGGCAAGGCCCGCAAGGCCGTCCGCGACATCGCCGTCGAGCTCGTCAAGCTGTACTCCGCACGCATGGCGTCGAAGGGCCACGCGTTCGGGCCCGACACGCCCTGGCAGCGCGAGCTGGAGGAGGCGTTCCCGTTCGCGGAGACCCCCGACCAGCTGACGACCATCGAGGAGATCAAGGCCGACATGGAGCGGCCGATCCCGATGGACCGGCTGCTGTCCGGGGACGTCGGCTACGGCAAGACCGAGGTCGCGGTGCGGGCGGCGTTCAAGGCGGTGCAGGACGGCAAGCAGGTCGCGATGCTCGTCCCGACGACCCTCCTCGTCCGGCAGCACATGGAGACGTTCCAGGAGCGCTTCGCCGGGTTCCCGGTGCACCTCCGGGCGCTGAGCCGGTTCCAGACCGACAAGGAGTCGAAGGAGACCATCGCCGGGCTCGCCGACGGCACGGTCGACATCGTGATCGGGACGCACCGGCTCCTGTCGCAGAACGTGCGGTTCAAGGACGTCGGTCTCGTCATCATCGACGAGGAGCAGCGGTTCGGCGTGGAGCACAAGGACCAGCTCAAGAAGCTCAAGACGAACGTCGACGTCCTCGCGATGAGTGCCACACCGATCCCGCGTTCCCTGGAGATGGCGGTGACGGGCATCCGCGAGATGTCGACCCTCGCCACGCCTCCGGAGGACCGCCACCCCATCCTCACGTTCGTCGGGCCCAAGTCGGACATGCAGGTCGCCGCCGCGATCCGCCGTGAGCTCCTCCGCGAGGGGCAGGTGTTCTACGTGCACAACCGGGTGCGGGACATCCAGGGCACCGCGGCGCACCTGGCCGAGATCGTGCCGGAGGCGCGCATCGCCGTGGCGCACGGACAGATGGGTGAGCAGGCGCTCGAGCAGGTCATGGTCGACTTCTGGGAGCGCCGGTTCGACGTCCTCGTCTCGACGACGATCATCGAGACCGGCCTCGACATCGCGAACGCGAACACGCTGATCATCGACCGCGCCGACAAGTACGGGCTGTCGCAGCTGCACCAGTTGCGGGGCCGTGTTGGGCGCGGGCGTGAGCGCGGGTACGCGTACTTCCTGTACGACGCGGACAAGCCGCTGTCGGAGACCGCGCAGGACCGCCTGGAGACCATCGCGGCGAACAACGAGCTCGGAGCGGGCATGCAGGTGGCCCTCAAGGACCTCGAGATCCGCGGCGCCGGCAACCTGCTCGGCGGCGAGCAGTCCGGGCACATCGCGGGCGTCGGGTTCGATCTCTACCTGCGGATGATCGGGGAGGCCGTGGGGCAGTTCCGTGGGGACGTCGCCGAGGGGCAGACGGAGCTGCGGCTCGAGCTCCCGGTCGATGCGCGGATCCCGGAGGACTACGTCGAGAGCGAGCGACTCCGCCTGGAGGCGTACCAGAAGCTGTCCGCCGCATCGTCGCCGACCGCACGTGCGGACGCGATCGACATGGTGCTCGACGAGCTCACCGACCGGTACGGTGCGCCGCCGAAACCCGTGTCGACGCTCATCGAGGTGTCGCGCCTCCGGCGGATGGCGCAGCAGGTCGGCCTGTCCGACGTCGTCGCGATGGGGTCGAACCTCCGGGTGTCCGGCAAGGAGCTCGCCGACTCGCAGCAGGTGCGGCTGCAGCGGATGTTCCCCGGCGCGCGCTGGTTCGCGCAGCAGAATGCGACGAGCATCCCGATGCCGAGGCCGAACGGTGAGCCGCTCGCCGATGAGGCGCTGATCCGCTGGACCGAGGGAATCCTCACCGCGATCTACGGTGCGGCGGTTCCCGAGGAGGCATCGGTCGGATAGCGCTCGGCCCGGTCGTCCTCGACCTGGAGGCCGGCGGTGGCGTAGGCGAACCCGCGATGGTTCCGGGTCGCCCACACGCCGATCACGGCGCTCGCCGTGAGCAGGAATGCCACGATCCCGGTGAGGGGGAGCGCGGTGACCATGAGGATCGACCAGCCGCCGACGCCGAGCGCCCAGCGGAGGAAGGCCCGCCCGAGCGCGGGGCGGTGGGTGGGCCGGAGTCGGACGGCCGCCTCGCCCAGGGTCCGCCCGGAGACGACCACCCACGCGAGCTGGACGGCAGCCGGCAGGTAGGCGACCACGGTGGCGGCGCTGATCGCCGCTTGGGAGTCGGGGTCGCCACCCGCACCGCGGACGCCGAGCTCCACGCCGACGCCCAGCGCGACACCGGCGAGCGTGACCGCGAGCACGTCGCACACCATGCCGAGGGCGCGTCGTGTCGCGGTGACCGGGCGGGCGAGGGCGGGGGTGCCGCTGATCTGCCCGGGGACGAGCCGGAGCAGCGGAGCCAGCAGGGTTCCGACGAGGGCGCCGGCCGTGTTCGCGATGAGGTCATCGACGTCAAAGAGCCGGTAGGCGCACGGGTAGATGAACCAGTCGCCGGTGATCTGCGTGCACTCCACGAGGAGCGACACCGCTGCGCCGACCAGTGTCCCGACGACGACGCCGGGCACGAATCGCCCGCGCAGGAACGAGTACCGCACGATCATGCCGAGCGGGACGAACAGGACCACGTTGAAGAACACCTGCGCCGCTGCGGGGTTGCGCAGGAGCGCGGCCGGCCCCGTGAGCCCTCCGGCTCGTTCGATGTCGCCGATGAACGCGAACGGGTGCAGCTGGGCGGAGACCGCACCCTGCCGGCAGAGGGCCACCGGGTCGCTGGGGAGCGGCAGGAGCGTGTAGGTCATGATCGCGAGCGCGTAGACCACGGTTCCCACCGCGATGACCGCGTTGCCGATGCCGATGGAACCGCGGCGGCGATACTGCACCGCCACCCAGGGCGCCAGCGCCACGACGGTGACGAGCACGCCGACGGCGACCGCGATGGCGGCAGGATAGGAGGAGTTCACGCGTGGAATATAACATACGCTCGATCTCGCCGGAAGGGCGGCGCGAGGAGTCGGAAATCGTCGGGCGGGAGCGGAGTACCCGACGATTTCCGACTCCTCGCGAGAGCGCCGAGCGCGCTCGGAGGGCTCGCGTAGGGTTGCCTCGTGCATGGTGAGTACAAGGTCCCCGGTGGAAAGCTCGTGGTCGTCGACCTCCAGGTCGTCGACGGCCTCATCCACGACTTCCGCCTGGCGGGAGACTTCTTCCTGGAGCCCGATGCCGCCCTCCCGGCGATCGACGCAGCGGTGAACGGCCTCCGCGCCGACACCGACGCCGCGGGGATCGCCGCAGCCGTCCGCGGCGCACTGCCCGAGGGGGCCGTGCTCCTGGGCTTCACACCGGAGGCGGTCGGCGTCGCGGTCCGGCGATCCCTCGCCCGCGCATCGAGCTGGCGGGACTACGACTGGGAGATCGTGCACGAGGGACCGATCCCGCCGAACGAGCACCTCGCCCTCGACCAGGTCCTCACCGAGGAGGTCGGCGCCGGCCGCCGGAGGCCCACCCTGCGGATCTGGGAGTGGGACCGGTCCGCCGTCGTCATCGGGAGCTTCCAGTCGCTCCGGAACGAGGTCGATCCGGACGGCGCGGCGAAGTACGGCGTGGAGGTCGTGCGCCGGATCTCCGGAGGCGGTGCGATGTTCATGGAGTCCGGCGCGATCATCAGCTACTCCCTGTACGTGCCCACCGATCTGGTGCAGGGCATGAGCTTCCAGGACTCGTACGCCTATCTCGACGAATGGGTGATCGAGGCGCTGAAGTCCCTGGGCATCGAGGCGTACTACCAGCCGCTCAACGACATCACCTCGGCGAAGGGCAAGATCGGCGGCGCCGCGCAGAAACGCCTCGGCACGGGCGCGCTGCTGCACCACGCGACGATGAGCTACGACATGGACGGCGAGAAGATGGTGCAGGTGCTTCGCATCGGCCGCGAGAAGATGAGCGACAAGGGCACGACGAGTGCGGCGAAGCGCGTCGACCCGCTCCGCTCGCAGACCGGCCTGTCCCGCGCGGAGATCATCGAACGGCTCGTCGCCACCTTCGCCCGGCTGTACGGAGCGCATGAGGGGCACATCACATCGGAGGAGCGTGCGCGCGCCCAGGACCTGGTCGCCACGAAGTTCACCACGCAGGAGTGGCTCGAGCGCGTCCCCTGAGCCCGCGAGACCGCTCCCGACGGGCTGGCCTCCGCCGCGTCTCGGCGGGGTTGGGCGCGACGTTCGTTGCGGGTGTGTGAACAGGCGGTCACGATCGCGAGAATCACCCATCCGGATGATTCTGGCCGGTCGGTTTGGCCGTACTCTCGTCCTCGTGAACTGGTTGATCCTGCTTGGGGTGGCAGCGGGGGTGGTCGTGCTCACCTGGGTGCTGGACCGGATCGGCCTTGTCGATCTGTCGAACAAGGCCAACCGGGGTGGTTCCGGCGGGACGCTGACGATGATGGACGAGGTGTTCGCGCCGACCAGGCAGGAGACGCAGGCGGAGTTCGACCGTCAGTCCCGCCTCCCGACGCCCGCGCCGACACCGGCCGACGACGACCACGATCTGCTCAGCGGGAATGTCCTGATCCGCGTGCCGAAGGTGCGGACCGAGGAGCGCGGAGCGGCGCAGCTCGGCGCGCGCCACCGCAGCTCCTGATCGACGGCAGCCGCCCGCGCCCGTCGCGCCGTCGCCCGTCGCGCCTCGGGCCGTGCCCGGCCCGTCCGCGGCTCCGTGCCTCAGCGGCTGAGGAGCTCCTGGTAGTCCGGGTGCCGGTCGATCCAGATGCGCACGTATGAGCACTGCGGGACGACGGACCGCGTCGAGTTCGACCGGACGTCGTCGAGCGCCTGCTCGACGAGCGTCGAGGCGTGCCCGCCACCACGGTGCTCCGGCTCCACCTCGGTGTGGACGAATCGGATCTCGTCGTCGTCGAGCTCGTACGCGGCGAACCCGATGACGGTGCCGTCCTCGATGAGCGAGTACTGGTTCTGTTCGGTGTCGTTCCGCACTTCGGTGGTCATCGATCGAACCTACGCCCCGGCCTGACGGCGATCCTGGGTGCGTCCTGAACGGCATGGAGGGTGCGCGCAGGTCGCGTGGACGTGCCTCCGCGGCGTGCTGGGGCCGGGACGCGCACCGAGCACGAGAGAATGAGCGCGTGCAGCAGATTCCCGCCGTCGAGCCGGACCGGGTGGTCCACGGTGACAACCTCGACGTGCTCGCGACCCTGCGGGACGAGTCGTTCACGCTCGTCTATCTGGACCCGCCGTTCAATACGGGGCGCGCACAGACGCGCCGCGCCTCCACCGCGATTCGTGCGGTCGGCGGATCCGTGACCGGGTTCCAGGGGCGGACCTACGAGCGGATCCGCGGCGACCTGATGCGGTACGACGACCGATTCGAGGACTACTGGTCGTTCCTCGAGCCGCGGCTCGTCGAGGCGTGGCGGGTCCTCGCGGAGGACGGCACGCTGTATGTTCACCTGGACTACCGGGAGTCCCACTACGCGAAGGTCCTGCTCGACGCGCTGTTCGGCCGGCAGTCGTTCCTGAACGAGATCGTGTGGGCGTACGACTACGGCGCGAAGTCCCGGTCGCGCTGGCCGACGAAGCACGACACGATCCTCGTGTACGTCAAGGATCCGGCGCGGTACCACTTCGACTCCGCGGCCGTGGACCGGGAGCCGTACATGGCCCCCGGGCTCGTCACGCCGGAGAAGCGCGAGCGGGGCAAGCTGCCCACCGACGTCTGGTGGCACACCATCGTGTCCCCGACGGGACACGAGAAGACCGGGTACCCGACGCAGAAGCCGGAGGGGATCCTCCGACGCATCGTGCAGGCGTCGTCGCGCGAGGGGGACTGGGTGCTCGACTTCTTCGCGGGAAGCGGGACCACGGGCGCGGTCGCACGCTCGCTTGGTCGTCGGTTCGTCATGGTGGACGACAATCCGGCCGCGATCGAGGTCATGCGCCGACGACTGCCGGAGGCGACGTTCGAACGGGTGCTGCCCGTCGCCGTCGCGGAGGATCCGGCGGTCTGAGTCCTGCCGCCATGCGTCGGACCGCGGTTCCGGTGCTCAGGGTATGCCCCCGACACAGAGCAGCGCCCCGGACCGATGTCCGAGGCGCTGCTCCATGCGGTGCGTCAGGCGCTGTGCCTGCCGTGGCGGCTGCTGCCGGTGCGAGCGGTGTCGTCGTCGGGCACGGTGGCGACGGAGCCGGTGTCGGGGCCGACGAGGGCTCCCATGGCGTCGGCGCTCTGCTGCGCGTCGACGCCCAGTCGGTTGGTGTCCGCGTCCGCGTCGCGCTTGGCGTTCGCCTGCTCCTGGAGCGCCGAGACGTTCCGCAGCGGCGGGGTCCGGAAGAACCAGGTGAGCACGAAGGCCAGCAGGATCACGCCGAGCCCGATGTAGTACACCTGCACCGCCGAGGCGTTGAAGCCCGTGAGGAACGGCTTGGTCAGCCGGGAGTCGGCCCCCTTGAGGAAGGAGGTGTCGTTCGTGTCGCTCGTCGACGCCTCCGCGTCCGACGAGCCCTTCTTGAGCTGTCGGATGATGCTCGGTGCCACCTCGCTCACCACGTTCCGGCGCTGCGTGGCGTCGGAGTAGTCGATGGTGAGTGCTCCGTCAACGACGCTGGCGTTCGCCTTGTCGGCGGCGGTGGCCAGGGCCTCCCGCTCGGCCGCGGGAGTCGCGGCGGCGACCTGCTCGTCAATGACCTGCTGGGCGGCGGCCTGGGGGACCGCTCCGGACGCCACCTGCTGCTGCACGGCAGCGGTCACCCGCTTGGTCACGGCCGCATCCGCTGCCTGCTTGGCTGCAGCGGTGCCCGTGTCGAGTCCGTCCTGCACGCTCTTCTTGATCGGGGTGACGACCGGGTTCCAGATCTGCTCCATGACGCCGGCGTTCTCGGACGCCTTGGCCACGGACGGCGTGAGCGCCGCGTTGAGTGCGGACGACAGGTCGGACTTGTCCTCCATCGCCGTGGAGATGTTCGTCGGCATGGAGGCGAACAGCACGGACAGCAGGATCGCGGTGCCGAGCGTTCCACCGATCTGGCGGAAGAACGTCGACGCGCTCGTGGCCACACCGATGTCGCGCGGTCCGACCGAGTTCTGCGATGCGAGCGTCAGTGTCTGCATGAGCTGGCCGAGGCCGAGGCCGATGAAGAACATCGCGAGGAGCAGGAACCACAGCGGCTTGTCGATCGTGATGAACGTGAGCACGACGAAGCCGAGCGCCGTGAATGCCGTGCCGGTGACCGGGAAGATGCGGTACTTGCCGGTACGGGAGATGATCTGGCCCGACGCGATCGACGCGATCATGAGGCCGAGGACCATCGGGAGCGTCGCGAAGCCCGACTCGGTGGGGGTGAGGCCCTTGACGATCTGCAGGTAGAGGGGGAGCGTCAGCATCGCGCCGAACATGCCGAAGCCGACGAGGACGCCGAGGACAGTCGACATCGAGAACACCGGCGAGCGGAAGAGCTTCATCGGGATGATCGCGTCGTCCTTCATGGCGCGTTCGACGAGGATGAAGGCGATCAGTCCGAGCGCGCCGATGATGTAGCAGGCGAACGAGGCGACCGAGGTCCAGCCCCAGTCACGGCCCTGTTCGGCGACCAGCAGGAGCGGGCCGAGCGTCACGACGACGAGTGCGGCGCCCCAGTAGTCGATGCGCACCGAGCGCTTCCCGCCCACCTTCGGCAGGTGCAGGAACGCCACCACCATGAACAGCGCCGCGATGCCGATCGGCACGTTGATCAGGAACACCCAGCGCCAGCCGGCGATGAAGAGGATCTCGTTCGCGCCGGAGAACAGGCCTCCGACGAGCGGGCCGACGACCGAGGAGATGCCGAACACCGCGAGGAAGTACCCCTGGTACTTCGCACGCTCGCGGGGGGCGAGCATGTCCCCCATGATCGCGAGCGGCAGCGACATGAGGCCACCGGCGCCGAGCCCCTGGAGGCCGCGGAAGCCGGCCAGCATGAACATCGAGGTCGAGAACGACGCGGCGAACGACCCGCCGATGAAGATGATGATCGCGATGAGGAACAGCGGCCGCCGACCGAAGATGTCGGAGAGCTTGCCGTAGATCGGCGTCATGATGGTCGATGCGATCAGGTACGCCGTCGTGACCCAGGCCTGCTGATTGAGGCCGTGCAGGTCATCGCCGATGGTGCGGATCGCGGTTCCGACGATCGTCTGATCGAGCGCGCTGAGGAACATGCCGGCCATCAGCCCATAGATGACGAGCAGGATCTGCCGATGGTTCATCACCGCGTTCGACGCGGTGGCTGGTGACGACGGTTTCGCGGCAGTCGCGGTTTGGGTCATGTGTGGCGTTCTCCGTTTGCATGCATAAAAAGTTGCGCAGTCTGCAAAGTTACACCTACCGCATCGTTTCGACAAGTCGCGGGGGAGGCCCGGGACCGCTTCACAGCACCGGTTGAGCCGACCGCGCGCACCCTGTGGGATCGCCAAGGCTTCGGTCGGAACTAGGCTCCGGGCATGACCGCTGCTCCACCGAACGGCCTCACCTTCCGTCCGAGCCACGTGCCCGGTCCTCGGCCCGCCGTGCTCGTCCTGCCCGGCGGCGGGTACGAGGAGTACGGGCGCCCGAGCTCCGAGCTCCTCGCCGACTGGTTCGCCTCGATCGGCATCCATGGGATCGTCCTGCGGTATCCGGTCGCGCCCGCCCGCCACCCGGAGCCGATCCTCGCCGCTCGCGCCGCCTTCGCGTGGCTGCGCTCCGGCGGCGGCGCCGAGCACGGACTCGACGTGGACCCGGAGCGCGTCGGTGTGGTCGGGTCGAGCGCGGGCGGCCACCTCGCGGCGTGCCTGGCGAACGGGATCGACGACCCCGCGGCGGATCGGCCGGCGTTCTGCGTCCTCAGCTACCCGGTGATCTCCATGGAGCACCCCACGCGTCCCCGGCCGATGCGGAACCTGCTCGGGGACGCGCCGTCCTGGCGCCTCCGCCGGGAGTTGTCGATGGAGACGCGCGTGGACGCGCGGACGCCGCCGACGTTTGTCTGGACGACCGCCGACGACACGGTGGTGCGAGCCGAGCACGCGCTGTCATACGTCGATGCGCTCGTGCGCGAGGAGATCCCCGTGGAGTTCCACCTGTTCCCGCACGGCAGGCACGGGCTCGGCATCGCCGTCGCCGAACCACACACCGCCCAGTGGACGGGTCTCTGCGAGCGGTGGCTGCGGCACCGCCGCATCCTGTGATGCGGAACGACGTTCAGGCGCCGAGCGCCGCGTCGACGATCTCCTTCGCCTCGCGCTGGACCTGCTCGAGGTGCTCCTGGCCGACGAACGACTCCGCGTAGATCTTGTACACGTCCTCGGTGCCGGAGGGGCGTGCAGCGAACCAGGCGCGGTCGGTGACGACCTTGACCCCGCCGACCGCCGCACCGTTGCCGGGCGCCTTCGACAGCTTCGCGGTGATCGGGTCTCCGCCCAGCGTGTCCGCGGCGATCGCATCGCCGTCGAGCTTGCCGAGTGCGGCCTTCTGCGCCTTGCTCGCCGCGGCATCCACGCGCTGGTACACCGGGTCGCCGAACCGGTCGGTGAGCTCGCGGTAGAGCTCCGACGGCGTCTTGCCGGTCACGGCGATGATCTCGGAGGCCAGGAGCGCCAGGATGATGCCGTCCTTGTCGGTGGTCCAGGCGGTGCCGTCCATACGGAGGAACGACGCACCCGCCGACTCCTCGCCGCCGAACGCCACCGAGCCGTCGATGAGGCCCGGGACGAACCACTTGAAGCCGACCGGGACCTCCCACAGGGTGCGCCCCAGCGACTCTGCCACGCGGTCGATGATGCTCGACGACACGAGGGTCTTGCCGATTGCCGCGTCCTCGCGCCAGTGCGGCCGGTGTGCGTACAGGTACTCGATCGCGACGGCCAGGTAGTGGTTCGGGTTCATCAGCCCGCCGTCGGGCGTGACGATGCCGTGGCGGTCGGAGTCCGCGTCGTTGCCAGTGAGGACATCGAAGTCGTCCTTGTGGGCCAGGACGCTCGCCATGGCCGACGGGCTCGACGGGTCCATGCGGATCTTGCCGTCCCAGTCGAGGGTCATGAAGGACCACGTCGGGTCGACGTCCGGGTTCACGACGGTGAGGTCGAGGCCGTACGTGTCGCGGATCGCGTTCCAGTACGGCAGGCTCGCGCCGCCCAGGGGATCGGCACCGATGCGCACGCCCGCGTGCTTGATCGCGGGGATGTCGATGATGTTCGCAAGGTCGTCCACGTAGCTGTGGAGGAAGTCGTACCGGTCCGGCGTCGCCTGTTCCTGACGCTTGACGTCGACGTTGCCCCCGGCGATGATCGCGTTCGCCCGGTCCGCGATCCACTTGGTGGCGTCGCTGTCAGCCGGGCCGCCGTGCGGCGGGTTGTACTTGAAGCCGCCGTCCCGCGGCGGGTTGTGGCTCGGGGTGATGACGATGCCGTCGGCGGTGTCGTCGTGGCCCTCACGGTTGTACCGGATGATCGCGTGCGAGAGCGCCGGCGTCGGCACGTAGCCGTTCTCCGCGTCCGCAAGGACGTGGACGCCGTTCGCGGCAAGGACCTCGAGCGCGGTGCGCTCCGCCGGTCCACTGAGGGCGTGCGTGTCCCGGCCGATGAACAGCGGGCCGTCGAACCCCTGGGCGTTCCGGTACTCGACGATCGCCTGCGTGATGGCCGCGATGTGGGTGTCGTTGAAGGCGGAGTCGAGCGAGGAACCGCGATGGCCGGACGTGCCGAACACCACCATCTGCTCTGGGTCTGACACGTCCGGGACCCGCGAGTAGTAGGCCTCGGTGAGTTCCTGGAGGTCGACGAGGTCGTCGGCGGTCGCGGGGGTCCCTGCGCGGTCGTTCATGGACCCATCCTGGCACTCCGCCGGGCACCGTGCCCCAGGTGGGCCGACCCTGTGGAAGCTCGACTCTGCAACCGACCCTGTGGTCGCGCCGGCGGCTGCTCCTAGGATCGGGACATGACGACCGACGACGTGCCCTGGCTCTCTCGGGACCAGCTCCGCGCGTGGCTGAAGCTCGTCGCCGTGATGGAACGGCTGCCGGCCGTGCTGGACCGCCAGCTGCAGCAGGACGCGGACCTCACGCACTTCGACTACATGGTGATCGCCATGCTGTCCGAGACCCCGGGCCGGTCGCTGCGGATGTCGACGCTCGCGGCGACGACGACGGCGTCGCTTCCGCGGCTGTCCCACGTGGTCAGCCGCCTGGCCAAGCGGGGTCTGGTGACCAGGAGCCCGTCGCCGGAGGACGGGCGCGCGACCGATGTCCGGCTCACGGACGCCGGGTGGGACGCGATCGTCGCGGCGGCGCCCCAGCACGTTCGGACGGCCAGACACCATGTCTTCGACGTGCTGACGGACGAGCAGGTCGGCCAGCTCGACACGATCATGCGCGCCCTCCTCGACCGGCTCGATCCGGAGTCCCGCTTCACCCCGCTCGTCGACCCCGACGCCCGCGAGCAGGCGTTCGCCCCGGCACGGCTGCAATAGGCTCCGAGTCATGGTCCGCCCCGATGACGCTCCGTCCGACACCTACAGCTACCTCGGACCAGCCGGGACCTTCACCGAGGCCGCCCTCAAGCAGGTGGAGGCGGCGGCAGGCAAGCCTTGGCGCTCCGTCAACAACGTCGGCGAGGCACTTGAGGACGTCATGACCGGTCGCAGCGTCGGCGCGGTCATCGCCATCGAGAACAGCGTCGACGGCGGGGTCAGCGCCACTCAGGACGCGCTCGCCAGCATTCCCGGGGTGCGGATCATCGGCGAATACCTCGTCCCCGTCGACTTCGTGCTCGTCGCACGGCCGGGCACCACGCTCGCGGACGTCCAGACCATCAACGCGCACCCCGTCGCCTACGCGCAGACGCACCGCTGGCTCGAGGCGAATGTCCGCGGGCACGGGCACATCCCCGCATCCTCGAACGTCACGGCAGCAGCGGCACTGCTGGAGGGGGCGGGCGGGGCGGTCGCGGACGCGGCGGTCGCGCCTCCCGGCATCACCGACCACTACGACCTCACCGTGCTCGCGGACAGCATCGGCGACAACGCCTCCGCCGTGACGCGCTTCGTCCTCGTCTCGCGGAGCCTGGCGATCCCCGAGCGCACCGGCGCGGACAAGACGAGCCTCGTCGTCGAGCTGCCGGACGACCGCGCCGGGGCGCTCGTCGACCTGCTCGAGCAGTTCGCGACCCGCGGGATCACCATGGGCCTGCTGTCGTCCCGACCGATCGGCGACGAGCTCGGCCGGTACCGGTTCGTCATCGACCTCGACGGGCACCTGCACGACGAGCGGGTCGCCGACGCACTCCTCGGGCTGCGGCGATTCAGCCCGCGCGTGACGTTCCTCGGGTCGTACCCGCGTGCGGACGGTCGGCCCTCGGTCGTGCAGGCCCGCTACCGCGACGAGGACTTCATCGAGGCCCGGGACTGGCTGCGCGGCATCCTCGCCGGCGAGCCCGTCGGCTGACGTCAGCGCCATCCGGGCAAGCGGTCAGAGCGCTGTGGCGCCGTGCCTGCGGGAACCGAGTTCCTGAACGGGAACCCGCACGCGGAGGGACGCGGGATCGCATCGAGCACGGAACGCGACGATCCGGCCGACGGAGTCCCCGTCGATCTCGAACTCGTCCGCGGCGGTCAGCCGCACCGTGATCTCCGTGCCGCGCATGTACCGCAGCGGCCGCTCCTCCCCGAAGCGGGAGATGATTCGTTCGCCGACCACGGTCTGCCCCAGGCGCGACCGGGCAGCGCGACGGAGGAACGCGTTCTCCCAGAACAGCCGGGCACCGATCCGCATCCAGCCCCAGACGCTGCGAGGGCGGAACGCCACCACGTCGAACACGCCGTCATCGATCACCGCGTCGGGAAGCAGCAGCATGTTCGCCTGCAGGGTGCCGCAGTTGCCCACGATGAGGGCGTGCGCGCGCAGCGACCTCGCCGGCTCGTCCTCGATCCGGTAGCGCAGGTCGACCGCGTCGGAGTCGCGGAGCGAGCGGGCAACGGCGTCCACATACGCGAGCCACCCCACCCGCTTCTTGAGCTCCGGGCGGGTGTTGGCGAGCATGCGTGCGTCCAGGCCGAGGCCCGCCATCACGAGGAACCCGAAGCGCTCGCGAGCACCGTCCTCGCGCTCCAGGACCAGCTCGCCGAAGTCGATCGTGCGGTCCTCGCCCTCGAACAGGATGCGAGCGCTCATCAGGCTGTCGACGAGCGGCAGCTTCATGTTCCGGGCCAGGAGATTCCCGGTCCCGGACGGCAGGAGCGCCAGGGAGGCGGTCGAACCGTGCACGACCTCCGCCACTGCCCGAGTGGTGCCGTCGCCACCGGCGGCCGCCACGACGTCCGCGCCCGCCGCGAGCGCAGCACGAGCCATCCCGCCGCCCGGATCCGCGACCGTGGTCGCGAACCAGAGCGTCTCGTTCCAGCCGGCCTCCCGCTCGACCTGGCCGACCACGCGCTTGAGGCCCGCGAGATCCACCTTGATCGGGTTGTAGATCACGGCGGCGGTGCGGCCCACCGGCGGCGGGTCCGACTCCATCGGCTGGGCGGCGTCGGAGGAGGTCGTCATGCGTCAACGGTATCGACTGGCCGTTCCGGTGGCGCGCCTCCACCCCGATCGTCGAGACAGCACGGCTCGGTGGGAGCGGCGTGCTGCCCTGCGTGGTGGGGCCGCCGGCCCGTCACCCACCGCGGATAGGATGCACGGGTGATCGATCCCCAGCTGCTGCGCGACCACCCGGACGTTCTCAAGGCCTCGCAGGCGGCGCGCGGCGACTCCGTCGAGCTCGTCGACGACGCGCTCGCCGCAGACACCGCTCGCCGCGTCGCGATCTCCTCCTTCGAGGCGCTCCGCGCGGAGCAGAACGCGTTCGGCAGGACCGTGGCGACCGCTCCGAAGGACGCCAAGCGCGCGCTCGTGCTGCAGGCGCAGGCGCTCGCCGCACAGGTCAAGGAGGCGCAGGCAGCCGTCACCACCACGGACGAGGCATTCCGCGTGACCGCGGGCAGGCTCGCCAACCCGATCATCGAGGGCGTGCCCGCCGGCGGGGAGGACGCGTTCGAGACGCTCCGCACTGTGGGGCGGAAGCCGACGTTCGACTTCGCGCCGAAGGACCACGCGGACCTCGGCGAGCACCTCGGGATCATCGACATCCCGCGTGGCACGAAGGTGTCCGGGTCGCGGTTCTACTTCCTCCGCGGGTGGGGCGCCCGACTTGAGATCGCGCTCATGAACCTCGGCCTCGACCGGGCGATCGCCGCCGGGTTCGAACCCCTCATCACGCCGACGCTCGTCCGACCGGAGGCCATGGCCGGCACCGGGTTCCTCGGCGAGCACGCCGACGAGATCTACTACCTGCCCGCCGACGACCTCTATCTCACCGGCACGAGCGAGGTCGCGCTCGCCGGCTATCACAGCGACGAGATCCTCGACCTGTCCGACGGCCCGATTCGGTACGCCGGCTGGTCGACCTGCTACCGCCGGGAGGCCGGGTCGGCCGGCAAGGACAACCGCGGCATCCTCCGCGTGCACCAGTTCAACAAGCTCGAGATGTTCTCGTACGTGCACCCGGACGTCGCCGAGCAGGAGCACGAAAAGCTCGTCGGCTACCAGGAGTCGATGCTCACCGACCTCGGCCTGCACTACCGGGTGATCGACGTTGCCGCAGGGGATCTCGGTCAGAGCGCCGCGCGGAAGTTCGACATCGAGGCGTGGGTGCCGACGCAGGACACGTACCGCGAGCTGACGTCGACGTCGAACTGCACGACGTTCCAGGCCCGCCGGCTCGACATCCGATACCGGACCGAGAGCGGCAAGACCGCGCCGGTCGCCACCTTGAACGGCACCCTCGCGACCACCCGGTGGCTCGTCGCCATCCTGGAGACCCACCAGCAGGCCGACGGATCGGTCGTCGTGCCCGAGGTCCTCCGCCCGTACCTCGGCGGCACCGAGGTCATCGAACCCAGCACGAAGCGATGACCGAGCCCGAGGCGACCACCGACCGCAGCACGATCCCCGGTGACGCCGCCAATCGAGCCCCAGACGGCATGCGTGAGTCACGCGTTCCCGATCCGGGCGCCTCGTCGTCCCCGGGGTCCTCGTCCTGTGCGGCCACGGACCGACCGGCACGGTGGCTCGTCGCGCTCGACATCGACGGCACCGTCATGCGGGAGGACGGCGTCATCACCGACGTGGTGTGCGACGCTGTCCGTGCCGTCGCCGACGCCGGGCACGAGATCATGCTCTCCACCGGACGCAGCGCGGCGATGACGGTCCCGCTCCTGGAACAGCTCGACATCCGGCCCCGATTCCTCGTCTGCGCGAACGGCGCGATCACGCTCGAGCGCATCGACGACGATGGTGTGGGCGACGAGACCGGGTACGGCTACCGCCGGGCGTTCGTGGAGTCGTTCGACCCGACCGAGGTCCTCCAGACCGTGCACGAGGGGCTGCGGAGCGCGGCATTCGGTGTGGAGGACGAGACCGGGCACTACCGCGTGCACGGGACGTTCCCGGAGCAGGCCCTGGGCACCACGATCGAGCAGGTCGACTTCGAGCACCTGCTCGGGGTCCAGGCCACGCGCGTCGTGGTGATCTCACCCGACTACGAGATCGACGAGTTCCTGGCGGTCGTCGACCGGATGGGACTGCACAGGGTCTCGTACAACGTCGGCTGGACCTCGTGGCTCGACATCGCGCCAGAGGGTGTCACGAAGGCCACGGCGATGGAGCGGGTCCGCGCGTTGCTCGACATCCCGCGCTCGCGGGTGTTCGCCGCGGGCGACGGGCGCAACGACATCGACATGCTCCGCTGGGCGGCGGTCTCGGCCCGCGGCGTCGTCATGGGCCAGGCGCCCGAGGACGTGATGAAGGCAGGCAGCGAGCTCACCGGGAGCGTGCACGAGGACGGCCTGGCCGCCGCGCTTCTGACGCTCGAGCGCTAGACTCGCCGCTGGCCGGTCACGCCTGGCGTGGTCGATCGGGAGGGTTGTCCGAGTGGCCGATGGAGCTTGTCTTGAAAACAAGTGGGCAGCGATGTCTCGTGGGTTCGAATCCCACACCCTCCGCTGAGAGATTGCTGGTCAGAGCATAGTTAGTGGGATCAACCCCCACAGATGCGCGGTTTTCGGCCCTCCTCAAACGCGGCCTTAGAGATTCTGGCGCCGCGTTTCGTCGTCGCTGCAATACACTCACGTTCGTGAAGAGCTCGAGCGCGGCAACCCGAGTCGAGGGACTCGACCTTCTACGAGGCGTCGCCGTGCTTTTGGTCATGCTGCGCCACTCCTGGCCGGGAATCTTCGGCGGATCCGGCATCGTCGGTGTGGTCATCTTCTTCACCCTCAGCGGATACCTGATCACCGGACTGCTCACTCGTGACCTCGGCACCTATGGGAAGGTCCGCTACGGACGCTTCTACCTGCACCGGGCGCTTCGGCTCGTACCGGCCCTGATTCTGCTGCTCGTCGTCTTCGCCGTTGTGGAAGGGGTCTTCAATCTCACCGGTGCGCGGGGCGACGTCCCACGGAGCCTCGCCGTCGGTATCACCTACACGATGGACATTCCGTTCGACCACGGGAGTAGGTCCCTTAGCCATCTGTGGACCCTCGCGGTGGAAGAGCAGTTCTACCTCGTGTGGCCGGTGCTGCTGACCGTCGCCATCGTCTTCCGCCGGGTACCCCTGGTGCTGATCTCCACGGGTGCCGTGCTCATGCTGGTTCTCCTTGCGTCGCTCTTCGTGTCGCACCCCACGTACGAGCACATCTACACATTGCCGTCAACGTGGACGATTTCTATGGTTATCGGCGCCGCCGCTCGTCTCGGGCGTGCCCAACTGCTCGAATGGTGGGAGCGTAATCGTGCCCGACGTGCGGTCTTGATCTCGGCAGCGAGCGTCGTACTCTTGGCTCTTTCGGTACTACCTGACGCGAAGAACGTCGCGGTTATGTACGTGATTGGCGGCCCTGGAATCGGAGTGGCGACGATGATTCTGATCTTCGCCCTCGGGAAGGTTCAACGGATTCCCTCCCGCCCGGCGCGGAGCCTGCTTCACCTTGGCACCATCTCTTACGCCACGTACCTCTGGAACTGGCCGGTCTACCTGTGGTTGTCCGTCCACCTTCCGGCGCCCGTTGCGTCGGCTGTGGCGCCCATTGTCACCGTCGCAGCGGCGATCATTAGCTGGTTCCTGATCGAGAAGCCGCTGTCCGATGTGCGACGCCGTATCGATAAACATATGAGAGCGACCCTCCGCTGAGAAAGCCCAGGTCAACGAGCCACCTGCCCAGGCGCTGCTATCCGGCGACGACCTTCAGCACGGGGTCCAGGCCGGCGAAGTCGCGCGGGTTGTGCGTGATGAGGTCCGCGCGGTGTGCGACCGCCGTGGCGGCGATCATGAGGTCGAGGATGCCGCCCTTGGAGTCTCGCCCGGCGGCGTGGGCCAGTTCGACGACACTGCCGAACGCTGCCGCGCAGGCGTCGTCGAACGGCAGACCGCTGCCGAACGCCATGCGCAGGTCGTTGTACTGGGCGTCGAAGAGCAGCGCTTTGGCGTTGTTGCCCTCCCCGCGGTACTTTCCCGCGCCCCGGCGGATCTCACCCCAGGTGATCGACGAGATCTTCAGGTCGATGTACTCGGCGGGAATGGTGAGTCCGAGCAGGATGACGTTGGTGTCGAGGAGCGCCCTCACAGATCCGCGCCCACCTCGGCGCGACGGGCTTCCTCAACCAGCGCGGCGAGTTCAGGGTTCGAGGTGTGCTTCAGGACCTCGGTCACCCGCTCCCGGTTGTGGGTCCACCGGGCGTCCTCAGCGATCGGCACGACGCGCGCGACTTCGTGTCCGTGGTTGGTGACCACGTACTCCGCACCGGCCTGCACGTCGTGGATCATGTCCGCGGAGTTCCGGCGCAGGTCGCCGATCTTGATCGTCTTGCTCATAGGCCCATCCTCCCAAGAGCGTAGACAATTGCCTACGCTCGTACGATCCGTTTTCGTCACGGTGCACTTCCCGGTGAGTTCGGCTTGGTATCGATTGATGGACTCACCCAGAAACTCGCCGACCACGGTCAGGGCTCGTCGTCCCACGGCACCGGGGTGGTCGTGCCCTCCGCCCAGTCGCGGCGCAGGATCGCGTAGGCGACGGAGGCGCGGGGTGCCGCGTGTTCCACCGGCCACCCGTCGCGGTAGAACGCCTCCTTCACCCACCCGGCGCGGCGGAACGCGCGGCGCATCGCGACGTCGTCGTCTCGGGTCTGGCCTTCGAACCGAGAACCCAGTACGCGGCGTTCCCCGGAGCATCGAAGTCGCCCTGATCCAGTCGAGTCCTGATGTCGGCTGCAGGCAGCGCGGGACGAACGTGGAACGGATACGTCTGCGCACTCAGGAACGCGACGAGGGCATCGTCGTCGTCCGGACGGTGCACCGGGCGCAGGGAAACGTCGTCAACCATGCGCCGATCCTCCCGCACGCCCGGCGAGCCACACCCGGCAACACGGCGACCTCGGGCGAGGTGCTGGTCGCCCCACGCCCATGCTGCACGGTCGTCCAGTGATTTGTCGCTCGCCTCCACGCCTGCCATGATGCCGTGTGACGGTTGCTCAAGAGACCCGTCGTCCTCCGTCGCCGGAGTCGGATCGCAATGGGGGGATTCGACTCCGCGTCGGAGTCTCCTGGCGCTCCCGCCGTCGGACTGGAGCGACCGTTTCCAACGTCGGACTGGAGCGACCTGTCGCAGCCGGAATGGGGTGAGAGGACGTCACCCGCCCTTGCGCGGTACGTTCCATTCCGAGCGCTCCCGCTGTTGGGGTGCGCGGAACAGGAGTACCAGCATGACCAGTCCGAGCGCAGCCAGCACCCCGACGAGAAGCCTCGTCCCTGCCCGGATGGATCGACTGCCGTGGACCAGGTTCCACTGGTCGATCGTCGTCGGGCTCGGAGTCTCGTGGATCCTCGACGGGCTCGAGATCCAGATCGTGTCGAATGCCGGGTTCCAAAAGGATCTCGGCCTCGGCACGCAGGAGGTCGCCAGTCTCGGCACCGTCTACCTGGTGGGGCAGGTGGTCGGGGCGCTCGTCTTCGGGCGGTTGTCCGACCGGCTGGGCCGGCGCAAGCTGTTCATCCTGACGCTGATCATCTACCTGGCCGGGTCCGGCATTGCCGGCTTCGCGCAGGACTACTGGTTCCTCGCGATCTTCCGGTTCGTCGCCGGAATGGGCATCGGCGGCGAGTACGCGGCGATCAACTCCGCGATCGACGAGCTGATCCCGTCGCGCTACCGCGGTCACGTGGACATCGCCATCAACGGGACGTACTGGGGAGGCGCCGCGCTCGGTGCGTTCGCGAACATCTACCTGCTCGACACGGACCTCTTCGCGGAGAGCATCGGGTGGCGCATCGGTTTCTTCCTCGGCCCGGTGCTCGGCATCGTGATCATCTTCCTGCGTCGGCACATTCCGGAGAGCCCGCGCTGGCTCATGACGCATGGGCGCGAGCAGGAGGCGGACGCGACCGTGTCCCGGATCGAGGCGGAGGTCGAGCGGGAGTCCGGCAAGCCGCTCGAGCGCGTCGACGACTCGCAGGCGATGGACGTCACGCCTCTGGACCGCGTCGGCTTCCGGCAGATCGTGACGGTCCTGTTCAAGCAATACCCGACCCGGACCCTCGTCGGCGCGTCCATGATGATCACGCAGTCGTTCCTCTACAACGCGATCTTCTTCACCTACGCGCTCGTCCTGACGAACTTCTACGGGCTCTCCACCGCGCAGACGTCGATCTACTTCTTCCCCTTCGCGGTCGGCAACCTGCTCGGTCCGCTGCTCCTCGGCCGGTTCTTCGACACGTGGGGCCGCCGCCAGATGATCTTCCTGACGTATCTGGTGTCCGGTCTGGTGCTCGCGGTGTCGGCGTTCCTGTTCCAGGCGGACGTCCTGTCGGCCACGACCCAGACGGTCTTCTGGTGCGTCTCGTTCTTCTTCGCCTCGGCCGGCGCGTCGAGCGCCTACCTGACGGTGAGCGAGATCTTCCCGCTCGAGCTCCGTTCGCAGGCGATCTCGTACTTCTTCGCGCTGGCGCAGATCTTCGGTGCGCTCGCCCCGCTCATCTACGGCGCCTTCATCGGCGACGGGTCGAGCCGGGAGCCGCTGTTCTGGGGGTACCTCCTCGGTGCCGCGATCATGATCCTCGGCGGCGTCGTCGCCCTGATCTTCGGCGTGGACGCCGCTCGCAAGGGGCTGGAATCCGTCACGCAGCCGCTCTCGGTCATCACGGGTGGCGCGAAGGGCGTCGACAAGCGGCACTGATTCCAGCAGCATGTTGGATTGAACATGTTTAGTGCTGTACGCGGCGCGCTGCCATCCTTCTGGCACGGGGCTGCGAGTCGGACGCGGCCCACGGAGACGGGGAGGCGCCAATGGGCAGCATCTGCATCGCCAGGACCGGGATGGGGCGCCGGGCCACGGTCCTCCCCAATGGGCGGACGGTCGCGGTTGTCCTCTCCGCTCGTGTTCCAGCATCGCTGCGGGGGCAGGCGTGAGCGACAGTGTGCTCATGCATCGTGCCGAACCCGCGCTCGACACGGAGCCGCCCGTCGGCGCCGTCCCGCGCAACCTGCTGCGCGACGCGGTGTTCAGTCGGCTGCTCTCGAGCATTCTGCGCGGCGAGTACCGGCGCGGCCAGCGACTGCGGCTCGACACGATCGCCACAGACATGCGGGTGTCGCGGACCCCGGTTCGAGAGGCCCTGGTTCCGCTCGAGACGCTTCGGCTCGTCCACGTTCAGCGGTACGTCGGCGTCATCATCGCGAACTGGGGTGTCGAGAACATGGTCGAGCGGCTCCGGATCATCCAGAACATGCTCGACGTCCCGGCGGACGCGATCGCGCAGGGGCAGTCGGGGGATCGGTTCGACCCCTCGTGGGTGCGCGACTGCCTGTCGGAGGTGGGCGTGTTCTGCGTCGTGGCCGAATGGCTGCTCCGTCGCCTCGCGCGCCCGGTCAGCGCGGACTGGATCGTGTCGCAGCGACCGGCGCTCGACATGTTCTACACGAGCGGCGTCGCGCAGGTGCACGGCATCGACATGAGCGTCGGGGCAGGGGAGCGTGCCGAGCTCCTGATGTCGATGCAGGCAGGAGCGGTGGAGGGCGACCTTCGCCGGGTGCTCTTGGCGCTTGACGCCTTCGCGGACGGGATCGCGGAGGTGCAGCTCAGGTTTCGCCCGAGCCCGCGCTGACCGACGCCCCGCTCATCATGTTCCCCGGCAACGCTTGCTAGCGTGAACGCCAGTCGTGATGGCACGACGACTGCGTCGGAGAGGGGTCCTGGTGTTCGAGACCGCGCTGCTGACGAGTTTCCTCGCCGTCGAACGGACCGGTGGGTTCACCGCCGCCGCGAAGGACCTCGGGATCCGCCAGTCCACGGTGAGCGGTCACGTCGCGCGTCTCGAACGCCAGACCGGGCGGCTGCTGTTCCGGCGCGACACTCATGCCGTCGCGCTCACCCCGGACGGGGAGGCGATGATGCGGTTCGCCCGGGAGATCCTCGCAGCGCAGGGTCAAGCGGAGGCGTACTTCACGGACACCGGGCTCACGGGCCACATCCGGTTCGGCGCATCCGAGGACATCGTCGCCACCGGACTGCCGGACATCCTGCTCGACTTCCGGAACGCCTACCCGGCCGTCGACCTCGACCTGCGGGTGGGGCTCACGGCAGAGCTGCGGGAGGAGGTCCGCAGCAACCGCCTCGATCTCGCCCTCGTGAAACGGCGTCCGACCGAGGACGTCGGCGATCTCGTCTTCCGGGATCCGCTGGTGTGGGCCGGGCGCGCGGGCGAGGAGCTCGTGCCGGGCGCCCCGATCCACCTCGTCACCTACCCCGGCACGAGCATCACCCGAGATGCCGCCGTCGCAGCGCTCGAAGGCGCCGGGCTGCCCTACCGGATCACGTGCGTGTCCGCGAGCCAGCAGGGCATCCGCGCCGCCGTCGCCGCCGGGCTCGGTGTCACCGTGCACCCGGGCTCCATCCTGCCGAGCGGCCTCGTCCCCATCGAGGGCCTGCCCGACCCCGGCGTGACCGAGTTCACCCTCGTGTCTCGCGCGGGGCCTCCCAGCGTGGCGATGTCGGAGCTGATCACTGCGATCCGCGTCGGAGCGGGCCGCATCGTCGACGGGCGGTGGAGCGCCTCCGATCGGAGTTGACCGCGGCTGTCGGTCGCGCGCCGCGCCACCTGGCCGATGCCAGCGGTACCCCCCGAACGCGGCACGCCGAAGCGTCATCATCCCCGTGAAGGTGACGACGTCGGGTATCGTCCCCGCGACGGCCAGACCCGAGGCTGTCGGAAGGGCCGGTGATGACCGAGTTCGACGACGTGACCGACCCGCGACGACAGCCGCCGATCGTGGCCGGTCCAGGAGGCCGCGTCAGCGGTGCGCGGCACGGCCGACGCAGCCGGGATCTCGGCCTCCGCCGTCTCGCCTCGGTCCTCGGGATCGGTGCCGCCGTCGCCGTCGTCAGCGCGACCTCCATCACCGCCTACGCGGCATACGACGTCGGGCACGGCCTCCAGCAGAACGCCGTCGACGTCGGCACCGACGCCGACTCCATCGACGGCGCCTTCAACGTGCTCGCGGTCGCCGCCGACAACGACCCAACCCAGGAACAGGGCGGCATCTACGGGGTGCGCCAGGCGACCCTCAACGACTCGAACCTGCTGCTGCATGTCTCCGCGGATCACACGCAGGCGGTCGCGATCAGCTTCCCCCGCGACCTCATCGTGGACCAGCCGGCGTGCACCTCCGGGGGCAGCACGAGCCCGGCCGTCACCGACACGCCCCTCAACCAGGCGTACGGCCGGGGAGGTCTGGGGTGCGTCGTCAAGACCGTCGAGAAGGTGAGCGGTCTGAAGATCCCGTTCGCCGCGCAGATGAGCTTCGACGGCATCATCGGACTCTCGGACGCGATCGGCGGCGTGCCGGTCTGCGTCACGGAGGCCATCGACGACCCGTACTCGCAGCTCACCCTGAAGGCCGGCAACCACACGGTGTCGGGTGCGACGGCGCTTGCGTTCCTCCGCGACCGGCACGGCGTCGGCGACGGCAGCGACCTGTCCCGCATCTCCAGCCTCCAGCAGTTCCTGTCGTCGCTCGTCCGCAAGGTCAAGTCGGACGGCACCCTGGGCGACCCCGCCAAGCTGTACCGGCTCGCGAAGGTCGTCTCGGACTCCGCGACCCTGTCCACCTCCCTTGCGAAGACGGACACCATGGTGGGCATCGCCCAGACGATCCAGGGCATGGGCGTCGACCGGATCACCTTCGTGCAGTACCCGGGCACCACGACGGACCCGTACTTCCCGGGCAAGGTCGTGCCCATCGAGGACAGCGCCGACGCGCTCATGCACGCCGTCGCGAACGACGAGCCGCTCGCGCTCGACAGCGACGCCGTGGGACGAGGGTCGACGACGACCGACGCCGGCAAGGCCGGGGCCGCCGGGTCCGGCACGGCCAAGGAAAGTGCTGGGGCGGACACGGACTCGTCGGGGTCGGACAGCGCCTCCGAAGCGGATCCGACCGCGACACCGACGACGATCGACGGGGTGACCGGGCAGACCGCCGACCAGCGCACCTGCGCGGTCGCCGCCGGCTGAGATCGTGGCCCCGACACCCTGGAAGTCGGGGACGGTCGGTGGGCTCGTGGTCAGTCGGCGGTGACGGCAGCGGCCGCGCCGGTGAGCGTGGCGGCGTCCTCGATGAGCGCGACGCACCAGTCGGGGCGACCCGTCGCCGACACCACGCCCTTGCGCACGAAGTATCCGGCATAGCTGCCGACCAGCGCGCCGAGCACGCCGAGCGCGGCGGCCTGGAGCCGCTGGTCACGACGAGCGGACGGGGCACGACGGGTGTGTCGGTCGCGCCCGCCGTCGACGGTGTCGATCGCGAGACCCGCGATGGCACCCGCGACGATGCGACCGGCGAGGGGGCCCACGCCGACCCGACTCGGCGTGCCGGGAAGCTTGTCGGCGACGAGTTCGCCGACGGCAGCGGTGAGGAGGAGCCCGCGGCCGACCCGTGCGCGGAACACGGGCCACTGCTGCCAGGCGCCGTGCAACGAAGGACGGTCGTGGTGCAGCGCGAGCATCGCGAGCGGCGTCGCCGAACGGGCACCGGTCAGAACCCCGAGCATCAGGGCACGCATCGGCGTGGACGGAGTCGCTTTCCTGGACATGGTGGGTCTCCTCGTCGACGGACACTGGTGGTCCTGGCCCGAAGGCTACCGCCCGACCGCTGGGTCCAGTTGAGCGCTGGGTCTGGTCGGGCGCTGGGTCCGATTGGGCGCTGGTTCCAGTCCAGCGAGCCCGACGGCCCAGGCCCGCGGGTTCGGCCGGTGACCTGCGGGAATCAGCCGCTCGCAGCGCGAGGTCGCTATCGTTCCGGCAATGAGTGCTCTGACGCCCCCCGCCGCTGCCATGCGGACCGTGATCGGCGTCGACTCCTCGACGCAGACCTGCAAAGTGGTGGTCCGCTCCCTCGGCACCGGCGACGTGCTGCGTACCGGGCGACGCCCGCATCCCGCGGGAACCGAGGTTGATCCGGAGGCCTGGTGGGAGGCGTTGCAGGGGGCGCTCGACGATGCCGGCGGCACCGCGGACGCCGCCGGGATCGCGATCGGCGGGCAGCAGCACGGACTCGTCGCGCTCGACGCGGACGGGAGGGTGATCCGGCCCGCCCTGCTCTGGAATGACACCCGGTCCGCGCCGGCGGCGGCGGCGATGACCGCCGAGCTCGGCGCGGTGGAGTGGGCGTCGAGGACGGGCAGCGTGCCCGTGGCCTCCTTCACCGCGACCAAGCTGCGGTGGATGGCGGAGGCGGAGCCGGAGCTCGCCGACCGGATCGCCGCGGTCGCGCTCCCACACGACTGGCTGACCTGGCGCCTCCGCGGCTACGGGCCGGACAGGCCGGACCTTGATCAGCTGACCACCGACCGCTCCGACGCCTCCGGCACGTCGTATTTCGACCTGCGGTCGGGCGCCTGGGATCGCCAGCTGCTGTCGATGGCGCTGCGCCGCGACGCGTCCGACATCGTCCTGCCGACGGTCCTCGGCCCCGCGGAATCCCGCTCGGTCCTCGGCAGCGACCTCGTCGTGGCGGCGGGTGCGGGCGACAACGCGGCGGCTGCGCTCGGGCTCGGCATCGTGTCCGGGGAGGCCGTCGTCTCGCTCGGCACGAGCGGCACCGTCTTCGCGTCGGTCGCCGACAGCGTCATCGACCCGTCCGGCACCGTCGCCTGTTTTGCTGACGCGAGCGGCGGGTTCCTGCCCATCGTGACCACGCTGAACGCCGCACGGATCCTGGACACGGTCGCGTCCCTCCTGGCCGTCGACCACGACGAGCTCGCGCGGCTCGCGCTCACGGCGCCCGCGGGGGCGGAGGGCGTCGTGCTGCTGCCCTTCTTCGACGGTGAGCGGACCCCGAACCTGCCGGACGAGACCGCGACGATCACCGGTCTGACAACCGCGACGACCACGCGCCCGAATCTGGCCCGCGCGGCGTTCGAGGGGATGCTCGGTGCGCTCGCATCGGGCGTCACGGCCGTCCGCGAGGCAGGCGTGCGCGTCGACCGGATCCTGCTGACCGGCGGTGCCGCGCGGTCCGAGGCCTCCGTCGCCGTCGCGGCCGACGTGTTCGACGCCGAGGTCGTCGTCCCCGAGCCGGGGGAGTACGTCGCACTCGGCGCAGGGGTGCAGGCGGCGTGGGCGGTCACCGGCACGCGTCCGTCCTGGCGCCCGTCGTCGCGCGCGGCGACGACGGGCGCCGGCAACACGCAGGTCCTGGGGCAGTACCGCGCCGCGTTCGAGCGACGGTACCCACGCTCCTGACCGCCGCGCGCGGTGCCGCGCCGGGAGCGGCACGCCCGGCAGGAGGTGGTGGTGCCGTCAGCCGCGCGCCTTGCGTATGATGGTGGTCGCGTGTTCGCCTTGGTGAGCATGCATGGAGACGTCGCATAGTTCGGCCTAGTGCACCACCCTGCTAAGGTGGAGTTCCCTTTGTGGGAACCGTGGGTTCAAATCCCACCGTCTCCGCAGTGCGACAGCCCCTTTGATCTCCGCAGCAGCAGGGATAAGAGGGGCTTCGTCGTTCCTGCCAAGCGTGCCCGGGCGACGCGGTGGCGAGCTGCAGCCCTCCTTGCGGTTCACCGCAGGAACGGCCGCGACCTTCCGAAGGGGGAGGAGCGCCGATGACGCATCGTCGATACGGTGAGCGCGCCGACAAATCGAGTCGGCATCAGCTCTGCACCGAGGAGAACCCGTGACCAACCCCTACGCCAACCCGTCGACGGCGACACCCCCGCGCACCGTGAACATCGCGTTCTGGCTGTTCCTGCTCGTCGCGCTCACCCGCCTCGTCGCGATCATCATCGCCGTCGCGACCTTCGGCGCCGCCAGCGACGCGGCGAAGAGCAGCATCGCGGGGACCGGCAGCAACGTCTCCTCGTCGCAGGTGGACGGGATCCTCCGCGCCAGCCTCATCGCGTCGATCGTGTTCGCGGTGCTGTTCCTCGTCGCGTTCGTGCTGTTCGACTACTTCATGCGTCGGGGCGCGAACTGGGCGCGCATCGTCCTCCTGATCCTGACGATCCTGTCGCTCTTCAACGTGCTCGGAGCCTACGGCGTGGGCGCGATCGGCTTCGTCGCCGGCGTCGTCGCCACGATCCTCATGTTCTTGCGCCCGTCCAGCGAGTACTTCCAGGCGGTCAAGGCGCGCAAGGTCGGCCGGTAGCGCCGGATCGACCGGGTCGGGCGGGGGCTCAGTGCAGGATCGCGTCGGGCGGGAGGAGCGCGTGGACGCCCCAGGTGCGGTTCGCGACCTGCGTGATCCGCATGCTCACGGCGACGCTGGCGAGAGCGAGGGCCTCCGCCTTCGTCACCCCGTGCAGCGCCTGCAACCAGCCGAGCATGGCGTCGAGCGCGGTCGCGGTCGCGACGTTGAGGTCGGCGTCGAACCCGAACGTGACCCGCCCGGCCGGGGTGTCCGCATGGATGCCGTCCACCGGCGCTCCATCGAGCAGGGACAGCGTCATCGTCGTCGTCATGCCGCACTCCACGGCCGTGCCGGAGACCTCGCCGTCGCCCTGCGCGGCGTGACCGTCGCCGACGAACAGCAGCGCGTCCGGCACCGTGACCGGCAGGTACAGGGTCGCCCCGGCGACGAGCTCGCGACAGTCGATGTTCCCGCCTCCGACCGCGCGCGGCGGGATCGTCGAGTGCTCGCCGGTCGGCTCGGAGGGCACACCCACGACGCCGAGGAACGGTGCGGTCCGCACGCCGAGACCGAGCTGGTTCCGCGCCACGCCCTCGTCGGGGTCGATCGACCAGAGCAGCGGACCACAGGTGTCCTCGCCGGCGAGGCCGAGCGCCCGGTTGAGGATCGTGTCGACCCCGCCGGAACCGGTGTACCCCCAGCCGTCGGGCACGAGCGTGTCGAACCGCACGGCGAGGACCTGCCCCGGCTGCGCGCCCCGCACCGCGATCGGACCGACCAGGCAGTGCCCGCGCCGCGACGCGATGAGCGTCGGGACGTCCTCACCAGGGGTGCGCTGGCGCTCGGTGTACCCGGCGGCGCTGAGGCTGTGGACGGTCACGGTGTCGCCCGGCGCCACCATGAGCACGGGCTCGCGCTCCGCGGTGAAGACGTCGGACACGGTGGCGGGAGTCGGGTCGAGGACGTGGTTCGTCATGCGGTGATCCTCCCACCGCCTCCGTCGCGTGCACACCCGGCGAACCGCTGTCATCTGCCCGAGGTAGCATGCGCGAACACGTGATGCCGATCGTCCTGCCGGCGGGCAGGGGAGCACGAGGCGTCCCCGAACCTGGAGGTCCTGGGTTGCCAGACAGCGCGAACGTGCCGGACCGACGGACGAGCCGTCCGGCACCCGGCCCGTTCCCCATCGAGCACATCCGGGAGGCCGGCGACGACATCGTCGCAGCCGTCGGCACCGTGATCGATGGCAAGACGGAGGCGATCCGGACCGCCCTGACCGTCATGCTCGGCGAGGGGCATCTGCTCGTCGAGGACGTGCCCGGCGTCGGCAAGACCGTGCTCGCGAAAGCGCTCGCCGCGTCCGTCGGCGGCACGGTCAGCCGCATCCAGTTCACGAGCGACATGCTGCCGTCCGACGTGACCGGCGTGAACATCTACGACCAGGCGACGTCGGCGTTCCGGTTCTCGCCCGGCCCGGTGTTCGCGAACATCGTCATCGGCGACGAGATCAACCGCACCAGCCCGAAGACCCAGTCCGCGCTGCTCGAGGCGATGGCGGAGTCGCAGGTCACGGTCGACGGCGTCACCCGCCGGCTCGACGCCCCGTTCATGATCGTCGCCACGCAAAACCCCATCGACATGGAGGGCACCTACCCACTGCCCGAGGCGCAGCGTGACCGGTTCATGGCCCGGATCACGATGGGGTACCCGAGCGTCGACGCGGAGCGGGAGATGCTCAGCTCACGCGGGGCACGCGACCCACTGTCCCTGCTCCGGCCGATCGTCGACGTCGGCACGCTCACCGCCATGGTGCACGCCGTGCGCACCGTGCACATCGCGGCGGAGGTGGAGGCGTACATCGTCGAGCTCGTCCGGGCCACCAGGAGCCACCCGGACCTCGTGCTCGGCGCGAGCCCGCGCGCGACGCTGCAGCTCGCGCAGGCCTCCCGTGCCCGTGCCGCGCTCGAGGGCCGGCCGTTCGTCACCCCCGACGACGTGGCGGCGCTCACCCCGACCGTCCTCGCGCACCGCCTCGTGCCGCTCGCACGGGGCCTCAGCGGCGGCGCGGACGAGACGGCCCGTGAGATCATCCTCCGCATCATCGGTGACACCCCGGTGCCCGTCACCGGTCCGGCCGCAGTCCGGTCCCGATGACGGGTCGTCCCTGATGGTGCGCGGCCGGGTCGTCGACCTCGTACGGCGGGTGCGCCGAGGCGTGCGCCGCGCCCCGTTCCCGCGGCCGACCCTGCGCGGCTGGGCCGTCCTCGGCGTCGGCGTCGTCCTCGTCGTTGGTGGGCTCGCCGCGACGACGAGCGTCGCGGTCTCAGCCGGGCTCCTCCTCGTCGCCATCGTCGTCCTCGGCGGCGTCGTCGTTCTCGCAGGCGCGGCTCCGCTCCGCGCCACCCGCAGAGCCGCCCGCACCGTGATCGAAGCGGGCGAGGTGTACCGGGAGACCGTCGAGGTCACCGGGCGCACGGTCGGGCTCCTGCCGGTGTCCCGCGTCCTCGTCCGCGAGCGTCTCGACGACCACTTCGCGACCTTCGCCGACCACGACACCCTCGTCGACGTGGGGCCGGGACTGCCGCCCGCCCGGATCGAGATCGAGGCGATCGCGGCCCGCCGTGGACGTCCCAAGGTCGGTCCGGTCACGGTCCGCGTCGAGGACCCGTTCGGGCTGCTCCGCATCGACCGCGCCGTCGTTCCCGCCGAGGAGGTCGTCGTCGTCCCACGGTCGACGTCGCTCGCCGCGATCGACACCGGTGCGCTCGCCGGTGCCGTGTCCGCAGAAGCGGGCCGGGTCGGTCAGGGCGGGTCCGCCGACGACAGCGAGCTGCGCCCGTACCGGCCCGGCGACCCCATGCGCCGCGTGCACTGGGCGCAGAGCGCGCGCCGCGGCGAGCTGCACGTCCGCCAGACCACGCAGGCGCAGCCGCCGGAGGCGCTCGTCGTGCTCGACGTGCAGCGCACCGCGTACCAGCAGCTCGGTCGGGACGCATTCGCCGAGCTGTCCGACATGGGCGGCGACGCGGCCTTCGAACACGCCGTCGAGGTGGCCGCGAGCGTCGCGCGGGTCCTCGCCGCCAGGACCTCCCGGGTCGCGCTCGCGACCGCAGCCGACGACGCCGTCGCGGCCGGGGACCTCACCGACGTTCTCGTGGGACTGGCCGATGTGCGGGTCCGGTCGAACGCGCGGGCGGTGACCGAGGTCCTCCCGGACATCCCGCAGCGGAACGCCCACGGGATGACCGCCGTGGTCACGGGGCGGTGCACGCCGGAGCAGGCGGCCGACCTCGTCAGCCGCACCCGGGGGACGACCCGCGGACTGTTCGTGACGATCGTGCCGCCGGACGCGGCGACGAGGGGCATCCTCGACCGCTCCGGGTGGCGGATCCTGGTGGTTCCCGTGAGTGGAGGGCCGCGTGACTGACACCGCACACCGCCCGCCGCTCGCCAGCCTGCTCGGGCGAGGCACCCTGCGACGTGACGACCGCGACGAGGACCCGGACATCCCCTCCCGGCTGCTCGTGATCGTCGCGGCGGCACCCGTCGCGATCGCGGCGCTCGCGATGCGACCCCTCATCCAGGGCATCGCATGGTGGCTCTCCGGCCTCGCGATCGCAGCGGTCCTCGTCGCGGTCATGCTCGCCGTGCGGCAGCGCCGCCGAGGCATGCGGTTCGCCGTGCTCGTCGCCGCCGTCATCGCGACGGCGTGCGCGGCCGCGCTCCTCAACGACATCCAGCCGCTGGGGTGGCTGGACCGGCATGGGGCGCTCGGCGAGATGGTCGCGTCGGTCCGGCTGAACCCCGCCCCGCTGCCGCAGACGGACGCCGTGCGGCTGCTCGTCACGGTGGGCATCGCGTGGGCCGTCGGGCTGTCGCTGTTCCTCGCAGCGGTGGCGCCGACGGCGGCGCTGTCCGCGGTCCCGGCGCTGCTGATCCTCGTCGTGCCGGGCATCATCACGGGAACGCCGGCAAGCGCGGTCCTCGTGGTGCTCACCGCGGTCGCGTTCCTCATGCTCCTGTGGCTGTCCGTACGGCCCACCCAGCACGCGTTGCCCGCGGTCGTGGTCGCGGCGATCGCGGTCGTCGTGGCGGTGGGCCTGCCGAGTGTCGTGCCGCTCAACGCCGGCTGGCTGTCCGGTGTCACGGGAGCGATCCAGGCGCCGGTCGCGCCGGGCCGCCCCGGCACGCTCCTGCAGCTCGGCGACGACCTGCGAAGGCCGACGCAGGTCGAGGTGTTCCGGTACCGGACCTCCACCGGGTCGCCGGAGTACCTCAAGCTCGCGAACCTCGACGAGTTCGGCACCGGCGACTGGGTCCCGACGGTGACCGACGCGGCCCAGGCGTCGGACGCCGGTGAGAGCCAGATCGCGGTCGGCGTGAACCCGCGCCTCGCGCAGCGCGGCGACGCGCAGATCCGGATCACGGGCCTGTCGAGTCAGTACCTGCCCGTGCCGTCCGGGGCGGTGATCGTGCAATCCCAGTCCACGGCGCTCGACCTGGCCGACTGGCGGTGGATGGGGGATTCCAGCACCATCCGGTCGACGGGACCTGCGACGCGCAGGGGAGACCTGTACCAGGTGTACGGTGCGGCGACCTTCGCGAACCCCTACCTCGATGCGGTCTCCGCGCGCGGCGGCTTCGGCCTGCTCGACGACGGCGACTGGACGGCGCCCACCCGGGCGGAGCTGCGCACGGACCTCGACCTGCCGTCGGACCTGCCGGCGAGCATCCGCTCGACGGCGTACCGGGTGGCGGGCAGCGCAGACAACGCGTACGAGCGGGGGCGGGCGCTCGAGGACTGGTTCCGCAGCAGCCGATTCACCTACTCGGAGACCGCGCCGGTGGAGCAGGGGTACGACGGCGACAGCATGGACGTCATCGCCACGTTCCTCCGGGTCCGGGAGGGGTACTGCGTGCACTTCGCGTCGGCGATGGCCGTGATGGCCCGCACGCTCGGCATCCCATCCCGGATCGCGGTCGGGTACCGTCCCGGCGGCGTCAGCGAGGACGGCGAGTACGCGGTCTCGAACCGGCAGCTGCACTCGTGGCCCGAGCTGTACATCCAGGGCGCTGGATGGGTGGCGTTCGACCCGACCCCCGCCTCCGAGACCGGGACGACGCCGCAGCAGACCGAGTCCGCCGCGCCGTCGTCCGTTGCGACGCCGACTTCGCTGCCGTCGGAACCGGCCCCGCAACCGAGCGGGACGACGCCGAGCGCGACCTCCACCGCATCCGCGCAGCCCGGTCACGCGGCTGGCACGTCGACCGGCGGCACGGGCGGCCTCGGCGTCGGACTCGGGGTGCTCGTCGCCCTCGCCGTGCTCCTGGCACCGGGCGTCGTCCGCCTGCTACGACGGCGGGCCCGGTTCGCCCGGATCGGCGCCGGGCGGCAACCCGCGCTGCATGCGTGGCACGAGGCGCTCGACGACATCGCCGACCACGGGTACGCGCCCGGCCTCGCCCCACCGGGAGACGCGGCCGCCACTGCGAGGACCGCGCGGGCGACGCTCGGCCGGCTGCGCGGCACGCTGCCGGACGCCGTGCTCCCGGCACTCGGGACGATCGTCGACGCGCTCGACCGGGAACGGTACGCGCGCGACGGGTCCGCGGTCCCGGCCCCGGTCCTCCTGGGCGCCGTCCGGGAGGTCCGGGAAGCGCTCGACGCGTCGGTGACGGCCGGTCGTCGTGTCCGGTCCCGCATCTGGCCGGCATCGCTCCTGCCGTCGTCGGCGTGGAGCGCCACCCCGCGGCGACCCCGCCGCGTCTAAGGGTTCGATCGAGGGGGTCGGTTCGGCCGCGCTGATCGGGGCGGCGCCACCGTGCTGAGCGGAGAAGCGGTGCGGCGCCGCCCACGGCAAGGGCGTAGACAGGGAGGAGTGGACGGACTCGAGCTCGTCGTCGTGCTCGGTGCGACGATCCTGGTGGGCGGTGTGGTGGCTCAGCGGATCAAGGTCGCTGCGCCGCTCGTCCTGTTGGCGTTCGGCGTCGGGCTGGGGTTCGTGCCCGGGCTCGACAGCGTCGAACTGTCGTCGGATGTCGTGCTCCTGCTGTTCCTGCCGGCGTTGCTGTACTGGGAGTCGCTGAACACGTCCCTCCGCGAGATCCGGAGCAACATCCGGACGATCGCGCTGCTGGCCGTCGGCCTCGTGCTGGCGACCGCCGCCGTCGTCGCGGTGATCGCGCACGCGTTCGGGCTGTCCTGGCCGCTGGCGATCACGCTGGGCGCGGTGGTCGCCCCGACCGACCCGACAGCGGTGAGCTCCGTCGCGGGGCGCCTGCCCCGCCGGGTGATCACGACCCTTCGCGCGGAGAGCCTCGTCAACGACGGCACCGCGCTGGTGGTGTACTCCGTCGCCGTCGCGGCGCTCGTCACCGGCGACGGGATCGACGTGTGGAGAACCATCGTCACGTTCTTCGCCTCGTATGGGCTCGGCATCGTGGTCGGTGTCGTGGTCGGGTTCATCGTGGTCGGGGCCCGGCAGTTCCTGCGCAACCGCCTGCTCGAGAACACGCTGAGCGTGCTCACCCCGTTCCTGGCGTACCTGCCCGCGGAGGCGATCGGCGTCTCCGGCGTCGTGTCGGTCGTGTCCGCCGGGCTGCTCCTGACGCAGTTCGGACCGCGAGTCATCGACGCGCACGCGCGCCTGCAGGGGGCCGGGTTCTGGCAGGTGACGACCTACCTGCTCAACGGGTCCCTGTTCGTCCTCATCGGTCTGGAGTTCCACCGGACGTTCCGCGCCGTGATCCACGACGACTGGGTGACGGCGCTCGGGCTCGCCGGCATGGCGATCGTCGCCGTGATCGGGGTGCGGTTCCTCTGGGTGAACACGACCCCGTACGCGAGCAAGATGCTCGACCGGCGGAAGTCGCAGCAGGGCAACCACATGTCGTTCCGGCACCGCCTGCCTATCGCGTGGGCGGGCTTCCGGGGCGCGGTGTCCCTGGCAGCAGCGCTCGGCATCCCGCACTCCACATCGAGCGGCGGCGGCATCGCCGAACGGGACATCGTGATCGGGGTGACGTTCGCGGTCATCGCGGCCTCGCTGGTGCTCGAGGGGCTGACGATGCCGGCGGTCGTCCGGTGGGCGGACCTGCCGTCCGATCCGGAGGAGGCGCGCGAGGAGGCGATCGCCGAGCGTGCCGCGCTCGAGGGGGCGCTCGAGGCGCTCGATGCCACGGCCGAGCGTCTCGAGACACCCGACCCGGTGCGGGAGGAGATCCGCGAGGAATACCAGCGACGCGCGGAGCGGATCCGGCGCGAGGCGGAGGAGGAGCTCGCGCAGGCAGCCGCGGAGGGGGAGCCGGTGCCGAATACGGACCTGGACCCGGCAGGGCAGTCCGAGGACATCTCGGAGTCTCAGGAGGCGCTGCAGGACGTCGAGACCGACGAGCTGCGGGCGGAGTGGGACTCCGAGCAGGCCGACATCGCACTGCGTCTGCAGCTGCTCGATGCCAAGCGTTCCGCGGTGCTCGACCTGCGGAACCGCCGAGAGATCGATGACGAGGTGATGCGCCGCGTGCAGCAGCGGTTCGACGTCGAGGAGCTCCGGCTCGCCGCGATCGTCGAGGACCGCTGACCCGTGTCAGGTGCGGGGGCGTTCCGTCGGCTCCCGGTCCTCCCCCGGCCGTCGGGGGGACCGGCCGGCCGGAGGCCGCTCGGCGCCGGAACAGGGTCGCGAGGGCGGACTGCGGCTGCCAGTTCCGGCCGTTCGGCAGCCCCCACCCCCACCGCACCGCGGCGACGCGGAGGCCGAGCGACAGCACGACTGCGACGACGATGCCGACCGTCGGGGAACCCGCCGCCGACGCCACGACCATCACGATCGACGCCGCGACCGCGACGGACGCGTAGAGGGCGTTGCCGCCGAGCACCGCCGGCACGCGCCGGAGGAGCAGATCCCGGCTCAGGCCGCCCCCGACGGCGGTGATCGTGCCCATGATGATCGCCGGCCCCCAGGCGAGTCCGGCGTCGAACGTGCGCTGCACGCCGACCACCGCCCAGACGCCGATGACACCCGCGTCAAGCCACGTGAACAGCCGGTCCCACGCGAAGATCCGCATCACCACGCCAGCACCATCCGCGGGAGAGGCCGGTGTGCACCCAGGACGCGACTGGTTCACGGTGCTCGTCGGCACCGCCGGACTCCGACTCGGGGACCGGCTCATCATCGTCGAGCCGGGAAGCGCCGCCGAGTTCTCTACCATGATCCCTCACGCCATCGGCGCTCACGGGGGCAGGCCCGTCGAGATCCTCACCATCCTGACCGCCGACGGAGAGCACGCCCACATCCCGCGGTGACGGGGTCTGCTGCACGCAGAGGGACAGGTGGAGTCACGGCGCGTGTGGCGACGGCGCTGTTCGTCAAGCTCGGGCTGCCCGAACGAGCTGTGACAACTTGCCCTCCACGCAACCCGGGGTGGATCGTTGACGCAGGGCTGCAGAGGTCCGTGCCGGGAAGGGAGCACATGTCCGTCGAGCATGTCGAGCCACACGCGAGCGTCCGCACGATGGGCTCCTGGTGTCCGGTCGCGCTGTTCCTCGTGATCAGTTTCGGCGGGGCCTGGCTCGTCGCTTTGCCCTTGTGGGCAGACGACGCCGGCCTCAGCTCGCCGCTCGCGGGCATCCTCCTCCCGGCGATGATGTACACCCCGGCCCTTGCGGTGCTGGTGGTCGCGCTCCTGCAGCGTCAACGCGGGGGTGCGTTCAGTCGAAGCTTGGGGCTCTGGCCGCTTCGGCCGGTCGGCCGGGTCCTCGGGCTGACCGTCGTCGGGATCGTCGGCACTCCGCTGCTCATCGCTGCGGGCATCTTCGTCGCCGCTGCCGTCGGTTGGGTGCACCTCGATCTAGCACACCTGTCGGGCTTCCGGGCGATGCTCCGAGCAGCGGCCGGCGATGCCGCCGACGCGGCCCCCGTCCAGCTGCTCGCGGTTGTCCAGCTGGTCGCCATACCCTTCGGTGCAGTCGTCAACGGGCTGCTCGCCTTCGGCGAGGAAGTCGGCTGGCGCGGATGGCTCCTCCCCGAGCTGCGTGCCCGGATCGGGACGTGGCCTGCGCTCGTGGTCAGCGGAGCGATCTGGGGCGCCTGGCACAGCCCGCTGATCCTCCTTGGCTACAACTTCGAGCAGCCGAACCTGCTCGGGGTCCTGCTCATGGTCATTGCCGCCACGCTTGTCGGTGTGCTCTTCGGCTGGCTGCGGCTGCGCAGCAGGTCGCTGTGGCCGGCTGTCTTCGCACACGGTGCGCTCAACGCCAGCGCCGGCCTCGTCGTGGTCGGCGCGGCCGCCGGTCATTCGATCACCCCGGTGCTCGCGGGGCCACTTGGCGCCGGCACATGGATCGTCACGGCGGTCGTGATCCTCGCGCTGGTCGCCGCTGGGCAGTTCGCGTCGTCGCGCCGATGAGGAAGGACCCCGTGTCTCGCCCCAGGGCACCAGACGCACGAACCGGCGGGGACGCCGCGTTCTCGTGGCGGTTCACCGCTCCGTTGTTCATCGGTTCCGCGCTGAATCCGATCAACAGCTCGCTCATCGCGACCGCGCTGGTCCCGATCGCCTCAGGGATTGATGTCTCCATCGGCAGGACCGCGACGCTCGTGTCGGTGTTGTACGTGGCGAGCACGATCGCACAGCCGACCGCAGGCAAGGCTGCGGAGGTGTTCGGTCCGCGGCGCGTGTTCGCGGCGGGGATCCTGCTCGTCCTGGCCGGTGGTCTCGTCGGCGGCTTCGCATCCTCGCTCGGGCCGTTGCTCCTGGCGCGGGTCCTCATCGGATTCGGGACGTCGTGCGCGAACCCGACCGCCATGGTGCTCGTTCGTCGCCGAGCCCGCGCTGCGGGGCTGACGAAGCCTCCGGGTGGGGTCCTCGGGGGTCTCCAGATCGCGGGCGTCGCGACCGCGTCGCTCGGCCTCCCAATCGGTGGGGTCCTCGTCGAGTTGTTCGGATGGCGGGCGGTGTTCTTCGTCAACGTCCCCGTTGCACTGGTCGCGCTGGCCGCAACCCTTGTCTGGATACCGCGCGACAGCGCAGCGCAGCGCAGCGGCGACTCGATCGTCTCGGCGCTCGACGTGCCGGGCATCGTCGGGTTCGCTGCGGCGATGACCACGCTGCTGCTGTTCCTGTCGGCGCTGCCGGATCCTCGATGGCCGATACTCGTCGCGTCGGCCGTGCTTTGGGGAGCACTCGTCGCCTGGGAGCTCCGGGCGCGGACCCCGTTCCTCGACATCCGACTCCTTGCACGCAATCGCGACCTCACGCGCACGTACCTGCGGTTCGCGGGCGTGATGCTCTGCAGCTACATCGTGCTGTACGGCATCTCGCAGTGGGTGCAGGACGCCAAGGGGCTCTCGGCACTTCTGACCGGAGTGCTGCTGCTGCCGATGACCCTCATCTCCGGGATCGTCACCGTCCCCGTCTCCCGTCGGAACCTGGTCCGCTCGCCGCTGGTCCTCGCCGCGATCACCTGCGGGCTGGCGGGGGTCGCCGTGCTCCTGTTGCCGGGGCCCGCCTGGATCGCGGTCACGCTCATCATCACCGTGCTGCTCGGGTTCGCGCAGGGGGCGGGCGGAGCGAGCAACACCATCACGCTGTACACGCAGGCATCCGACGACCAGCTCGGCACCGCCTCAGGGTTGCTCCGCTCGTTCGGGTACTTCGGGTCGATCGCGTCGTCGGCGATCATCGGCATCGTGTTCCGCGATCACACCGACGCCGCGGGCGTGGGCGTGATCGGAATGGTCATGATCGGCGCCGCCCTGGCGCTGCTCGCGCTGACGGTATTCGACCGGCGACGCCTGCCCCGCGTCGCCTCCGCCTGACCGGCAGGTCGCTCCGTCCACGCTCCCGAAGGAACGCCAGCGGTGCCACAGGAGCATGACGACCGAACAACGCACCGAGCCCCGCCACCAGCGGAGAACGGCTGGCGGCGGGGCTCGATGTGCGACGGGCTCAGCTGACCCGGGAGGCCCGCACCCGACGTGCGATCACGAGCGCGACACCTGCGAGAAGCAACAGCAGCCCGCCCGCGGTCGCGCCGAACGGCGACGACCCGGTGTACGCGAGCGCCCCGGTGCCGGTGCCGGTGCCCGGGTCGGTGATGACCGGTGGCGTGACCTCGGCGGCCGTGACCGCGATCGGGACGAGGAGCTGCTGCGCGTTCGGCAGCATCACCACGAACTCGGACGGCGCGGTCGACCCGGCGGCGGGTGCTGCGCTCTCCGGCACCGTGAAGGTCAGGGTCGCACGACCCTGCTCGTCCGTCGTGTCGACGATCGTCGGGTCGATTGCAGCGGTCGCGAGCGTCACACCGTCATGCGCGATGGACACCTCGCCGCCCTGCTCACCGGCCGTGCCGAACGTCAGCGACGACAGGGCCACGGTCACCTCGTCGCCCGGCTGGAACCCGCCCTCGTCAGCGGCACCGACGGTGACGCCGACGGCGCGCTGGTCGAGCGGGGGCGTGACGGTCGGGTGCGACGCGAAGTAGTCGACCTGCGCCTGCAGGTCGATCTGGCCGCTGTCCGCCTTCGCCGCGGCGCCGTCGAACGCCGTGAAGTTGTCGCCGCCGGAGGCGAGGAACGAGTTCACGGTCACCTTGTAGGTGGTGGCGGCGTCGATGGCGGTGCCGTCGAGGGTCATCCCGGTGATGCGGGAGCCTCGGGCGGCGGTCGGGTCGTACGTGTATGAAAAGCCGTCGGACACGCCGAGCTTCAGGAACGGGCGGGAGGCGCCGTCGGGCTGCCACTGCTGCTCGAGAGCGTCCTTGATCTGGGCGCCGGTGATGTCGAGCACCACGAGCGTGTTCGCGAACGGCTGGACCGCGGCCGCCTCGGCATACGTGACGTTGCCCTCCGGGTCGTCGGCGCCCGTCGACGCGGCGAGCATGTCCGCGCGGAGGCCGCCCGGGTTCATGAACGCGATCTGCGAGCCGTTGCGCTCGGTCGCGGTCTGCTGCACCTCGGCCACGAAGTTGCCGAGGGTGGACTCGCCACCGCGGTTCTCGTCACCGTTCGTCTGGGTGGCACGGCGGAGGTCGCCGGTGATGGTGCCGAGCGGGACCGTGCCCTCGACCGCAGCCACGGCCTCCGCGTCGGCCACGATCGCCGCGACCTCGGCATTGGCGGTGAAGCCGTTCTCCGCGAGGGGGACGTTCTCGGCCGTGATCGACGTGAGCGACATGTCCGACGTGTCGACCTGCATCTGGACGTGTCCGAGGTAGGTGCCGTACGACCCGGCCTGCAGCACGGGGCGGGGCACGGTGCCGTCGGACGGCACGATCTCGTGGTCATAGAGCTGGTGGGTGTGGCCGGAGAGGATCGCGGAGACCTTCGCCGTGACGCCCGAGGTGATGTGACCGAAGTCGGAGTCGCCGGTTGCGTCCGCGAGGTCCGCGGTCGCCGCGCCCTCGTGGAGGAGCAGCACGAGCACGTCCGCCTCGCCGTTCGCCGCATCGCCATCGGTGAGGTCGTCGGCGACGGCGTTGACCGAGTCGACGATGTCGGACATCGCCAGATCCTCGATGCCGGCCGGGCTGACGAGCTCGGGGATGAGCTCGGTGGTGGCGCCGATGAAGCCGACGCGGACACCGCTGACGGTCCGGATCGCGTACGGGTCGAACGCCGGTGCGCCGGTCGCGCTGTCGACGATGTTCGCCGACACGTAGTCGAAGTCCGCGGCGGGCTCGATGCGGTCGCGGAGGTCGTCCTGGCCCCGGTCGAGCTCGTGGTTGCCGATCGCGCTGACGGTCATCCCGGCCGCGTTGAGCGCGTCGATCGTCGGCTGGTCCTCCTGCACGAACGACGTGAAGGTCGACGCGCCGACGTTGTCCCCGGCGCTGACGAACAGCGTGTTGTCCGGGTTCGCGGCCCGGTAGGAGTCCACCGCGCCTGCGAGGACGGCGGCGCCGGCGACGTCGCCCTGTTCCGGAGTCGGCGTGCTCGGCGAGGCGGCGAGGCGCCCGTGGAAGTCGTTCACGTCGAGCAGGTCGATCGTGGTCGTCACGGACGGTGTGGCCTCCGCGAGCGGCGTCGCGGAAGTCGCGGGGATCGTCGCGGCGACGGCGCTCGCAGGGGCTGCGATCGCGACGAGCAGCCCCGCACCGGCGAGGACGACGCCCGCGGCTGCGGTGCGTCGGCCTCCTCGCCGTGCGCGGCCTGCCGTGCCGGAGCGGGCTCGGTGGTGGTGGGAGGTGGGGCCGGGCTGGGCTGCGTCGTCCTGGTGGGCTGCAGCGTGCTGGTGCCCTGGACGGTGGAACGCGGTCATCGGTGCGGGAAGCTCCTGGTTCTGGGAGGGACCCCCGGTTCGAGGGTCACCGCGAACCTATGAGATCACTCAGCACAGCGGCAAGCGTGCCCGAGCAGATGTCACGTGTTGTTCACACAGGCGCGGGGCGCCGCCGTCCGCGGCGCCCCGCG
>Ga0210040_10000314_pt1 | contig 83681 bp, 59 predicted proteins | sample CryGeyCG12114_NA_FD_185462 | JGI IMG/M metagenome (GOLD analysis project Ga0210040, IMG submission 185462) | Groundwater microbial communities from aquifer - Crystal Geyser CG19_WC_8/21/14_NA (SPAdes) (version 2) | ecosystem: Environmental > Aquatic > Deep subsurface > Groundwater | place: USA... | reverse complement strand
TACCTGGCTGCCACGCTCTCTCGTGATTGTCTCCCACTTGGTTCCATAGATGTTTGATCTCTTGACGACGTTGAAACCTCATATCGTGCAAAACATCGATGGGTGATAGGATTCGTGCATATGTCTGATATCATGATATTGTGAAGGGTACCATCTGAAGACTGTAACATACATGGGCAGCTTCCTTCCTCGACACAGCTACACCAGCGGAGTGACGGTGATATGGATGGGGGCTGAGTCGTCGAAGATGGGCAAGATGGATTAAAATTGATGTCAGCGAGTAAATCTGCTTAGCGTAACGGAGCTCCGGAACCCCTTTTTACTGTTGGCGAAACCTTCATGTTACTGATGCCACACAACTTGATATCAGGCGAGAGCAACAACGGAAGAAGAACTCTGCTTCAGTACCCGAGTCCACGGTCCCTGATATGCTACTTGTATCAGCATTCATATTCTGCAAAGTAAAATCAGCTTGATCCTTATTGATGATATGCAACGCCTCATGCTTGTAGGTCAACATGTGGTACACTCTCACGCCGGCATCCTCAGACATCTCTAGTGAACCTTTGTGTAGTACCATTGTGCCGACTGCACATGCTCGTAGGCTATGGATATGCGTACTTGATGTCATTGACGTAAAAGTCTCTGAGTTGGAAAGCTGCGTGTTCAGAGGCAGGTGCTACACACCTGCTTCGTGAGACTGCCTCTCCGCCCTCGTCCTCGTTCAAGCCAGTCCGACCGGCAAGTCAACTCAGCATTTAGACTGCACCAGATCCTATCTGCCTTCGAAAAAACGCCATCTACCGATTCCAGTTCATCCACCTCCCTTTTTCTGGCGAAAGCTGCGTTGGACATGGGTCTCAGCCTTTGGTTTAGCAAGTCTGTGGTGCTCCGGGTCGCAGTGTTTCGCTGGTAGGTCTCAGTGGCATCGTCCTTAAGAACTTCGGTGCCCTAGTGGACATGCAAGCCGGACCCATTTGGTTCTCCATCATCGTACACTGAACCGACCACTCTACCGAAACCACGCTCCAACCGACCCACCGTCAAGCCTAGGGCACAAGAGAGGCACACAGTAACACAACACTTAGCTTTCAACCAAGCCACAGGCATGTATGATGGTTTGTATTCCTCAAGCTTCTTTCAGACTCCCAATACTAGCACCTATTGCTGAACCATTGATACGAGCAGCAGATGTCGGAACAGTGCACTGTCTGGACCGGGTTTGTCGAGAGAGCCCCCAGCAAGGCCTGAATACTGAAGGTCCAGTAGCTTGGACAGTTTTCCTTACATTTCTCGTATCTCTCCATTTAGGCCGGATCGTGCTGACTTCTGACAGACCCTTCTCTCTTCGAATGCCATGGACTCTGCTTCTCTTACACAGCTAATTCCTCACACCAACAGCTCTGGCAGACCTCATCACGTGGAGTATCATCGACGCCCTTCTTCCTTTGGCATCACCTGCGATCCACCGTTATCCTCTGATCGATTCGCTAGGTTCATGGTCCGTCGTCTGCATCGTTGGGCACCAGGAACAATGAAGAGATCGCCTTCCGGTACGAATCGTGGTTGCTCGGCTGCAATAGTCCAGAAGAGACGACAGTATCAAAGCTTCGTGACGGTAAGGTAGGTGAGTCGGTCAATCATGCTATGATCTCGAGGTTGTTCATGGTGCAGGTTGTCGCTGCTCGCAAATGCTCATCAGGTACGTCGGAAACAGTCCAGCAACCCCCTGCGTTGCTCAAATTATCGCAAAAAAGGTTCACTTGTCCACTACTCGGCCCATTAGCATGTCAGGTACACTACGGGGTTTGATGGCAGCAAGAGCCACGATGGACGAGTGGCAGACAAGGCCGCCACGTGAAGTCTCCATGGACGTTCGCATCTGGCGTCGTCTGCGAGAAGGTCTGTGCGACGAGTGAATGTTATTTGCTGACCATTCCCAGGCGATGCGCAGCTTCAAGTATCGAAATGTGGCAGACTGCGGTGTACCAAGACTTTCTCCGGGCTTCAGCTGGCGGCTCGTGTGCGCCAGTCGGAAAGAGATCGCCGAGCCGCTTTGTCCTCAGCCGAGGACCCGTGCCGAGCAGTTCAAATGGGCCAAGGACAATCCGGAGATGTTTTTTTCTTGCAAGGCTTGTTCCTAACACTTGTGTAGGTTTACGAATCATCGACGACAGTCTGTATGAAGCTGCAGATCTACAATCATTGAGCACGAATGAGGATTGATCAACTCGCGGCCACGACACTGATCTTCTCAAAGCTCCTTGACTGATACCGAGAGACCTTTGTCCAACTTCCCCTTCCCGAGAGGGTAAGCCCAACATCGCTCTACATGCCCACATCGACTGGCGCATAGATCCCGTTGACTACGGCAGTGACAATGGTCGTGATGTCTTCAAAGCAAACTCGTGAGAAGCCAGCGACATGCTTTCTCCGCTAGTAAAAGGCACCAGCAGTCCGACCATAAAGTCCGAGTAGTGTCTCCGATACGGGCAGCATCGCGAGAATGCGAGAAAACGGCCATATTTCACCCTTCAGTAGCAGCTAACACATCACAGCTACCTCGCAACAGCCTACCGGATTCAGCTGATTGTATTCGTAGGTTCACAGTTTCACGTACTTAAACAAGAGCTTGCTGCGTTATCGAACGTGACCAGAGTAGATGACGGTGAGCTTGTTGCATGTGCATGTCAAAACGGGCATACTTCTACCTCTACTAGCATGCAGGAATGACTAACGAGGCGCACCTTAACTGTGCAGGTATAGTCAGCACAGAGCCAGAGTGTGAACGCGGACACAAAGAGAGCTGTTTGCAAAGCTAGAATGCACTATCGGACAGGATGCGGAACAAGATCGGTCGACGAAGCCCTCTCTCACATGCAAATCTTCTGGCACAAGCAGCAACGAGGTGATTGTTGGCAAGACGCATGGCATCTGTACGACAGTGTTGAGCATCCGAGGGTTCGACTACGCCGGTCATGTATTCACATTCTCGAAAGCGTTCGGTCGAACAAGCCTTCTCTTACATGCAGATCTTCCGGCACAAGCAGTAACGAGGTGATTGTCTGCAAGACGCATGGCATCTGTACGACAATGTTCAGCATCCGAGGATTCGATTGGCTCCGTCATGTATGCACATCCTCGAAAGCGACCGCGCCACGCTTAGGACCATGCAGCCGCTGATCATTCGCTCGACCTCCGGCCGCGAGTCAAAGTCAGCCATCCCTTACTCTTTAGCAATTTCAAGAGCAGCAACGTTCCTGAAGCCAGATCACGAGATACTCCGCTGCCTCGGTTTCGCCATCCTCCTACATCATCCGTTCCTGCCGCGCAGTTGGGTGTCAAGAGATCTTTTCGTCGAGCGCATAGCAGGAAGACGACCCGGAAAAGAGCGAGCACATTGACCAGGCTTCAAGTGTGAAGCTTGAAGATCGTGGTCATGTCGTGGTGTATCAGGAAGATTCATGAGGTCCAGGAAGACGACTCGGCGGCGAACAAGCCCAAGCACATCACAAAGAACAGCCATCGGACGTCATCTGCGGCGCTACAAGTTCCTCGACCACTCACCCTCAGTCTCGCTTCTCACATGATGGTTCAATGCTGCGATCTTCAACACTAAAGTCAAGCCACGAGGGTCATTCACAAATAGCGCCTGCTACGGATCGAAACTCCTCGAGTCCGCTGCTAGAGTACCAGGTTCATCAGCTGCCGTACAAGAGCCGAAAGCACTTGTTGGCGATTCGGGCTACAGTACAGTTACGCCGTCAATGGCCTAGGTTGGAGCCGCAACAAGTTGTGGCACTGTCTGGTATCGATTCTACACTGACGCAGATGCTTTTGTTCTGCTCAGTGAGGTACAACGGTCGAGACCAGTTCTACATACTGTCAAGGCCCCTCGCGCAGTTAGTTGTTGCGGGCTTGCCTTCTGTATGCACAGGCATAGCTGAATCACCACCGCTCGCGCGTTTGACCAGGTGAAGAACGATCTGTCCTCATCGACTGCTGCCGAAACAGACCCAAATGATTCCTTCGACGCAGTGCCCGAACCATGTCATGCACTAAGAATATGATCGCTGCCAAACCATGCCACTAGACATGGACGCCTCACGACCGCCACATCTCCTTATGTTGATATGGAGCTTGGACACCGAGCACAAAGCAGACGAACATAAACACACAGCTCCAATCATCGCTTTTACTGGGACAGGTTGAGCTTGCCAAGCTTGAGATCGTGTACCTCAAAACCTGACGATCGAAGTGAGTCATCTGCCTACCGCGATCGGACCGCCTTGCGGTAGTTTGATACATTCCGGACGCATTCAGTGTGCTTGCTATGTGTTGGATATCCAAATTGTGCTGAAGGGCGGGAAGACGGTAGAGTTACCAAAAGTGGAAATATTCTGGGAGCTACTTTTTGTCGTCCCAGAAGTAACTTCCGAAGAATTCCCTATTTGGGCAATGCTTCCGCGTTTCGCAACGACAGCAGATGACTTCACCTAAGTGATTCAGTACATTCTCGCACGCATATCGTCGTTGACCTGATGATCACGATGCGAGCCCGACATCATTACACTTTCCGAACGCCTCTTCCGAAACTTGGCTCTCAGCTGCATTCTCAAAGACCGACTTCGTCCTGGTTGCCCGAATGGGACGGATCTTGGCCATTCGTACTGCTTCCCAGCGAATGTCGCAGCTCTTGCCAACAGCATACGAACTGTAGGCTAGGCGATTCCGGAGTCTACGACATGCACCTTGCCCGGAACGGCCACAATCTTTTTGCCTGATGCCCGCTGGAGAAGTGGTGGCAAGCGTTCAGCAGTCAGTCGACGAGTGGACAACAAAGGGATCTTTCTCGGACTACCACTCACAAGTGCAGGAATGTTCCATTCGACAGTTCAACGCCAGATGGAGAGCGACATCACTCTGTACAGGTAATGCTGATAGGATGTCCTCTGACTGTCGCTACGACTATCCAGCATCATCGATCAACCACCTACTGACTACTATGTTCATCTGCATTGACCAAGACAGACTATACTGGTGCAGTAGCGAAGACTGATCCAGCAGAGATCAGATTAGTCAAGAAGCTCGACTATCGGATAATGGTAAGTGCTTGGTCCTGACCTACCATTACACAACTACCTCAAGAAGCCTACCGTATTACTCTGATATCACTTACTGCTTTGTGGGCTTCTACTAACTTCACCCAAGCCAACTTTGTGCATTATGTATTTCCTCAACTATGTCGATCGAAACGCCATCGCTTAAGCACGACTCAACAATCTCGAAGAAGATCTCAATATGACAGGAAACCAGTTCAACACCACTGTATCGATTCTGTTCGTTGGCTACGTGCTGATGCAAGTCCCTTCAAATATGATGATCACAAAAATAAGGCCCGGCTTGTACATGAGTGGGTGCATGCTCGTATGGGCAGTGGTCTCTGGCTGTACCGCGCTCGTACAGAGTTACGGAGGCCTCGTTGCTTGCCGATTCTTCTTGGGTATCACAGAAGCACCGGTAAGTTGTCGACGACAAAGTCCTTGCTTTTACTAACGCCGAAAAGTTCTATCCTGGCGCCACATATGTGCTTTCAATATTTTACACCAGGAAAGAAGTTGCTTCCAGAATTGCATTGCTGTATTGCGCTCAGATCCTCGCTACCGGCTTCTCCGGTCTCATTGCCGCGGGCATCTTCGCAGGAATGGATGGCATGAGAGGCATTGCCGGTTGGAGATGGTGAGCAGTCTTTGTACCCAGATGTGTTCTTCTACTCACCTTTGCAGGCTTTTCATCGTCGAAGGCGCCGCAACTGGCTTAGTCGCGCTCGTCGGCTTCTGGCTACTACCAGACACCCCATTAACAACAAGATGGCTGTCACAGGATGAGCTTGACCTCGCTCATACGCGAATGGAGAGAGACCGGGTCTCGGACTCCCAAGGCCAGGCTTCTGCTATCGAAGGCTTGAAGCAAGCTGTCAAGGACAAGCGAACATGGCTCTTCTTTCACATGCAGAATTTCCATCTTTCTGCCTGTTCTTTCAACTCGCTTTTCCCAACGTAAGTTAATGCAACCCCTCACCAGTGACCTACTGACAATTTTAGGGTCGTCAAAACTCTCGGCTTCAGTACAACAGTCACCCTTTTGATGACATGCCCTCCATTCATATTCGCAGGATGTGCCGGCATTCTCTTCGGCTGGAGTTCAGGACGGTACCACGAACGCACATGGCATATTACGACTGGCTTATCAATCGCCATCCTGGGATTCGCTATTACGGCATCAACGCTGAACACCGCTGGGAGATACGTTGCTTGTTTCATCTTCCCCCTTGGCGCGTACTCGGTCAATAGCGTCATCATTGGCTGGGCTTCGTCAACTCTCTCACAAACAAAGGAAAAGAAAGCTGTAAGTATTTGCCTTGGCCGAAGCAGTCTTACACGTGGCTAACGTATTCAAGGTCGTTCTGGCAATCACAAATGTTGGTGGGCAAATAGGATACATCTATGGAGCGTAAGTACCCAGCAAACTCGAGCGAAGCTGAAGTTGGTTCTAACGATTCATGCAGATATCTGTGGCCCAAGACCAACTCCCCAAGATACGAGATCGGCTTCAGTGCATCCGCTGCCTTTGCTCTGGCTTCGATTGCGTGTGCCTGGTGGATCAGGATCCTTCTGAAGCGGGAGAATGAGAGAATTCGCTCGTCTGGCACGTCGCAGAACGTCAACTTGTACGGTTACTAGCTGGGATGGAGCCTCGGTCCAAATGTAGTCACTTGTATTCGAGAATTGTTTGAAGAAGGGATACACAGCATGGATAGTAGAAATGGTAGCATTGATTCTCATAGATAGAGCTGAAGAGACTTTTCTATGATCGGCTTGTCTGAGGAATTGAAGAAGGTACCTTCCAAAAATGCTCCCTTTCTTCAGGAAATGCCGCGGCTGCTCCGAAAAGTCGTCTCTACTGACCGAACCCTGGTAGCGAGAGAAGAGCTGTTGGACAGAAAGCGACGTAGAGTTGGCTTGTCGGTGTTGTTGGGAACGATCGTCTAGATGAAAAAGCATACGTAAGTATACAAGCACACCAAGACATGAGCTTGGTTGCGTCGCTCTCAACCTTTGCAATAACCAAACACTGCAGGACGTAGAAAAAGGCTTGATTTTGCCCACAAAGGACTAATAATCAAGCTGCAGACATCCCTGTGAGACTACGAAGGGGGCTGGCGAGCTCCTGTTCGAACACCGTAGCAAGACCGTGCCTATCCAGGCCTGTCTCCATCAACCACGAACTGGAAGCATATTGACGACCCGAGGAAGTACAGATAAACTGTGCGGGTGCTTTCTGAGCATAGCCAGAGGATGATCTCTACAGATCGTTGCAAGGATTGATGGTGATGGCGAAGGTTTGAGTAAGATCGTGGTAGAAAGGCTTTCACCGCCACCAATGTGTCTAGAGCGTGGCTGCGCTCCGGATAAGCAACATAACCACTACACAATCACTTCTTGGCTGCAAGTATGGAGAAGTGATCCTTACCATTACTCGAAGAAGACATTCTACCCAGCTACCTCGTTCTCTAGATGTGACAAGCTTGCCAATATGGTACTTGGCTTTCCTAACTCAACACACCTTATCCGTTCTTTCTTATTAGACAAAGCACATCCATTAGCAGCGAGAGTAGCTGCCAGGGCGGCTTGTCGAATAGCGACGGTGTCCAGCTTTTAATCTCGCAAGAAAGTAAACGGTCTTGCTCACTTGTTCAATCGAGGCGCCCTCTCCGGATCCCGCCAATATAAGCATGCTTCCCTCCTAATATTGTCTGTCTCCATTGTCGTTGCGCCTGGATGTATCAATAGCTGCTCAGCGAGATCATGTTGCGCATCATTTCCGCCAGGAACATAGTTCTCCCATACTGGGCTGCCGGGATATCTGTAGGTATTTGGATCTCCTGTTGCGACGAAGCTAGACAAGTATCCATGGTAGACATGACTGATCTCAGGGTACTGCACTGTAGAATCGTCCCAGGTATATCTAGTGTCGGCGGTATGTGGAATGCCTTCCCAGGCAGGGTAGCTGTTGTTAGTATCAAACCGGGCTTTCCAAGTGGGTACTCCTGCGGATGACGCCCTGTACGAAGTTTCTTGAGACGGACAGATGTACGCATAATCGCCCCACGCAGCAGCGAGGCGGTTGTATTGCGTAGAGTTGGGGGAATTCGCATATGGTGAGGTAGGGTCTGTAGCAGGATCAGGGTAGAGGTGTTCCATGAGTTCCATATCGGCGCTATTTAGCTCGGGACTGGTATTGTGCATGAAGTCCAAGAATTGTTGGTTTGTCTCGAGGTCACCACGCATGTAGTACTTGGCCTCGTCAGTAACAGTTGATGTTATCGTAGGTACATGAAAGAATGTTCCGTCATAGCCTGACTGTGAACCAAACTTCTCAAGCATGGGACCTCCTTGCGTCGGCTGAAATGGCCAAGTAATAGGTTCTTCGTAGTCATTGTAAATCTGGGTACTGATGGTGCGAATATCGGTAATGTTCGCATCCCGAAGGCAAGCCAGAGCTGAGGCGTTATCGTCGGACTGACAACCAAGATATAACATATATGTATCAAACTGGTTGAGATACAATGGGTAGGTGGCGTTCGGGAAGGCGCGAGCCGTAACGGATCCTGACTGGTGTATGGCTCTTGCGAACAACGGACGGTTTTCATCAACACCGTAATTGTGGAAGTAATGAATGCCAGTCGAATGGCCACCTGCGGATCTCCCACCAAGTGTGACAGCGTCAGGATCTCCGCCGAAGGAGTGTATATGTTTCTGGACAAATTCCAAAAGGAGATGCTGATCACGAAGACCGAGGTTGAGCAGCCCCTCTTCCTCAAAGAGTGGCGAGGGCAGAAAGCCAAGAGAGTTGACTCGATAATGGAAAGTGACGACCATGACTGGAACCTTTGAGGAGGCTATGAATGACGGCGCGTCGAAGTTCAGCCAGCCACCAGCGACAAATGCACCTCCATGGATCCAGATCAATGTTGGTAGTTTGGCGTCCTTTGCAGTACCGACCGGTCGAAATACATTCATGTTCAGGCAAGCCTCGTCTTGCAGCTCAGGGCTAATATAGCTTGGATCTTGAATACAGACTTTGCCATATTCAGTGGCCGCTCGGACGCCTTTGAAAGGTGCAGGCCACGTTACAGGTTTGAACCGATCCTCTCCAACAGGCTGGGTAGCATAATCAATACCAAGCCATGCTTCCACTGTAGAGTTGAGCGGTTGTCCTTTCAAAGTGCTGTTAATGACTGTGCCCGCGAACTTCCCATATCCCTCGAGCTTGACGTGCGAGGATGTTGGCAGAGCAAACGACAAGACACCGTACGAAGCAAGCCAGCATGTGACGAGGTGCTGTAGACGAGGCATGCTTACTTGGAGATAGGTTGACATGTAGTCAGAGACAGACTGTGACAGCAACTTTATACCCGCCATCTCAAGCAGCCTGGACCAGCGTCGGTCCGTACGGAACGGGACTGACCCCAGGATGCCGTGCCGGACCGTTGAAGCTCGCCCGCGATGTGCGAATATGTGTGAGATAGCTTTTCCGATATCGCTGTTCTCTTATTGGCTGAAGCCTCTAGCCGTAAGTCGCATATGGTAGATTTTTGCGGTTATGGAACCTCGACACGACAACCCTGCAGTGGGTCATAGCAGGTCGAGCTGAAGATGGAAGAAAACGGCAGAACAGGAACAGATTAGTAGTTCGGGCTGCCATTGCCAAGTTCGACGAGCTTGGCAGATCCAGGAAGCTAAGCTCATGGAGGTTAGACTGGCTGAGTCTCCGCGAGGGGTAAGCTCGGTACACGGTTGCTTTTCTAGAAATGCGGACAGTACAGGGCTTGGTCGCTGCATCTATCGTCCGAACACCGAGCGAGTTAACAGTAATTGGGGATGTCAGGATGCTAGCAGCGAGGAGTACAGCTTGTCTGTCTACTTCTCACTTTTTCATCTCATTTGGATCTAACATGCCCGTCGTACTCACACAATCGAGGCGCCAGCCAAGCTACGAGGTACCCCGGGACATGCTCAATGGCTGCCTTTCTTGTCGAAGCGAAGTTGTAAAATCGACCAGGTTGCCTCTCCGGCGGAGCGACGGTAAGCTCTACTAGTCTCCGCAGTAGCAAACCCAAAGCCGAGATGGCGACAAAGAATGCGACTTGGTAGCTTTCTAGCCGAAGAACAACAGAAATCTACTGATAAGCTACTCAATACACTTTGTTTCCCTCAGCTAAAGCGGGTCATTACTATGACTGGGAGGAGCCAGACATGATGAGTTCCGTGGATACCTTACAGTTGTGAGCACGCGACGACGGGACCAGAAAATTCAAAGTCTAGATCCAATTGTGAATGCTGCTTGCATTGGCTTGTCTTGAATTTATCCCGAGAAAAACGCCGTGCCATGAAGTGTCTTCACATCACAGCTCATTGTGCAGATAAGGGAAGCAAATTCGCTGTTGATAGGTTGCGGCGACACTGGCATGATCGCTGCCCTGAAATGAGGTCGAGCGTAAGAGCGGCGGTGTCGAGATTGAACCATGCTCTCGCGGAAGACATAGGCTTCAACATTTGTATAATAGGACATGGTGAGGTCTTCGGCCTCAAGCCATCAATTACTGGGATACCAAGACTGACGAACTATCGAGCTGATTTCCAAGTTCGAAGCCTACCCCCAACGTGGTTGAAGGGCAACCCGATCCCTTCAACTATATTGTTGTCATGTCAAATAAAACCACTGATATCCGTTGACCTTGCAAAGCCAGCCGTCATTCCAAGCCACGCAGTCGTTGTTTGCAAATTGACTTGGACCTCGAACGCCCGGCCCACCCAGTATTTCCCAAAAAGATCATGTTGTGCAGTGTGACTTTTCTTGACTCTTATGAGGTTGCGACTGGTGAGGTTGTACATCAGGACCATGATAAATCTGCTATTGGTGCGTTCAAGAGTCCGAACCTGGACCCTGCTGTGGAAGGTAAGAAAGCGAAAGATTTCCGCGACGCTCGTATGTCGAATAGGAAGGCGGCTACAGAATTCCAACCCAACATCGCGTTTTCGAGGGAGGAAGTTGCTGTACAATGCTTGCCTGAACCCAATTGCGCTGTCGCGGGCCTTGACACGGGCCGGATACGACTAGCAGATGCTGCTCTGCAGTACCTGGTGCAACCGGCGATGGAGGAGATTCGCGCTGCCGTAGGGGTGCACGAGATTGATCTGCCTGCAGACCTTGTCGATCCCATGATCATGATGGACCATATCACGATGTACAGCCCTTCGAGTATGCAGGTGGACGTTCGGAAGGTATGTGAGGTCTCACTCTTGCTGCTCAACGTCAGCTTCCTAGGGAAACTTCACAGAGTCCGAGAACCCCGTGGGAAAGCCGACTCCGGAAAGATACTGCGAAGGATGTACTGGTGCCCACACTGACGGTCATCTACGGTATCATGAGACCATTGCAGTGGAAGACGGAGGAGAGACGAGAGTTGGTGGACATACCGGCGCCTCTAGATCATACTGTAGCTCATTGGCGGTCGGTTAAAGGTCACGCGACAGAAGTGCCCGGGACTGCCCAGAGATCTTCATGAGGTCACGATCATCCTGCTGCCACCCCTGACGCCTCTGAAGCCTATGTACCTCCAGGATTCTTTCGACCGTGGCTGGCACTGTCGAGGTTCGGAAGACGGCAGGACGTTGCTATCGCAGGAGTAAGAAGGCAGATGACCATTCGACGCTCGAACAACTCTCGCCACCGAATCGTTTCCTGTATCACAGGCTTTAGGCCTACCTGCCTTGAAACATTGTCCGTTGGGTCCTTCTCTTTGACCGTCCTCGTTACTCGTTCACATTGTGCGGACAGTGTGTGTGGAGTCGTCTCCTTCCTCGTTGGCATAGTCTGGGCAAAGAGCGACCAGCAGTACCATGCATGATGCTGAGATCAGTGGTTCAAGGAGCTGTGGGAAGTGAGCAATACCGTAGTGTGTGAGTACCGAGCAATCGATAACAACGTGTCGATGGGAGCACAGCTTCAGTTGATGAACGTCCATGATCTATGTCAGCAAGAGCTGAGGCAGAAATTGTGAGAGGGTCTACATGACGACTGCTTATCCCGCAAACCTTGCTTGTCTCGCTTGACGCGTTCAAAATCACTTTACGCGTCTCCAACCTTTTATGCGTCGCATTTGTTCAAGCTCATTAATTACATGTTTGGTGCTGTGTCTGGACCTTGGTCTTGATGATGAAATCGGATGTGGTTGCTCTAGTAGTAACAATCGTCCTTCGAGTGCGATGCCTCGTCCACTGCCGAACGGTGATATTTTTGGACTCGGTTCCCGAACTCGGTACTTGCAATAGCTTCATTCGTCGTAGATATACTTACGCAAAGTGCACGATGGAAGATCTGAAACGGAAGGCAGACCCGTGTAAGGGGTCTCTGGCATATTCTTGCTGCAACGATGTTGATTGGAAAGCAAAACTAGCTAGCACGCATATCTAGCACCCTGAATTTGTCTTACAAGCACTGTTGTACCAGACGACCGTCCAAGCAGATGTCCTGTATCGCATGCACGTAAATACCATTTCCACCCTCCTAGCCGTCTTGATAAGCCGTGTCGCGTCTTGCCGCCTCATACATTGCCTGCCCAAGACTGTCCAATCCAGCTCTCAGGGAGTGAAGGAATTCAAACAAATGATGCAGAAAGTCCTCCATTGGATCTAGCGAAGCTGCAGCGTAGTTCGCTACCTCAAGAGGCCACTCGGACTTCCTGTAGGGATTATTCTGCAAGTATTGTCGCAGTGTTAGCTGATCATAATTCATTGTAGAATTCCTCATCCAGGCCCTGAGGCTCATCCTATCGTTGTCGACTATTTGCAAATAGATGGTAGTTTGACGCTTGGCTTTGTCGACGCCCGTGAATGAACGAATATGACGGATCAACCCAGTGACGAACTCCGAGAGTTCATCGAGTTGAGCCATAACATCTATCATTAGATCCCGGAAGTCATTTGTATCCAAGGGTTGATCGTTGGCCTTGTCCTGGCACGACTTGAGCTTGCTGATGTGATCCTTTAGTTCTACCAGTTTCTCATACCTGTTCTCGGGTTCAAGAAACGGCATTTTGGTTGACTTGGATACTCAGTTATTTGGACTGTTTTGAACGCTCCCTGATTTTGAGTTTTGAGGTACTTCAACTGTGTGAATTGCTTCGTAAGATTGTACTGTACTTGCGTAGGTTTTTGTGACCATCCTCATATTGCTGTGTAAAACCTCGCCATCTTATAGGAGCCAGAGAAGCATACCGACGTTTGCCTCTCCCGTAGACTCAACGGGCGTTGGACATGCGTCGAGGTCATCGACAGACGGAGACGGCATGACTTGTCCTCGTCGTAAGCCGAGTATGACATGAGCGTACGAGGACCACAAACCATGCTATCATTCTGAGGCATTATGGATGAATTTTCGTGTAGTTGGTCGATTCGTTCGTTGTGAGTCTGCTAACACCTGTATTGACTCGGGACTCGTTTGGAGTTGGCAAGATTCATGTCTCAGCGTTCGAGGCATGCACAATTCGTCGTTCGCATCGGCATGACTAGGGTGTATCATCTATGCAGACGGGCTTCGGTCATGAATGCGGTATCCTTTTGCTCGACGTTCTGGTTCATTGTCCAAACAAGCATTTCGACCGTGTTTGCTCTACCGGTCTCGACCTCGCACTGGATCGATGAGTAGTCGAACAGGGCCAGTCAACGTTTGCTGCGTGACTCTTCGGCCGCGTGTCAAATGGAATGGTATCGAAACGAAGCTCTTTGAGGATGCGGACCTCCAATCCCCCAGTCAGTCACGAAGATTATGGCGTCGGACTCAAAGACAAGGATGAAATTCGTGCAAGGCGTCATTGCTAAGTGCTTCGTGGCTCAGGGGGATGCTCATCTAATGGTGAGAGAAGGCAGAAAGTTATGGTGATCTTGGCCAAAGGCTGGAGCTGATTATTTCAAGCAAATGCGAGAACTTGAGAACTATTGTGAATTCATCGTCGCAGTGTAAGAGTAAGAAGCGCAATGCTGAGAACATCCAGCTGCAGGCATACTCGACATAATCCGACGGGAGGATGGGTGGTCGTCTCCGAATCTGGAAGTAGCGCAGGCAAGAGCGGTCGTACCGATCGTGACCATGTATTGACCGCATGCAGGGTGCATGTCGACCTGTGGAGGAAAAAGAGCTCTCGCCCTTCGCGAGGTATCGCTGTCCTCACCCCTCACTCAGAACCTCAAGCCTCCTCGAATTCGACATTTCAAACTCCTTGATCATCTCTCGCGCGTTGTTTGCCCAGTAATGATCAGGACCCTGCTTCTCACGTGAGAATTGTAACGCGGCTCGTGCCTCATTGATAGCAATCTCATATCTCCCGAGCTGCGCATTGCTCTTAGCCACGAAGTACATAGCACCGTACTTAATATCAGCCAGGAAATCCTTCTGTAGCAACGGCGCCGCAAGAATCTGCTGGTAGAGTCTCAGCGAACCCATAAAGTCCTTCGCCATGTATCGACACCTTGCCAATGATGACTTCCTCAACAGATTTTGCAATGAGTCCGAACCACAGATCTGCTCAATCTCAGCCAGATCCTGCGACAGTAGCTTGTCGGCGGTAGTGTGCATGTTGATTTCGGTCAGTATCCTACTATGAAGCCGTGAGATCTCCAATGACAACTCGTGGTGAACACCAAGTGTAGAATTGAGCTTCTCCGTAACCATTCTCACTGTGCCCTCCAAAAGTGTCAATCCACGATCGTTTGTTTCCAACAGGTAGCTGACAAGTCGTGTAATTGGATGATAGCCCGACGAATTGCTCGCCCACGTTCCCAGATCGCTGAGAAATGATGTGGATGCCTCAAACCTCGTTTTGTTGCTGAGATTGTCATTGATCACGAGACACAGTGAGAGTAGAAGCCAAGGATCTCCTGTATGAAGCATATTTGAGAAGGTATATTGAGCTTCACTTCGCGCGATCAATGCTTGATCGTTCTTGTTATTTTGCATGTGTGTGGCTTTTGTGCAAAACAGGTCCCAAAGTTTGTTGAACCTGCGATCGCCACCTGACTGCATATATCCACTAGAGAACGAACTCATGGTTAGATCACAAAAATCACTCATGTTGCGCAAGAACGATTCAGTTGTGAAGCTCAAGCCAGGTATGAGCAAAAGACTTGGTGACCGCTGACGAGTGCTCACGACCATGGCAGTATTCGGATCGCCATTGCTTGCAAAAGGGTCATCAATCTCCATACCAGCCTCGTCCATGTCGATGTCTTCATCAACAACCTCCTCGGTAGGCTGCGACACAAACCCTTGTTTTTGAATCATGGCGTCCTCAAGGAACGATGTAGGTGTGAGTGGCATCATCGCGCCATTGTAGAACGGCATGTGCTGCTCGTTGTCTGGCGAAGTGAGCACATCCATATCCATCATGGTGTCATTCAACGATTGTGGTGGAGGACTCCACGTGTTGACCTTCTTTCGTTTGAGATGTCGTCGCGCTTCTTCCTCGGTGATTTCCCTACCAGCGATGACTGGTCTAGCAGTAGTTGTCTTCGAGCGCGCAAGCACATTACTAGATAAAACTTCGAAAGCAGTGTGATCCTTGATGTACTTATCGAACCCCTCCCACCGTCGGAATCGCGTTTTGTACATCTTCTCAGTCGCGTTGAATCCATGAGTCTGGCGCATAATCTTCATTGTCTGCGCCAGCGACAGACCGTCGTCAATGTAATACTTCCTAATCTGTGGTTGCATGGCTTCCCATGTTTCCTCCGGGTAGGCCCGTCGGGCATTTGCCGCGTTTGGTATTGCCATAGCGACGATCGATGGATACCATTAGTGAAGAAATCCAAAAAGTTGGGAAGTCAAAGAGACATAGTGTTGGAGAAGGGATGCCTGGGAGGATAGGGCCGTCTAGATGTATTTGTTAAGCAGCACAGCCCAAAGCTGGAACGCTGACAAAAAGCCCTCAGATCGCGCGGACGAAGCCCTCAGCCCGCTAAGAGCTTAAGCGGTTAGAACGAAATGGACAGAAATGCCACGGAGTGGGGTCATCTTAACCGGTCGAACCAAGCGATCATGTTACTCTTGCGGACGGCTGTCGAGATGATCAACACTTGATAGGACCAACAGATTGTGGAATTCAAGGTCGCCGATCACATCCTTGTAAATGATGCTCGAGGACCTTTTGTTTCCGTGTGCCTCACCAGCGTTGACAAAAAGTCCTCGCTAAAGAAGCTGACGCTAATGCAGACTTGCATGGAGCACTGCCTCAATGTTGCTGATTGGTCAAAGTTTGTGATGGAAAGTGTTAAGTCAGAGTACCCTTGACGTTCGCTGACGGCATAGTTGTCTCGCAGTGAAATCGCACAAGAAAAGACGTGAGCAGTATCAATGCTATGAAGTAGACCTCTTATACCTCTCGCCAGAGGCTGTGCTTGTCATCAAGGTATGCCTCGGCTTTTGTGATCTTGTGTGGAATCGCGGCATCATCTGACTGCAGGACAGCGGTAAGTTCAAGCAGGAGTACAAGGATTGTCTGTCACCGCAGACCGACACAGGATATATGTAGACAACTGTTTCGAGGACTATGCACAATGACGGCGACCCGGACTCCAACAACAGAAAGGAGAGGGAGCGAAAGCCGAAAGACCCGACGATATTGAGCGACAGTGTCGTGCCGCCCAGGCTAACATCCAACAGTGCGCTCGAAGTCTGACCTGAAACAAGCATAGCACAGCTGTAAAGAGAGGTAAGACATGCTGTTGGCAGCACATCCGTCATAATCATGTTCATTCTTCCCTTACATGCAAATACCCCAAAGCTCATAACTCATCATCCTCATCAGAGTCAATCACTTGAAATCGGGGCTCAATCTTTGTCACGCCCTTTGTAGGCTCAAGCTTAATCTTTTGTTCTTCAATTGCCTCATTTTCCCGCTTGACATATACCTCCTCACCACCCTTGCTCACGTAATCTTGAACGCCGCGGATCATGCATTCCCTCCGGTACCAGTACCACTTGTCTAGAAAGTCTCTTCTTTCCGCCTGCGTCCAACTCTCCACCACAAGCGCAAATTCAACGACGTCCTCATGACCGAACCACTTCGCCATTGCCCCAAACTGCCGCCTCATCACATCCCCTGGAGGTCGATAGCGGTACTTCAATCCACCCTCCTCGTCAAGATATTCATTGAGCTGTGACTGACTTTCCTTCATAAAGACGCGAGCCTCGAGTTGAGACGTCGAGGCTTCGGCCGCACGCTTGCTTAATGCAGCCTCGACACGAGACGATCCGACAACTTCGCTGTTCTCGTGCGTATAGATTACGCCCGCTGACGCAAGAATAGCCTGAACAGGATCATGTCGCTTCGACGAATTGCTGGTCAATGATGCCGTTGCATTCTTTCTCTTTTTCGCGGATTCACCAATGATCTCCTGTGCAAGCTGGCTCAGACCTTCATCCTCATTCTTCACGTGACTGTTTGAATGCTCACCATCCTCGTCGTCATGACCGCTGACATTCTCAACATCCTCCGTCTCTAGATCCGCAATGTGCAGGTCAGCTTTTGCTTCAGCCACGTTCGTCTTATGCACAATATCTCTCAGCACAACGTTTTCGTCTTGGTAGGCGAACAGGTTCTTCAAACCGAATATCTCACCCTTCTGTCCTTTCTTATCCTGTACACCAGTGAAGTATCTTCTCTCATCAGTGGCACTTAGACCGATGTTGCTCATCTGCTGCTTGTAGATCTGCCTCGCGTACACGATCTCTTCAAGTGTACCTTGACTCACTAATCTGAAGACCTCGACATCTCGCGTTTGGCCGATTCTGTAAGCTCGATCTTGGGCTTGTAGGTCATAAGATGGGTTCCAGTTCGGGTCCACAATCACTACCTTGTTGGCAGATGTGATATTGAGTCCAATACCGCCAGCTTTCGTGCTGATAAAGAAGACAAACTGCGTAGGATCAGTGTTGAATTCTTTAACTGCCTCGTACCGGTCTTCGTAGCTCATACTGCCATCAAGGTACTTGACATTGAAGTCGGTGTGAATGAAGAGAGCTTGGAGCATCTTGAGAAGCCGAACGCTATGACTGAACACCAACACCTTGTTGTCACCTTGCTCGTGCCAGAAATTGAGAAGCTTTTTCAGCACCCGCCATTTTCCGCAGAATTCGGGATTGCCATAGTTGATCACACTGTCTCTGCTGTGAACTAGTTCTTTCCATTGGTCTGGCATGGCAACCGTCAATAATTCAGTATCCTTGGCTTGTTTGTCCGTGTCATCGTGGGCCGAGGGTATCAGCAAGGCGATGTGGTTGCACAAGCGATGCAAATAAGCAAGGCAGGGAAAGACCCAGGGTTGCCACTTGTCGCCATTCTCCAGACACATGTGACAGCACCAACCTGCTTTCTTGCCACTATCACAATCGCACATCTCGCTGCTGTTCTTGATGGTCTCGACATATTCGCTATCAAGGAAGTTCTGGTAAGCTTGGGCTTGAATGGACGTGAGGGGGCAGAACACGACTCGGTCTGTTTTGTTGGGTAGCTGGTCTTTGATCAGAGTCTTCATTCGACGGAGGAAGAACTGCGGCAAGAGGTTGTGCACAAGCTGCTTGGCGGTCTTCCGTGCTCGCGCAAGTTCGTAAGTGGTGGCATTGTGGCTCTGTCCGTCCCGCAGTGGGTTGCTGATTGTGTATTTCCAGGTCGAAAGCGGTCCAAATCGCCCGGGACTGCTCCAGTTCAGAATGGTCCACAGCTCTTCGTACTTGTTCTGAATAGCAGTTCCCGTCAAGCCGATGCGGCAGAGGGAGTTGACTTCATTCATAGCCTTCGTCACCTCACTCTTCCTTTCCTTGATCATATGACACTCATCTGCAATTACACAATCCCAGCTGACCATGTTGATCTCGCCCTTATGCAGTCGATAGGTGGTGTAGGTGGTGATCATGATCTCTAGTCTTCCTGCCTGCGCCTGGTGAAGGACGTCATCTCTCTGCTTGCCAGAACCGTGGAACAGCTCCGAGTGCCACCAGCCCCATCTATTGAGTTCGTCCTGCCAATTCGCCATCAGTGAGCCAGGACAGATGATGAGTGTTTTGTAGTATGGCAGCCGCTTGTTACGCATTTTCCGCATACGTTTGTCGTCTCTTTCATCGCCAGTCTTGCCGTACATGGCGGTCAAGAAGGCAATCACTTGTATGGTCTTCCCCAGACCCATGTCATCACCGAGTATTCCACCCTTCTGATAGACGAACATCTCGTGGAGAAAAGCGGCGCCGCTGACCTGATAGTCTCGCAGGTATTGTGCAATCGGCGCAGGTATAATCCCGAGCGAATATGGCAACTCGATGTCCTTGTAGGGCGCTGGAGGTGTGATGTTCGGTAGATCCGGGCGTTCTTTGAGACTTCTGATGCGCTCGTTGTCGGAGAAATATATATCATCGTAACTTGGCGGCAATGCCAGCCCGGCCTCTTTCAGCTTCTCACTCCTCTCATTGAATCTATTCCGTCGTTCTTGAACATAGTCCGGCATAGTATGGTCCATCCCCTCCTCGTCGCTCGGTAGTACACTATCATACTCCGCGATCCGTTGCTTCTTCTGCCGCTTCGGTGCTTGACGCCCAACACCTGTATGCCCCTCATCTTTGCCTTCCTTCGGTGGTGGGTTATTCTCGGCCTCGAGTGCTTTCGCTTTGCGCGTGGACTTCAGGGCCTGTTTCCGCGACAGGGATTTCTTCGATTTGAACTTCTTGTAGGCAATCACCCCAGCATCTTCGCCCTCGCTGTCCGACCATACCACCTTCGTGGCGTGTTCGGGTATCCTCCCCTTCTGGCGCTTGCGTGGTGGTTCATTGTCCCCATAAGGTGAAAGATCTGTAGCGGCGCTGGAAGAGACTGACGATGAGGATCGTGTGTGAGTTCTGGTATTGCGCTTCGCCGGCTGAGCATCGAGATCATCAGTGTCGTAGCTGGACGACATCGAGAGATGGAGGATGGTTGTCGATGGGGAGAGGGGACTTGGGTTGAGAACGAAGACCGTTCCTGCCAAAACGTAGATCAGACGCGACAGGGGGGCACCAGGTGACGTCGACGCGTAGAGTGCGACGCGACTTTTTCACGAGAGCACGCAGTTCTCATGCCAGAAGTGACAGATACCTTAAGAGACTACGGGTTGTGTCGCACTGCTTCCAATCAAGCTTGGACTTTATAATAGCACTTGCGGCAACTGTTGACGATCACTCACTCCTTATTGCCGATCAGCATCTGTTGATCGTCACGAAGCACATAGACCAACCTTTCACCTCCTCCACGATGCCTCTCGATACAACGTCCACCTACAGCACAACGCTCCTCCGTCTCGACGGCCGCCGCTGGAATGAACTTCGCAAGATCTCCGCCTCAATATCTACCCAGCCCACCGCAGACGGCAGCAGCCTCGTAACAACCGGCAACACGTCCGTCGTCTGCACCATAACCGGCCCCCGCGAGGGTCGTGGCCAAGGCGACCGAACAAACGCCATAGTTGAGACCGAGATCAATATCGCACCATTCGCACAACTAGACAGGAGGAGAGTCGGCCGAACAGATAAACGAGTCCAAGAACTACAGACTACTATCTCACAGGCCTTCCAAGCACATTTATTCACGCATCTCTACCCGCGCAGCTCGATATTGATCTCCTTGACGGTTTTGAGTCTGGACGGCGGGCTGCTCAGCACATGTCTCAACGCTGCTTCTATAGCACTGATTGACGCAGGTGTTCCGATGCCGAGTATCCTTGCCTCAATAACCACCGGCACTATCATTCCAACCGACAACAGTCTGTCGCGACCAGAGCCGGTACTCGATCTGAATAATGCAGAGGAGGTAGAACTACCTTTCATGAATTTGGCTACCGTGCGGGGACAGACGGGAAGCGAAGACCAGATCAGCGTGTTGCTGATGGAGACGAAGGTGCAGATGAGTGAGGCAAATAACCCGCTGGAGATCATGCTGAGGATCGGTTTGGATGGATGTGCGCAGGTGAGAAGTCATCTGGAGGGGGTGATCAGACGGCACGGAAGGAGGATGACTCAGGGCAGGCGGTGACGAGAATCGTGAATGTGATGAGTGAGCTACGGTCAATGCTCACCGTGAACGATACCAAGCAGATTCGACACGTGTGCGTGGGAAGACCAGCAATGAGTACCAAACACACTACTGGAGCACGTGCTCCTCTGCCCACTTGGCTTGCTCGACCGCCCACTTCTTCATCTTCCTTCTCTTCTCCTCTTTGCTCTCGATCACGGTGATGGCATCGATCATGAGGTCGGTAATCCACTCGATATCCTTCTCATGCGCTATGGCAAGGTCATCCCGCTCAACAGCATATCCTCGCCGGTTGGTCTCCTCGGCCGGCTCGATCATTTCCTTAGCCTTGGCAACAAGTCGTTTCGCTACCTGTTCGAGCTGTTGGATCTCCTCAACGGGATGCTTCTCGACTTTCTGCTCCTCCCATGGTGTCTGAGGGCCGGTAAGCTCCCACGATCGAGTTGTGTCGTTGTTCTTTCCAGGCGACTTCGACTGCTTCTTCTTGGTTGCCTGCACTTCTGGCGGCTTGTGGTCGTATTCGTGTTGGAGACTGTGGACGTCGATGTCGGCAAACACGCGCTCCCTTGGAGATCGCCTCACGTTGCTTTGTCGATCAGTATCCACGACGAAGCCTCCTCTCGGCGGTGGTGGCAGCAAGTATGGAACTTGTTCGTCATCAGAATCTGGCACCGTAGTTTGTCGACTGAGCATTGAGAAGTTTGGAAGGTCTGGAGTTTCGAGCGACACCGGTGATTGGACTGCGCTCGACGATGATCTGTGTGGTCGCCGTAGGCGATAAGTTGGATGATGCATCTGCTCGTCGATGCCCTCCTCAAGAATCAGCATAAGAACACTGCAGGCGATGGAACTCACAAATTCCTGTCTCAGTGGACTGATTCGGCCAGCCTCAAATTCATCCAGATACTTCGCGGCTGCGACAACAATCTTTGTGGTGGGATTGAAGTTACTGAAGGTCATGAAAGGCTGCTCGAGAATACGCCCAGGTATCTTCTGCCTCAACCTGTTACATATTTCTCGCTCGTTTGCCCGTCTCAACTGATTATACTCAAGTGAACTGGTAGGTATGGAGGTCAGTGTAGAAATTTGTGCATCTGGGTCAAAGTGCAACAGTGCCATGGCCAAAACTTTTGTAGTGAGGTTGAAATCACCACGCGTCTCAAAAGTCGCACCAATGCTACGGCCTGCTTCAGTCAACCTGTCGTGCAGCAACTCTCTTGCTTCGACCTCGTTGTCTCGCCGTATCTGTGAATACACTGCTGCGCGAGTTGGCGTGCTAGGTGCTTCCATGATCAGCTAAGTAGCAGAGTGAAACCTGTATGCAGATTCAGCGCGGAAGATAGGATTTTGAGATTCATTTTGGCCAAAGGCATCTCGAATATGATCGCATGTTTGACCACTACCTGCTTGACAAGGCATACCTTTGTCACTCACGGTCTGAAACAATTCAAAGTTGGCAAGACATGGTTGTCGACCCTATGCGATACTGCCCGAGCACAACACTATTGCAACGCTTGCGCCAGTGGAATGACAGCACCACTTTGCTCGGATGCTGTTTGTTTCATATTCTATTGTTGCGCGGCTTCCCGCAGGTGCTAGACGGCGCTTCTGTCTACCTCTCAAACTGCTGTCAGAAGCCCTCTTCTTCGACCATATGTTCCTTGTTTGTTAGCCACAAACAGGTGTGGGGAGCACGCAAGCTGCACTGAGCGATATCGAGCCGCAAGCGATAACATTTCGAGTGCTGATTGTTGTCGCAGACCGTCACCGAGCAATGTAGGTGTTGCTGATTGGTCTACGACTGGCGGAAAAAGCCATCCTCCTAATCAGTAGAAATCGGCAGACAATGCAGCCAGTATCTCAATGCTGTTGGCGTTGGAAAAGCCGGAGGTGAAGCGGACTGGAGGCGGACAAAGAAATTTGGTCGCCGAGGTGTGGGGTTGCTGAGGGCAGGAGCGGCCTCGGTGACTGCGGCTGTCAAGCCCTCCACGAGAGAACGACACATATGCTGGGTCGGGATGAGGAGCTGTGACCACTTCGCAAATACTCTACAGGGCCTGAACCTCGCCACCGGCTGAAATGCTTCAGCATGGTCATTCCGCATCGATCGAAGTCGCCCATGGCGAAGCCCCTCAAGACTCGACGGCCCCACCCACTCTGGCTCGATCAGTCTCAATTGATTTCAATCTCCTCGTCGCTAGCCTCTTCCGCCCCCTTCTTGTCGTTCTTCCGCCTCTTCTCTTCCTCCTTCCTGCCCTCAGCAACGACCTTCTGCCTGCTATCCTTCTGCTGCCTCTGCCCCGTCACGAACGCACCCATCGGCGTATCCTCCCATTTCACATCCTTCAAGAAGTTCTCAACCTCAGCACGATCGCGCGGTGTGAATGTGACTTTGTTCCTTCTTTCGACGATCCACCTACTGTTCGCCTCACTTTTCTGCACGAGTAACAGAAGACCCTGATTCAATTTGCCGTTCTTGTTTCCTGTACTCTGCTTGCTCGCGGTCTTCAGCCACCTCTTCAGCATCACAATTACTGGCACTTGTAGTTCAGGGTAGGCAATGTTCTTGCACCACAGCACAAAGAACTCGGAGAAGAGCTCGATAACTTGTTCACCGAGACCATCCTGGTAGACTCGTGTCTTGAGGTAGCTGCTCGGTGCACGGATGTTGGTCTCGAAGTCAAGTGGCCGAAGTGTTGTAGCAGCGTTCTTGGCCGGCTTCTTCATCTCGGTACTGTTAAGAACTTCAAGAAGTACGGCAGCGAGGGGGATGTAAGTGCCTGTTGACTGGCTGATTCGCAGGAGTGCCCTGATCAGCTGGAATCGAAGTGGAAAATAGGTGCTCGTCGGAATCAATCTCATAACACCCAATGTAATCTGCACAACCGGATAGATCAGCGGCCTCAATTGAGACTGCTTCCCCTTCTCTGCCTCAAGCAGGCTGTTGCAGTGCATCGACAAGACTCTCGACCAGAAGTCCAAGCTATGAACGAACTGCCAGTTATAGATGGTCTTGTAGCTTTCTTTTGTGGGCTTCGTGATATTCGTCCTGAGATGCATGGCCGCCTGTCTAATGTAGCTGAACGCGGTAGTGTAGGAGACCTTCTGGTCGATGCCCCAAAGCTCAGCAGCAGAGTTCTTCATGAGGTTGATACCGGAGATCGTGTGAGTCGATGTGTTTCGGGCAGACTTGACAAGCTGCTCATAAGTAGCTTTCAGGACCGCTTCTCTGATACCTGCATCGCCGATCGTGAGCAAGCGTCGTAATATCAAAAAGGCCGTGATTCGTGTTGCCTCATCCGTCGTGTTATCTGACCAGATACTGGCTACAGATTTGACGATCTGTTTCAAGAATTTTCTGAACTGCAAGAGGTATGGTAGCAGGGGCTCGAAGGATTGCAGGGTCATTCGAATTGTTGCTGGATCGGTCAGATTGGGTAGGAAATGGTTGATTGAGGTTGAGAATGTCCGGATCAATGGCGAGAGTTTCTTGAACTGTGAGCTGTTGTTTGGAACCGTGATCTTTCCCGCCTTGCCCTCCTTGACGGGCAGGTGATGTGAGAGCACTTTTGGGGCCTCTTTCAACGCGGTTACCAGGACTTCGTGGTAAACGTCGCTCGATGGAATGGTGTATTTAGAGCCCTTTCCTTCCTCGTCGTCCATGTGCACGGCGGAGCGGAATGCCAGGACGGTCTCTCGTAGTGACCGAATGGAATGTTGCTCCTGCATGGCCTGCTTCCACTTCTTGACCATCTCAACGCTGATCTTCGTTGTCGATGGTTCTTTGACTGTCTTCCGCTTCTTCGTTGGCCTCTCCTCTTCACCTTCGCTGACCTCGAGATCGTCCAGATTGTCGTCCTCGTTAAAATCGAGCAGTTCTGGGTCATTTTCTTGTAGGTACTTGTGGAACTCTGGATCCTTCTCGGCCAGCGCAGCCATGTCAAGCTCGTCTTCTTCGTCAAATCCATCATGACTATCCACCTCTTCAGCGTCTGCCAAGTCTTCATGCTTCCGCTTCCCATTTGTAGGCTGCGTCTTGTCCTTCTTGGTGCTGGGCAGTGGGAGAGCTTCCTGGAAGAACTCGTCCTTATTCAAGTCCTCCTTGTCGTCAACGCTCTCCTCTCCGCCCGACTCATCTTCGTCTGTCTTCTGTGCGCTCCGCACCTTCTTCTTGTCATTCTTCTGATGTCGTTGCTTGATCTTCGCAAAGTCCTTCCTCCTGTCGATAGCCTCTTTGAGGTGCTTCCGCTCGAACTTCTTGGTCGCTTTTGCCTGCTTACCCATGCTTGCGATGCACTGTACAAACAGAGTAATTGTAGTGAGGTGATCAGACCAGCTGAGGAAGTCACAGAAGTTATCGTGCTTGCCAAAATTTCTGGAGAAACTGCCGAAGTCTCGCCGGCGCAAAAGACCACCCCTCCCCCCAAAACCGTGCCTTTAACTTTAGCCCATTACTCTTCGCCCGCAGCAATGTGATGATGTACACACCTCAATATGGCTCACAGCAGTCATCTTACGCTCCTGTCCCCCACGGCTACGTACCAACCAACTTTTCGTCTCGGATCAACCAGGACGAGGAGGTCAAGCTAGCAGATTCCTCCGCCGAACGCGACCTGATTGACTCGCTCGCCGAAGTCTACAGCATCATCCGCACCCTCGATGGCCTCGAGAAGGCGTATCAGAAAGATGCCCTGCCCGAGAATGAGTACACCGAGATGTGCAGCAAGATGATCAAGCAATACCAATCCATCCTTTCAGACAAGAATGTCGAGCGCGAATTTCGCGACCTAGACTCCTTCATGCGAGAGTGGGACATCACCTGTCCTCGTGCCGCAGAGACACTACGAGCAGGTCTGCCAAGGACCGAAGTATATGCCCCACAAGCGAGTCAGACCAACGTCGCTCCTGTTGCTGCTGCTGGTCCAAGCGCAGGCTTGATCATGACGGCGACCGAGAACTTCATTACATTTTTGGACGCCTTGAAGCTGAACTACGTGAGTAAGAGCACGCTTCACCCCTTGCTGTCGGATGTCATTCAGTCGGTGAATAAGGTCACGGATAAGGACTTCGAGCACAGGGGAAAGATCATACAGTGGTTGATCACGCTGAACCAGATGAGGACAACGGAGGAGCTGAGCGAGGAGCAGGCCGGCGATTTAGCCTTCGATATGGAGCAGGCATACAATGGGTTCAAGGGCATTATTGCTCAGCACTGAGGATGTGGAGGAAGTCATCTGTCATCGATTCGTATAGAGTCACGGTCGCTCTCCAAAAGACGTCTTGCAGTAACGGACGTGGGCGACGATTTGCAGCTCGTCTTATCTGATTCGGAACCAGCGTCACAAACGTATGAGCCTCATGGTATTGACGTGCTCCAGAAGTCTGAGGCAACAAGAACGTCCGGAGCTTCCGTTGCTAGTCATCTCGAAGTCCAGGATCAGCAGGTTTCAGATCTTACGGAGGGCGCATTCCGGCTACCAGGCTAAGGTCAGATATCCAGGGCCTGGAAACACAAAGCGCCAAACCAGACATGCTCTTCCACAACGTTGGTCACTTGGCTAATACCTTAGTCCCATCACGCACATCTCTACCTGCTCCGGCTTCGCCATCACCAACGACTAGTCGTGTGCTGTATCCAGGGGCCCAGACAAGGAGCAGCTACATTTTCGTGATCCGATATAAAAATGCTCAACGTTTCGCCCCAGCGGGAGGAAGGTCGTTCGGAATTCTGCCGGACGCTCTCGTGCTCGAAGTGTAAGCTTCGGATCTCGGAGGAAGCGGCGATCGTCAGACCCCAGAATCGGTCTCGACCACTATCCATTTCTGAAACTTGTCACGGTGTCGTATCTTTGATCTTGCACCTTCGAAGCTCGATGAAAGGGAAATCATCGCACAGTCCAAGTCAATCGCGTGCAGATCGGTCAGCAAGGCAAACTCCACCCTAAACCGGGCTGTTCCTGAGTGTTCTCCATCTACTGCATAGCTCTGCTGCAGCTAATCAACAGTATGAACTTGTTCCTGTTCTCCTGCATGCTGCAGAAGCAATGCTGCCCAAGGCAGCCGAAACTCTATGCAGTGCACTGTGGGATAAGGTGGGGTGGGCCAATGATGGGGTAAACGTTAGCTGCGGAAACTTAGTGGGAGGCTTGACGTTGGTTCGCAGAAATAAAAACCCCAAGCCCCGCATGGCCGAGGTGTTGATGGGACGAGACCAGGTCTCGAAAGATGTAGAAGTGTGAATTCAGAATTGCTCTTCAATGCCCACGCATGCTCGCTTTCCTCTTCGCTCCAGCCGTTCTCGTGCTGTGGATCATGTCAATCAGCCCTTGCTCTTTCGCTGCTTGTGTAGCTGTCCCAATGCCTTTACATCCGGTATCTAATCGGCTCCGCAGTCGACGATGGTTGGCTTGTATTCGTACTTGACTTGACCAGAGCCAGAGCCAGTAGCCTCAAGATCTTGAACTACCTTCATCGAATCGGAGTCTGCGACCTCGCCGAAAACAACATGTTTGCCATCGAGCCATGAGGTAACGACTGTGGTGACGAAGAATTGCGAACCGTTACTAAAGTTCTGTCAGCGCTGCTCGAGGCGCAGTCTGAAGAGACTCACGTGTTTGGGCCAGCGTTAGCCATCGAAAGCAGACCAGGCCGGGTGTGCTTCTTCTGGAAATTCTCATCTGCGAACTTCTCGCCATAGATCGACTTTCCACCCGTGCCCTGTACCCTGTCAGCCCTTGCCCCTCCCTCACTCACTTGCTCCTCCTTACATTACCACGTGTGAAGTCACCACCCTGAAGCATGAACTGAGGAATGATTCTGTGGAACTTGCTGCCTTTGTACCCGAAGCCCTTCTCTCCAGTGCACAGTGCTCGAAAGTTCTCGGCTGTCTTTGGGACTACATCGTCGTAGAGTGTGAAGTTGATCCGTCCTCGCTTTGCTGGAGAAGAGTTAGTAAGGTCATCCACTCGCCCAGTAAAAAGGTCCTCTTAAAAAGTGACTATTGGAACCTACGGGCTGGGACCTCTCCACCACTCTGCTGTGCCTTTCGGCGAGCTTGATCCAGAGCAGCATCAGTGTATTCGACGTCAAACCAGGCTCGACCCATATCGACAGCTGATGCAGAGAAAAATCGTGGTTGAATACAAGAAAAGGACCTGTTGTACAATGATGGCGGGGTCTGGAAAGATCTCAATAGAGTCGAAGTGTTTGAGACGCGGAGGGGCATGTTTGCGGGTATCCTTGATACAATTCCGAGAAAGCTGCTGAGGGGTGCGGCTACGGTTGCCAAGGTGAGTTGCGACTGCACTATTGGTTCAACTGCGAAGCGGGAGTGAAGTGTCAGTGATTGGAAGGCGCAATCAGCGGTCCATCGAACAGAAGGTGCATAAGCGGCAAGCCAGGCTCTTCACACGATGGGAGCGACGCGCGGAGGAAAGCAACTCACATATAAGATGAAAAGGAGCTCACAAACGTGGTCCAAGTCCTCGACTAGTGTATGAAAACGCCAGGGGCAAAATCGGATCCTTTTGGTCGGTATGTTTTGTACAAGATGTCAATGCTTAGATGTTTAGACAGGCTTGAAAGAGACAATCGTGATGATAGTACACTGATGCTGTGATGGCGATTATGGTGATGCGACAGGGCGAAGAAGGACAGCGGTGAGTGCTGCTGAAAAGCTTCCGTAGCTATTGACGCTTCGCCGCCAAGTCTTGATTCGTGAATCGATCTAGTCAATCATTTTGCTGACTCGTTGACGTTCGCCCCTGACCACCATCGTGAAGTGCTCCAACGTGACTACAGTATGGTAGGGGTATTGAATAGAGCAGCAGAACGTGCAGACCTGCTAACCTTTGCTGTGAACTATGCTTCGTTGCCTACTAGGTATACCTCGACAGCTGACTTGCAGCTCAATCGACATTCCGGAACCTGCCTGCTCCTGCCGGAGGCTACTCAACTCTATACCCATACTACGTTCGTGATGCGCTAAAATCTATCACAAGCACCTTGACAGCATGATACGCTAAAAATACCACAGTACTCGGCGAGTTACCATTAGCTGAAATCCTCCGCCTCGGCCTGTTCGCCGGCCATCACACCTTCCACCCGGCTTGTCAACTCCTTAGCTTCCCTCGCGAGCTGGAATGCCAGCGGCGGCAGTTTCTGTGCGAACTCCTTCGCGCTTGGCTTGCCATCGTGTTGCAGCGAGCCTTGCGCCGCCCGCTCAAGCTGCTCTTTCGATTTGATTAACTCTTCGAATGCAGAGAGTGTTTTGTTCGTGAACAATGTCTGAAAACTGCTCGGTGTTTCCATGCCTCCTTCGACCGTACCGAGAATAATATCGACAGTATCCAAGATACTAGAGGCGTGATTGCGAATGACAGGCATATGGTCCTCATTACGCACTGATCCGACAAGGGCTTGGATGTTCCGGACGAGGGTTTCGGTTTGGTTGCCCAGATAGATCTGGAAATGTTAGTCGATGTTACTCATATCGCTGCGAGATTCTTACCTTAAGCTCTTCCAACTCCACATCATCTTGCTGAAGCTGAGAGGCATCGATCCCTAGTCCCGAGAATTTATTGCCGTCGACGTATGATTGATCATGTGTTGGCCCAACAGGTGTTCGTGGATCAGGTTCGGACGGATCACTCAGAGCACTATATATACTATCCGCATTGCTTGGTCGACGCACGCTCCCACCAATGTTGAAGTAACCATTTTTGTTGACGGGAGTCATATGTGGCTTCTCGTCAGCCAGTTCGCCCGCCGGAGTAGACCGAATCTTGACAGTGCGAAGCAGATCGATCACCGCTGCTGTGAGATGTGATGCTGCCGCATCCACTAGACTGACAGGCGAAAGTCCTTGCGCTGCGGCATAGTTTTTCGTGGCTGTAATGACATTGTTCGCTGTTGCGGAGACCTTCGCTTTCAGCTTATGCCGTTTCCTCGTCGTTTCGTCGCTTTTGTCGTCGCCAGCTGCTTCAACATCACCGGTAATGCTGCGCACAGCCACAACCAAATTCTTGATGTGGTCCAGCACCGCACCCGGTTCTTCTGCGCGAGCCCCACCAAGAAGCTCGTCGATTGCAAGCTGGAATCTCGTGACGTGCAAGTCTCTAACCAGACCGCCTGCTTCGTAGAAACTCTGGTCGCCCAGCTTCTTTGCACTTTCCATGTTCAGGCCAATCGTACTCACTCTCACATTCTTCAATTGCGTCTTCACCCTGGTGTACCTCCCCTTCCACTCTGCGGCTTCTTCTCGTAACCTCTGTACTTCCATGTGGAGCTGCTCTTCCCTTTGCATACTTCCACTGTTCTCATCTGCCAAAGCTCGCATATCTGCAAGATGCGCTCTGAACTGCTTGCTGACTTCCTCGGTTGACTGCATTTGCCGCTGATACTGCTCTTGTAGACTTTGGTGCTGCTGTTCGAGCTCGTCGTGCTTGTCGCGCCACTCTCCACCTTCTGCACTTGACGCGTGTTCCTGTCGCATCCGCTCAATCTCCTCTTTCATCTCACTATTAAGCTTCACTGCTTGGTCCAGTTTTTCCTGCAATTCGTTTTTCAGACTTACAGCAGTCGACAGGTGCACTATTTCCGCCTCTTTTGCCCCGAGCTTGTTTTCCAGCTCTGCGACTTTCTGCTGTAGCTCATCAGATGGTGGATCTCTACTTCCACCTGTCAGGCTCGTCGCCGACGTGTCCCGATTGCTTCTCGGGCTCGTTAGACTACTCTCCAACCCAAATGCTTCACTAGAACGATCATATCTGCCCATAGGACTTGTATCGTCTTCGTCGTCATCTTCCACCATTGTGCTTTTGTTCGGTATGACTGTGTTGTTTTGAAATTGCTTTGGCATTGGTCGACCGAATTCACTGGCACTGTTTGGCTGTGTATCGACTGGTGTTACGGGACCCTTTCTCGCAAAGCTTGCATTACTCGATACCGAACCATGCGTGGTATGCGCTCGCGGCGGGGGTCCAAATCCATTCGCAGGGGGCACTCCATTTGGCGGTCGACTTGGTGGGCCTCTTGATATCGACCTCACACTCTCTCTTTTGTTATCTGGATTGAAGTGAGGAAATCTCCTTTCGAGCTCGCAAAAGACGTCAGTGGAAAGGTCACGGAAGCGGCTCGTCTGCAGCGACGACAGTTTCTGCCTCGCCTGATTGCGTTTCTCGTGGAAGTCGGATCTCGGTTGTAAGAAAGGCGGTACCTTGTCCTGCCTTGGAGGTCGTCCAGGCAAAGGCGATGCTGCTTGTCGCCTTTGCAGCTCGTCGAAGACATCTGTGCTGAGCTCATGAAATTGCACGGCGGACAATCTCAACAATTTATCTCTTGCTTTGTTTGCTCTCGGCGGCTGAGCTGCGCCACCCCTTAGATATGCTCTCAGTACAGCATAATGCTGCCGTAGTTCGGATTCTGCCCTTTGGTATCTCAGACTCCTGGGATCCCGCAACGATATGTCACTGGTTCTGGACGACCCGGCTCTTGATGATGCGCGCGATCCATCTTCGGATGGTCCTCTGCGCGGTTGAGGTTCTGTCGGTGAGCCAGCTGCGAAGGTCTGGGCGCGATGAGGCGGTCGAGGCTCGAATCCGCCCTCTGGCGGTGTGATCGAATCCCCTCGCGTTGGGGGTTGGAAGTCCGGACGTAGTCCGCCATTGTAGTTGTTCATTCCTGACCAGTCACTACCAGCTGTCGAGGAGGGAGAATAGTTATGTTGGCTTCGGTTCGGCGGAGGTAGCGGGGGAGCTGCCATGTTGAGGTAGCAATCGCATGTAACCGAATATTGCTATTGAATAGACCACGCAACCCGTACGTGACTGTCGCGAGGAGGAAGCGTGTGGTCGCGTCTCAGCACAGACTCAAGACGCTTGTTGTTTCGGAGGCAATGTCGACCTGACCCGGCGCCTGCCAATGATACCTCAGGAAATCCTGGTCAGTGCACAACGGTCATTGAGCCGCAGGAGGAGAGAGGAAGATGATTGACCGGAAGGGCATCATCAAACCTCGATTAAGAGCAATAAAGTGCAGAGAACGTCGACAACATTGAATTGTGCAATTGGGTCATGCACCCGTCTCCTTATCCCATGCCGCATGCATTGCGAGACTTTGACTTTGGCCCTTGGCAGGAGTCCTTCCAATCGCTTGAGAGATGATCTGCTGCCCTTGCAGCCCGTCGTCGAGCTAAACCTTCTCGCTCCTTAGCTGCAAGCCATCCGCGGCGCCTAAATGTAGCCAGTGGAAGCGAGTGGGACTGCTTGAAGCTTGATAGGATGCACTAGAGTACCGTAGAACGAATGATCTCTCGGAGGCAGACGAACAGTCGTCTGAAACGTGGAAAATGTATTTATTCTTTCGCATGAAGACGCTCAATGTACGCTGGTACCTACAAGCTTCAGAACGCCCGACTCCCTGCACGTGCTTCGTGCTATATACATCGTAACACTGACATCTGTCCGTCCCTCATCATGCCGTGCCGTTCGTCATCTTCAGACTTGCAGGCACATTGGTCCCTCTGTCACCCGTTGCTTTCCTATACGGCTCAACAGCCGCAGACACAGGCGTCGTACTCCTAGTAGGAACCGCACTTCTGTTATGCGCCATATGCGCTTTCACCAAATGACCAGCCGCAAGAGCAGAGCACAAACTCAACTCACCAGCGAGAACACCTGCAGCAATAATTCTTGCTAACCTTCTCGAATTCTCACCCGGCTCGGTCGGATGTGCTCCCTTAACACCCAACATCTCGAGCATGGAGGATTGTGCTTCGAGGATCGTGCCACCACCGATTGTGCCCACTTCTATACATGGCATCGAGACGCTAATTTGAAGGTTGCCGTTGTTGCTACGGTTTGTTAGCTCATTTCTGTCGTATGCGACCGAAGACTTACTTTTTCATTATAGTGATACACTGACAGCTCTCTACATTCTGGGCCGGATCTTGCCCCGTAGCGAGGAACATAGCAGTAACAATATTCGAAGCGTGGGCATTCTGTCCACCAATACTTCCAGCCATGGCACTTCCTATCAGATTCTTCGAGGTATTCAGCTCGACGAGTGCATTGACATCGCTCTTGAGCACACTCCGAACGACGTCGCCGGGAATGATAGCTTCGGCCACAACAGACTTACCTCGACCATCTATCCAATTGATGGCTGCAGGTTTCTTGTCGGTACAGAAGTTGCCAGATACAGAGATCGTCGCCATATCCTCAAACCCGCATTCTGTTGACATCACAGTGAGTGCCTTCTCGACGCCTTTGGAGATCATGTTCATGCCCATGGCGTCACCTGTTGTCGTTTTGAAGCGGACATATAGGTATGTTCCGGCCAATGCAGTCTTCATTGATTGAAGTCGGGCAAATCTGCTGGTTGAGTTGAACGCCTCTTTCATCCTACGCTGCCCGTCGTCGGAATCAAGCCAAATCTTGGCTTCACCAGCTCGAGCAAGAGTCGGGAAACCAACGCAAGGCCCTCGAGTCATGCCGTCGCCGGTCAGAACAGTCGTAGCCCCACCTCCGGCATTGATGGCTTTGCAACCACGACTTGTACTTGCAACAAGCACACCTTCTGTCGTCGCCATTGGCAGGAAATAGTTTTCACCATCGATTATCAGTGGACCGGCAACACCGAGCGGCAGTGGTAAGTAGCCGATCACGTTTTCGCAGCATGCTCCGTGAACGAGTTCATAGTTGTAATCCTTGTATGGCGCTTTCGATCTTTCTAAAGAATTCGTGAACCCCTGCGTAGCCGGCGTGCGAGAGACGACTGCTCTTCGAACCTTGACAGCTCGGACGAAGGACTCAAGTCGCGTCATCAGACTCGGGTCTTCAAGTGTCTTCTCAATGGCATATCCAGGTATCTTGCCGCGCAGTGACAGGTCAATCAACTCCTCGTCATTCAGATGAGCAGCCTGCTTGTTCTTCAGTATCTCTTCACATTCAGCTTTCGTCCTTGTACTGCCGTTCCCCTTTGGTGTCTCGGGTCTCTCCTGCCTAGTGATAGGTGGTGGACTAGGTGCTTCCAATCGAGGTACGGCAGGTGTGCTTGCCGGCGTTGGTGTCTCTTTCAAACTCCATCTTGCAGCATTGAACAAATAGCCATTCAAGATCAAGCTCAAAGTCAAGGCAATCAGTACCCACTTGCTCAGGACTGGATCCTCCAGACTCTGAAAGATGCTTTCAATGACATGGCCGCCCATAGAATGAAGGATCTGATTGTAATCGTCGAAGAAGCCCAATTCGTCACTGATGGGTACAGTGTGCTCCAAAGCATATTTGATGGGGGACATTACGGTAACATACGTCTCCGTCTTTTTGCTCTTAGCCAGAACATAGATCGCATCTAGACCATTCTCTGCGACCTTGAATGGGTCAATGGATGCAGGTGCAAGCACGCTCGATATGGAGCTGGTCGGACTCTTTGAGTGAGATGCTCGAAATGGAATGGTGACTAGATTGATGGTGTTGAGCAGGACAAAACCAGTGACCATCCAGATCTTGAACTTTGGCACAACATTGGCCTTCACTTTCTCGCCAAAGATGTTGAAGCCCATCCCACTCTCTCGAGCATCGCTGCTTGACGCGACGGTTTCGGCAACACGGGGCTGCATGCCGTCTTCCTCGAGAGCTTTTCGTAGCTCTACATGACGCTTGATTCGGTTGATCTCGAGCTTGATGCATAAAATAGTGGTGTAGAAAGTGAAGAGCAGTATACAGTCGAAGAACAGAATCCACGCTGCCAAAAAGCAGAATTGTCGTAGTCCTCCTTGCACGCCGGAAGCCGCACCGAGAACCAAAACGAAGATCTCAATGACATAGTCCCGCACAATCTCGAATCCGACGTCTCTGATGGCTGCTTGTGTGGCCTCCAAGACTGAAGCTGGGCCTGAGGGAGTTGACACGGCAGATCCAATCGCATGGCCATTAGCCCCACTATCTCGCTTCTTGGTGTCGTAGGAAGCTGACAGAACAGCTCTTGTGAGCATGATAGCCTTTTCGAACCCGATGGTCACGACCAAAAACGGCAGTCCTTCTGAGAGCAGCACCAGGTTGATCGGCACGCCCAGCTTGGTCGTGGTGACCAAACCAAACAAGAAGGCGAACACACTGTTCAGCAGTACAGAAACAGCCAACCAGGCCTTCGACCCTAATCTCTTCATGGATACGAACATGGAGATGAATGTGAGATGCATAGCCAGGTAACCCAGCGCCATGATCACGATATCGAGTGTCTCGGCGTGCTTGAGCAGATCGATAAAGATTGTCCAGCCATTGAGGAACCAATTTCTGTACGAGGTGCCACCATTTGGTGCGTGCCATGCAGCCTGCATGATCCATGATTTGCTCTTATCATCTGGGGCAGACAACTCTTTTGCGCCTTGCAGGAAATCGGCGAGCTCGTTCTCGGGGACGTAGTATGCTAGACTTGTGTCTTGGGAGATGGAAGAAAGGATGTTCGCAGTGGTCGGAACACCTGTAGCACTGATGTTCGCCGCATAAGGTATTGAATCGGGCGCGTATTGACCAGCCGAGTATTCTGGGAAGACAAAGGTCGTCAGAGCGTAATGCTGTCCCCTCCCTCCTGCTGTGTCGAAATCCTCGAGGGCCCTCCATTTCCAACCAGTATTCTTCGACAGCTCTAGCGTCCGACTGCCTTTCAGTAGCGAGTCTACATCTATCTTGCCATGCTCCGTTGCCGTTTGTATTCCTGTGTCGAACAAGCTTTCTTGAAGCAGACCGACATAAGATGTGCTTGCTAGTAGCGCGATGACGACGAGGGTGAAGATAGGCGAGGACAAGCTCAGTCGCGAAATGGCAAGGAGGTTCGATGTCACTATGTTGTAAAGTCGGCCGTCGTTCCGACCAAAGTCTCGGAGTTGTTTGGGGAGAAGGTATGAGCCGCGCATCTTGTGAGTTCTAGAGCGGTGAACGGGTCTATCGTCGAGCTTTCACTGCATACCGTCGCCTGCTCGCTGTAGCGCTACTACCGTGGCAAGACGGCTTGTGGTAGACCCCAAGCAACCCTCTGAATTTCTGTTGCGTGGTATACGTCGTCACTAAGTCCTGCACGATGTAACCTGCGAGGTGATGCGACGAGCTATGCGAACCTGCAGCAGCTAGGGCGCAATCGGCGAATTTGTAAGACGGCAGGCAGAGGCAACGAACAAGAAAGTCGTCGGCAGCAGGGAAAAGGTCAAGCACAAATCGACATTATTACTACTATCTCCTGGGTTAGTGATCTCAGGGCGTCGCCAACACGAAGAAATTTTGGTAGATCATCCAACTTCCAACGGCGGGCCGGCATGCACTTTCCTCGGACGTCCACAACTTTGGCTGGTGCCACTTCCCAGCAAATCAAGAAGATTTCCCATGCCATAATCCACCGACTGCTTTGCCCAGATTGATCCTTGCACGAGTGCTTGTTTTTAATGCTCCGCTTGCTGCAGGTACACGTACCGGCCTACAGTACCAACTCCACTACGGTAGCTGCAAGTTGAACTCTACATTAGGCTAGGGCATTGTGAATGTAAACAGTATTCAGCGAGGGGTGGTACAGAAGGTTGTTTTGGTTGTACGGCAGGAGATCTTGAGTACATGATCTAGTGCACATTTACGTGTGACGGGTACCAGTCATACTTCCCACCTAGTACGAAGATTGCCAGGTTGCATGCACGATGGCATCACCCAGGCGAGCCAGGTAGATATCCGACGAATATGACCCGAATCATCCTTCGTTGATCCCGGATATATTTATTCGTCAGAAATATGCCACGTCTTGGTGGGGGAATTTGTACACTGAGCCTTGATAGAGTGCGCTCTTCGGACACGTTCTCACCATCACTGCTTGTTCTATCTGTATGTCTCTGATATTTCAAGGGAGAAAGAGAGAGAACAGATTAAAGAGAAAGATAGTTGAAACAGGATTGCGAAGTATTGCAATCATATATATTGAATCTTCTCTCAGCTATGCCCTGACGGCGGTGGACCAGGGTCACTCGGCATGACCATCTGCGACGGATCACCTGTCTGGTTGAAATAGCTCAGCACGTCCTGTGGTAAGTACTCGAGCCAGATCATATCACCTCCAGGAAAATTGAGGCTGTTGAATGACAGCTCGTCTTGCAATTGATGCGACATGTTAATATTTTGCGACTCAATGAACATGTCATTCGGGACAGCTGAACCCCCAGCAATTGAAGACGAGAGAAAATGCTGCGAGTGCTGTTGGTGCAGTTGTGGCTGTCTAGTTGCGCAGTCGAACGCAAACGTCCTTGATCGTTGGCCTTGCGTAGCATGCGGCAAACCTGAGCTCACTGAATAGGGTGAATGTAGGCCTAGTAGAAGGTCAGCATCGGCGGCTGAGACTGGATCGTAGGGTAGAGTATCAATTTCGTTGCGAGGTGGTGGCATTATTGTTGCATCGTCAGTGGCGCCAAGTGAGGGTACTCTAGACTGACTTTGCTGGCGACCCCTGAACTGTGATGGTTGCTGCTGTTTCGCCTGGACTTGTACGTGTCCATTATCCGCCCCATCAAGCGCCCAATTCGGATAAAGAAAGCTCAGATTTGGTCCGGGAGAGTTCGTGGTTCCGGTCAAGGACCACCCGATAGCTTGACTCCAGTCCATCCTCGGAGAGAAGGCAACTGACGTTGTCCTGTCGACAGGCGAAGGACCGTGTGAGCTTCGCCGCCAGCCTGGCTGAGTGAACGATGGTTCAACCGATGGCATTTCCCCATCGATGTCCTCCAGCGTGAACAGTATCGGGTCCATCAGTCCCTTCGATTTCTGATCAAGCGCAGTCAAGATATATCTACATCCAGCCCAGTAGTGGTCAAGCATCTTCAGCGCTTTATAGCATCGCTGATAGTTCTGATTCGCAGCGGTTGCAAGTAAGCTATGTTTGGCTGTGGCTTTGGAACCCATCGCAGGCTTCATGTCCAGACTTCTCGACATGTCGGTCTTCATGTCTGCACTCTGGTGTGGCGGTGAATGTTGTCTCGATGGCGGTAGTGATGCATGAGCTCGCGCTTCTGCCAGAAACGCGCATGCTGCCACGTACATTGGCTGACTCGTGAATGGGTTGCCAATGTAGCTGTTCACATCGATAAGCTCTGCAAAGGCGAGGATGTCCGCGATGGTCTTCGCTGATGACATTGACAATTCCCTACTATCCGGAAACAGTTGCTGTACACTGGTGCTGAGACTGTACAGCAGAGTGGGTTGGTGTAGCAAGATAATTGATGTGTGGAACCAGAAGTGAAGCAGAATGAAGTTTGTGCCCTGCTCAGCTTTGACGTAGTGCTGAAAGTTGGTTGCATTGAAGTGTAGCTTTGGTGATAGTCCCTGATAAATGCCAGTCAGATCTTTCTCCATGGCCGTTAACCGCCTCAGAGCGTTTGCACTGACTTGCGAAGAGCCTTGAATATTATTGATCACATCCGCAATTCTGCCGTACAGATGAACGATTCTAATCATGACTGGGAACGGATGAGGATAGCCTTCGACCATCGTAAGGTCAGCTCGCCAGGGAAACGATAACTCGATATCCTCGTCTCTAAGTGTGACAGGTCTTCCAACACCGCTTGAGACGGCCCTGTCGAGGAAGAAGACTGTCCAAAAAGTATCAACCCGTTCTTGCTCACTTGCTCGTCGGTCGTCGATGTTCTCGTCACCCTTGTGCATAAGTGATTCTGTTAACTTCGCTTGTTGTGCTTCCCGCTGCTTTTCTTCCTGCTTGGCTTCATCTGCGGGAGCTTTCACGGTCTTCGGCGTAGGACCCAAACGACCTTCGAGCTGCATGCCTTCGAGCTTCTGTATGCCCAAATCTTGACTCATCCGGATACTGGTGCCTAAAAACATCCACAGACCACTGTCTCGGTCGGTACCAAACTCCTCAAATGCGAGCAAGAGGCATGCTTGCGCGACAGCGATGGTCGGACAGCTAAAGGTTTCTACAAGCATTGAATGTGCTCGTTGAGCATACGGATGTCCCCTGAAAGCCTGCCTCACTTCACCTTTCTCGTCAATTGGCGTCGACTGCTCGCTGGATTTCGATAAGCTGGGATGATTCGAGAAACGGGCTGCGATGGCACAGACTGCATCCACCAGGATAGCGTCCACACGCTTCTCTTCTAGGTCCTTCATGAATCGTTCTCGTTGTAGGAAAGGATAGTTGCAGCCTAGATGAGCGAAGAAAGTTTCACAAAGATGAGTGATGAGCAGCGGATTTGGTACGGAGTTTGTTGCATCGTAGAAGGCGACTTCCTGAGGCGATGGTTCTTGTCCTACAGAGGAGCCGCCTCCGATTTGACCCGGGGAAGGTGATTCACCAGATACCAAGTGAGCACATCTTCTATGATCTCGGTCCTTTACTTCAACAACCATCTGTTTGAAGCCAGGAACGATGGCAGTTGGACCGAAATAACGGAAGAACGGGACTCGATGTCGAAGAGCCGTGGCGCTGCCAGCAGTATGGACACTTTCCGGACTACGAAAAGCTTCATCTCTCCCACTGCCTTTGGTTGAGGTTATTGATCCGCTTGAGTTCTTATGCTGTCGTGTCTGCATAGGCTGAGATGCAGGCTCAGGCGCCTGAATAGCCGGTTTGTACTGTATTGGGGCCGATGCAGCAGACTTGTCTTCGTCCTCAATGCCGTCACCCGTGTCAGTCTCTTTACGTGCATCCTTACCGGTATAGCCTGCGCAAACGTGACCATTGCCGGTGCAGGTCATGCATTCTGGCCGCTCCCCAGAACATCTTGTTTTGCGCCTGCGACAAGTCAAACAAGCAGCATTTATCCGTCTTCTTTTCGCGTATGGTTGACCGTCGATACTGACGAACCTTATCTGCTTTGGCGCCGGCAGGAGTGTCCCATTCGAGAACGACTGCACTTCACTTGCAGCACCATGTCCGGGCAAGCTCATACTTCGAGGCAGGCTTCGGTTTGGAGTTGAGCACCTGTGGGAGCATGGTAGACAACAGGTGACGCCGCAGCGACCGTCACAGCTTTAGAATCAGGAAGACGTGTGTATGTTACTGCTGTTCCTGCGTTGATAGCTTCCGAAAGGCCGGGTCAAAGGATGAAGCTCCAGCGGGCTGGTTCGTATCGAGTGGTTAGATAGCTGGAGGATGGTTCAATCGCGAAATCGCTGGAATACGAAGCGCAAGGGTGGCCGCTGCTGAAAGCATTGGCTTTTTCAAGCGGAGGTATGGGAGCTGTAGTCAGTGGTTGTAACTTGCTCCGAGTTCTTGCTGCCAGTGTTGCTCGGAGGCGAATGGATCGAAATCCAGGTCGTGGACATGTCGATGGCTGTGGTTGGGTTTCTCTAGCATGGCACATAACTCCAGCCATCTGTCCATCTTTGCGGGGACCGCGAATCCACTTCTGGCGTGGTCGTCATGGTCGATATCGATAGTGGACAGTTTTGACCATTGGTCGGTCGGAAGAACGAAGAGAAATGCCACTTCACTTTTCCTATCGTCACCAGCGATGCGCACGTAACTCATCCCATCTGAACAGGCGCAGATGCGGTTGGCTTAAAGTTACCACTGCCGCGAGCTCTGGCCGGACGTCGAGATCTAACATAACCTGCCCAAAATTTGTGCTTAGTTGCAGGTGACACGTTGACTTTTCGAAACCGGGAAGGCGAGCTGCCGGAGCTTCAAAAATGGCAACCCGCGTTTCCCCCATCCATCTCGAGCCGGGGCTCTTTGCAAATAGTCGCGATTAATCAAAGTCCACCTCTACAAAGTTGAGTGTTCTTGAAGGAAGACCAGTATCAGCAGATGCAAGCTGCAGCAATTGTGCACCCCAGCCGGTAGAGGCGAACATCGCCTTTGCCTGCCCCTATAAGGATGCTGCTCTGGCTCCACGAACCATTTCATAGTCCATCGCTTATGCTAGCTCAATTGCCACGGCTGTCACCTTTCGCTGTCATCGAGGTTTTCAAGACACTCGGTCATCCTACTACTTACTAGCAGGCGTGTCCGCCAGCAACCTCGCCAGCCTCTCATCAAGCCACTTCACGTCCTCCATATTCCCTGGCGGCCCACCAGCCCAATGGCCCCAGATGGAAGGATAGACGTTCAGCTCTCCAACGCCAGGACACATACACTTGACCTCATACTCTGAGTCCTCGGGCCTGTCTCTCGTTAGCACCTACCACCTAACGCAGATGGGTACTCACGGAAAATACAAGTCAGTCCTGCTAGGCAACACCAACGTCTTCGCCTTGATACCCGCCATGGCCTTCTCAAAATCTCCGTTATACGGCTCTTGCTTTGACACATCACCACTCTGCCAAGTTTGCAGCATGACAAGCAGATTCTCTGGATCTTTGCTGAGAGCCCATGCTTCCCAGAAATTGATCATGAAGTCCTCCAGATCTTTAGCATCATAGAATTTCTCATGCAGTTTCTCGCGGTAGAAGGCTTGACTGAAGCCCCAACCTGCGTAGCCACGGCCGAAGGCTTTAAGGCCCACCGTGCGTTCTTCCTCGCTCCAAGCGCGGGCTTCCTCGGCATTTGTTTCGACACGGTCGTTACCTGGTCCCGCAGACGACATTTTCTTTGCTGCAAGAAGCGCGCTCTTTACCCCTTCCAGAAACACCTGATTGTGCAGACTTGTCTTTGCACTCCCACAAAACGGCACACAGATATCCATGAAATCCGGGTACTGTGTCGCCCACTGAAATGATTGCCCGGCGCCCATAGACCAGCCTGTTACCATACGAAGGTGGGTGATGCCTAGGTGTTGGGTCAATAACTGGTTCTGAGCACGGACGTTATCGTAGAACGAGGTATGTGGAAACGGCTCAATCTTCGAGTTGGAGGGGCTAATGCTCTGGCCATTGCCAAATAGAGCGGTAATGATGATGAAGTACTTGGCTGGGTTCAATGCCCTATCGCCTCCGATAAGCCACTCATTGTCGGAGATCGAGCCAGAGTACCAGGACGGGTAGAGGATAGCTGGTAAGGACTTATCACCAAACGTTTTGTAAGCGATCCACGCCCCCGAAAGACTCTCGCCATTCTGTAGCTTGAAGTCACCGAGGTCAAAGGTCTCGTAGTCGGACATATTGCTTGCTAGATCTGCCGCCAAGGCACGCGGTAACTGCCCTAAGTCGTGATGGTAGGATTAACGTGCTCGATGACTTAGGGAGTTAGTCCTGGCTCGCAAGTCTTAAGGTGAGTTGTTGAAAGTGGTCAATGACCTGCAAGTCCATGGTTCGTACAAGAGGCACCTCATTATGTATGCGTCCCTCGCTAGCCTGGAGAAGGATGGGGTTGCCGAGATGTAAGTTCAGCTGACCAGTCTTGTCGAACTTGTGGGGCCGTCCATGAGGAATTAGATGCCTGAGGTGTCAGAATGCATGCCTCCTAAGCCCTCATTTTCGGAGATAATCGACCTTCGAAAGACTTTGTAACACAATACTGATAGAAGTCTAGTGGTTTGTGCTCGTTGGTTGCATCGTGTTATTTCTGTTTGCAGTGCGGAACCTCTTGTTGGGTTCAGATGGCGGAAAGCAGGCCTCGGTAATATTACGAGTAGCTTCGTTTGAGGGCCCGCTCATTCTTGGACAATCGTCACATCAGTCCTCTGCCTCTGCCGACCTCGGACCTGGCACGAAATAAAGATATCATGATTCGCCGTGCGACGTACCTGGAAACATAACCCCCATTCACACAACTCAGCCTGTAAGATGACCGACTCCAAACCACAAGTCGTTCAAGAAAAGCATGACGCCGAAGCGGTGATAAAGCGCAATCCTCACGGTGATTTTTCAAAGGTCCAGGAGTCGCGGCCAGACTGGGACCACAGCAAACACTGGACATACACCAAGACAGCCGATCCGAACTGGCAATATGGCTCTGGTGGAAATGACAAGTCCGATCTCGATAAAGACCATGTCGAGATCGATCCTAACGAACCTGGTCGGGAGCCACGTTCGAACTATAAATTGCTGATTAGTGGTATCATCCCAAGGCCAATCGGCTTTCTGAGTACGAGAAGCAAGGATGGCTCGAGCACGAACCTAGCACCGTTCAGTTACACACAGATGTTCAACCATGATCCGCCTGTTTTCGGGGTTGGGTTCAGTGGTGGCCACGACAACGCGAAGGACTCTTTGCGCAACTTGATAGAAAGTGAAGAGTGTGTGATCAACATCATCAGCGAGAACTACATCGAGGCGGCGAATGCTTGTGCAATTGACTTGCCATATGGAGTCTCTGAATGGTCTGCAACTGGATTGACGCCCGCAGACAGTAAGCTTGTCAAGGCAAGCAGGGTCAAGGAGGCGGTATTTAGTATCGAGGGTAAGTTGATGGAGACGAAGGAGTTCGAGAGTAAAGTGACCCCTGGAAAGAAGACAGGAGTTATGGCCTTGATTGAGGGTGTAAGGTTCTGGGTGAGGGAGGACGCGATTAATGAGAGCCGGGACTTGATTGATCCGGATGTGCTGAGGCCTATTGCTAGACTGGGTGGCATCACGTATGCGAGGGTCGTGGATGGATTTGAGCTTCCGAGACCGGTGGCAAAGCAGGAGGTTGATCAGGGGAAGCTGGATGAGAAGAGCTTGAAGCCAAAGGTGAAGGGGCAGTTGTGAATCGTGAAGATCTGATTAGTGAGAACATGAACAGTTGTAAACTTTGGCGCACTCTGCCTGTCAACTTCAACACCCTGCCTTGTTTGGTAGAAGCTGCTCAAGGTCGATGAACGCTTCTAGGTAAGGCGAGTCTTCCGGCTTCCTTCTTTAAGGCCGTCAGGCATCATTGACATCAGAGTCCATGGCCTGGAGACCTCCGTGGCTCTCCAACGATTAGTGCCAATCGCCCCAGGCGCAGTTGTCATTGCAAGAGTGGCTGGCTCCTTCCACAAGGCAAACCATCTTCGCTCTTCACCCGTGCTATTCTCACAGACTTAGCAATATTTGGAAATCTTCACTGATGTTTCATTGACGCTGTCTGCTGGGCTTGAGGCTAACTAGAATACCTGCCATACTTGAAGTCAAACATAAACAGTGTCATCTATGCCTCCTCACTCAAGCCAACCAAGGTTATAATATCTTCGACGAACACACATCGACTAATATCACCCAACCTGCGACAATCTCAGGCTTCGTGATGGCAACAGCATCAGGAGAGAAACAATGGGGTCTCACCCCTGCTATGTCCAAGAGTCTACCCACAGCTCTGGACAATGAGAAGAACGCCGAGTTGGTTGAGGAGCTAAAGAAGGAGAATAATTACGAAGGTCAAGAAGAGACTCAGAAGCGCATGAGGACATTGAAACTCCTCTCCCAGGTCAACAGAGAGTTTATCCGAACAGTCGGACGAAGACAAGGTCTGCCGAAATCAACGATAGATCAGCTGGGAGGCAAGATATACCCTTATGGCAGCTACAGGCTTGGTGTCTATGGTCCTGGTTCTGATATTGATACTCTCGCTGTTGCGCCAAAGAATGTTCGGCGAGAAGACTTCTTTGAGCTCTTCCCAGATCTCCTAAAGCAGCAAGCAGGCCCAGATGCCATCACTTCCCTCACTGCTGTGCCTGATGCCTTCGTCCCTATCATCAAGCTAGTTCTGAACGGCATTGAAATCGATCTGATCTTTGCCTCCATCGCAAGCAAACAGACGGTTCCAAACGACCTCGAGCTGAAGGACAACAAGATCCTGGATGGGCTGGACGAAGCTACCATTAAGTCCGTCACCGGTCCTCGTGTCACCGATGAAATCCTCAGTCTCGTTCCCGAGGCGAAGACCTTTCGAACCGCCCTACGAGCAGTCAAATTGTGGGCGCAGAGAAGAGCAATCTATGCAAACATCGTCGGATTTCCTGGTGGCGTTGCATGGGCCATGCTGGTCGCAAGAGTCTGTCAAATGTACCCAAAAGCCATTGGTGGCACTCTAGTCCAGAAATTCTTCTTCATCCTGAAAGCGTGGAATTGGCCTACACCAGTGCAGCTGAAAGACATCGAGAAAGGACCCCAGCGGACGTGGAACCCTGCCATTTATCCTGGTGATAAGAAGAATCTCATGCCCATCATTACACCTGCATACCCTAGCATGTGTGCTACTTTCAACGTGTCCCACTCGACGAAGACGATCGTTGTTCGAGAGATCGACCGAGCAAGCAAGATTGCGAACGACATTTTCGATGGCAAGGCAAAGTGGTCAGACCTGTTCAAGAAACATACATTCTTCACCCACGACCACAAGTACTACCTCAGCATCATCGCCTCCTGCCGAGATCCAGACGACGCAAAAGCGTGGGGAGGCGCGGTCGAGTCCAAGGTCAGACACTTCATAACCACTCTCGATTTCAACACGAAGATGATCAAGCTGGCACGACCCTACACGAAAGGTTTCAAGAGAGTGCACAGGTGCCAGAACGAGGATCAGATCAAAGAGATCACAAGAGGTGACATGAAGTACAAAGTCGAAGAAACCAAGACCGTCGAGTCTACAGATCCGGAACTTGTCGCACAAAATGGCGCAGGTACAGCCACTAACGATGACGATGCGGCCACGAGCAAAGGAGATGGCATCACAGTCTACACATACACCTACTATGTCGGCATCGATCCTACTGCGCTTCTTGAACAGACCAAGAACCTCGATATCCACAACGAAACAAAGGCTTTCAAAGACAAATGCTTCACATGGGATAGAATCAACGTCGACAAACACTGGATCGAGGTTGTACCTTGCAAGAACTGGATGCTGCCAGATGACTTGTTTGACCCTGTTGCGGGTGAAGCCAAGCCAACGAAGCCGACGAAGAAGAGGAAGGCTATCAACGGTGACGGGCCGACTCCAAGTGAAGAGCCGCCCAGCAAAACGCAGGCTATGGCTGGTGTTAATGGCGCTCCGACTCCTATGTTGACGCCACAGCCTGTTTGAGGGGTGAGATGGCAGCCGGGTGGCCACCACAAACTCCTGTCTACCATACCAAGCTAGCAGCTCTTCAACGCGACCTATTTCTCCCCAGTTTGCTTCGTGTCGGGCAGAAACTGGGCAAGACACCTCAGGGGCTTCGAAGCTGCACAGCTTGCGCGTGCTGCGCCGCCATTATGGCACATTTACACGAGGTCAACTCCACGTTCAGCATGCGCTTCTCACGTGACAGGTGCTGTCGTCGACGAAGCTGATCGCTTGAACTGCACGAACTCGTCCCCCGATTACCAGGTCCGGGCGGTTACTAAAAACACCGAAAAAGTTTGCTTGATAGCATTATGAAAAGCAAAAGCAAAACGACCATCTGATTTGCGGCACGATGGGGTGGCAGCTGCAGTACTCGGGCCCGGCTTGCTCAGAGCCTGACTGCTCGTGCCCGAAGCAGCTGCCCAATTTCTTAATAGTTTGCGGTTAATACTGCCATTATGATTCACGACCAGAGTCTCGTCAAGAAGACGACACTGCTTACGGGCATGATTTGATGCCAACTATTCAAATGCTATAATAAAAACATGGTACAATATATGAATACAAAAAAAGGTGGACATCAGACTCATCCAGCTCGTTTCTGTCCCTGCTGTATATCTGATCAAGCTGTGTCGTTGACTGTTGTTGTCTTCCTAGATGCTTGTGGCAAAGCCCGTGAGCACAGCAGCCTCTCTACCTTCTGTAGTATGCGCCCTCCGCGATGGATCCGCTCTAGACGGTTCCTCGAAGGAAGTACTACCACTAGGCGGTGCTGGTAGCCTGGCCGTCTGACAAGCCAACGCAGTCCCATCGCTTCTCTGCAATTTCCCACCCCTCCAAGAAATTCAGGAGATTCTCACCAAGTTTATCGACGACATAACCCCCTTCAAGCGCTATCACACCCGGTATGTCCCTAAGCGCAGATCGTACTTGCCACCCCATGACCTTGTAATTCTCCGTTCGGATATCGAACTTCCCCAACGGATCGAGATGAAAGGTATCGAACCCCAGACTAACAAGCAAGTAATCCGCCTTGAAGTCCCTAATAGCTTGTAACGCCACGTGCAACTTTCTCAGATACCCATCAAAGCTCGATCCCGTCGCCAACGGTAGATTGAGGTTCGTCCCATGCGCTGGATCAGGCGCTGGTGGCCCAGTCTCGCTCGCCGCACCGGTGTAATACGGAAACTCGTCTTCGCCGTGAATACTGACGTACAGCACATTGGGGTCAGCGTAGAACAGCTCCTGTGTGCCGTTGCCATGGTGGAAGTCGAGGTCTAGTATCGCGAACTTCAACCTGCTCGTGCTTGAGAAGTGCGGATTTGAGGTGCGCCTGGTCTTTTGAGCTGGTGGGGAAAAGTGGCGGAAGGTTGTGATTGCGAGGGCGATATTGTTGATGTAGCAGTAGCCTCCTGCTTGTTGGCCGCTGCAGTGGTGGCCTGGTGGGCGGCAGAGGGCTAGCACGGACTTTGCTTTGGTTTTGTCACCGTTGGTCGCGCTAGCGGAAGTCGAAGAAGTCGGGAGCAGAAGGTGAGCAGCTTGCACGGCGAGATTGGCGGAGGCAACGATTGCTCTCCAGCTATGCTGGGAAATGCCACTACTCATGTCGAAAGCGTAGTAACCCGGCCGTGCGAACGTGTCTTTCGGTGGCTTGAGCTTGCTATTGGCGGTATTGTGTAGCCTGAAACATTCGGGGAGAACACTACCGTGCTCTTCGACAAGTCCTTCGTCCAGCCATTGGGTGAAGACATGCTGAATATGCAAGAGGTAGTCTGGGGAGTGAGTGGCTTTAGCTAGCTCGACTGCAGAAGTTTGGTCTGCTGCACTGGCTGTGATTGTTCTGAGGTCATGCTTGCCCGAATGGTTGATGCTCTGGACGATTGCCTTGATTCGAGAGGGGCTTTCGAGTGCCGGAATGAGCTTGGATCCCAGCAGCTCGACTGTCTCGTGCAGTAGCGTGTCTTCATCGTGGAGGATGATCATTTTGGTAATGGTGTTATTGGTACCAGATGGATTTCCAGGATATGATTCTCCTCAATACTTCAAGTCTTGCCAGCATCGTTGGTTTGTATATTGTTTCAATGCCAGCCCGAACAAACGGAAGTGAGATACTAGTACCTTAAAGCGATGTGTGCTGAAAAGTACGTCATCCCGAATACCTGCCAAGTCTGGTCTATTGATTTGGTCCTTCTGTCACAGAAGTCTTTTGTGGTGAGTAAGTCATCCGTAGCCAAACGAGGTGTCAGTGCTGCCTGTTGCTGGCGTCAACGTGTTGTCACCCTCTAGTGTAGTGTATGTGACTTACCCTGGACTTGTGCCTGCAATTGCCCAATGTCCGCTTGTAACTGTTCAATCTTCCTCTTTCTGTTGGATGATAAGTCCTTGATACTCTGCGTCGCTCGACGCTGGGTCAAAGCAACATCCTTGAGGGTGTTCTTGATCTTGCGGTCGGATTCGACGTCTGTCAGAGAGTTAGCGTGACATCCATCATACTATTGTATCACATACTTGAAGCTCGTATACCTGTTTGCAGTAGCCTTAGATGCTTCATTACCACATTCTTGATTATATTGTTGTCTCCCGTGGCATGCTCGCAGCTCTCAATGCACATGCTCAGCATCTGTAAGGTCGTAGTATAGTGCTCTTGCAGAAGCGCGTGCACATCAGCATGGGTGGGATCCTCCGCGCTTGGCTCGGCATCTGCAGGCGTTATGGGTGTTTGTATCGGCTCTGTCAGCTGCAAGTCTGCATTGTTGAAAGCGTCGAGCTGGCTGTTGACCGTCGTTTTTGGAGGTCTCATACTAGGGGTTTCCATGTTCATCATCTGCGTGAAGGACAGCGAAGGATCCGAACTGAAGTCGAACTGGGGGAAGGTTGGGGCTGCCGTAGTGGTAGTAGTGAACGCGTCCATGCTGTCCCAACTCATGTTCGTCCGTGACGCGAGGTCGACACCGCTATCGAAAGTGCCGAAGGTGCTATCCCGCGGCTGAAATGCATCGAATTGCTCTTCAACAGGAGGGTAATGGACATTTACCTGAGACTGTGCTGCGATCGGAATGTGACCTGGTGCAATGAAAGAAGATTCGTCTGGACCGGAGACACCGATATCAGGCACATCGAACACCCGAATCACAGGCAAATTGCTCATTGGGTTTGGCGAACCCCAAATATCGCTCATGCTACTGACCGTGGGCTGCAAAAGAGGTCCGGGCTCCTCCATTGTATCCATGAAGTACTCGGAATGAGCAGGCGAAGGCGCAGCAGTGCTTGTGCCTGACATGGCGTGATCAGAGGTTGCTGACAAGCCGCTGACAGACTTCGCTCTCGGTCGGCTAGGACCTCTGCTTAGCTCACGACGAGCCCATCTACGCCAATTCCTATCCTCAAGAAAATCTGGCTCGCCCTCTGAAGAACCGGTACTTTTGCGACGACCTCTGTGGCTGACATCGAGTAGTGACTTGCCAGCGGCTTCGATAGCTTTCAGTCGCGCGTCTCGATTGGCGTACTTTGTAAAGTTCCATTTCTCGGGCGCAATGCGACGCTCCCATTGTCGAGGGGTGGCCTCAAAACCGTGCTTCTCCGCGACGCATTCTGCGGCTTTCTTAAGGGAGAGGTTCTTCTCCATGTAGTAATGGTAGAATGGCTGCTTAACTCGATCCCATTCTTCTTCGGTGTACTGACGACCTGGACTGGGGCTTCGCGACACCGTACAAGTCAAGAATGGTGGTTGAGACATCTTAATACTGCCTATGCTGAAAAGTCAGCCTGATGCGAAGAAGCGATCACGAAAGGTCATGAAAATGATCGCGCAAGTTGGCAGCAAGGACATGTTTCAGAAAGAAATTAGGAAGTAAGCAGATAGGAGAAGGAAATCGAGGTTCGAGGTCAACAGCTTCATCGAGCGTCAAGATCACAAAGGCACTACATCAATGTAGGGCAGATAGTCAGGCACATAAGCGAGCATGGTGCTACGGGAGCTGCCCAGTCAGAAGCTCCGGCATGGAGGAGCGACCTTTGAAATGCAACCGGACAGGGCGATGTGCCCCGCAGAAGATCGGCATAAAAGGACAAAATCGACTGGATAAGGGTGGCACGCAACTCAATTCCAAGCATCAATTGGTGCTCCACGTGCCTGAAATGGAGACTCCAAAAACCTGGAATCCTGTGGCAGCATCATTGCCCCTTTCACCTTCCGCAAGCCTCGATTTCGACAAAAAGGCGCGAGGCAGGTTCGCCAACCGCCTTGTAGTGCACCTGCGTGCCTTACTGAACTCCGAGTACACATATCGTGGATAGTTCGATGAAGTCTGAGCAGCGGTGAGGCCGACATTTAGCAAGATAACCTTTCAGCAGTTCGTGCTAGAACTCGATGATGCAAAATGTCAGTGTAACTCGTGGGGGCTGATTGCAGGGGAGTAGGAATCGTTGTCAGCAGAGATGAGGCTCTGCGGCTACGCTCCGGCCTGATATTTGGACGACCACATCTGAGGAAGAGCAACGACTGCGCAATTGGCGTGTTGCTTCAATGATCACGTGAGCGCGCGACATCCCCTGTGTTGGCGCTTTGTTGTTGCCACCGTCGCAGCCGTCCTGGCTTCGGACTTCGAACAATGCATGCTTGCCTTGGTCTGGAAGCCGCTTACTCGATCGCATGGTACTCTTCATCTTCGTAGCCGTACGTCTACGTGCACGTTGATAGATTTGCAGTGGCAGCCCTCAAGCCGCACCAATGGAGCCAACTCGGCCGACGCAACATGTCAGCAGCTATTGTCATCTCCTCCTCGCCGGCTGGAACTTTCGCTAGATCGCCAACTCCTATCGAGATATCCTCACCTCCTCGATCTCCGGCAAAAGCTTCTGACAGCCAGAAATTGGGAAAGTACAAAACGTTTCAAACTACAAGAGATAGCTTCTCGACGAGTTTCGTACCTGCGAAGCAGATTCTTGGGACAAGATCAAGTGCTGAGAATGTCCCTGTTGGATCTCCTAGCCCACCAAAGTTCAAGCCGCCGCCCAGCCCAAGTCCTGTCAAGGTTCGGCGACCTGCGCTACCTTCAGGAGTGACAGACCCGCAAGCACAAAAGTCAGTACCAGCGCCATCGGCAGACTGGGACGCAATACCTATACCCGATTGCACCGTAGTTAGGATCTTACCAAGCGATGTACGGAAGAAGAAAAAGGCTGATAATGTCGGACCCTTGCAGCTGAAGAAGGCTACGGTGAGGAAGAAGGATTGGACACCTACCAAGCCGACAGCGGCAGGGTCAGCTGAGACCGGGTCTGGTTTTGGCATCAACCTGGCGCAGACATTTGCACATAGCCAAGCCACCGAGGGCGTTGAAAGAGCAGCAAATGCTGGGGATGGAGCACCTACGAAGAGGCGGAAGATCGACCTCACAAGTGTTGGGCATGAAGCAGCCATGTCGAAGCTCAACCCAGTAGCGAGGACCACAAAGCCTCGGAGCAAATCACCTGTGAAGAAAGGCCTCACCATCACTGCCAAAGCCACATCCCATTATTTCGGCCAAGATCAGAAGGACGAAGGAACTCTCATGACACAATGGATGGCCTCAACTCAAGCCAGAAGGGATGAAAAGGGCGATCCTGACACATTCGAGGTAAAGGTCAAGAAAAAGATTGTATCCAAGCTCAAGAAGCCAAAGACGAGGCTCAGATCACCGGAGACAGTGCTCAAAACTCTGGACTCGCAGGACGTGGTCTTTGCAACACTAAGCCAATGTGCCAGGGATGAGTCGCCTACTTTGATTCGCGACACTGCCGAAGCGGTGAAGCAGTCAGTACAGGATCTTCCTTCTTCTCCCGTGCGTACCCAGCAGACTGCAATCTATTCGGTCGAGTCGATGACCCCTCAGAAAATCGGTACAGCTCGATTCTGGAGTCGAAAGAGTCTATGGACGGCCGCAGATCGAGACGACAATGATGCCCTTCTGCACATGGATGACCCATTTGACCCACCAGCAGTAAGGGATGCGTTTGCTGGCAAGGATGCTTTGTTCGAACACGCAGCAGGCATACCAAATGTTGATAGGCCCCGCAACAGTCTTAGTCTGTTGGCAACATTGAAGCCAAAAGAGACGGCGACCTTGTCGTCCGAGGAGACAACCACGTTCGATATCGACGATGTTACTACGCCACCACAAACTACAAAGCCTGCTGCACTAGTACACACACGATCTTATTCGACGTCGAGCAGGTCGCTGAGTTCTAAGGGAACGAAAGGCTTGGGAAAGGCGCCCGATGGAGAACATGGATTACAAGCAATATCGGCGGATTCAGCATCACCAGCCAAGAATAAAATACCAGCTAAGCCAAACTATGCTTCATGGACAGACGAGCAACTGAAAGAGAAGGTCAAGACATACGGCTTCAAGAGAATCAGAGCACGGAAAACAATGATCGACAAACTCGATGAAGTTTGGGCAGAGCAGAATGGTCTCGATCCGGTCAAGGTCAAAGCAGCAACGAAAGCAGCAAGCCAGACGAAGAAAGTGCTTCAAGGTGGTGACATCTTGGGTACCGTGCATGCTCTTGCTGCTAGACCGATCCCAAAAGTCAAGAAGCCGAGAGCCAAAAGGAGCAAGAAAGACGGCGAACACGATGCGTCGGAGCAAAAGAAGGGCAAGGGCAGTTCGGAGCAACAAGCTGACAGCACGGCGATCCAGGACGACATCATCGACATTAGTGAACTCGACAACTCAAATGCATTCGACCGCCTCGCTCAAATGACCACTTTCGCAGATGATGTTCTAGACTCCTTCGAACCATCGACAGCTCCTGTTAAGGGCACTGGAGTCAAAGCTAACACCAAGAAAAAGCAAAGGCCACTTACACCCCCACCAACAATTCCACCCAAGCCAACGCAAGGATCGTCGCCAGGATTCGCCTCGCCTCGTCGCCAGCGGTCTGCAAGTCCTACAACTCTAGCGGACACTTCATCCTCTTTTAGTCGAACCCAAGAAGTACCACTCAAATCACTAATTCGTCAAGCAACCGCGCATCATCCCCCTGATTATGCAACGCGAAACCACCAAACACACCCAACATGGCATGAGAAGATCCTGATGTACGACCCCATCGTACTTGAGGACTTCACGGTGTGGCTCAATACGGAAGGATTCAACGCTATTGGCGAGGATGCGGAGATTGATATCATGGAAGTCAAGGACTGGTGTCAGGAGAACGGTATCTGCTGTTTGTGGAAGGGTGGTTGGAGGGGAAATAAGAAGGCGGCCAAGGCAGAAGAATGAAAGATAGCAGACACATTACACTTGAGGACCATATCTTATTAGCCAATATCGATTTGTAGGTAGGGAAGCACCTTCCAACGGCCTTGTAGCTGCAAGCGAGACTGTTCTTGGTATCCGCCGCGCATCTCTCCATCCTTGAGCATTCTTGACCTCTAATTAATCCTTGCCTACGTGGTCGAATGATGCCCAGTGATTTACGAGCTGCCACGGCTGTGAGCCTCCGAGCTCACGCTCTCCCTGCTTTCCTTCTTCCACAATGACCTGCCCATCTCTGTATGCTCTTTGGGAACTACTCGCGTTACAACGTTCGAGTCCCGCCCGTTTCGTAATCTCGGTCATGACCTCGACATCAAAGCCGCTCCTCAGCAGCGTAATTACTTTCAGCGATGCATCATATGCAAGTTTCCCATCCTAGACATAACGGCGGATCTCAAAAGCAGGCCGTTGTAGCGGTAGATAAGTAGGCTGTGTCCACAAAATGCTTGACACCAACTCACAATGCGTCTGGACATAGATGAACATTTCCGTGACTTGGTCAAGGAAAGCAACGTCGCGGACCAACTCTCAGAATTGCAGGAATATCTACGGCCACGAAACAATGCTCAACGATGGGCACGAAACCTTCGCTTCATAATGCCTGCGACGGCCGCATTCGACCAAAAGACTCAGTCTATAGAGGCTAATGATGGCACCTCGGAAGAACCGTGCATATGCTCGTATTGGACTTCGTTCGATAAGACACAGCATGAGGACGTACTCAAGGTGACCGCTGCCCACGAATTCAGTGGATGCAATCATTATGTTGCTGTGTCATGGGTCTGGCAAGACGACAGTCCACCGCGTGGCGCCATTGATGCGCCCGAGACATATCTCATTGCTGAAAACGCTGGTAAAAGACAATGTGCCGTACCACAACATGTGCTTTCAAGGGCCATATCCTTCGCGGCCTATTACGAAGTTCCTCACGTATGGTTCGACAAAGAATGCATCGGTCAGAGCGATCCTGTCGATCAGGAACTGGGCATTCAGTCCATGGACATAGTCTACCAGAGAAGCCTGTACCCCTTAGGCTTGTTACAGACATTCATCAAGACACAGGAACAGCTTGACGTGATAACACAGCTGGTCGAGGGGATCACCGTCAGATCTGAGCAGCTGCCAGTCTTGTTGGATGTCGTACGGCTGATAGAGCAAGACAAGTGGTTTACTCGCGCCTGGGTTCTTCAAGAATCAGTCTCTGGCGGCTTTGAAATGACTCTTCTAATCCAACACGACCCAATCCTCGTCAAGTCAGACATACTCGGGAGAATCAAGGGTGAGATCGAGACCACAATATCAGAATTCACAAATGCGATACACTTTGCATACGCTTGCGTTTCACTCTGCGACGACCCCCTAGACTCTGTTCTAGAGGCACAACTAATCCAGACTATCGAGCACATTCTGTCATACATGCCCACGATCATCGCCGAGCCACCGGGAGGCTTCGCCGACCCTGACTACCGGCAGACCTGTAACGCTGCACAAGCACTGACATATCTCCAACCACGCATGAACGGTCGCGTCGCAGATCGCTTAGCTATCCTGGGGAATCTGTGTAACTATCCGCTACGTCTTGACACGAACATAGTCGAGAACCTCGGTTATGGTTTTAGCATTTGTGCTTTTGCCCTCTCGGTTTTCAACGGTGACTTGTCCCTTACGAAGGCTGAGAACCCTACGAGCGGTCCCGTACTGGGCTTCGCATGGGGTCCACAAAGCAACTTTCGCTTATCGGAACTGAAGCATTTCGAGGACGACGACGATGTAGTTAGAGCAACACCTGCGAAGCTGGTGAGAAATGGTTTGCTGATTACTGGCTGGCTGTGGAAGGTCGAATCGATCTTGACAGATCTTGAGACCACAAAGCACGAGGTCAAGGACGAAGATGGTCCGGGTGATCCTGCTTTGTCCATCTGGCAGGTACTCAAAAGGCTTCTGCGAGAAGGTTTGTTTGACCTAGCATGTGTTATCTGGTATCGCACGAGTAAGCGCTACTTTGGCACAGAACGAGACCAAGCCAGAGGCAGCCCGGCAACTCCGGCATCACTGAGCGATGTGCTTGATGTCCGCACTGGGAAGCTGATCTTTCATCATTCGACGTGGGTCAGAAACGAAGACGATTTCCGAGCATTCTTCCAACCCAGCACTCCGGACGACTCGGACCCGCGATCGGTTGCCTACAGGGAGAGCACAAGACGTTGGGAGTATAATCGTTGGTTCTGGACGATGCTCAGAAGGCATGGCCTGCCGCTGGCGAAGCTGGTTAATCACGATCGCAAAGGAGAAAACCATGCCAACGCACAGCCATCTGCAACTTTCGAAGTAGAACCAGGCAGCCAAGCGCTTGACGCCGACGTGAAGGCTGATGGAGTCCCGGGCTCAGGCTATGTCTTCCACCCCACGACAGCCCTAGACGATCACCTTGTGCAGACCCAAAGACGGAACGCTCCTACCTTCTGGCTGGTCGAACTGGGCGCAGACAGGGATGCAGACACAGGATATCGAGTGCTTCGCGGCACAGGAGAGATGTCTCGTGGTTATTACAGGCTCCCAAAGGATGTGGTGCCTGAGCCTTTTGTGTTTCGGTGACGGCTCAACTCGGTTGCTATGACCACTTCCTGAGTCTGGTTCTAGGTCACGAGATACTGCCCTCCGTTGGAGAAGCGCAATCAAGGAAGAGTCGTGTGGGCTACCACAGGGTGTGACATCCGATCTCACGATGTTGCGTTGGTGCTGGGTCAGCGACTTTATTTCAAAACGTCGATTCCCCTGGTGAGCGGCAGCACGGCAATCCGGCCCGGAACTCCTCAACTCAAGTTCTCCGGTCACGGAGAACTGACAAAGATCGAACGATACACGAGCAGCGTGTGGCAAAAGCAAGTGATCAATCATGGTATCATTTGTTCATAAAGCCATTCCGGGTGAGGCGCTTTGCCACATCTATCCATGTCTCACACGGTAACCTACCTACTTCTCTGCGTATGGCGCCACACTGGTAGGCACCTCCCGCCCAGTCAAGAAGTGCATGGCGGACTCCTTAGGCTTGTACTTCTCACTCTTGCCCATCATAGCAGCATCCTTGCTCAACTTCTTTACTTCCTCAACATCCACGTTCTTATTGGCCAGATAGCTGATCACACCGTCGACGTACTTCGGCGAGATGTTGTATACTTGAGCCAGGTACAGCGTCCTGGTCTTCTGGCTGACACCAGCATTCATGCAGGTTGCCGTGTTCTTGTGCAAATGGTCACGCTGAGTATTGTCCATGACTCTGTTGTAGAGCTCTCGTGCCTGCTCATACTCGACATCTGTACCCTCGTTCTTGTGGTGAGATTGTCGCGAGTAGATAGGGTTGGCTACCGCGAATGGTGCCTCGACTGATCGCTCTGAATAGGTCGGCTTGTCGTAGGAGTTGGGCTGGTAGTTCTTTCTGTCCTGGTTGTTGTTGTCGACTCGCATGACGCCATCGTAGCTCTGTGGCGCGTGGCTGCTGGCCATGAAGGGGCAGTTGACTGGGATTTGGTGCATGTTCGCACCAAGTCTGTACATCTGTGCATCTCGGTAGAAGAACATGCGCCATTGGAGAAGCATATCTGGCGAAGCCTGGATACCTGGAACCAGGGAGGACGGCGAGAAAGCTGCTTGTTCGACATCACGGTGGTAGTTGTCAGGGTTTTTGTTCAGGACGATCTTGCCAAACTCTTTCAATGGGAAATCCTTTCGTGGCCAAACTTTCGTGACGTCAAAGGGGTCGAATCTTTGTTGTTCGGCTTCAGCGTTGGTCATGGTCTGGATGTAGGCAGTCCCTAAACAGATCAGTAGTGCTCAGAGAAAATGATAGTCACAACTTACACTCTGGGAACTCTCCGTTTCCTTGGGTGGCATTGTCAATCTGGTCCAACATGTCTCTCTTGGAGTAATCGGGCTCCATCCCAGCGTATTTCTGAACAGTGTCAAAGTCCAAGAACCTCTGGCCACCCTTCTTCAAGAACGTGTATTTGATGTAGACCTTCTCGCCCTTCTCGTTCACCCATGTAAACGTGTGGCAGCCGTAGCCATGGAAGTTCCAGCCGTCTGGTGTACCGCTGTCGGAGAAGAACATGGTTCCTGCGTGGTTACCCTCCGGCACATTCGCGAGGAAGTCGAATGTAGCGTCAAAGTCAACCAGGAAAGTCTTTGGGTTTCGGCTCTGGCTTCGAATGATATCTGGGCCTTGCATAGGATCTCTGCCGAAAAAGATCGGCCAGTTCAAGCCAACAATGTCGTAGTTACCTTCACTGGTGTAGAACTTCACGGCAAAGCCTCGCGGGTTTCGAGCAAGATCGGGGAACTCGCGACCGAAGGTGACAGTGGAGAATCGCAAGAACAGTGGTGTTTTCTTTCCCACGCTCGACAGGAAATCTGCTTTGCAAATGTCGGAGACATCCTTTGTGACTTCGAAGTAGCCAAAGTGGCCGGAGCCGCAAGGATGAACTCGACGTTCAAGGGTTTTCTCTCGGACAAAGGTCTGCTGCTTCTCGAAGAGGAACGCGTCGCTAGTGACTGGGATACCACCAACGTTCAGCGCATGAGCACCATCCATGGGCCATGGCTGGCCGAAGTTGTTTGTGATGTACTTCGAGCTCTGTGTTGGCTCCTGACTAGGCTGAGTGACACCAGCTGTATCCGAAATGATCTGTGCTGGACTTCTGTACGCAGTTTGGAAGCTGAAGGAGTGTCAGTCTGAACCAAGCCGTGCGTTGCGCATACGTACTGGGAGAGACCCCCATTCGCGTTTTGTGCCATGTTGACGACTGTGTGGGATCAACGAAGCTGGAACGACCAAGAATGATGGAAAGCAGGAATAGATGGGCTGGACAAGTACCTCAAGTATATCCATTGCCGGACGCAAGTGGTATGCGTTTATCTGCCTTCACGTCACGACTCACGACCCCGCGATTAACCTCTAGAAGACCACGTCCACACACGCCATTTCCACATGGTGCACAGTCTTGCCTTTTTCCCGTTCACCATTTCGAGATGTCCATGGCAATTGCGCGCATCATGACAAGTACAATATGCGCATCTGGCTAAGAACGAATCCGGACCAGGACCTGCGGAGCTTGTACAATCCATGACTTTGACAAGCAAGGATCTATCGTCGATCATATAGCTCGGACGAGCCTCAAGGAGCTTCCTAGCAGTGTTGGCAGTCACAGATCTGGTCAAGTCACGTCTAGATTGGGGAAAAGTGGCCTTCAGCAGAAGTCATCAAGACAACGATGAATATGACTGGATGACGGTGTAAATAGCAACAGAAAGGATGTGGAGGAAGCGTGAAGCTTGACGCGTGCCTTCGAGCATCGCGTACAACGGTCAGCGTCACGATGTTGTGCTGCCGGGAGGCAGGTCCACCAATCATATCATAAGTGTTTCTCATGGCAGGAGGGACACAGGAAAAGGAATCCATTAGGGCCGTTGATCATGTCGCGCCTACATTTGACTCGAAAGGTGATAACTTTGACTTATCGATGGTTGTTTGCACTGACATTTAAATGTTTATGTTACTAGGAAAGAATTGTCGATTATACCCTCAAGAACTTTTGTGTTTCACGCGTTCCTCTGACCTCCCGACTACGGTAGACCAGAGCCATGGAATTGGTGCCGAAGTCCGCCGGTCATGCGTATTGATCACCCCGCAGCTTGAGGGAAGACTGACCTCGGATAGGTCTGCTGACCGCTGCAGCGGTACTGCTTTGCTTGAAATCGTGGGGCTTTGTGCCGCACGCACATGGTCTCACAGCGAATGATTGCCCAGGACTGCGTACGGCCACCTCAGCAGTCCTGCCGGTGGTGTGGCTGTCTGCCAGTACCTTTGGTGACAGAGATTGCTGCGCTGACCCAAAGACTTCGCTGATGCTTCTCTTTCTATGCCGTCAACGACTTCCACGTTGCTGGCGTTAAATCGAAGATCTCCACTACGACGCTGCCGGGTCGCTGAAGGGCACCATTTCTTCTCTTCCATGGCTAGAGTGTTGATTCTGTCTCAGATAATACGAGAAATCCAGCAAGGTCGACACGGCCAAGATGGTTAAATCCGGCGGTCTAGGAAGTGGCAGAAATGCACCCAAATTGCCTAAGCAGCAGCTCGCGATATTGGCGCTATGTCGATTTGCTGAACCCGTTGCGATGACCTCGGTCTATCCGTATATCCCAGAAATGATCAAGTCGTTCAATGTTCCGACAGTATCTGTCGCCAAATACGCTGGACTGATGTCGTTGGTCTTTTCACTGTCTCAGGCGCTTGTTGGCATCTGGTGGGGACGAGCATCAGACATAATTGGGCGGAAGCCGACGATCATGATTGCACTCACTTGTACTATGGTGTCCAGTATCCTGTTCGGCTTCTCAACGAGCCTGCCAATGGCATTTGTGGCCAGGTCTATGCAAGGCCTCTCAAACGGTAACGTAGGCATCATAAGAACGGCAGTAGCGGAGTTAGTCCCGCAGAAGGAGCTGCAACCACGAGCATTCAGCCTCATGCCCTTGGTGTGGACGACCGGATCGATCTTTGGACCTTCGCTTGGAGGCAGTCTTGTCCACCCTGTCGAGCGATTCCCAGCAATCTTCGGCAATGTGACACTGCTCGAGCGGTATCCATTTGCCCTACCGAATCTGCTAATAAGCTTCCTCTTCCTTATTGGCATAACAAGCGGCATCCTTTTCCTCCGCGAGACCTTAGCTGAGAAGAAAGATCGCAAAGACTACGGCCTCATCGTCGGCTCCGCCGTCATAAGACCTTGCACAAGACAGAAACGGCCAGCATGGTACACTCGCGATGCAGGCGAATCAGCCGAAGCATTCCTCGGACCTCATTCGACAAGCAATCCATCATCGCCCATTGAAGCGAGGAAGCTGCCCAAGCCGGAGCCATCAGGTGGCTGGGCACAGGTGTTCACCTACCAATCTAATCTCAATCTCCTGGTCTACACCCTCCTCGCCATGCACTCAGTGTCGTTCGATCAGCTTCTGCCCGTTTTCCTCGACTTCAGCCCCGTCCAAACAATCGACGACCCCACCGTCCATCTCCCCCTTAAATTCCGTGGTGGCTTCAGTCTCGATTCAGGCCGCATCGGCGCGCTCTTCACAATGTACGGCATTGTTGGCATGGTGATACAATTCGCCATCTTCCCACCTATGGTCCGCAAATGGGGAGTGCTGAACTGCTACAAGATAATTGCGGTAGTGTTTCCACTGGTGTACGTTTGTATACCATATGTGAGCCTCCTCCGCACCGATGCGCAACGGCAAGGCGCACTGATACCTCTCATGCTCATCAAGGGCTTCTGCTCGATCTTTGCATTTCCGTGCTCGACTATTCTGCTCACGAACAGCGCCGCCAGCTTGAAAATACTTGGAACGCTCAACGGTGTCGCGACAAGTATCAGTGCGCTGGGACGGGCTGCTGGGCCAGCGATTGCAGGTGCGGCGTTCAGCAGGGGAGCCGATAAAGGGTATATGATTCTGCCGTGGTGGACGCTTGCATTCATTTCTATTATTGGGGCGATCCCAGCTTGGTGGCTGGTTGAGATGGATGGCTTTGGAGGTGACGAAAGCGATGAAGATATTGCGATCGACGAGGAGAGTGACGACGATCTGGCTGTTGGTTCTGCAAGTCCAAGATTGATCGCTAAGACAGCTGCACCAGTGGGCATCGAGGTGAGTCCTGCGGCTGCAGACGATGATTTGCTGCCAGACAACCTGCCAGCGCTGGCGCCAACGACTAGTCGGAGTTCTGCTGGTGCAGGCAGAAGCAGGAGGGAAAGTTTCAGTTTGAGGAGAATGCATAGTCCTGTTGGCATGGGCGAAGGACTGGCAAGTGGGAGGCAGAGGAGGTATAGTACTGATCTGGGCACGACCATGAGTGGTTTTGGAACTGGTGGTGCGCCGTACCAATGAGCCAACAGAGAATTGTTTGCAGCACATTGATGAAAATGTGCTATGGGATCCCAAAGGAGAGTTTCATGAGCGTGAATTGGCGCGACCGCCGTTGCAATGCATTCATCGTTGATTGATGGATTTGAAACCCCTCCGAGGACGCACGACTCAGTAGCCTTTGTGACCATTCGAGCCATAGCTGTATCAGGGCAAGTATGTACTCAGCCTGTAGAGCCAATCCGATGCTGCGACCAGACCTACCGTTATATATGGCTGTGGTCGCAGTACTTCCGTAGCCGCTGCGGCTGCAAGCGTGCTTAGTGAACGAAGATCTGCAGAAGGGTCCATATCAATCATCGTCCGTCTTTGTTTTGATGGACCACGTGCCACAACTTTCTTGAGCATTCTCGTGTCTCTGGCGCCAAAGGAGAGACATGGAATATGCTGATTGGCGGGCATGAGCAACAAGGGCAATATCACGTGAGTGTTCAAGTGGAATTCACAGACCTAGTATTTCTGTCAGGCTTTTGGAGGAAAAGACCGCTGATAGTGAGCATCACTCAGTCAAGTAATGATGCGCTGGGTGCGTAGTCAGCGCCTCGTAGCTTGGTGGCCCACATTTCGTGATCGCCAGAGTTACTCAGTCGATTCAGCATTAGCCACGGCATGCCAGCCTGTCAGTGCAGTCTTCTCCTTCTCGTTTTTGCTATCATTGATCCTCATATCTCTCAACATCTCGTTGACTCCTTTCCTGGACTCTGACCACAAATTCTCCTTTCTGATCCCCAGCTCGTTTGTAGTGACCTCAATCTTTGGAGGCTCAAGCTGGGTAGTCGACTTCTTGAATGTCAGCACAGCCCACCTGTAGCTGAGACTCTTCTTCCAGCTATCCGCATCACGCTGAATCTGCCTGGACTGACCCCACTTGTTGATCTTCGTCCATTTCTGTTCCAGCATCCGGGTGAGCTCCGGTGTATTCGGTTCAAGGACTTGCATTTTCATGATATCGAAGTAACCCAGGAAAGTGAAGCGAGCGCTGGACTGAATGCGTTGGGAGGAGGTCTGTTCGAACACCATGATTTCGTTTGCGATGGGGCCGTCCGAAGTGGAAGGTGCTTGCAACTGGCTCTGAGATTGGTATTGCGGTAGGAGTTGAAGCTCCGATTTGACGTAGATGATTTGTTCTGCGGGCCATCGAGGATGCTGTTCCAGCGTGAGTAACCCAAACAAGGACGTACTTAGCGCTCCATAGCAGAAACATAACGGGACTTACAGCTTGATGAAAGAGAAGGACATATTTAAGCTTATCTGGCCGTGCTTGGGTGCCATTCAACGTGCTGTGCGTATGAGGTAGATTGGGCTTGCTGATGGCAGGAGTGCTCCCATCAGCTTCAGTCTTGCCAATATCGGCAGTATCAGCTGCGTTGTCGGGGACTTGGTGGAGTTCTCTTTCTGCGAGGGCAGAGGCGTCTGGTTTATCCGCTGCATCACTCGAGTTCAACGTGGAGCTATCTGCTTTCTTGGGTGGCCAGAAATGGTTCTGAATATCAGTAACACTTGGTAGCTTATTGGTAGAGTCTAGTGCTGAAGCACCAGACGCTGTATCGTCGTCACTTAGCTTTTCGCCTCTGGCAAGTGCTTCCTGCTTGCGGCGCAAGGCAGGTGGGATATAGCTCATGCTGAGGTAGTTCTCCGCGACAGGAAATGGCTGAGCAGTAACAGACGCAATGGTGAGGCAAGGAAGCTCTACGTCAAAGCATCGTCACCAAGTTGAATGCGAAGGTTCATAAGGTACCGCATCGGTCTGGTACATTTGAGTAACTTTCGTCGAAAGGTGAAGGTAACGATACAGACGTGAGCCACGACGTGCTAGAGACACAAGGCTGAGTTTCAGCCTCACACTGGCTTCATGCGGAACGCGTGCGCTCGGCCTGCAGGGAGACTTGAGTTTCACGCGCCAGATCTCCAGATGAACAAGATCTGCAGCTTCAAGAAATCTGCCAGCTGCTGACGCGTATTTTCTTCTCGTCAGGCACGACCGTATCGGCGGGCATGGTGCAGATATGCGTAGACACTGAGTTCGCAGGATGATGCAATGCTGGGCCGCGGTTCGCCAGGCAGACAGCAATGATGTTCTGCACAGCCTCCGAGTCCTCGGCGATCGCGTTCTTGTTATCTTGCGACACGTACTTGTATCACAGCCAAGCATAGATCAGGTGGACAGCTTCGTACGCACTTGCTAAGCAATCCATCAGCAGATGACGCTGCCTTTTTGCCATCGCAAGAAGTAACACATAAACTGCTGGTCTGAATGCTTGATAAGAAGCTGGCAAACAATTCTCGTCCAAAGCTCACGTTCAGAAAGTTACCAGAAGTTACAGCTTCCCAGGCAGGAAAACGTGACCTTCTGAGTGGTTCCTGCAAGGAACTGGGAGCTGGGAGCTGCCGAAAGGTGCAGGGTTGAACCACTTACGGTTAGGTAGTGGGTGCTACCCCAAGACCCCTGTCGGTCTAGGCATCTCACCATAATCAACAGACCGCCCGCAGTTGGCGACGCTCACTTCCACCATGGTAACGACGACCAACATGAAGAAGTTTATAGGGTCGATAAAACGCGGCTCCGCATCTCGATCGAAAAGCTACGAGGGTCGAAATGGCACCATCCCAGAACACCAGTCACTGCCCCAAGGCGACAATCCAGAAGCGGTAGTGGTACGAGAGGCATTCGCATTCTGTGAAGCTGGCGCCCCGAACTCAGGAAGTGCTGGCGATGAGTACCTACATCTGCCAGCTATTGTCGATGCCACCGAAGCCAGTCCTTATGCCGCCCGACAAGTTGCTATGCAGGTGCAGCGGTACCTGTCCAAACAGAACTTCGAAAGAGGCTATGCGCAGTACAACGCCATCATGCTCATGCGCATCTTGACCGACAATCCAGGTCGCAACTTCACTCAAAACTTCGACGAGAACTTCATTTCTACAATCAAGACGCTTCTGCGAGAATGCAAAGACTCGAGCGTGCAGCAGATCACTCGCGAGACGCTGGACTACTTTGAGGCAGAGAAGCTGAATGCGAATGACACGCTGATGCCTCTGATTGAAATGTGGCGGAAGGAGAAAGGAGGCTCGGCGAGAATGTATTCTTCAAGTGTAGGCATCCCCGAAGGCGTGTTTGCGAGCCAACATGATTCTCACCATTACCAGGGCCGTACGCACAGCGGTGCTGCTCACATGCCACGCGAACACAGGCAGCCTCGAGGACTTCCTCCTCCAGACGAGCTCGCTGCACGGATTGAAGAGTCGAAAACCAGTGCTAGACTATTGGTGCAAATGATCCAGTCGACACCACCGAACGAAATGCTGGGCAACGAGCTGATCAAGGAATTCGCCGAAAGAGCAAGGCAAGCCCATAACAGTGTACAGCAGTACATGGCCTGCGAGAACCCGGCACCAGATGAGCACACCATGCTCACTCTGATCGAGACCAGCGATCAGCTGAACATCTCCATGTCAAAACACCAAAGAGCCATGCTGCAGGCACGAAAATCGGCTGGTCTAACTACCCCTTCACCACAGCCGCTGGCAAACAATCAAGATCCTTTCTCAACAGCATCAATGCAGAATGCACTGCCTCCTCAGCAACCTCCACGTCCTCACCAGCAAGAACAACCTAGATACAACCAGCAAGAACAATCTAGATACAACCAACACGAATCGAACAACTTCTACCCCAATCATGCCGCTACGGTAAGCCCAATAGAGCAGAACGAGCACTCCTTCATGCCACCTCCAGGCCCTCCACTAGCACGAAGACAGGAGCAGTCATCGACACAACCACTCGACAACGTCTATCAGAGACAGGATTATCCACCTGCACAACCTCAGCCAAATGCTTATGAGCAACCCTACCGACAGCACGAACCAGTCTCACCACAACGCACCCACGAGCGCGGCAACTCGGCAACGCTAGACTATGGTGTATCTGAGAACCCCTTTGCAGACGACAACGCCTACACCGCACCTTCAGGACCTCCACCATCCCAAAGCCAACCGCAGCAACCACAACGAGAGTCCAACTCCTACTCCCTCTTCAACCGCGCGGCGGGTCAACTACGTGACCCGAACTCACCGACACGGAATTCAGCTCGACCAGTCACAGCGGAGCTAGATTCAAGCAGTTACCCCGTGCCACCGCCTGAGTCAGACCGTGGCAGCGAGAGTAGACCAGGGTACCATTCTGGTTGGCAGCCAACACCGAGTTTCATGCATAGGCAGGAGAGTTCCGAGGCGCACATCACTATGAGCGGTGCTAGCCCTCCACATCGGTAGGTATTCTGTGCGAAGATTGGTGCGAGTGTTGAGTGCGAGCGAGCTTGGTAGACCTGTCGATAATTCGTTGAGCATAGTAGAATCATTGTGTAATGCGACATGCCGGTCCAGTTGTTGTTGAACCATGCATGGGTGTCAGTATTGCTGTCGATCCCTCGTGAATTGCGTATGAGTCCTTCTCCTTCAATCACTTTCATCATCACTTCCACCCATCTCGACCCTTCCATTAGGAGCTAGCGTACCTATCTTCTGCCTTGAATCGGCACCCATATCTATCGACTCTTCAGCTTCCTGTGTCTCATCCTGCTCATCCGCGTCCTCATTTTCTTCTTCCTGCTCAGACTCATCCTCCTCCACAACATCAGCAGCCTCCTCAACATCTTCATTCTCGCGGTCGTCCGACTTCCTCCTCCCAACATTCAACTTCAACCTATTCGTCCCATCCGTAATCGGCCCTGCGGAGCCATCCCTCGCCTCGTCCTCGTCGATCCTCACCCTCTTGTTCTCGTGCTCTCTATCCTCCTCCTCACCTTGCGTGTCGATTGTGCCCACCGTCGTATCCCCGACTCCCGTCCCGGACTCCCTCGCCTTAACCTTTTCTCTGTACCCCCTCCTCTTCCCCCTAACGTCGCCCTCCCACTTCTCCACCTCCCTCTCGACTCTTCCGCCTTTTCTCCCATCCTTGCCCAGCACACCCAACCCCATCACGTTCTCCATTTCTATCTCCTTGAGCGCTTTAATCACATCTTGACTCTGGATCGTTTTCCGATCCGTCAAATCATTCGCTTCACCCGCGAGATGGGATATGAACACCGTTGCTGATTTAGTGAGGGCTAGGACCGCGTCCTTGGATATTGATGTGTTCGCGGGTAGGACGCCTTTGGAGATTCGTTGGATGATTGATTTGGGTAACAGCAAGTCCTGTGCAGTGTCAGCGTGTGTGTTCAGATGTCCTTTCGCGAGCTGGGGCGTACATCGAGCGCAACTACATCTCCTTCGCTCTTCCTTTTGCCCAGCTTCTCTTGTTTCTCTGGCTGTGGCTGATCTTTTATGTGGTTTGGTGAGGAGACCGTCGGTGTGGGTGCTTCTGAGACCATTGAAACGTCGCCATTCGTGTCTGTAGGTGCCGCTGAGGCTGTGCTCTTGCGAGGCATGCCTGTCAAGTGTTGGGTAGTGCCAACGCGCGGTACAGTGAGGTGGTGAACAGGTGTACTCGAGGAAGACAGTGTTTATGGTCTGGTGTTCGGTTCAGCAAGGGTCTTGCTTTATGTCGCCGGGATTATTTGCTCGTGAGGTAGTGTTGCGCCAGTTGTGAGGGTCAAGAGGGCAATAGATCGTTCGTCCTTGGTTGCCTTTCGCGTCAAGGTGGTGGGAAGGGCTTCTCGATCGACGGAATCATTGTACGCTGTTGCTGGGTGTTATCGTGTTCGTAGTCCACGGAATACGCACGGCAAGCCAACCATGAGCCGAAGCATGACGCGGGTCGTGCCTCCTCGCATCTAGTTAGTACAGTATTAGCGCGAAGATCCACATTTCGTGCATCGAGCCTCAGTGAGACTGTGGTAGAACGAGACTGGGACAGCTTTGGCACATCTCGCAGGTCTTGCAATGGCGAGACTGGTCATATCACACTCTGTAGGGTCATGGACAACATATTAATCATTGAGGACAGATGAAGGTCAAGGCAGCAAGCACAAGGATTGTATTGTCGAATGGGCTACAAGGGTATAAATTTCCCGTTTGGGGAAAAGCTTGGAGTTCGACATACTGCCAACACCCAGACGCAACGGTTCAAGTAGAACTCCCCAAGCTTAGTGAAACGGGTCTATCGCCGACGGATCGTGGAGGCTCATAACATTCTTCTAATCCTTATTCCACATAGCCTGTATATGCCGACGATACCCGCGCCATAAGTCCCGGGGAGACATATTCTTCTAACGCCTGATCACAACCACATCATCCATTGTTCGTGCCATCCCATAACCCATCCAGCTTGAATTCCTCCGCCCATTCCTTCACGATGATCTTCTGGTCAGCAGAAGGCCCAACTTCCGTTGTCGCCCCATCTGTCATTTCAGCATCATCCGCGATCTTCAGAACTGGAGGCTCAACCCATCCCTGAATCCTTCCATCTCGCCAATCTGTAATCACAGTCATTGCGGCAGCGTTCAAGTTTGGCACACCACCTTTCCCGAGTCTGCCTCGTTTCCGTGCTACCTGAACCAGAAAGTCTGTCGTCGTATCGCCCTGCCCAAATGGCCCCAACGCCACAATACCATAATGTTGGAGCAATTTGTCATACAAAGCTGGAGATGCAGACATTCTTTTGAGCAGCATCTTGATAGCTGGTTCCGGATCTGAAATTTGAGCTGGAGGTAATGCGTTCAGCAGGATTAGTCGCGCTTCGTGCTCGGATCTCTTCCTCTGCTTGCCTTCCTGGTTCTCATCGTTGACAGCAGCTGGGAAAACAATACCAGGTGAGTCGAGGATCTTCAGCTTGCTGTCGATTTTGACTTCTCGCAGGGCAGTTGTGACACCTGCTTCGGAGCCTACCGGACAAGCAGAGCTTTGGACGCCCTTGTTCAGACGAGATGTGAGAGCATTGATGACTGAGGACTTTCCAACGTTAGGGTAGCCGATTACGCCGACTGATATGGATCGATTGAGCTGTTTTGACGCCGCGTATGACTTCAAGGACCGCAGTAGAGTTTCGGAGGTATTCTTGATAGTGTATTGCTTGTGGTCGAAAGTTTGGGCATTTGAGGCAGGCGTCGACGCTCTTAAGGGTGTCGTTGGGAAATATCGTCTGAGATGTTTGAGCCAGCCGGCCAGCACCTCCACCGGCACCAAATCGATCTTGTTCAGCACTAGTATCAAGCGCTTCTCGCCCGATTGTGCTGCCATCACTTGCCGTTCGACTTCTCTTGATCTCGTGCCTTCTGGATCTCGTGCATCGAGGACGTATAGGATGACGTCTGCCGCGTCCAAAACTTGCTTGAAAACCTTATCGAATGCTTTCCGTGAAGAGTCTGGGTTTCTGTTGTCTGCCGAGAGGTTGCTTGATACTTGAACGCCGCCGTCAATCCCATCGCCGTCGTCGTCATCTGCTAGATCACCTTTCGATCCATAGTCGGCTGCTCGGACTTGTGCTGAGGCCAGTAATGCTGCCATGGGATTTGAGGAATCTGCCGCATCTTCTTCGTCATCCTCCATATCTTCGTCTGACAGGTCCCCCTGGTCATCTTGCATGTCTTCATCATCATCCTCACCCTCCACCTCAGTATTCTTGCCAGCGCTCTTCTTGGACTTTGCGGCATCTCTTAGTCTTTGCGCGTCTTCGGCCTTCTTTCTCTTCTTCTCTTCAATCTCTTCAAGAATTTTGTCCTTGAATGGGAACAGGTTTGGTATGCCAGGATCCTTCTTCAGCCGCGACCGCCATTGAGGGTTCTGCTTGGCTAGTTTTCTCTCTTTCCTCTTCTTCGCGCTGCCGGCCTTTTCAATTTTGTGCCGCAGCCGCACAGGAGTCCGCTTGGACTTTGAGACTGTGTCGTGTGTTAGCGCAAGGACATCCTCGTAAGCTTCTGCTACTCACATGGCTTTACCATGTTGCTTGTGTGTCACAGTATCTACGGCCGCAGTCTGGTATAGATTGCCGCAGCATATCGTTGACCGATATCAGAAAAATTTAGTGGGGAAGACGTGTAAGACCGAAGATCTGCCGCTTACGGATAGCCGATTGGCAAGGCAAAACCCGCGTCTATGCCGCTCCAGGTAGAGCAACCGCGATGCGTAATCGTACCTGCGTCAGGCCGAAACTTTTTACTACACAGTACGAGAACTATATTAGCACGATAGGAAGCACTCTCATCTGGCTGAGCCACTTCTCATATAACTTGTACTCTTGCGATCGATCCACTCATATTAAGAACATGGGCTCAATACAAGGACCGTCTTTCTCCCGCGAACCGGAGACTATCACGGTGAGCGGTCTACTCTTCGATTTCGATGGTCCGTACGCCGCTCGTAGCAGAAAACGTCGATTACTGACGGCTTCTTCCAGGCACGATCATCGACAGCACCGCGGCAATTGTCAAGCATTGGCAAACGTGAGTGAGCGTTTTCATACTTAGATCTCTCTGTTGCAGCAAAAACCCGGGGTTGTTCAGTGCCAGATTGGGCTGGAAAGTGGAGGCAATAGTGCGGTGGTTGGAGGCAATAGTCTGAGACCATCTGTGTCCCGGATGACGGGGCCGTACTTCGATCCCGCGACAAATTCCTACATCACGGCTCGCTCGGTATCGGAACCTACCATATTCTCCGACGCACTTTTGATTTCCAGAACGATGACTACGCGAAGTTCTCTCACTGACCAGAACGGCACAGACTCGGCGAAGAGATGGGCGTCGATCCAACCGTGATCCTGGCGACGTCTCACGGCAGGAGGACCATTGATGTGATCAAGCAATATGATGCGACCCGTGCGAACTGGGAGTGTAAGTGAAGACGAACAGTAGCATCCACGCTAGCTGACCAGTCTAGATGTTAGTGAGATGGAAGGACGAGTCCCTCGAGAGTTTGGCAATGACGCTGAGGAGATTCCTGGAGCGCGGAAATTACTTGAGAGACTTGATGATCTAAATGCTCCATGGGCCGTCGTGACCAGCGGCACAAGAGCTCTAGTGTCTGGCTGGTTGCATGTGCTGAAGCTCGCGGAGCCGAGGACAATGGTTGTCGCTGAAGACGTTGCTAATGGTAAGCCAGATCCATCTTGCTATCTGCTGGGTCGATCAAGGTTGAGACTGAACGAACGGTCGGATTTGGTGGTTTTCGAGGATGCTCCCTCCGGGATCAAGGCTGGCAAAGCAGCAGGATTCAAAGTCGTTGGGTTGGCAACCACACATACCCTGGCTCAGGTCACCGACGCTGGTGCTGACTGGATCGTGCAAGACATGCGCAGTATCTCGATCAAGGATTTCCAGAATGGCAAGGTTACATTTGAGATAAAGAATTCTCTAATTACCTGATATCTGCAGCGAATCAGTAATGCTCAGAAGTTCCCGCGTCAGACGTGTAGCAGGACGAGGCGTTTATAGGACACAAAGAGGGAATGTAAAAGATCATAGAGATAGAAATAGACAAGACACGTCTGGGAGATCTCTTCCCACGAACAGTGTAGCGCCTCACAATGGTGCTTTCTTCGAGGACGTACTCTGATCATGTTGGACAATCTGATTGCGTCCTCCTCTCGTAGAAGCAGTCATGTGCTGGATTCTGCATGGTCAAGCAGACAGAGGCCTCGGTTTTGGCAGAGGAAGGTACCTGGTGGTATTGAAAAGTCTCTCGCATACTCAAGGTAGTGCATCGGTAGCGTCAAGTGTTCATGCTCCTGTCTTGTGCAACACGTTCATGCCGCCGACCGCACGTTTTAGGCAAGTGTATCGTAGCTTTCTCCGCCGCGATCTATATCCTTGCGCCCGCAGATCTGAGATCCGACCAGGCAGATCCTTACTGTAATCTGCCAGTTGATTGGCTCACTGACCTTCGTACCTTGCAATGCTGATGCGGTCTTCATGGAGGATCAATGCGCGCTCTTTGTGTAGGAGGGTGCAAGTCGTAGATGTCCAGAAGTGACAGCCGCAGATAGCCATGGCCAATAAGGTACCGAGGAGGGCACCTACCTATACTGAGGCTTTGTTAGCTGCACCATATCGCTGGGTATGCTCTGGAGACCTTTGCCCCGTCAAGTCGCACAGACGGCTCGTGACGATCAAGAGCTGGCGGGTCTTGTCTAGCCTTCTTCAAGGATGCATTTGCAATACTACCTTGACAGTGGGTCACGGGACGGCAAAATCTCATGACGACTCAGCTCCAAGTGAAGATTGGTTGCAACAGCTTGGCCTCTGGATGATCTCGAACAATCCGAACAGGCGACGTCCGAAACAAGAAGCTATGAGCTAAGCTGGAAGCCGGAAAAGGTAACCTTGCAACTTTTTTTGGTCGGCTCTGTTCACGAAACTGACCTTCTGTTGGATGATTGGATATTCATTGTTATGGCAATCACAGTAAAAAGGCGTTGTGGCTTGTGGCGAAGGAGAGATCGAATCTCGAGTCTAGCAAGGGCATTTTACGGCTGCGCAGGGGAAGTCGCGGGGCCCATGGTTTTAATTTCCTGCAAGCCGTCGCAGCTCATCTGGTTAGCGCACGCGAACAGTTTAATCGGAAGGACGTCTGACTTGCGCAGCGTCAAGGATCTTGACACAAAACTTACGCAGTCACTCTCGCGTATCCAAGTCTACGACCGGAAGATTATGCTGCGGATATGAGACCGAGTTCGATCGATCAGATCTTTGGTAAAGTGTAGCGAAGTGCTTAGGCTGAAGTGAGACAACCGAACGAAGGGGTGGTGCCGATGAAGTACATGATATGTTACAGACTTCGTCATGTTGCATGGCCGCAGTGAGGACAGAAGCTGAAACATATACGGCACAACCCAGCGAACCAGAATCTGCGGCGGTGCTGAGTGCTTGGCTTTGGCCACTGCAGGATTACTTGTGGACTTGGGCGTGTAGAGAGGCTTTGTGAATGGAGGCATCCAGCTGCGGCCGAACCGCCGCCTGCCGGACAGCGACGCTTGTTCTTCGTACCTGCAGCAAGCAAGGTCGGACCACCCGCACAAGTCGTAAGTTATCGCAGGTCGCTTGGGTACGTCGCACGCACAAGCGCAGTCAAAGACACTCCTGTAGGATCTTCAATGACTGCGCTCAAGTGCTATTCTGATCTCAGCTATGCAAATCCAATCAGCGTTTGTGCAACCGTGCTGCACGGTCATACCAGAGCCATGGACTCCTGTGGATGCAGAGAGATTGTATGTCGGAGGGACATCGTGATGCTTGCAACGTCAGCATATTTGCAAGGTACAGTAGATGATCTCGCGAGCAGCCCAGTTCTTACGATGCGATGACATACGCCGCCAAACATCCCGGGGGCTTGACCCACCTAATCTGTGTGCTTGACGCGATTCGTTGACGTCTTTACAAGCATGCTGCCACATCTGGGAGATGCACAGGACCGATCTGGAATAGGTCGTCTGGGCAGGCGTCTTTCGAGCCTGGCGTGGTCCACTCAGCCCACATCTGAAGCTAAGCTACCCGCCCTGAAGTGGCCGAAGATCCCCTCTGGATCTGCATGCTGCTAAAGAGGAATCAACGTCTCTCTTGCGCCATGTGAATGGTAGCAAAGAGGAAAGTCCCAATAGCTTCAGCACCCATCACGCCATACAGAGGACAGGAAAAGGCGAATGAAAAACAAGTCCTGCGAGATAATGGGTAGCGACGTGACTGACGCTGCGTGAATACAGCTCCCCGACTGGTCTCCTTATCATGATCCTCCTTCGGACCTGCGTCTAAGACACTCTTTGCAGTTCTCTTTCCCATCTTCCAAGCACGAGCAGAGGCGCTGAAAACCAGGGCTATCCCGCCCATTTGCTGAACCCTTCCGAGACACCCCTGGTCCTGTCTGTCTTGCTCGACACAGCATACTCTTGATCCCAGGTCGCTCGCTTATTGCTTGACACTTGACAGTATTTCCCTCCCACCTCCCACCCACCAACCGATCTGACCACCAAACTTCTCAACCTTGCAACTTGCCAATCTTGACACTTGAAGTAGCACAGAAATCATTGACCCTGACCCTGCCCAGCTTTCGGGTTGTGTTTATCATCCCTCAGATTAGACGGGAACTCCCATCAGGTACCTGACGGTCTCACCACTCAAGTTATTCACCGGAGAACAACTAGTGCCCTCCGGCCGGCTGTTTCAGAACCAATTCTATACAATCCGCGCATCAAGCTCGATATCGTCGGCTCTGTTCTCTACGATATACTGTGCTATCGCTACTGGTATCGAGTCATACGACGTTGGCGTCGATGCCGTGAGGTCATTCGACGTGCCTTCGCCGTTTGGCATTGCTTCCAATCGCTACCTCCGTATTACTGAACGCAACTTCGGCCAAAGCCACCAGCCTACTGTTGGTCCTCGATAAACGACAAACTGTGCTGAAGGGAGTTGGCACCCGATCTGTTGCTCAAGAACCGGCTACTACTACCATAGACCGACCACACAAAAGCCACCCTGCAGCGGTCAAAGATGGCATATCAACATGGGCACTACCCGTATCACATGCCTCATATACAACCTGACAGCATGCTCTACCACCAGCAAATACAATGCTCCGGCTTTCATCCGCACATGGCTCAGCCTGAGCTGTCCTACAATCCATACGCCCATTTGCCAGGCTATGCAGAGGACGTGTATGGTGGCATCTATCACGGAGAGTTTGAGGACTGCAATGAGGTTTCGACAAGGCCTCGCCTGACCAAAGATCAGGTAGACATCTTGGAGCACGAGTTTCAGAAGAACCCAAAGCCGAACAGCATGCTGAAGAGAAATCTGGCTGCAACCACGAACCTACATCCCCAGCGAGTGGCAGTAAGTTCAGACAGCCTTGCTTCCTCCCTGGACAGAGCTAACAAAGTACAGAACTGGTTTCAGAATCGGCGAGCCAAAGCTAAGCAACAGCGCAAGCAAGAAGAGTTCGAGCATCAACAGTCTAAAGACGGCAAGCAGACTCCGTCACAAGGTCAGGCTAGTGATGAGGATGAGGACGAAGAATATGGGATCCTAAAGCAAGAGGAGGACAATCTACATACCACTGCACGGCGCAGAAGTACGGCAGTGGCTGCAAGCTCGAATGCTGTGCCCTCACCTCCGCGGAGTCCAAAGAGCGAGTCACTGAGCACGGATGTGCGTGATAGGGCCCACGCTTCGTTGCAGCGGGCTATCGCCGCGGCCCAAGCTGCACAGTATAAAGCCACGCTTCATCCCACCTCAGCCATAGAGCACATGCAAGAAATGTCCGCAGCATTTGCGCTACAGGGGTCTGCATCGTCCTTAGACCTAGCTCCCCAAGCACAAATACCTCATCAGTCACAGATGCAGCATGGCTGGAGCGACCAAGGCATGAACGCAAACCAATGGACTTGCTCACCCGGTGCTGCGGGTGAGATGACCTTCGACTTCGGTTTCAACAAGTCAGAGCCACAACTGTCAATTGACAATGCTCGAATGCCGTCACCAGCTGACTCGGCGTCTCATGGCATGGTGTCACCTCAAGCATGGGGGAGCGATCTGTCTACACCGACGATGTCAATGGCCTCACAAAACCATTTCCAGCAACCATTGGCATCCCCTGGCATGCAAATGACGTCGTATGTTGGTGCCCGGCGTGGTTCGATTGTTGAAGCGTTGACGAACGATTTTGAAGGAATCGCACCCGCAAATGCAGCACCTCCAATTCCTTTCCAACCTTTGGAGTCTGTGTCCCCTGATGCGTCAGAGGGCGTAGATCTTGCTTCGCGTCGCAGGCGGCCGCGTCCTGCAGCTCTGACATCCGCTTCTCTACGCAGTAGATCTTATGGAGCTTTAACAGCTGCCTCGCCGACTTTCAGACAAGGCATGACACCGCCAGCTGGCCATGCTCTTCGTCACGTCAAGTCTACAGGACACAGTTTGAACAACCACTACCCTGGCGTCCGGAAGTCCAGCATCCCCTACAGATCACCCTTGAACTTTTCTACTTTCGCTGAATCGGAAGCTTTTAGAGAGCTAATGGCGCAAAAAGCTGCCGACGACGCTGTGCAGCAACAAATGACGCCAACCAATACCATCCAGATGAGCTACGCCGGACCGCACGAGCCAATGGTACGCTCATTGTCGCAGATGGTGCACAGCAATGCCGCGTCTACAGATTTGTCATCACGGCCACAGGTGCATTCGCCCCCCGTCACACCTTTCCATCCAGATTTCTATCTGCAAACATCCTCGATGATGGCCCAACCTATTCAGCCGCAGTACGCAAGCTTCGCAGATTACACTCCACCTTACTCGGCAGGGCCCCTAACGAACAGTAGCTGGTCAGATGCTCCGCTCACGTCGCCCGACTTGGCCAACTTTCCTGCTGTTAACATGATCCCGTCACTATCGTATGGAGGGCCGGGTGACGAGCAGAACAACATGCACTACATGCTTTCAACGGAACAGAGCTCATATCTCCAGACGAACACCCCAACTGAAAGCAAGAAGACGGAATTCTTCTTGCAAGAATTTCCCAACCAAAAGGAGGAGCATGCACGAGCTGCGAAGTTACTTGATCACCCACGACCGAAGCACTATGCCTTTGATAACAAGGGTCAGCGCGACTACCTACGGTCGTAGTCTATTTTATTAGTTTTTATTGAGCAAGGTGTTAAGGTCTGTTGACGGAAAACCTGTAAGAACACAGATGGTAATGGATTTTGTTTGGTATACGGAGACTCCATAAGTAGAGGAGACATGAAAGCTTCGGAGGAGCATCACGGACACTTCCTGCTGGCATATCTTGTTGGACAGGAGGGCAGGAAAGCTGTATTATCTAATGATTCGCTGGCACTATTGCTCGCTAATGACAGGGAATGGACCAGAGATCCACGACATACTCGGAGAGACTCAACAGGCTACAGGTAGCAGATATGATATAGTAATATGAACAGATTGTGATGCGAAAACCTCTCCTCTTTTGCTCCGGGCTTCTGTGGTACGTCTGTCTACCGTCGGTGCAGCATGGGCCGCTGGTCCATCCTGTATGCTAGCCGCATCCTCTCGCAGGACAGATGGACAATCAACCGTGGTCCAACATGACACTACAGGACGTATCTAGCATAGACAAAGCTTTTTTACTGAGCACCTATCAAACGGCATATCATATCTCAATGGTATCGGAAATCACTTCCCGCATACCCCGGGCAGCTCACGATTCTGGCAGCAGCTGTCTATCGTCATGATTTTACGTGATGCGCGACGGACAGCGCGTCAGATCTGCACTAAGGCATGATCATGCGCGCATCGACGAATCCTGATCGATCGGATCGCAAGATCTGAAGTGCTTGCATCACTAATCAGGGGTCCATCTTGGCCTTCTCCAGACTTCGCCTGATGACCCTTCATGTTGCTCACGGAATTCACAACACCAGAAGACCCTCGCGACACAGCGATAGGTTGCTGTGCTTTACGCTGGTTCCAAGAACCTTATGTAGTATAGGGAACAGTTGGCCTGACAAAACTAGGAGTTTGTCAACCCTAGGATGCTCCTCCTTCTGAAGAGGCTGCCGCGAAAGGTGCTTGCCTCATTGTTTGTCAACTTTCGTCATGGAGCCCTCGGAAAGCATCACCGGCCAGGAACGAACTTCCAGGGTCTAACTTCCCACTTCCCCACCACTGTTTCAGGCCTGACGATGACTTCAACTACCGGTATCAGAAGTCCATACCTGCAACGGTGACGTTGTTTCGTTTGGCCTGAACCGAGAGAGACAATGTTCGGAACATAGCCTTTTGATGGTCAAAGCAGATCTGGTCGAATCACCACATGCTATGCGAGCGACGATCCTCCGGGTTTGTACATTGAAGACGCCAGTGTCCTGGTTCCCCGGCAGTAAGTACTGCGCACTTAGGTTGCCATGGTAGTAAAATGAAGGTGCTAAGGCTGCACGCATCCGGCGGTGATGTAAGAGATATGCTTCTCTCGTCATGGTGTCGATAGCTGAAGCAGAAATCAGGCAACTGCAGGTGCATTGACCACAGGTACGTCAGATACCTAGAGTAACAGTAGGTACCCGTTGGGAGCGAGACGTCATACCTCAAGGCGGAGGTATCTTGCGAGAGGGAGGGCAGTGTACATATAAGGAGGGAAGGTCAAGCACTTTTCCAATCCCCCACAACCTACAACATCTACAAACAGGACCAAATAACACCTCGAGCCAAATCGAGACAAATCAAACCAAACTTACAACCAACTCAAATTCCACACCAACATGTCTGATCAATACAAGCCATCAGAGCACGGCGGCCTCCGAAAGGACGGTCAACCAGGTACGTTACCATCCACCACATCTTCACACTGTTCCATCAAACTAACAATTTGTCAGATGCCCGAACGCAACAAGACAGCTTCGCCTACGGCAAGGTCGACCCTCACGAGGCAGGAAAGGAAGGCGGTCAGACAGGTGGCTCGGCCGGCGGGCAAGCCAGCTCAGGCAGCAGTGGATCTGGTGGTAGCGGATCTGGTGGCAGCGGACAGTTTGCTGGCGGAAAGGTGGATCCAGTTGAGGCTGGTCGAAAGGGTGGCCAGTCTTCTTGAGTCGCCAGGGCTTGAGTAGGAACGGTACACGTTCACGCGAAGTCGCCCCGGTCACTGTTCAAAGATTGAACATGGTAGAAGCATCATGATTACGAAGCTAGCAGCCTAGCATGCAAGTAGCCTTGCAATAAATCTTACTGTCGACTACAAAATCTGCCATTGCTGCCATTGCAGCTACATCGAAGTTTTGCTAATGTTATATCATTGTCCGTTATTGGGCCATACCTAGGTATCCTGCAGTTACACCCAGATATTTTCAAGCGCATAAATAATGCAGAGGTGAAGTCTGAGACTGACAGCACGAGCCAGCGCTTGCAAGGCTTGTGACGGAAACGTTACCATTCTAGGATGATGTCAGCCACGTGCGTCTTCGTTTGGTGGATGCGCTGCATTTCCTTATCGTTATCGTACCAGTAGGTGATATTTGATGCGTGAAAGAGCTCGCTGGCGATTCGGTTCAAATACCAGCAGCAATCTATTTCTCCAAGCCGGTGCAGAATGTTCAGCGAGTGTAAATATCCATCATGACCAGTCTCGAACCCAGACCTTCCTTCACGCCAGAAGAGCTCGGCAAGCTCTACCCTAACGACCTCGAGCTGCGTCTCGTCCAGGTACTCCTCCGACATGGTGAACGAGCACCTGTGTCGGCTCGATTTGGCAACACTGGGCTCAGGGCGTATTGGCCATACTGCAACGCCGCTCAGCGGCTCCGCTCGATAGCGTACACACCGCAGGACGTGAATGAATGGGACTCCCTGCAATGGCGTCGGCGGCTTGAGCGCTTCGGCCATGACGATGGTCCTACGATAGCGGCAGGTCCCAATGGGGAGGTCGATGGCATCTGCCAGTTCGGCGAGCTCACAGATAAGGGCCGAGAGACAACATACGATCTCGGGAACCGCCTGCGCCGTCTCTATGTTGACCAGCTCCAATTCATGCCTAGACTCATTGCAGATGCTGACATGATCTACCTCCGTGCCACACCCCTTCCTCGAGCCCTGGAGTCGGTGCAACAGACATTCTGGGGCATGTATCCGCTCACTGCGCGAACGGCCTCGTTCCCTCCCCCAACCATCGTGACACGAACGCCAGCAGACGAAACCCTCTTCCCGAATGACGGCAACTGCAGGAGGTTTGCCCAGCTATCGAGGGCGTTTGCGCGACGGGCAGCAGAGAAATGGAATGAATCAGATGACATGAAGTACATCAACAGCAAGATATCGAGGTGGATGCCGGAAAGCTCGAACACTGTGGCTGTGGACAGTCACCCCCGACTCTCCGGAATTATGGACACGATTAACTCGACGTTGGCACATGGACCTGAGACAAGACTGCCATCTGAGTTCTACGACAAGAAGCTGAGAGACATTGTTGGCAAGGTAGGTGTAGAAGAGTGGTTCGATGGGTACAACGAGAGCCGCGAATACAGGACACTCGGCATCGGTGCCCAAGTAGGAGACATTGTCGAGCGCATGGTTTCCAAAGTCGAAGGAGTCGGCCTCTCAATCAACGAGATCGGCGGTGAGAATGGCCGGCTCGGTCAAGGGCGAGGCGGCGAGACAGGCATTATCTTTGCACTTTCAGGTTGCCACGATACAACACTGGCTGCTTTTCTGAGTTCTTTCGGCGCATTCAAAGGCGAAGCCTGGCCACCATACACAAGTCATATCGCAGTCGAGCTATTCAGAGATCGAAGCGGAACATACCCAGCACCAAGAAGTGTTCCACCAGAGCCAAGGCAGACAGTCACGCACGAAGAACCACGAGCCACCTCAAAAGCTGGCTGGCTGTCAAGTATGGTTGGCCTCGGCGCCTCCAAGCAGACAGAATCCCCATCGCAAGCACTAAAGACCCCCACAGGCAGCCATACCGCCGCAGGAATTGCCCGTCGTCCGGTCGTAGACTTGAACGCTGAAGAACAGAAACGTCTAGACGGGTATTACGTCCGTCTGCGCTACAACGACCATATCATGAAGGTGCCTGGATGTGCGAAGCCAGGAAACCATCTCGAGGGGGACGATAGCTTCTGTACATTGGAAGCGTTCAAGCGGATAGCAGATAGCTTCACGCCTCAGAATTGGAAGGTGGAGTGCGGGAAGAACATTGATGCCCCAATCCTTGGGCTGGAGGCTGGAACGCAGCAGTGGTCTGGACAGATTGAAAAGGGTTTTTGAAAGCTGTCGGCAGACACCTCACAAATTCTGGGCGTTCGGGAGATGCACATAGCGTAAGTCACGACTTATAGATACAAGTGCATGTATGTATAGAAGCAGAATGAGACGCACTGAGGGTCCCTGGTCCCGTATGGAGTATTAAAGATGTGCATTGTTGATATTTGCGACATAGGTCTATTCAGCTCTCTATGCTAAGAGCTCCTGCTGGCCAATGGTTGGTCTGAAGGGACCAGCAATATCTCCCATGCTTAGTCACCCACCCAGTGTCCCCAGCGCGTGCTCCTCGTTGAACAACACACAAGTGATTTGCCCCTCAATACTGATGCTAGCGATGGGCTGACCAATCAATCCGGTGGTGATATCCCGACGCAGTATCACGACCTCGCTTGACTGCTGCAGACCTACAGCAAGTAGATTGCCAACGGCATTCGTGCTGAATTGTCTCGGGAAGCTGCCGTACGCGGGTGCAAGCTGGACGAAGTTCAGGCTGCCGTCTTGGTTGAGTGCGAAGGTTGAGATTGTGTCTGACTGGATTTGAGTTGAGTTTGTAGGGTCGAGGTTCGGTACCGTGACGGAACTATCATTGCGGTTTCCGATGATGAGGAAGCGGTTGTCGGGCTATTGAGTAATACAATTAGCAGGCTTCGTGTTTACGCTTGCGTGTCTACTTACCGAAACCTGAATTTCAGAAGGCGCGTTGCCCTCGGGGGTCGATAGATATCCATGAGTACTGCTGTTGTAAACTTGCTCGAAGCTGAGGCCACCGCCGTCCGCTTCATATGTCACGGCGTACCCCTTGACCGTCGACCCCAGCTCGTTCACCACGTACAAGAACGTTGTGCACCCCTCGCAGGCGACTCCATACGGGTTGTAGAATGCTGCATGGCGTGGTCCATCACCGGGCGCGGCTTGAAGTGGGTTTAGCTCTTGAAGCTTCAGAGCGTTATCGTATGAGAAAACCCGAACCAGGTCAGCACCCAAGTCAGGCACGAGCAGATATCGCCCAGTGGGATCTAGGATAGCTTCATGCTCGTGTGGTGCTTCCTGTCTATCTGCGACAGGTCCAGTCTGATTGAGCGCGAACACGATATTCTGGTTTGAGCTGAAGTTACCGCCGCCATTGAGATGCCACGAGCTGAGCGCCGAGCCAGTGTAATGTGCCAAGGCGATCGCACGGCCACCCGCCGGAGCACCGTAGATGACACCGCTTACTGGCCCAGAGATGGTGGTCGTGTTCTGGACATGTACCAAGCTTCCGTCCCTGTTGACTTTGAAGGAGCTCAACGAGCCATTAACGGTCTCAAGTCCTTCGTTGAGACAGAAGAGAAGGCCGCGGTTGGCGTCAAGGGTAAGCCAAGACGGATTCGGTGCGCAATCGTTGCTTACGAACGTCTGGTTGAGGCTGTAACTACCGCCGTTCTCTGTCAAGGAGAGGGAGGTCACGGTGCCCGCGTAGGAAGCAACGAAGAGGGTGGTTGCCGATGAGAGCGAAGCTGCTCCTAGCAGGCACGTGAGAAGAAGTAGTTTCATTGTCAGTGGGAAGATCTAAATTGCTATCGATGGTGAACGAATCTGAACAGTGCTCAAAGTATGGGTACTGCTTTAATCACAGACCAAGAAGCAGGGCAAGCGTAGAGACGTACAGCCAGACCGTGAGGAGCGTGATGAAGCGTGTGAGAAGGGATAGTCTGTATCATGGAAACCACAAAGAAGTGCACATAGTAGCTCCTCGCCATTATAGTAGCCCGAGAGACATTAAGCGTGCTTGTCCGGCATATCACACATGCGGCAGTTCGCTTATGCAACTACAATACAGTGCTCACGGCATCACAGAAGCTATGGTACGCAGACCGCGGAGAGTTGCTTGGCATCGCCAGCCACTCGACTCTCGGTGACGCTCACATTTCACTGGACTTCTCTATTTATTTACAAAACTATCGCCGTTCCGCAAGCGTAGGGCCGGCATACAGTCGACCTTGTCAATCAGCAACAACGAAGGATCCCGCAAGCCGCCTCGATCTCAATGAGTGGCGAACATAACGATCAGCGGAATTCCGTGACTCTAAGCTGCGGAATGACTCGGAGCCAGAGAGTTGCCGCCTGACCACAAGCAACTCATCAGAGGACAAATGCCATGAAGCTGTCCGAATACGTGATCGGGGGCGAAAGTCCCAAGAGAACTCTTACATAAGGCTTCTCTTGCAGGTACGTGAAATTTCTTTGCTCTGAATAAAGGAGGACACCAGAGCTTTTCACGTTCACGTAAAGATGGTCAACGTCCTCCGCGCATCGGTCCCACTCGCCGCACTCGCGGCATGCAGCTTCTCGTACTGTGTTTACAGACGGCTCGCCCCAACGACATCGCTCGATATCATCATTATTAGCACAATTCCCCAGTCGCTTGCGGAGTCAAGAACCAACAAGATCATCGTCAATCCATATAACTACATCCATTTCGATGACACCCGCGAGGTGCGCCTTTCGCTTGATAGATCGTTGCTTGACGAACAGATCCTCGCCCGCTTCATGAAAGGCTTCTTTGGAGGATGGATTTTCGCCCCCGAGCGAGCGGCACTGAGGATTGCCAGGATGCAGCTGGTCCAGGCCGCGGCGCTGGGAGACTTGCCAAGCTCACAGTGTGTCTGGTCTAACCGAGAGATATCGCGAGAGAAACTGCCACAGCTAGGCACCGTTTACTTCGGTGCTTTCCGTGTGGCAGACAAGCTTCTTCATGATCGACATAATCTGAAGCACAGAGATGGCAAAGGACATGGAATAACACCAGAAGACGATGGCATCGGCATACAAGACCGCGAAAGCTATATTGACTTCGTCTTCGGGTCTGACGAGGGCATGCTGCGCGGTGTCCATCGCTTCTCGGTGCTGCATGGCCTATGCCAAGCAGATGAATCTAGTCAAGATGTCATCATCAGATTCTCGCACACGAGTTGTAACCCAGGGAAGAACGAGCCCCTGAACCGGGTGCTTGCGGAGTTGCATCTCGCATATGCTACGCTCTTATTCAGGGATGGCGTGGCTGAAGTGTTGAAGCAGTAAGCATAATTGTAAATATTGTCCCTAGAGGCCAACATGGACGTCCCTGATAAGGTTGATTACCATGTATCAGAACATCTGTCTGCAGCATGCTCTATCCTCGGGTGCAAAGGTCGCAGTCTGGCCTTTTGTAACTGAAATGACTGTCAAATTTCAGTCGCTTCAGCCACGTTGTCTCCGAAAGTATGTGATCATCAACCTCTCGCATGAGGGATATCACACTTGAGAACCATTCAAATATCCTTCCCTGCTACCAGCATCAGTATAGAAGTCCCACTGTTCATATTGCCGTGGCACGATCGAGAAAGCCATCTCCTCCATATGACGTGCTATGTGTCGAAATTTGTCCCGCTCTTTGCCGGCAAGACTGTCTGTGCAGAACACGCACGTCCATGGAGAGCTGGTCATGATTGGCGCCGAGGGATGGACCTTGGCATAGTGATTACGCAGATCCGAAAGTCGCCTGTAGGTTGTGTCTGGATGAGGACAATATGTTTCGATGCATTGGTACGGCTCGAGATCGTCGAAAACATGAAGTCTGGGTAGCGTCAGTATATGACC
>Ga0210040_10000313_pt1 | contig 83852 bp, 33 predicted proteins | sample CryGeyCG12114_NA_FD_185462 | JGI IMG/M metagenome (GOLD analysis project Ga0210040, IMG submission 185462) | Groundwater microbial communities from aquifer - Crystal Geyser CG19_WC_8/21/14_NA (SPAdes) (version 2) | ecosystem: Environmental > Aquatic > Deep subsurface > Groundwater | place: USA... | reverse complement strand
ATGGGCTTTAAATTGATGAAAATATCAATTAACTACCATTATTAATAAATAAATCTTGTTTAATACTTTTCCGGCCACTATAGAATCCCATCCATAGATCTTGTCGGTTTTTCCGAGTTATTTTTTTATATAAATTCCTCTCGTTATTCCTATTGCTTCACATTCAGCTGACGGCTACATTTAAGTCTGTATTATGATCGTCATTATTGTTCCCTAATTTCTATGGTACAACCATAGTAACTACTACAACTAACTAACTACAAATATGCTGTCTCCTGACATTCATACCATTGAAAATCCTTTTAGTAGTATTATTACAACTCAAATTTAGACAACATTTTAAACTATTGTGTAACACAGGACTTTACATTTTTACAAGCTACAATATTTCTCAATATGTAATCGGACGCAACAATGCATAAGATGGACAGTATTACGATTCACGGCTATCGTTTGTCAATATCGTCACTCCTCACTCACATTGTACATTACATACAACACAGCCAGTACCTTAAGGCACAGTTTTTTAAATAGTACAGTATGAGTGAGCTAAACAAACATATTCTCCATATGAGCCTGCCGTATAGTTCACTTGTTTCACTAATTCAGAACACGTCCAAATATGAGGTGGTTTATTCCTTTGTGAGCCAGATAGTTTATCATGTTCATATTGCTACTTGTTGCGTACATTATGACAAATGAGCCGGTCACAACACATATTAACAGCCATATTGAACCGATGTATATGAGCCATATGTGAAAGCATGCAAATTTGACTTGCACAATAGCACCCTCTGCGTACACGCATTTTGGCAACTGATTAAGTATAGGTAGTTGAATAAAAAAACAGTTGTCAGTGGACAGTTGAAAAGCAAAAGTTGATCATGCGTTCAAAATGAGCAATTCCTGTTTTTCCTTTATTATTAAAGACATGTAAAAAATCATCAGTTTAGGTACACTAAACTAACAGGAGACGTTTTAACCAGGGGAAACACATGAAAGATTATAAAAAAATTGAACAGGAAGAAAAATTATAGCGAAACCGGACTTGGGAAATCCCTTGAATCATTATTATGACCTAGTAGCTACATTTAAGTGAATAAATATTAACAGATTCGCAATTGTAATGAAATCATACACGTTTTCTTTAATGAAAGTGATTTAAGGTCATTAGCGATATTAACCCGACACTAATACAATATTGCAACAGGAATCCGTGTCTACGTGTTTTTTTCAAACATAAAAGTTCAAAAGCCCGTTCAAATTTTCCTATAACAACTCGGTTAATCTCCACCCATAGAAAATGAAATGGATATCTAAAACTTTACGCTAATTTCCATTCCTAATCATTTCCCATTTACAAGGCAACCAAACAATCAACGCAAAATTATCTGTGATGAATATCGTCACTTAACATTATATTCCAAAACTACATAATTAACTACTAAAAACCTAATATTACACAATGAAACTATGCAAGTGAAATAACGAGTACGCAAAAAAAAACGTGATTTGGCTATCAAATGAATAAACAGTTTTTCAATCCACCCATCACAGTTTTACACACATTATTTCATAGGGAAAAAACTGTCGACAACCAAATTCCTACTAAAGAAAACATGCTGCATAAAACGCACATTATAATCTTCACGGCGCTTCAATATTTAACACAACTCCTGAATCAAATTGGGGAAGAAAACTTGTCATCATTATCCCTTGTGTGGACACACTTTCAAACTCACCACAAACAAAGGTGGATATCATCATGCATAGGAAGTGAAAAGTGTTAAAAAAAGATGTGTCTTCCGTGAGTAGTAGATGACATTTAATGAACACAGGGATGGTCTAGCAAGATGCCAAACTCGTCATCTCGTCAATTCCACCTCAAATAAGCAGTAAAAAAACTTTTCAAATTACTCTCTCTGGCAAATACACTCAAATGTTTTCTCTCCCGTTTATTAATAGGCACAGGACAAACCATACATATGACGCTTATTTCATGAACACGAATTAAAACTACATGCTCAGTTAGTTTCTTTAGCCTAACTAACTATAACTTGTAAAACCAATCAACCATCCTATATCCATCCCATAGCACACTATAACTTAACTCACATGGAACCATAATAATGGATTTAATGATTTACACACATAATGTCACACTTACTTACGTCGTATACACATGCTTCCTACTTTTCAAGACACAAATACCACTGTAAGTTGCCATGCAAATAGGCAACTTTAAACGCGACAACATTTTTGACACCACTGGCACAGTAAAAGTCAAATTCCATTTTCAAACCCACTCAATGAGAGACTAAATACCTCAAGTGAAAATTTCTGTGGAATCCTTTAGCAACATATTTTTTTCATACAAACTACAACTAGCCATAACCTAGAATATTTGACGTACCTTAAATACGGACTGCGATAATTTCCAGACTGCTGGGATGAGAACGTGATTGACATCATTTTAAGCAATTTACGTGGAACTGCCCAATTAGGTTTATTCTCTTTCTCAGGCATTTTATATGCTCCACTTTATAAATAAACTCAGAGCCTCACAAAACTGTGCTACAAGAATGGTAACTTTTTCACACACAAACAAACAATGCACACGATATATTTATTTTATATCTTCTTTCTCATCCATTATTTAAACAACTCTAGCTAACTGATGGCAACTTGAACAAACTCCCTCAAGTAACGCATACAATGTTGTCCTAGGGAACCCAATATATTTAGAAACGAGCCACTACCACCACCAGTCTTATTAGCCTTCAACTTTATGATTATTTCAAACTAACGATAATGACACCAACTGCAGTACAAATTCACATAGACGACACTATTTTCTCTTCGCTCCCAAAGTAACGTTCATAAAATGCACTCTCAATGTTGTGTGTGGCCAATTTAGAGCAACTAACTAACAAACCGAGCAAAATAAAATGTCTCAACGGGAGGATTTGGCAACGAATCACAGTTACAAAAATAGAAACCACGCTGTTCACCTTTTTCTCTCACATCGTTAAAATCCACTGGTATATAAAATACTTGCAAGATTCCGAGCAAATCCCTAATTATTTCCAACTAACCAAACTAGCTTGACTCAATAAAAAACGTTACGTGATGTTTGCTCCCAGAGCCTTGCACAATAAACAACAAAAAAACTCAAGAACAAATTCCAAAATCCAAGGAAAAGTTTAGCAAGAACATCCCAAAATATTTTTACCACGTTCATTCCCTTCTGGTACACAAAAATTAATCATTTGAGAAGACACACTGGGAAACGTGCACAACACAACACGTTCAGTTAGTTAATCATACCAACAAGGGAAACAATCAGAAACTACTACTACTGTATATTTTGGTACTCCTCATGAAAACCAGTGTGTGGGAAAGTTTAATAGCCGTTCTTTAGCTTTTCTTCGCGCCCATTACAAACGATCGTCATGGGCGACAAACCAAAGAGGAGGACAAAGTCACGACCACAAGCTTATTTTGAATAATATCATTTTTCTACTCAAGTCGCACGAACACACAAAAATACAGCACTTGTTATAGCAAGTAATTAACACAAAAGTCGAGTCATCATAATAACCAACTTACTATGCATGAATGTGTAATGATGAGCCACACATAATGCTAGAAAGTCAAGTCACTAGTTAAATTAGTTATAGTAGCCAAATTGCAGCAGTAGACAGTTACTCACTTTTAGTTAGTAACAATTGCAATGATCACTCTCACAAAATATTCAAACTTTTAGTCTCTTATAGTTAGCAAGTTACACCCTAAGACGATTCAAACGAACTGAGAGCACATGTGGGAGTACGTACGCACGTACATTTCAAAAGATGAGCAAAGTATGATGATCAAATGAACGGAAATCAACTCACAGTTCCGCTACTCAATCATTGAACAGTGAAATATTCTCAACAACCAGAGCACAACTCACATAGAACTTGAACCTCTCATTGTCAACACGATAATAGGAATGAAAATATAGTAATATGCCAATACTATACTACCACCACTAAATCCCATTGTAGTTAGTTAGTCAGTCAATACAATGATTATGTGGCCTATATGTTCCTGTATGCTTCCGTAACGGCTAATATCGTCATCACAGGCCCACTGGAGTACTTTATACAATATGGTATAAGCTAGGAAAACTACCTCAAGAACTTGTTGCCCACACAAACCTTTCTAACTTAACTAACTAGAGTGATGTACGCGTATAAACTACAGTATAGTTACCTAGCTAGCTACTAAAACTACTAACTGCAGAAAAATGTTCACCAAGGCGTGGTGTTCTTTTGTAGGAATGAAGAAAAAACCTTTTTCGTTCGCTTTGTATGACCCTCAAAAGAAAAATTCCCAGTCTATACACTCAAGTGAAGGTAAAGCCCACGAAAATTGGGAATCTAAATAAAGCACATAATTTACCAGAAACGAAAAATCAAGGCAGATTGAACGTTAACGAATTCCAAACAGACTATAAACAGTATAATGAATACGTTGCAGACAACATTTACTTGAAGAATTATCCACCGGATCAATACTGTGCGACTAATGATCAAAATGTGAATCGGCCATCATTATGTGCAAAATTTTTGAAGCGATTAAACGCCAAACTGAAGAGGGCTAAAAAAAACGGAGGTTTTTTTGGTCCAGTTATCACAATAAATAGAAATTATGACGGGAACGACTGTGATAGTGTCTCAAAATGATTGCTATCATCACGGTTCCTTGACTAAACTGCGCACATTTTGCCACCATATGTACGAATTTTCTTTTGTATTGGCTGCAATTATCACACATGAGTAAATGTTATTATGTCTTCCTATAACTGTGATGATAACTTTATCACAATGGAGGTATCAATCCATGAAATTCACCTTGCAATGACGAGTTCACAGAAAATCTTTCATTCACTCATAGACAGTTGATAATCACATTTTTTATCTACCTACATGCCAAATTACTCAGCCCTAAAAAACTGAAAATCTTAATAGTCGTACAATATAGCGGACGCCTTACATACACACACTGGCTTGAGAACTTCCAAAACAGCACTAACTAACTAACTGTAGGAAAATTTTAAACTTTGTCACTCACTCCAAATTTAGTATATTGTTGTGAACATATGCCCTTCTTTCATAATAAACTCATTCCTGAATGTGCAAAAATACTCTTGCGTTTCATAAAGTAACTTACTATAACAACACGCATTGTAAACCCTCGTTCATCATTCACTAGCTAACTAACTAACTAACTATAGCCAAATGGCGTATGTCATAATCATACTGCAGTCAAAAATTGTTCACTTCCTACAAACTTTCAAATCATTATGGAGGTCTCAGAGGCTCACACATTCTAACTCAAACACATTTACATTCCCACAGACAGAAAAAAAAACCGTTTGTTTAAATAAGTTAGTTTCCCAAGTTTCTTTTTCTCCATACAAATAATAAGTTTTCAACAGGGACGAATAACTAACATTCCCTAACCCCATGTCATATATGCACCAGATATAATGTATCAACACTACACCGTGGTGCCACATGGGTTCCACGAAAATCTCAGAATGCAATTCAAAAAGGAATTCAAACCTCTTTGAGTAATAAACAAGCCTCACCGCGAACCCCAACTAAAATGCATGCATATGAACTCATTTGAATCAATTTTAACACAGCACATACAATGTATATACAAGATAATGCATCACTGCAAGCAATTACTTTAATATGATCTTTTATAGCTCATCTGGTATAAAAATTAACATTACGAACTAGAAACACCACTTTTTTTTCTCCATTCCATGCTAACTATAAACTCTCAATGAATTCCTCATGATCATTATGAAGCCTAGTCATTCACTAACTAAGATTTACCAACTCAGTCAGTCAGTCAGTCAGTCCAAGTATTTTAAGCATTCCATGGTAACCAACCAACCAACTAACTAACTACAGATATCTGTTGCCTTGAGCAAATTCATCATACGCAGGACTCATCCACATTTTCCTCTTTCGGCTCATTTCCTCTCCCTAGGGAGCAAATACTTTTAATATACCGCTACACATGTAAACACCATACGAGCCCAAACGTGCAACCCGTAAGTGACCACCAGGATGACTGGAATGAGATAGCTTTAAAAAGGAAGTAAATTATTGAAAGGCAGAAGGATGCGCAATCCGCAACATACTCAAGCACTATTAACGAACTTATGTATATGAGAGGCCAATCAGAACAACAACTTTTAAACTGCACAGAAAAACCAACTTGGGATGAACTTTAGGTGAAAACCTATGTTGCCTTTCAGTCAGTCAGTCCAATATAAATGGCAGCTAAATGAACTGGGCAACTGACTTAAAATTCATTAAGTTAACGTCATTTAAAAGAAAACCGGACGGCGGTATATAACAACAGTAGTTAATATAGAAATGAGCCACTAACTAACCATTTTATGCATACAACTGGTGTTTACTTCTTTTCGGCACTATGTACTTATTACAGGTAATAATATCCGCTAAATAGAAGGAAACTCATCATCATTCTTATCCCTGTAAAAAAAAGAAGCTAAACTGGCTACAGCACTCTATAATAAACTGCTCTTCATATACTGGTAAACTTGTATTTTTTAAATAATTTGCAAAGGCTGTGCAAAAATTTACTTGAGCACTTTGCAAGCATTCCAATGTGGTGCAAAACTTTTTATGCATTAACTAACTAACTAACTAACTAACCATGTAATGATTGGTTTTACTTCTCCCATGGTATCAACACCTACTGCATATCAAACACAGTTCATGATGATCATAGTAATCACAATTTATCACCTGAAAATACACAGACTGGGGTCAAACACACGACTACATGTGAAGGAACTGAAAAGTCAAAGTAATGTGTTCCAAAAAACATACGGGCAAACTAATACCAATGGGAAGACAAAGAGGAAGTTAAAAGGAATGCCAACCCAAATGAGTTCCTCCATAGATGTTTTGATGCGGACAATTTACAAGATTAAAGAGGGTGCAAGAAAAAAAATCTGTCTCATCCATCATTTTCATGTGCTCTTGTTCCTTCACTTATAAACAATTATATAGGTGCTATCATGCCATTAAATCATCTTTAAAATCTCATAAACATCATCATTACAGCAAAAAGGGATGCTCCTACCTCTTCCAACTATTGACATGCACGAATACTTGGTCAACTTCATCATTCTATAGGGAAGGACACACCTCAGCAATATAAAAACTCGCCAAACGATGAAACCAATGGAATCCAACGTATTCACAATTCTTCCCTTATGAAAACGCACGCATTTTATTAGGCTGGTCATGAATATTCCCATCAAATAGGGATATAACACACCAAAGCCAATAATAAAAGTAACTGTATGGCTGGCTAGTTAGTTAATCCTCCTCGGATAATATCATAGCATTTTATTATCTCCTGAAATCAGTGCACGAAACAAGATTAAACATGAAAAATGAGTGTATATTACAACTTCCTTTAAAACCCGGAAACACAGGCCAACTTTAATATATTACTAACTAACAACACTAGTTTCTCTCTCCACCGTGTTAGATGCACAAGATTCATAAAATTCCGTATTTTTACCAAAATCCTCATTGTATCTTTGTCAAAATCCGGACATTAAAACTACGTAAGAAAATCAAACCTGTTGAACCAGTCCCAGTGTTTAATACATGAACTCATATCCCGAGTCATTGGGAAAACTAGTTAGGCGCAAAAATCAGGGAGCCCATCAGCAACAAGAAATTTACACATTAAGCTCACGGATACAAACTAACTAAAAGTAAGGAAGTAACCAAACTGCATATGGAAACTCTTTTCACTTTTCGTTAATGCCTAGTCTCATCATCATCTCTCCATTGTAATGGCCTTTAATTGAACCCAAATGCGAACATACAGGAGGCAATTACCCAGTCAAACAAACTGTACTAACTAACTAACTAACTGCCATAGCTGGAATGAACTACCACCACGCACAACCACTTGAAAAACAACTTGTGTAAGCCAAATCTAATGGATATTTAGTTAGCCACCAGTAAATGCATGGGGGAATGGGAAGAGGAAATTTTTTGAATCAACTTCTCTCTGACAGATCATCTATAACTCATGAATTACGGGAAATCATGTCTCCCATTTATTCCTTGTAACAACTGACTTGAACGTACATACCGGGGGAAATATTTGCGCATCACTCACTCAACTAAACACCCAGTCATTGCAGCCCACTGATAAATACTACAATAAATATATTGCCTCCACAGGCATCAAAAGTTTGTCTTCAACTCGAATTTAAATTTCCAACAAAGCAAGGGATGGAAGACAAATGTAAAATTTGCATTACAGATCTAAAGAACATGAGCAGAGTAGTTCGTATGCTAATGAGCACAAAATATGTTAAATTCTTCAAGACGGAAGTAAAAAATGAGTACATAGTCCTCACACACACACACAAAAAAAACACTGTAGCACTTCTGATGATGATGGGATGCCGCTTGAATGACTTTGCCAATTGAAAACTATAGTTATTATGGTGAACCTACATATCTAATCTACCTACCTACCACCAAAGAGAAATGACAGACTGGAGTCCAAAAAATGCAATCCCAAGTATGAGTAATGTTTAAAAGCAATAGAATCACAGTAAATTAAAGACGAAGGCATTTGAAAACCGTACTCACTGACTGACTGAGCACCAAACTCAGAAGGTTATTGGACTTGCTCGTAATGAATGTAAGCAAGTGCACGAAAAAGGTCTCATATTTGATTATTCAAGTTGTTATTGTTTGCAATAAATTGTGGAAATCATTTTTCTCAAATATCACACACAACACAACCCAATCAGACTGAAAACACAATTTATTATGGCCAAACATAATGGAAACTGAAACGAAACAAAAACATGTCCTGAAAACACGGTACAAGTCTCACTTAATTTCAGAATCTTCGTTTACGAGCTTCCTCACCATATATGATGCTCTTCTAGTTAAAACCTCTTGCGTAATAAACTCGCCGAAATTCAAATTACATAATAAAAAAAAACGTTACATGCTACAATTGAATTTATGAAACATGTGTGCATCTCTTTACGCGGGCTACATACATTTGTGGTGGCAAATATCATCCCTTTACACCGGAAAACATATAGACTTGAAAAAATTCACCTCCTGGTTCATCATTTCATTTTTTACAGACCACAGCTGCCATGTATTTAAATAAGGGACATGAGCCAAAAGAAAATATCAATAATAACATTCCCATTAGAATAATCATTTGATTATTCCCATATGTCAAGGGCCTCATCCAAACATCTGAGCCACTAAACCTGATATCCAACATTAAAATCAAGTCCTCACGGGCTCACCAGATGCTCTAGTAGAACCCAAATTATTCTCTAATAAACATATCACCATATGCTTGGATCCCAATACAAGTTGCTGCTACTGGCCAGTTGTATTGTTCACAAAAACAAGCTGCTGAACACACAATATGCTCGGAATTCCATAGATGGACCATTTTTTTTCTTCCCAAATCTCTATATACGTCTTGGTGAGAGGCTAACAAAAGGAATTGTAATTCCATGTAAAATGGCAGCAGATGGGGAACAAGGCTTTTAGTGCTGTTTCCAGCCGGACTCTTGCCACGTGCCTTTATCCAAACTATAACTAACTAACTAAGGGTAGACTTCCTTTGAATTTAAATGCCCTGAAACATCTGCTACTTGAAAATTTATAAACTGTAGTAAAAAAGACACACACGCACATATATCTAGTGCTTTTTAAACACTAACCAGCCCTATTCTTAAAGTTCCAAACTAGGCACAAACAATTCAAATCCAATGAATGAAATCTTTTTGTCAGCTAACTTAATACCATTGCCTTCCAAAAGAAAAGTTCAGCAGGGACACTAACTATATCTTCTAATGGCGTCTTCAAACGTCCACATTATTAATTACCCAGAAAGAAAGTGTCTCTATATTCAGGAAATCATGAATCTGATTATATTGACTGCGTGAGCACACACAATTACGCTAAAGCTAGTCCACTATGGGGAATCACTGACTCAAGACGATATGATCCTACCCTAGAGCTTTGACAATGACAACTCATTAAACTTGTTCCCACTATGATCAACTCAGTAACTAACTAATTGACCATTAACATCCGTGCACGCATAGTTAGTTAGTCAAATTTCACGAACTTCAACAACGCACAAAAAAAAGTGTCAAGCGTAAAGAGAGAGGGTGTAAAGAGTAGGACGAGTTTCTGACCTCAAACTTAAACGGCTTGAAATATAGAATGGACCAAGTGAAAGAGCGAAAGTCTTTAGAGATGAGCTCAACTGTTTTGTCGTGCACAAATGAATTAAAATCACAGACTTTTAATACGCGAATGTAATTTGACATAGCTACACCTTTTTGTCAAGATAATACCTGACTTGATTGCAATTGCCTTCCTAATGCCGCACGGACGTGAAAAAAGTAGGATTTTTGATCAAGATGATAAAAAAAATCACTTTAGGAATGAGCAAGCTAGAGGAAGGAAGGATTATTAAGTTGCTCACAATTATACTGTAGTTAGTAAATTACTTAAACCAGGAAAATGATAAGGCAGTGGCCTATGACTTTGATCTTGAGTAAGGTTACTAACACTAACCAACCATAAGGAGCAGCTGTGGACCAAAAGTCAATCAAATCAATAGTCTGTTAGTACATGAATTCATGACTACTCAAATTATTTATTATTACAGTCATTTCCTCCTCCTACCTAACTAATATGCTGTTAGGGCCCCAACTTGATAAATAATAACAACAATAGAGGACTGTTGTGTGTAGTTAGTTTGTTAGTTTGGATGAAACACAAGAGGAGCATACTCGTATTGAAAAAATCATCATCTCACGTTATGAAATGCTCACCCACTTGTCTGTATGCATGCATATAAATAAAATTATAGTTGTTTTCCCAATTCCAATTAACTCGGGTTATCGGCCCTGTCGATAAACTGAAATATTATACGCATGCATAGAGATATGTAACCCTGTTGTTTGACTCAACAAACGGAGCCCGACATCCAGTTTACAAGGCTTGTATCGTAAAATGTTGAACCAGCTTTTCCATGTTGCATCAGATAACAGAATCCAATAAAATAGTAATGACCAGGAATAATGCTATCAATTTTTTATTGGCCGAATTAGCATGAGCAAAACTGGAATGAAATCAGACACCGTTGTTTGCTGCATTACACTTTTTCTATCAATTCAGTTTATGGGAGCAAAAGGAGCCTCAAGGGAATTCCTATGTGGTTCTCAATGATTTTATGAAGAATTTAAAATCCCAAAATCTGTGCAGAGTTCGAACTTAAGGAAATCCATAAGCTAGACAACGGATTTTCAAGTATCAATTTAAATCCCAGATGAACACAAATTTAAACTAAATACTTTCCATCATAATTTCTCTCAAATGAAACTCATGTCCGGTTTCCCTCATTGAGAATAAAAAAAATTCTTCAAAGGTTAATATTTCTTGCTCTTTTCATTGATTGCTGATTGCAATTTGACTCACTTAACTTTACGTGCACACATAAAAAATCTATCCAATCCAATAATTGTAATCGCTATCGGAAACACAAAGATTAGTTTCGACTTATCAAACGCATTCAACATCATATGTAATACTATTTACACAGTTAGTTACTATTGCAGAAGCCTACAATGTAAAAAACTTGAACCGGATTGCAACCTTTGAGCACGCCACCTTTTGGCAAATGAGCCAACTCTACGCATAAAGTTTGCAACCATTGCCGTTTGCTGAGCAACATTGTTGTGCATTGTTGTCATTGTAAGTCTACATCCACGCATTCCTTCATTAGCACCGACAATACTCTAATGCAATTTGCAAGCCATATATGGAATCATATATAGCTTCCAGATACGATTGTAATTAAAATATACCGACTGAAATGCTTCATTACAAAAAAATGCTTTTCTACATCCACCATCATGCAAACATATGACCAACAAGCATTCCAAACATTCCGCTTACCTTTCAGATGAATTGGATTCCTCAGTTGAAGGGTGAGAACGGCTTCCATTGTCCTTGTCATTCTGCAAATTCAAAGAAAAGACAAAAATCATTCATGGGAACCAAATTATCATGAAAATGGTGAAAAAAATTAACCAACAAAGACTCATCCCATTCTTGTTCTCATCTCCCTTACAATGGAATTCAGTGAAAACACTACCAAATATAAAGTTGCATTACACAAAAGTCTAAATCATTGCTCACATGCTCATTACTCCAAGTTCATTCTTTTCTCAATATGCAAAAGAGCATGCAGAGACTATATAAGTAACCCCGGAGAGGGAATGATTCAGTATAAATATAAATCCATGTCCGCCACATTCCCCTGAGAACTACAATGAATCAAATATCCACGAGAGAAAAAAAATGTCGGCCACTCTTTTCACAATTATTCATTTTTTCTCAGCCTGAAGAAAGTGAATGCACTATTCTCTATCTACTATAGTATATAATGAATGACGACTGCCAGAGTGCACAGAGATTAAATTATAATCATTCCTATACGTGATTCTAAACGTTTTTTTAAAATCCAAGTAGGTTATTACCATCCTTTTCTTTTCGTTGCCCTTCATTATCATTACTCATTATTATTATCTGAGAGAAATGATTCTACAAAAAAACTTTTAACTCATTCTTTTTTTTCAATCTTCTTCCATCGGATTCACTAACTAACTAACTAACTAACTAACTTAAGGTGTGTGGCCAAAACTAAGGTTCAATCTACCAGTGTTTTACTATTTTTTTCAAACTTGACTTCATTGGAAACCAAAGTTATTAGCTTTCGCCCACCCTGTTCTTCGCTGCTTGAGTCTTATATGTTTCACCTGCAACTCTGCTCACAATCTATTTTTTTACCAGTGCTTATCATATATTTTTAGAATCTTAGAGATTAGGAGATTATTTTTTGCTCTCGCACTATAAATTTCAGCGGCACAGCAGCATTCCATTTTTATTCCATAGATTAGTTATTCCATTTTTTAAAACTACTGACTCACTCAAATCAATCCTATAGCACATTTTCAAAACATGTTAAAAAATTAAATAACCAGTCAGTGGCAACTGGCAACCACTTGGTATTACTTGTCTACTGTATTAGCTGCCATTATGATTTTTACTGCCCAACACTTTTCTTAACTAACAGCAACAACATATAGAGGTAAAATTCTTGAGGCTCTCAAAAAGTTCGTTTCAGGTCAGCTTCGTGTCTCAATTAGAAGGGATTGCAAACGAATGGTTCATGAGCCATCTGTATGCAAATATCTGGAGCCTTCGTGATCTCTTATCGTTTCCGCAAACCCAGAACGAGGCTAACTAACTATAACCAAACAACTAACTAACCGATCCATATGTGTGCACATTTTTTACCTACCTTTTTTGTACCATTTACGTTGGAATGTGCATGAGTCTCATCTGTTATCAAGATTAGTCAACTTGTAAATGATCATACACATGTACCTGGGTCTTCTCTATAATCGTCATTTAACATGAACAATGTGCACTACTGCAGCTAGTTAGTTAGTTCGTAGCTTCATAGCCAATCTAATATGGTACTTACTACTTGCATTATGGTTCACGGTTAGCTCTACTGCATGTGCATGCAAAAAGGATAGAACGAATATTGAATGCCCTCATAAATTTTAAGTGGACGTGGTTTCTTAATAATTTTGCATTTTATGCTATAACCCACAAGACAAAAAAATATGAACGCATCATCATCATTATTAGATAATTTTAACTAACTAACTAACTGGGTTTAGTCATTACTCAACAATGTCTTATAGAAGGAACCAAAACCTTGTTGATTGACGTCAAAGTGTATCAACATTAAGGTTTCTTCAGCCATTGTCAAACAAAAAAACGTGCACTCATTTACCAAAGTTAATAGACGAAGAACGCTGGTTAACATATTTTATGGGCACAAGTAAAACGTTTTCTGCTCACTTAAGTTCACCAAATATTCCGTTTCAGACTATATAAGCCAAAGTGAGCAACTAACTAACTAACTGCTTCATTATCCACACTACCAAACAACCGCTTTGACTTGTGTATATAATAATTACTTGAAGATGATTTGACAGTTGGTACGTACCAAAAGGTGCAACCACTGTGCTTAATAGTCTAATCCTCTTGCATGATGATCTTCAGCTAGCTCTATGAAGGCAACAAACATGCATATTAGCATTACCCTAAGCTCACTCCCTGCTAAAACAACAACAGCAACAAGTACACAAGCCAATACTAATTATTGTCAACAGTCATTAAACAGCAGATAATTAGCTAAATGAGTTTTCCCAATGAACTCTCCTAACTAACTAACTAACTAACTAACTGCAAAAACACACATGCAGACAAAGAAGATGGGAACATTAGTATTACAAGTACATCATGCACAATGATGATCAGTTGGCTGCACAATTTTCCAATGGAGCAACAACAAAGTTCCGTATTATAAACTCAGAGTCAAAGTCAACCTTAAATTTACCATCCAATGATTATAAAATGAGCCTGTGCACACACATGAATGGATTTCCAGCTTTTAATTACTCCACGATGGCATTGAATTATTCAATAAACGGTCAATATCGTCAATTTTTATCAACACATGAACAATAAAGTGTAAGCAATTTGCTAGCGATTGCCACTTTAGATAAGGTCGAGGAAACAATAGGGGATTCACTTTGGGGTGAACTACAGTCTGGCAATGCAAAACCTAGGATGATGAGATGTGCAAAAAAAAGACATTTTGAACATAAAAACGCTGTTGAAATTAAACTGTTCAAACCGCTTTGCAATTTATATACAGCGGGACAAAGAGAAGGGTTGTGGGGAGAACAAAGTCTAACTAAAGGTAGTAACTAATACGAAAACCATGTAGTCTACTAATATGTACAAGAGATTATCAGAGTTCAATGTTTCATTGCAAGTGACCTGATGCTTTGATTGACGCTTCACATTACTTGATCCACCAATAAAGAATCTTCTTCCTCTCTGCATCCTCACGTGCACAAATTCATTAGTACAACGTATAGACAAACTACGTACTATAAACTTGACTCACTACTAACTAACGAAATGCTCCCTTCAGTTCACCTTACGAACTAAACCAAAATTGCTGGCCAATGTACTGACTAACTGCAGCACTCTATCTTTTCATGAACTCGAGAAAAATGTCTTTTTTACCCATATTGGGAAAATAGCAGGGACCAAAGAATGATATATGTAGCTGGGTCATTGACATAACATGTCACCACAGTAATTAACACCTTAACAGAGTGCATGCCCTGATTTAGGGCAATAAATCAACTGTGAGCAAAACCAATGGTAAATCACCTATGGTGCTCTCACCCCCACGTATTAGTTTAAGGAACCCAAAAAAACTCTACTTGAGTGAATCTACATGCATGTGTAGCAGAACAAACGCCTGATGTACACAACAGGCTATAGTTTGTTAGCAACTTGAATGCTCTCATATTCAATGGGCCAAGAAAACGTTACACAATCCGTCAAGTCACAGAAGGTAAAAATAATTGAGCTGACAGAGAGCACATAAACAGCTATACATGTATGTAGTATGTGGTAAATAGTCGAGTGTCTATGTTCATGTGAACACGTCATCTATAATCCATACGTGTACACAACACTAATAAGATGATTGCTTAGAGTTATGAGTTTGCTAACAAGTAAATGATAACTTGCTAACTAGTTAGTAAATTAAATTTTTCGTGCCAAAAAATTGCCTACAATTTATGATTCCTAATTGAATTTCAACAAAGGAAATAGGCAAAGATAAGACTACCGTTTGCTACCTAACTAACTTAACTATATATTAACACCACCTTTAATTGCAAACAAAATGAAGCACCGTAGTTTCAAACACTTGAAATTCATAAAAATAATGGCCTACGAGCCTGCCTCAATAATTTTTGCATACTTTACTATAACTAACTAAAAGTCAGTTACTAAACAACCCACTATTGTACACAAATGCAAAACTAGTTTAAGGACTCATAAACACGGAAGCAGTGTCAAATAATATTACTAGAGCGAATGAGCACGAAAAAAATGGGCGCATATGTTGACAGAGAATGAGAAAAAAAGTGCATCCTTGCCTTTCGACTTTACATCCATCGCCAATTGTTATCCCCATTCACAAGTGTACACAAGAGCCAACCAGTATCACGTTTAAATCCTTATCCATTATTATTAGACATACAGAATGGAGAGATAAGTGATGTGCCACGGGTGCAATAACGAGGACAAGTGGTCACATTATCCCCATACTATACGAAAAGGACCCAAGTAACTAACTAACTAACTGACTAACTAACTGATGGTCACTGTGACCAGCTCATTTTGACAACATAGTCAGTCAGTCATATGCACATGGCTTATAGTTAGCTAGTCAGTGTATATGTTTTGTGTACCAGTTAATGAAAGCAGGAACAGAATTCGTACAATGCAAGTAAACGGTGATCAACTTAATAGCCATGTTAGCTTCAAGTGTGCATAATCAACAATGAGCTTCAAATTAATAGCATACCACTTCCAGGGACATTAAGTAGTCACTGTCTATTAAATTGTCACACACATAAAATGAGCAACTGTCGTTTTACTTGGCGTGTGAATTTCGCTCATTTAAGTTAGTTAGTTAGTTAGTTACAGACAACTATAGAGAAATAAGCAAATAAAACGATGCCTGCTAGCTGTACAACGACATATCAATACGAAAGTCATCAATTGCTCCTACCTAGTTCTCAAGGTACATAGCTAAATTAATGATCACAGAGAGCACAGACTCTAATTAGTACTTTTCTGCATGTCAAATCCAACTGTGATTCTAATCTCATTTGCAATTTGCAATCCTATGAATTTAATACACAGGAGGACAAAAAAAAACAGAGGAACGAATTGGTTTACACACACGAAAAAGTTTTAATTACATTTTAAATATGTCAGATTTTAATATTCAGCCGACGAATTTTATGCTTAAAAGTTCATTACAAAACTCTCATTCTAACAAACCACAGCTATACTACAAGCTGATCATGGGTTCAAAATATCTCATGTAGTCAAATGCAACTAACTATAGGAGTGACTTACTAACAGCAAAAAATACAAACTATACTACAAAGGGGAACATACTCTCCAAGATTATATTATGCATACATACACAACTTGTTTTAGAGTTTCGCAAATCCATTATAGTTACTTGCTATGATCCAAATAAGAAGTATGTTATAGCTTCCAATCAAGAAGCTACAAATTCCAGTCTAGTCACACCTGCTACCTGCCTAATTATGCCATTTTTTTGCTACCCATGCCAAGGGAATTGTTTCTTGGAACCGGTACCCATTTCAAATTTACGATCCCTATCTAGCCAACAAGTAAAATCTGAATGCCATTGGATTTATTAATGATACCACACACCAAAAAATGTTTGTCCGTTCAACCTCAGAAGCAACGGTCAAATAAATCCTACAAGGACTACACACTGTATAGTCCACAAAGAAGAGAAATCTTTTCAAACCTCTTTTAAATAACTAACTAACGAACTCATACAACAGTAATCAACTGAAAATTTGGCCACTTGGATAAAAAAAACGCTCATATTCTGCTTGATGCCAACAACTACCAACAATAATTATATTCCCAGTCCCTCTTAACATTCCCATCAAGACTAGAGGATGCCAACAAAATCAAACAATGGCTAATGATTAAATCATCTGTGAATAGGAGATGGAGGAAAATTGTCATGCAAATATGCAGATTACATGTTGACAAATACAAATAACAGTTCACCATTGTGCTCACCCTTAAACCGACTTGTGGCCATAACTCTTATGTAAATACTGGTCATGTTTATTATTATTCTTGTTTCTTACCAGATAATAATAATATGTACTGTGTTTCGGCGGTGAGAAGAAGACACATTGACAGTGTCAAACAAATTTTTAAACCAACAACTATCGTCCATATCTTTCTCACATGCTCATAAGTAACTAACTGACCAACTAACTAATGTCCTCTGCATTATATATGGACCTGATACATAAAGATATAACAACCTGAGTCTGGTCCCGCGACAAATACGGTATAATTCATTCACCCATAGTGCACAGATGTACAAACATTACATTATAAGTATGCAAAAACATTTTTTAAACTCTAAGATGAAGTGCGGAAAAATACTCTCTTCTCTGTTGCTAAACACTTTAAAATTATTGTTAAAAGTCACACACATTCCATCTGTCCATTACTCCCCAATGTACAGTTTATTCCTAAACTCTCTTATAACAACAACACATAATGAATGTCACTCACTCCCATTTCTATTCAGAATGATACATGAAAAATCTCCAGTCTGTTACGGAAAAAATAGACAACCACTTGTGGCTCATTCAACTATGAAAAAATGCAGGAAGTAAAATCCCCAGTGTGCAACCAATACATCAAAAGCATGTGCAGTGCAAATGAGTTTTTAGGAGCCAACAGAACGCATTAATAATCCCATTGCTCACTCCCAGTCACTCACCTAACTAACAATCTATCTGTCCGTACCAATACACTGTTCACATTCATCTCTCGTTAATCGCGTGCGAAAAAGAGCCAGTCCGCCTGCGTCCATCACAATAATGTATCCAAGTGGACACCACCCATTGGAGCAAACATTACCATTATGCACATTTTTGTCTTTATACCATTTGTTTGTCAAAAATTATGTATATTCAACTTGTATGTCACGATTTTTAAGCGCTCACCCTTTTGCACTCTCAAAGTCATTCATGGTCAAGTTTATATAGCTGCCATGTGGAGTGAGCACCATTTCCCTTCCTAGTGGTCCAAGCATAATGAAAATACAAGTCTATTGTTTTCTTCAGGACAAACCCAACTCATTGTACTTATGTGGAAATATATATACAGATTATCTAGAAAACGTTTACTGAACGATACATTCAAAGTGTTCGGACATGACACAAAGGTGGCAAATATGTGTGAGCAATAAATAAATGCTTACAACGTTTGGAAAATGGCCTCTGTTGTTCAAAATATCGTATGAACCGACAAACTAACTAACTACTGACTGAATAGTAACCAATAAGTCTAAATTCCTGATATAAGTTCAAGTTTATTTCCCCATAACAGTAGGCAAGTGAGCAAGTAACTTGCATGCAGCACTTATTTACGATGCGTTGGTAAATACAAAGGGTTGAAAAGAGTTGAGCGTTATAGTATAGCTAGCTATAGGTATAGTAGTGGACACAACATGGATAGAAAGCGGGTCTCATAATGGTACAATAACCTTGTACCAAGGCCGTTTTTCCCCTGCACAATATAAAAACTGTGTATAACAACATGGAGAAGATAAAGGAAAAGGAGCCAACCCTTTTTTTATGCCCACCATGTGAGTATGTGAGTTCAGGGAGAAGGTGAATGGCTTATAAGTTGGATTAGATTCAAAAGTTATGGTACATGACAACGAGATTTTTTCTCTGTGTACACTATACTACTGTAGTCTCCACACATCACGAAGGAGGAAACGCATACTCATTCTTTCGTGTCAAACCTAACAAGTTTCCACTTGTCAATTATATTTGCAGCCACTCACAAATGAGCATCTAGTGATTAAGATGAGTTTCGTTTCATAAGTTCAAATACAATTGATCTTTCAATCTTTTGCAACACTTTGAAATGTCCGCGTACAACAATTTATTACTTACATCTACAAGCACGTCCCCAGAAACCCTCTCATATTTATCAGCACGACAAGACATTTGTTGACACATTATATATATATTGGACTTAACAGACGCTGGTACAGCCCACCATGCAAAAATTCTCGTTTTCATGTCCAACTAACTAACCCAGCTTCAAAAAAACTAACTTACTACGTTATTTGAACCAAGAAAAAATATATCCTGGCTACAATGGACAAATTACAAGTCTTTTACGCTTCCTCCTTTCCTCAACCATTACATATTAACTAACTAACTAACTAATAGAGAAATATATACATTTCTAACTCAACCTCTCTTCTCCAAAAACTATAATATGACCATCCCAAAGCCTAGCCACGTTCACCATGTCTAAATCTCCTGCAGCACGTAAGATCAGATAACTTACACTCCGCCATAGCACATCCTGGCTAACCAACTTGAGTTTACACAACAAACTATGGATTAGATTAGTGTCTAATAGGACTTGATGTAGCTAGCAAGCAGTTATAGTTTATTACTTACTACTACTAACTCTACCTTACTATATAATGAAGGGTAGGCACCAAAAACCCTGTATCCCACTGTATTATTAACTAACTCACTCCGTCACTTACTAAAAAATGCATTCCTCAACTTATTACACGACCAGTCTGCTTGCTTGCATTAACTTCTCTCATCAAAACCGATATAGCAGCACTAGCACCTGGTTGCTAAAAATTAGCTACCCATTCAGCTGTGCCTATCCTCAAAAGATGTATCGCATGCACAAAACCCTTTAATATCGTTGGTATAACTAACTAACCAACTCTGGCTAGTTTCACTGTTTGCAAAGTGCAACAAAAGTTCCATCCCCATCTCCCGTATGAAGATCAGGATTCTCTATGCATCTATATATATTTGTATAATCATCAACATGATACCTGGTTTGCTCTATAGCCAACTATGCAGGTAGAGCTAACCACTATAGTGGAGCCAAGTTGCATGAACTCATTCATCTTGATGACAATCCTGAGAGGACTTTTTCTCTATTAATCCGAAACCACACACACAAACATAAGAGTTTGCAAAAAAAAAAACAGACCAAGCCTATTATAATGTATGCATACAATAAATATGCACAAAAAATTGCCACTACTTTTAGTTAGACAAATGCACTCCAAGTGAGCAAACTGTACAAGATCTTCCCATGCATCTTTTCCGCAGACACAATTCATAGTTAGTTAGAGCAGAATTGTCTTGACAAAACAACAAGGCACTTATGCATAGCTAGTTAGTTAGTTAGTTAGTTAGTTAGCTTTAAAACCGGGAGATATGGCTATCTTAATTTGGTCCATTAGGAACTTACCTACAAGTAATCTTTCATTCTGTCATACATAAACTTGAAACTGTTTTTCCCTAAAACATTCTTTTAGTTAGTTAGTTAGCCAGTTTTTAAACTGTGAATACATTACATCACAAAAAATTCTTGTACAGGTACCAAATTCTTCCCCGTAAAAGGGACCAACTAACTAATAAGCAATTCCTTTTGGATCAATAATAAAATCGTGTTTCCAAGTTGCACCAATAAATGGTAAACTTTGGGGCGGATTTGTCACGAAAAATTAATTTAGCTCACGGGATTAACCTGACGGGCTAATATTTATTTCCCTGTGTGGGCTTTCAAAGTTCATGCATTACTTGAAAGGGGTGAAGAGGTCCTATCCTAATGTTTTCTTTCAACCCTGTGCACGATCAAAATGGTCTCTGCCAAAAGAAAAAAATCTAAACTTTATTATAATATGCACACTAAAGACTAACTAAGACTAACTGACTGCCTAAAACTCTTTGAGTGCTAGTTGACAAGAAAAATATACATGAGCAACAGTCAAAGCCTTATACACATTATTATTATATTTAGTCATGACATCAGGCCAGGCGTCTATGAACATGTTCCATTCACTTGATTAGCGTTTTCATTTCCATCCCAATGGCAGCCAAAAAGGACAAGTTAATAGAGCCATGTTTACCATATAGCTTTGGCACTAACTAACTCCTAGTGGCACTGACTGTACTTACACTATAGACTGTCACTCAAAGACAGTTATCAACCACTCAAGTCCATTGTACACTATATGCACCCTTTCAATCAACATGCATCTTGTATTTACCAAGTAATAAGTAACAGCAAACGAGGAAGAAAAAATACAGTATCGAATTCCATTGCACACAAAATATATTACCCTCTGGTAGAGGATACCTGTGTTCTAGGCAGCACGTTGGAATATCCTATTGTCTGATCACACAAGACATGCATGCGTCCAATTCTCAAGTCCATAATTCTTTGTTGCAGCAGAAACATTTAGAAAATTCAATCCGATAGATCACTGACAGGGTGACTATACTATACTACTACTCTGCAATGAATGGGTATAATGAACATACATAATGATTTAATTTATAGTAAGAAACAGTAAGGAATGATTTTGGCATGTAATGTGGTCCATTAGAGCTACAACAGGCCATCATGATGGAGAGTTGAACCCGACTTTACGAAATGATTACAAAACAGCGGACACACGGATACACTATAGCTTATAATGTTCATGGTTGGGGAAAAAACTCTTTGCAAAAGCTGCTTATATTCACCACGAAAGTTAAGAGATGATCATTTTTATTTCAAATGCTTCCCCATTCCTTTGGAGGAGTCAGATTAATTTCAACAAGAGTTGTAGACTTGTTTGTCTAGTTTATAAAGACTTTCCGTAGGCACATGCCAAATCGTCATCAACTTGTTGTCAAATACAAATCATACGACAGTTTAGATTAGATTGTACAAAAAAATGAAAGGAATGTTGGATCATCTTCCATTTGAATTTATATCAATACTCAGTCAGTGTGTATAATGTCATGCACATATTTGTTGCAAAACTATTTTTTTTATCATTGCGTATTTCTTAGGGCTGATTTAGCTTCCAAAACAAATGGGAAATTTAAATGTTCATTTATCAAAAAATGCAATGCATGATTGGATTCCAAGACATAATAGAACATTAATATGGAACAATATTGATCCATTCAACCGTTAATTACGCTTGCGAGAATCCTATACTTGCAAATCATTACATCATGTTGTGCTGATCATACAGCTGAAATCATGTGACAAAAATGACACCAACAAAAGAATGTGCACAGTCATCTACAGAGAATTAAAAAATTATAAAAGAAAATAAAATTGATGATGATCAGCACATTAACGTAAAGTAATTATCTTTTAGTCAATAGCAGGAGTGGCCACGATTATTAACTTATTAATTTGACATTGAAAGCTACAAACTATTAATGCAGAGTACTCGCTGGCACCACACAACAAAAATCGCTACATCCACTGTAAAGTCAACAAAATGTCAGTTACAAAAATGTAAATCTTGGACCAACCACCCAAAGTAAACTTACATAAACTCAAAAAAATCCTTTTGTGATACATATATAAAACCGAATCAATTATACACAGCTCCTCCTAGGATTCTAAAACATGAAAATTCTAAATAAATCTTCTACCCACGTCCAGAAATTAAGGTCACACTCATTAAAACCCATTCCCGTCTTTAAATCCTGTTCCACCCATTTTAATTCCTACCTGTGAGCCCCAAAAACAAATCAATAAAAAAAACTGTGTACGTCGTCAAAACCCTCACTTACAAGCAATCATCATCCACAATGGTTGTAAAAAAATTATTTCTCTCTCAGCATGTTGTACTCAGTAACTAACCAACCAACTACAAACTGCTAATATTCCCTAGACTACAGCATGATGCATGTCTGAGGTAAGTCTTATTACATGACACTCATGCCTTCAATTTGTTTCTCCTTACTAAACAACGTCTGCATGCTCCATGTACATATTATACGATGAGGGAGCATCTTGCAGAGGACGCAACCAACTAACTAACTAACTAATAAGATCCATAACGGTACTCATTACATTCGTAATTTCGCAACCGGTTCTGAACAAAGGATCATCATTCTTTGCTTACACACATACCACACTTAATATTTATCCACCATATAGTACAGTGGAGCGCCAGATAAGTTAGTTTTAGCTATAGTACTTGTTGCAGTTCCTTCGGTCATACTGTGTGAAGTGAATCTCGTGGCACAGACTACACACAGTCCACCAAACGAACCCAAGGAATGATCATAATAGCCAAGTAATGGAAATGGACATAATGGACTAGCGAACGCTAATAGCGAGCCCAACATGCTTCATCATCCCATCTTTCTCAATGTCTCTGTCATTTTCATTAATAACAACAATAACATTCTACAACCCTGCTAACTAACCAACATACCAGAAGAAACAAAGCTGTAAACATGCAGCTCCTGTCATAAACTACTGTGCAACAGGCAGGCAGGCCTAAATCCCATGTCAAGTGAATCTTGCACATGCACTGCAACTTCTATAGCCACTCACTCTCAATCCCATTGAGGGAGAAAAGTTTCCACCACCGTTTTCTTGTGCAATCCGTACAACCTTAGGAAGCTATAGTTACTGAGCTAGTACTATGCATAGTTAGTTCAGAAAATTTACAAACATAATGGTACCACAATCCTACATCCCCACGAACGAAAAGTCGAACAAATTATTGCCAAACTGGAATCCTCTCATCACATTCTATAGAAATCCAAATGTTCATAAATCATAGCTGGAGCCTCGGACTAACTCAAATGACCACGAACCTTGAACAAGTTTAGCCAATCTTACTTACTAACAAACTCAAATGCACACACGTTGCAAAGTTACCAAAATGACTGCTCTCTATACAAGAAATATGATCAAACTAACCTTGCAAACCTACACATTTCAATACACATATTATGCTTGCCAACTAACCACGATTTAAAACAATCATACGGATAATGGAAGGTAAAATAGCGAGCCAGAAACATACCATGTCATTAAAAGTCAGAGACGAACTATGCAAGCATACAAAAAAAAAAGACGTCTCAGATGTGAAAAAAATAAACCGCCTATGGTACAAAAAGTAATGAGTTCCAATTGGATCAATCAATGGATGTATAGCTAGACCTATTCATCTGAATACTAAAGCACAATGGACTGCAATTTTTTTGCTCTCCTTCTATTTGGTCTAACCGCGTTTTCTTTTCTCCTTACATACTAACTAACTAACTAACTAACTATGTATACACCTTGCTCCGCATTTGCTCTACCAAATGAACTGGTACAGATCCAATATGAATCAAGTGTGTGAAAAAAATGAACCAATTTCATTTGATCACCACTACTACCTCAACCTTGCCTATATACAAACTTCATTATACGTACTATTGGACGTCTCATCATGAACAGCATGACATTCCTCATGATGAATGCACAAGCCAATGGCAGCACATTGAACACCACAAGTATACATATAATAGACTTGGTTGGAACAACTTGTGAGTGGCAATGATGACAAGTCACTCACACACACAACTAAATAAATGATATTCAAATAACAAGACTAACTAACTAACTAACCATATCCAAAGGTTTTGAGATCGTGAGCTCCTCACTTAAATGCAGGCTCCAATTGCAAACTAACTATAACTATAGCCTCATCTGTATGCACAGAGCATTTCCCTGTTGTTTACAACTGCCATCTTGTGCCCATATAACTTTTACTGGGTCTACTTGCCTACTCCTCATCTCATTATAGGCACGTATAATGTGCTCTGTGAGCCATGAAACTTGATGTGAGGACGTATTATCTGTCATTCTATCACTGTATCTTCTTATGAACGACCTATTGTTCCGTCATTATTTAAATCCGGTCTGCCTACAACGGCCCTTAGCGTTCTCTTTCATTAACAATTCAAGTGTGAGCACATCAATCTTCTCAAAGTTGTAAACTTTTTTTTTCGTCGCTTCTCTGAGCAGCTGGTAACTAACTGACTAACTAACTGACTGACATACTCAAATTTAACAGTCCAATCTTCATACATTTTAAATGTAAAGATTTCAAAACGCAAACAACAGTATTCAAACACAAAGTTTTGAACCCCAGAAAATCATAAAATTCCGTATTTTCAATTAATCACTGATTAATCACATTTGTACCAGACATATCGACGAATCAACTATAAGAGAGAGCAATGATAATTTCCCTTTATAATTTGACAATCTCCATTGGAGAGAGCAAGAAACCAACAACATGGTTTTAATTATGCACCCACAAAAACAGTTGAAAAAACAGTGGCACAAACCTGATTCTTGTCCAGATGTGCAGCTCGTGATGACATATGATACTGGTTTTGTTTGGACGTGGTTCCGTCGCCACCATGAAGACTAGAACATGAAGTAGCATTTTTACCGACATCCTTGGATTTGGGTGGTGGCGCAGGTACACAATTTTCAGTAGCAGCCGAGCTCTCATCAATTTTATTAGTAGTGCTCAAGTCTGGACGACCATTCGGGGAGGGAACTTCCTTCATATCTCTTGGCAATGATAGTGTAAGACGGCTAGAGGGGAATGGGGAATCCTTGTCTAGCAAAGTACTATTATGGGAGCCGCCAGTGGAAGCGTCCGTAGCATGGCCACTGCTATTAGATGGTCCGTTGCTGCCAGTAGCACTAAGGGATTTGGTCATGGCGCAATTTTTAGGGGATGGGGTTGAGCTGGAGCTGCTATCTGAAGACACAGAAGACGAACAAGAGCCCGAAGATTTCCCCGTGTGTCGCTCATAATAAGAGAGGAGAGCTTTCTTTTGAATGGCTTTCAAAGTCATGTCTGCTACTCTATGTTTCTTATCCGGGTCCAGATAGGAATAAGAGATTCCAGGACCATTGCCCATTGGTGGCAGTGAAGTTGAATTATTTTCCAACGAGGCGGATCGATTTATAGTAGGGGCACTCTTATTATTGTTTCCTTCACCACTTGTACTATTACTAGGGTCCTGAGTAAACCCATTCCAGAGGGAATGATAATTGTCTCCTTTTTTGGGACTCAAGTCAATACTGCCGTTGCTACTGCTACTGACTCCACTAGCATTGCTCCGGCTACTTGAGAAGTCTTTGGATCCCGGAGTAGACAAAGATTGGCACTTTTCACGGATATTGTTAAGCGATGAGGATTTGACAAACTTATCGGCGGGTGCAGACATTGGGGAACTGTTCACAGCAGTAGCAAGATTGCTACTACTTTTCCCTCTAGCAGGAGATGAATTAGTAGATGATTTATTTAGAGATTGCTGTTCCAGTTCTAAAATTCTTTCGGCAACTGATGGCGGTTTACTTGTATCAATAATGGGGGACTGGGCCTTGGATTTTTTGTTACTCTCCTTGAGAAACTCGGCAATCTTCTCAGGACTCAACACTTGTTGGATTTTTTCTAAAGCGGCATGTCGCTTTGATCCTGGTAGCCCTAAATTATCCGGCCGTGTGTATGTACTCAAAGGGAACTTTTTCAGATTCTGTCCTCCAGCACCATTGCTCACGTTTTCATTCCCAATGGAAGCATCCAATCCATGCTTACCACTTTTCTGAAGTCTATCTTTTCCATTCAAAGCCCTTTGCTGCAACTGATACTGTTGATGTAAATGGTGCAAAAGGATGGTCTCCGGATGCAATTTCTGGGGCAATGGTAATTTATTACTTTGTTGACTATTATTCCCACTGCTACTCGCTGTACTATTGGTCTCCCAACTGGACTGGTTATTGCTACTGGAAGTACTCAGTGGGTGACTCATGTTGGAGCTGACATCACTATTAGAGCCATGCCATTTCAAAGTCTCCGTCCCTGAACTGTTGCTTGAACTATTGGTGACTACGGTGGTGACACTTTCTCGGCCACTGGGAGCCAACGCTCCAATAACAGAGCTGTACAGTGGATCATTTGGATCAAACATGTCTCCAGCCCAGAACTGCGTATTGCTTTCACTCTCCCGCCTCAACTGATCTAAAAATGGGGTCCCACTGCCAATGTATGAAGAGCACTCAGAAGAAATGTAACTGTGGTACCCTTCTGACTGGGCATACTGACTTCTCATTTCCTCATACTTTTTGGCATACAATTCCAAATCCTCTTGAGTCAAAGGTTTGACCATCTCCTTGTCTCTCGTGTCCCTTTCAGGAGGGGACGGGATATCATAGTCTTTGTGACACCCATTCCCACTATCCACACTAGCCGTGCTATTCTTACTATTGTACATTCTACCACTACTACTGTTACTGTTATTGTACATATCTCTATAACTCGTGGGAGGAGTGCCACTGCTTAAATTACTATTATTGTATCCCTTTTTCTTAAGTTCACTGCCACCAACACTTTTCTTGGGGTCATACGCATCCACAGGAATACGTTCACACTTTTCCATCACAGTTTTTAGCTGCTGGGTGAACGCTTGGTTCATTCTTTTCATATAAGGTCGTGCATACGAAGGCACCTTTTCTTTAGGATAGTCAGTTGATTCTGTCCAAGATTTGGATCGTGAACTACCACTTGTGGACACTACTTTTCCAGTAGGGTCCACTTGTTCCGCTGAAGTAGCCGGGATTGGCCAAGATGGGTATTTTTCATGACCAGGTCCATACCGAACTTGTTTAATACTTGCACTATCCCTCACAGGTGTAGAACTGGAATCATTACTATTACTACTACCACCACAATCTACCACGTCATTTGTGGACCAACAAGAGCCACTGGCACTGGACATATTGCCTGTCTGATGTGACGGCGAGTTTGGCACGCTACTATGGTACGAGGAGTCACAAGAGGCCAAGGGTTTATTACTATCTCCGTTGCTTGACTCGGGTCGGCTACTGGCCTCTTTGAGGGACAGGGAGTAATTTTTCGAAGACACGTGATGGTTTGCGTACAAGTTCTCATTCGAATACGCTCTTTTATGAGGAGAGGCGTGTTCCCGAATGTTAGTGTTCCCCTTGTCTGGAGAGCCACTGAGACACACAGGGTACTGATAAATGGGACTTTTCAAAGACTGTGGTCGATGCACAGGACTCACAGTCAACAGGTATGGACGACGAGAACCACTGGGATCATTACACTTTTGGGGTGAATTTTCACCATGATTGGGCACGAGGCTCAAATAGTTGGACTCCCCTAGGTTTGGAACTGAGAGGGAGGGAGAAAGGGAACAAATGCCTGTCGTTGTTTTGTGCACACCCGACGTTTTGCCCGTCGTATCGAATGCATGTCGAGCACTGGGAGGCTTGCTCAGATTATTTGGGGAGACTTGGTACGCAAGACTTTTACTACTTCCTCCACCATTGGAACTGGCACTACTACTGGAATGTTTTCGGGGAAGTGTTGTGTAGTGAGGAGGAGTGGCATACGGGCTCTGATTTGCGTAGATTTCTGAGGCTTGGGACAAATGTTTACTCGTTTGATACTGAAGTGCTTGAGTAGAGTTGGACGACTTTAGCACTCTGTCTGAAACGTTTTCCCATTTCCATAGAAGAGATCTGCAAATTGAACAAGGAGTTGGTGATTAGATTTATTACGTATTGACGGACTTGATGCTCATTTCGCAATAATAAATTGTTTACATCTTTTTTGGTATGCTATATGATTGCTATTCACTCAAACACATGTTACACGCATAACGGTCAAATAATAATGAATGCCATATTGAAACAAAAGTGAACTGTTTTTAATAATTTGATGCTCCAGATATGTCAACTAACTAACTGTAGGAAGCATATGTGTGTCTGTGTGTATACAATGCAAACATAAACTCTCATTATCCTGTTGTTTAGAGCGAGGAGAAAAAAATAGAGAAATATTTCATGCTTTTCAATATTTCGTTCTCAAGTAGTTGAAGACCATTTCCTAAAGGCTTGCTGAAATCATCTCTTACGTCTAATCTCCAACTGACCTAAATTGCCCACACATGATATAATCATGTTAGCTAGCTAGTTAGTTAGTTATGAGATAACATGGCCAATGTTTATAGGTGAGTTGGTTTGTTTGTGTTTAGACGAAACAAGCCTCATCTCATATAGAGCATGCAAAGAAAATATATATACACTAGAACATAACTTGCTAACTCACTTTTCCACCTGAGTAGCCTTTTTTTGCCAAAACTTACTCACTCACTTGTTTATTATGGAGTTTTTACATGCCTCGCTGATGATTGGTTATTATTAAATTTAAGCTATTTACACTCATTAGAAGGGGCTTGAAATGGCCAAAGTATGAAAAACTGTCATGACTCATTTTTCACACAAAATCCTACCTTGAGAGTGCACTTGCAAAGTCATTCAATTCCCAATATTAAAAATATTTATCATGTACTCATACATAAAGATTCCTATGACAGAAGCACAAGTTACCGCCTACTAACTTACTAGCAACTACACTGGTAGTACAATTTTTGCTGATGACAAACCACAAACGTGACTAATATCATAAATGTTGCATAATTTATGCAGAGTTGCGTACAAAGTACCAGCAAAAAAATTAACGCATTCAATGTGATCATCTTGTCGCTATGCAGGTAAAAAAAACTTGTAGTCAAAGACAAAAGTAAAACATTGAATCCCCTATCCAGCCGCCTAGAACATTGTAGTTTGATTTTTGCAAGTCCCACTCTTTACTTTCATGCATCATTGCTGATTATAGCCTTTCTGGGCAGAAATGACCGGTTTCAATTGAAAATTATTATTTCTACCCTTCAATCACTGCATTTGTTTAAAACTTGTCACTACTTAACAAGCTTGTATTTTACAAATAAATGCGTAGAGAAAACACCAAAGTTTGAACCACAGCCACATATTGGTTTTCATATGGCCACAAAATATTAGATATTCATAAAAAATTGGAGCTACAATCCACTTCCACTACCAGTACGTTATTGGCACCATTCTAGGTAACTGACATCCTATAGGATAGTGATCACGATGAACTACTTTGCATGTTTATTCTCATAGCACATTAAAAACCCTTTCATAAAATTTCCAGTGTCTTATTTCATGTGCGCTTCCCAGCACTGTGCATGCATGCGTAACCGTGTACAAGACATGAACTATGAAATTCATAAACGCAAAGGAAATGGAGCCACTAACATAATAAAACAAGGCAGACACAAAATGGCAAGTCTTATAACGATAAATTCTCAAATTGGCCACTCATTTCTTCAGGTCTTTTATGATAAGATCTTGAACTCGACAATTTCCTCCGCCTATCTTGTGTGTAGTGTGCAAAAGGTGTGTGATGACAGCACACTACACGTTAATAATTTAAAGAACCTTTTTTTTTGTAAACCGGAAAGGAATCCGTAAAACTAAACAGACTATAAACACACAAGTTTTTTGAATGCACGAAACTGGTTGCAACGGAAATGATCCTCTTTTAAAACCAACACAAATGACAACACACACAAACCGATCAACCAACTAACTCACCCGTAAAACACAATGGAGCCCAACTACCAAAAGAATGTGTAACGCCCGGAACTATTTAAAAACAACAAATATTTTAGTTACTCTACCACTTTGTAACTATAACTTGGAAAAATAACAACAATCACTATATTCAACACAGAATCCAACTACACTATTTCAACAATTGTTCACTCAGTCAGTCAATCCAGGCCCCAGTAAAAAAAAATAGTGCTCAAGTTTTGGAATTTATTAACAACATATATACTGACTGACATTGTGGACTTATTCCCACACACTACTCTATACTAGCGCAGAAGGAAACAAACTGAGAGGATGATGGCAAAGTGCAGCTTCTCAAACTCTTCTATCATATCACATTGCCAGGGCTGTACAATTCAAACAACGTATGGACCACTACTATATAGTAGTATGGAAAGGTACCTTTTCAACTAACTAACTTACTAGAAAAAAACCATACACAATGCATATTCGTAGACTCACCTCACTCACTAGCTAACGCAGTAAACTGTATACTAGTACGAATGCCGATAAACGCAAGTGCATTCACTTAACGTTGAGGCAAAGAGGTCCGTTTATCTTACCCAGAGAGCTATAACCTGTCTTGTCTATAAAGCCAAGTTACCAACCATCACTGCTCAGAGTATGATGCTACAAGCATAGACGAGGTGTCTAAACTTCTCAATATACATAAACCGCATTTATTATCATTGTTAAAAAAGGAAGGGAACCTGCCTTAAGACATGGTTTCGTCACTATATAAGTCATATACATAGATGGTTGGAGGTTAAGTCATCCTTTTCCTCAGCACAAGTTTATTACTTTCTGACTGCACCATCTTTTTTCACGTATCAAGTACGTTTCTCTTATATATAATCTGGAAGATATATAGTCGGCCAGAGCAAAGAATTTTATTCCGGCAATTTATCCTCAAGCAAAAATTCATCGCTGCATTCACTATTTAGAATCCCGATTTACGGATCCAGCGTACTTCACACGCTTTGTGTAGCTATGCACCTTCCATGGATATCATTACGATAACTATCTAAATCGGTGAGTAAAACGATACAAAATAAATGTTGGACTACTCAAAATACAAAAGAAGTCAGTTGCAGCTGGCTACCATGTTTAGTATATACAGAGCCAAACGGAAGAAATAATGAACAGCAAAAAATTTATATCCAGCTACCTCGTGTTTACCTGACGCAACTCAAGTCAGTAGTAAGTGCTAACTAAGTAATACCATGGTAGGGAACAGATGAAGGTACTTTTTAGGTACAGGTACAAGTGACTGTATACATGAAACCCACCAAAGTAGACCTTAAAAAAGACGTACACTTCTTGCTCACTATAAAGACTCATTCTTGTGATTTAGGGAGCAAGCAATACTGGTCCTGGGGCAATGAATGCCCTTCCCTACCCACTTATACTTCTCAGGTTTGCTTTTTCCTTTGGTTTGTAAGTTAAGTGGTCATAGGATTAGATAGTGAGCCGTTCAGTCTACTTAGTCTACTGTACGAAACTGACTGACTGACTGTGAGTGAGCATATTTTTTAGTAATGCCGTGCAGACTTACTTACTTACATACTACTATCCGCAATGGAACCAAACCACTGTCCAACTAACTAACTAACTACTCTATTCTCAAAACTCAAACGGACGTCGAATACACACAAATGCATGTCCCATAGCATTGCATTCCCTCCGTTTCAATTCTGCTCACTAAGCACACACACAAATGAAGATCCTCATACGGAATTACAGTATACATGATATAGTGTGGGAGATGGCAAACCAAATGCCAAGCAATATGTACGAGAAGCTTAAAGACAAACTAACTAACTAGACATAACTAGGACCACTTGAATTTCAGTAAGTCCGAGTCAGACCGGTTATGCATTAATGTCACTAAAGGTTACACAATGGTCTATGACTAGTGAGTTCTTTAAATGCTACTACCTAGTCAATAATGCACATGTACGAGTATGCTGCAACATGTAAATGAAAGCTACATTACCAATCAATGGAGCTGATCAATAGTTAGTTGAAATGCCGGACGGAAAAAATATGATATACAGACGTGACTGGTTTATCAATTCTCCAATAACTATAGCTAGTATGCCTAAAAATGACAAGAGCAAGTGCGCTCACTTGATAATACTGTACGTGGCATTGACTTTCTCCCAACAAACTAGTGCTAACGGGGATTGCATAAGGTTCCGTACAAATGGCTACAACCATAATACATAATAATAAAATTGCAGATTTCATCAACAAGGGGGAAAAAACCTGAACAGCCATCAATTACTTTGCTAAATAAAGTAACCTCCCCATAAATGCTATCATGGTCTCATCCTAATAACTGACCAGTCTGTTATGGTGTTAACTAACTAATTCCAACTGTACAAGAAAACTATAGATTACATACGAGAAAGGTAATCAAGGAGTAAACTGCGTTTGATTAGCACAGTCAGTGCACATAAGCTTGTCCCGTCCACGGAATGCGCCAGTTCTACTTCTTTGCCCAATGCAGATAAAATCAACAAGAGCAAGTAATATATTTTTGCATGCGTGCAATCATAGTAATAGTTAGAGCAGGGGGTGTGGGTTCACCAGACGTTTATAATGTAATGATGAGCACAAATGGAAGCAAGTTTGCTTGCACTAAACATTCATTCATTCCCTCACTCACTAACCCATTTTTTCCCGTCACGCAAATACGGAGCCAATTTTTTCGCTCGGCAATGTAGCTCACACAAACTATTTGCTGTGAGCATCCACCGTACATCATATACAGTAATTAATGATGGATCAAACAAGAGCCCACCTGAGGTGGAATGCACTCCAGGAGGCGAATCGAAAATATTTACAAACTTTATATCATATGATTTGCCAAAAAGAATGATGCAAGGCGAATACTAATACAAGTTGCAGAAAGCATGCATGCACAAGTGAGCAAAAAGTCTTACTATAGTCAGTCAGTCAAATAATCCATCTTCAAGGTATTAAATCCTATGGGCTAGCACAAAAACTGCCATTAATAATACAAGATACTCAAACTGGATAGATCGGTGCAATACTTGTTACTATGCGTGTGTGACATAATAATTTAAACTTTAGCTAACTAGTGTTCCAATAAACCCTTTTGTCATTGTATTTCACTTGGATTCTTATTTAGCCTTAACTTGAGCTTATGTGATCAGATGGTGTACACTTGTTGCCTGGCCTACCTATACCTAACTCTATTCAGGTGTGGCTTCATTGTACACTACACTGCTCCCATCTCAATTTGGCAACTCATTCATCCCTTCGTATATAAATCCAATAGAATCTAAATCGATGGCTGCACACACACACACACAAGCCTACAGAGCTCTGGTGCACACCAATAATAATCTTTCTGGTTAGTACCCAATGTTTTGTTTTGCGCACATTACCGTGTACACATAATATTCATTACTATTATCACCATCATTATTCTCAAGTTAGTACATTCATGTCTTTGTCTCGTCTCACGTATGTCAATGTCTAAGAATTGCATAATCCAAAGACTCTTGAGCTTTTTGACGCATTTTATTATTACACTAATAACTAACTGCTGCTAACTAGCTTCTGACTGTGAGCATGAATGAATCTTACTTGGCACAATAATCGGCCTTAGTTCGTGTACACAGAAACACACACACATGAGCAGATCGGAGTTCGTGTATAAATTTAATAACAGGGAATCTGCAATCCAACAAGGAATGTATTGTGATTGCTGTGATTATTTTTTCCTACGATGCAGCATTCAAGCATAAGCCGATCAAATGAGCATCTTTCTTACATACAGTGTGCAATGAGCTATGGTGGCCGTAAAAACACCTAATCATATACTGATGATGACGATAATAATAATAATAATAATAATAATGGGAAAAGGATGACAACGACACCACAGTAACTAAATCTTTGACAAGACTAGGGATTGCAGCAATAATCACAACATTCTTCTCCTAAATTTTGAACACAGTAGTTAAAGTTATAGTTAGTTACCTATGGCAAGTACAGCTATGTTTATCATGGTCGTAGATAAAACAAAAGTCACTGTGGTTGCACGCAGTGCGCAGTTTTAGTTACTTAAGCACTGAAAAGTCCCAATGGCTTTTCCTAGTGTAATTCGATCCGTAATAACATATCCAATGGGTTTTTACATACCAACGATTAATTTGTAAGCTAGTTAACTAGCGTCAGATAAAATGCATGAGTTAAGAGAATGGGAGCTAATTTCCTAAAATGTACTCACTCTCTTGGCTGGGATACAAAGCGGATAAACAAAAGCATGCATACTCTTATATGCATTCGTTCTGAAGAGCCTTTTTACCAGTGTAATCATGAAAGCAAATTTTTTTAGTAAGATATAGCCTTCTAGAAACTAACGGCAGAAAAGAAGGGACTTCTAGGAATCCGTAAATGGAGGGTAAGATTTTGTCATCAGATATTATTACTATGGGATTGCTCAATTGCCAGATATACATTTAATATTTGTGATTGAGAAGTGAAGGATTCATTGCTGTTCACTGATTGTAGGCTTTTAAATAGCAATTTGAGAATTTTATAACACACCAGCTATAGAGATAGTCAGTTATTTAATTCGTAGTTAGTTATGCATAATCGGTAATCTAAGGAATGCTATGAGAGGAATTTCTTTGCAAAGTCACGTCTTGCTCCAAATATGCTCCATAAAGTTTCCCATTGTTCTTGATTTGATTGAAAATTAAAAACATCATATGATTATCTATTTGTGTCAATCATGTATGTGGAAAATCTAAAAAGGATTTTTATCAAATTCTTGTGATATCTCATTAAATATGGGTAAGGTAGTAAGGAGAATATGAAATTCTAATAATTTGTATGATTTCGTTCGTTTCGTGTCTTTAGAGACAATGTCTCTTTTTAGGATTTTCTTTTATGGGCCTAGTTTAAAACTTAAATCCTATTTGGAACGTTTTTTTTTGTAAAATTCGTAGGTGCTGTTACTAGAATTACACCTACTAGCCTCGTGAAGCCTTTAAAACCTCACCAGGTTAAACCGTTCATGCTACAAATTTTATCGCTCCTTTTTTGTTTACAACAGAGTATTTTTATTACACTTTGCACCAACAATGGGCAAAGAAGTGACCAACTGCAATCCACACGAATGCATCTGCTAGCCACAATGGCTCATCTTGAAGCTTCAAAACAAGCCTACCCATTAATAATGCACCAAATATCCATCCCTTACAGGTGAACAAACTTTCCATTCTGCACTCAACCAAAAAAGTGACAAATTCCTAATTTCAACAAATTCCCTAAACTGGACAGTAAGTACAGCCTTCGGTGTACATTTGAGGTCATTAGTAAAAGCACAAATGCTACATATTATTATACGACAACTAAAACTTGTATCCCACACTGCACTCTCTAAGAAATCGCAAAAAATACTCTATCATTCCAAATGAACCTCTTGAACACTCAAGTAGCACATGCAAAAAGTTAAACCAATGAAATTAAACTGATAGCCCTGTAATTAAATCTGCGTGTCGTAAAAAGCGTCTCATGCAATCTACTAAACAAAAAATGTGGCAACTACTGTGGGTCACAAAACAAGATTAGTCTGCTCAACTGGTAGCAAAAAATTCCCTCCGGGAACATGATAATTTTACTCCAATTCCTAAGCCCTCAACTGTATTGCACCAGGTGGACTTGAAACACATTTCTCAAAAAACCTTTGGCCTCTTTCTCACAATAACTAACTAATACCTATATTTAGTCTTACAAATACAAAACCTTCCATACTGTAAGTCACAGTAGCACATTTAAAACAAACTAAAAGGATGCAAGCACTCTATAGTCACTCACTGGAAGGGTTGCAGCAAACTTTTACTTATGCTAGACTACTATAGAACTGACTGACTGGGTTTTTATTAATACCGCTTAAAAGCTTAAGGTACACTGCACTTGTTAACCACCATAACATAAAAAATTCATGATCAAGCTAATTAAATGCTCCGAATTCAACATGGGACTGTCAATCACCGAATATGACGGTGCAGTAAAAAGTAACTTTGTAAACAGGACTAAAGCAGCCATGCAAAACGCATAGGGTTTACTAGCCAGTTAAAAGATTAAAATGGGAACAAGATTCCTTGATTTATTCTTGTGAAAGCACAATAGTGCATTGTGCAGGTAAAAAGAGAGAGAGAGGCGTGAATGGTAATGATCAGGATGAGAAGACATACAGTGGTCATTATAAGAACACATTTGGTCAACCATAAGAATATAGACGAAAGATCAAGGAGAGATAAAACAAAACCAAATTCTAGTTGATAAAAGAATAATTGTTTTAATAATACTGATGAGCAAGTAAAGTAACTAACTAACACTATGGGTTTCAGTTATGCAACCAACTATATAGCTATTAAAAATTACTGCAAAAATAATGATCGATGATGATGTGTTTGGATAAACTATGTAATTTCTTATCATGCTTATGACAGTATGTGCTACACGATAAATAAAAGGTAAAGTATCACCAAACTAACTAACTAACTGTTAATGAGATGGATGACTGTGTAGTCAACTACAAGTAATGCTGCTAAAAAGTGCATGCACAAAAGAGAGCTTGTTGTGACCCTATTCATTAGTCAATTAAATCCTAGTTCATGGTCAATCCCTTTGGAAACGTATGAATATTGTTGTGACATGCTAGGGGCAAGAGAGAAAATTATCCCACCACAAAATCTTTTTGCATTAGCGACAAAAATAGATACATTCCGTGCCAAAAACAACTTTCCATATGCGCACTGTGGGCAGTATATAACTGGGAATTAGACGCATTGTCATACGGAAGCACTCGTGCGCACATAAGAAATGAATATTGCACGTCTTAAAGGAGCCTTTTTGTACGCAGTTTCAGAGTCCACGTTTAATGCGATCATGCCTAATATGACATGCAGGTATTTATAAGTGAGCCATGATGAAGAATTCATTTGGCTTCCATAAAAGCGCATAATTAGTTCCATTCCACACTGTACAATGTATCAATTTCTGGTCATAAGTATCTTTACTGTCCTAAGAAAATGTCAACGGGCAAGAAATTTGAAATTAAGATTCATCAATCACACTTGCAAGTTAACGTTCTTAACTTTTCGTATTAACTTTCTCGACAAGCAAAGCTTTGAACTTTAAACAGAAAATGATATTCATGCACTTCACAGTAAGACGTTATATTTCATAGGTTATTCATAAATAATTAGCACTGACAGAGTTTTAGGATAGCTAAAAAGATTTTTTTTCCCTTTTTTGCAACACACGTCATTATTATGATTACTATATGCTGTACATACTGTATTACCTACTAATGAGAACAAGCCACCATTTTGCATGCACATATTGGTTCTATATAATAATGATTGTACTCATTGCGGGAAGCCATAACAAAGAGTACAAGTTGACAAGTCAAACGAAAATGAGGGAATCAGTGATAAACTATGCATACTCTCAGCCTGATGAGCATGATTTTACAATGCACTAGGAAAAGGCAAAAGTCATCGTACATGATGTATGAATCTTGCATTGCGACTCAAACAATAGACAAGGGGATGATTCTCTCTTCTTTTTGCTCTCGTTTATCTTTCGGTGTGCATCTTTTCAAACTTGTGTGAGTAGCTAGGTCATAATTCATTTAAGAAATTTAGGAACAATGCAAATTTACGCATTTATTCCTCTCTCATCATCTCTAATGCATACGTTCATTGATGAGAGAAACCACCGCTTGCAAAAATTCCTAAAATCTCATACTGAATTTTACGCTGCCTTACTATTCGTTACGTATGGCTAAAATTTAGCAGAATTGAAAGCGAGAAAATTTTCGCATTTTTTGAAGCCACCATGACCAAATTGAACATGTTTATAAATCATTGCAACTCTGCATGCCCCAGAATGTGAGAAATCAGTATGAAATTCCTCCCAAGTTAAAATTCACAGCAATGAATGATAAGAAAAATGCACCTTGAACTACGGGACTCCATTTCATAAAATTTCCACACAGTTCAATCAAAGAAGTTGGCCCAGCATTTCCTGTATTTATATCAGTTTAAACAAGTTGTTCAAAATTAAGGCAATGCGATTAGCCAGAGTTTAAAAGTGCAATTAATTATCTCACAGGGCTTGCCTACGGCCGTCAACCTGTTATCAATGTTCACATCACATCATTAAAACCAGGAAGGCATGAGCATCAATGTCAAAACCAATGATTCACCCCTTAACACTAAAAACACGCTCAATTTTTTTGCGTGTGAACATTTGAAACCTTACGCCAGTCAACACTGAACTAACCCACTTTACTCACAGCCCTGTATAAAAACAGAAGGAAAAACTAACTACAGGCCTATAGCTCCCCCTGATTTTCAAAACTTCAACTATTTCATTCCAACTAACTAACTAACTATGCCAAACTCATCACCTTGTCCTTTTTTTTGTAGCTTGTACCCTTATTAAGAAAAATTGCCACAGGACTTTTTATTATTGCATTAACAACAATCTAAATCATGTACAAGGTAATAATTGCAAGCAGTGCAGTAGTGATAGTAATAATAATAATACATAGCACGTACTATGTGCAAACATAATTTATATCGATTCCCATCAATACCCATTAACAGAGACAATAAAGTGAGTAAACAAATGAAAAATACTGTTATTAAAAGGCTCCAAAACTAATGATACATAAGGCCAACATTGTAGTACAAATTTAAACTACCACAACCTTTTTTCCATTATAATTCATGTTCATCGAATCATCATGCTACACCATGGGTTAGTTAGTATACAGAGCAATAAGTACGCAACTAACTAACTAACTATACTTGTAATTGATTCCAGTTGGCGTAATATAATAATGAATGAGGTCTCATAATTCTAGAGAGTGAGCGATTGACAGACGAAACTGGCTGACTACAAAGTGAACTAGATTATCTTTTTGTACCGAGTATTTTAGTGAGTGAAAAGTGGATTGAAGTAGATATGGTAGTTAGTTAGTTGATATTATTGTTATTGGCTGTTACACTTCATTTGTCTAGTGCACACCATCAGATTTGAGTGTGATTACGAATATTCATTATGACTAAGGAGCAACCTTGTATTTTGCTCGTGACTTCCCAAATGAACAAAGGATTTTGTGCCAACGTAACCAACCACTGTCTGGAAGTGAACTCTGAAGGAAATACTAAAAGCCATGATTATCATTGTTTGTTGGAGTCTCCAATGAGCGCCGATTGTTCAAATCCACAGTTGTGTACCAAAGATGGGACAATTACAATTCATAATTATTAAATTAAATGGCCCAGAGCAATGTCTCTCGCTACTCGTTGTCTGTTCCCAGAATATCCATTCAGAGCACATGTCCAATGTTAACAGAGATCAATGAGATGATAAATTTTTAATAAAAAGAATGACACCATCAAATCCAAAGATAAGAACAAAAAAGCCATTACTACAATCATTATGAAAATGTCATTCATTCGTATAAATAGTTTAAAAGGAGTAACCAACGGCCGCGATCGTTACTTTTTTTTCCAAATCATCATCATTATCGCCACTGCACGCTTTACTTACAATGGAAGGCAACAAGTGTGGACCATTCATTTAGCGATCCTTATTATTATCCTTATTAGCACATCGGTCCCAGTGAAACAATGGAGACGGCATTGCAACGCGGCTAGTTCTGATTGACTACTCGAATTCCTTCATATACTATAGTTGAGTTCCAAGCTTAACTCATATAGCAAGAAACAGATTCAATACAACTAGCTCACATTTGAACCACATGTTTGGCCAATAACAAAATTTCTCTCAAGTTCATCTACAAACCATACGTGGACAGAAAATGATTACGCAATCCGTATCGTGGACAAGACATAAACTTCAAAGTGATTTCATAGTCTCTTATACACAAAGTGAGTTGATATTTTTTTAACTATTTACTCATGTTACTCATGTAGTTGTTAGATTGCTTTTTTTGTTGCAATAAACTAACAGAAATAGATTTTTATACAAACAGGCATCTAACTGTTCAACTGATTGTTTAAGAGGAACTCCATATTCATTTTCTATCAGCTCAATTACTAACTAACTAACTATATGAATCAACTATAGTGATCAAGTCAAAGGTTAGGGTTACCCATCGATATGCAAACGATTGATTCAATACACAATGAGCAATAATGATTTCTTATCTGTAACTAGGATCAGCGGAATGCGTCAAGGTTCCCCTCATTTAGTATTCTAAATGGTGTTCCCTTTGGAATACTAGAATTCCCAAAGCGCACAAAAGGAACGCAAATGAACTGCAACTATAGTAAGTGAGTAAGTAAGTAGTGGTGCAACGCAATATATTATTCCCTAATACGGGTGTATTATGCCAAGTCTTTATTCTAGTTGACAAGAATGGTTCACATCATATAATATATACATTGGGCAAACCAAAAAGAGCCATAACCACCACAGGAATGAAACATGAGCTAGCTATTACTGCTTGTGAAACAAGTTGTTTTGACGTTTCAGTAAATTCGCAACATGCCAGATAAATATTGAGAAGGCACACCCCACACTCACTGACTGACTATGGAACTCATAATACAATATGCTATACAATATTCCTCACACATATTAAATAGTTTAGTCAGTTGGTAATACCAGGGGAATCTGGTGTGTACCAAATGCAAAACTCTACACCTCAAGAATTTTTTCAACACATATCATCACACAATGTTGTATAGAGACACAACATAAATTAGTTTGTCAGATGGCAAGTCAGGCGCACCATCGCTGGTAATTCATTCAATGAATTCATTTGTCTTTGCAATCATCAGATAGAATAATGTGCTTTTTCTAAATTCTATACATGTTCACGAAACCACACAGGGTTACTCACTTACTAACTAACTAACAAACTATATGCTACTATAGGTAGGGAAAAACACTCTTTTTTCAAATGAATTCAGCCAACTTGTCACCCATTCATTTTCTTTCGTATAAGGCAGTCAGTCAGTCAGTCACTCACTCACATCGGAGCGTGCAGAGGTCAAAAACTATGTATCCACAATTCTTATGTATAGTTACAAGCATTCCACTCACAATGACAACATTCCAGGAAATAATCTATGCTTCCATTCTTGTGCTTATGGTGAGCGTGGTGACATGCAGTTCATGCAGAAAACCCTCTTACCATCAGGTGAGAATTTTTCCATGCGGTTTTTTACACCGCCTACTATAACTATAAGTAACTAACTAACTGAACGCACCATATCAACAACAACAATGCAATGGTACGCACTATGGAGTTCACCACTCTTGTGTACTATCGTGAACCTGTGATGCTCTATGGATAAACTGCAGTTGCTCACTCTGCCAACCCTTTTTCTCTCCATTCTTTTATTCCTCATCCTTTGTGTCTGCACAATGATCTTGTTACATTCCATGAGAAGCGAGCATCACACAAGAATGTTCAAACCAAGAACAATGGAATCTCACACGTCTACCGTTCCAACTGATAATAATAATAATAATAGCAAGTGGGTAGCACATGGCCTCAGTTAGTTAGTTCGTTAGTTACCACATTATACAGTGCAAGTGTAATGGAGTCACTTTTAAAGTGCTAGTCGTCCGTCACCATTTAAAAACCCTAACTGGCTCGACAACACATTAAGTCACTGCTAAATATAATACTAACCAACTAACTAAGGGCAAACTTTTTCCAAACACAAATGAATGATGCACTTAAATCATCCCAGATATAAATGTCAGATTCAATCCTTCCACTCAACTTGTATGCTATGTTACATAGCAATAAGCTATCTGTACACACACTCTAAATTATTTGTAGACAGATCAAATGTACAACTGAAACTAACTAACTAACCAACCAATGACTGTCCAGGTAATAATAAGATATTGCCACATGTGAGAGAAGATCATTGATGATGCAATAATCTGGTGCCAAAGGCAAGTGTCATAATCATAATGTATGAAACCATATACATATGCAGGCATGCCCTCAAACTCTGCAGATAGAGTAAGTTAGTTTGGAACAGAAGCTATTCAGTTAGTATGGTTAGTAGTACGGCAACTAAATAGCAAGTAAAAAGAGATGAACGGTGGCATTTTAATGCTTCCACATTTTCTGGCCATCATGAACAGATAGAAAGTGAGTGAGTAAGTATACAGTTGATTCTCCTTGAATGTGGAGAACCTAAGGAGATGTTGATGAGATGGTCTCAAGAAATATGTGATGATGATAATAATGATCCTTTGGCTACCACACTACTTATTATTATTACTGCTAGTATCACGACATAAGGTTTCTTATCTTGAGTGCTGGAAGCTTACGCAGTCGACTACGTAATACAATAAATTGTGGAAAGTAAAGGATATGGAGGAAGGTAGGAAATTGCCCCCGCTGGTTTTCTACCGATTATTTCCCAACCATTTAATCGTTAAAAAAAGGATTCCAAATGAAATTCAATCCTGTGAGCTATAAAAACGGTTGATTATGCAGCCCGAAGCCAACAGTTTTGAGTAAAACCTTTTGCATAGTAGAAAAGCTATATTTTGCTATTAATTTACGACTCAGGTAGTAGTTTTATGGTTTCTTTGACTTGGCATTCTTCTCCGCTTTACTTATACGACGTTCAAGACAGGACAACCTATATTTATGTGCAGTACAACGGGATTTGCCTAAAAAATTCAAGCTTCTTGGTATAGAAATTTTAAAACTGAAATTTGAGAAGTAATGCGACACTAAAAACTGGCCTAGTGGAAAATCCCAATAGAGGATGAGACCACCGTCATGGGTTAGAAATAGCAGAAGGAAAACAGGGATCAATTTTCATTGTAGTCTCAATACAAGGCACATATAAGCATGATGAATCAAATGCTATACAACAGGAATGTACATAACAATGCATACTATTAGGCACAGTAGTGAGAGTTGTGTAATATTGTGAGAATTTTTCGACAGATACAGATTAAATACTCAATAAGAAGGAAATAAGTTTCCCTTTGCAATTCCACAATACTTGAGCATACATTTAGGACAGATTAAATTTTTAGCTCACTAAATAAATTCCTTGATTCATATCAGCTCAAGTGCTCAGAAATGTAGGAACCTGTCTTCCAATCTTGAAATCATAATGAAATGGAAATTCATTGCATTCATCAACTAACTAACTAACTACTGTCCCTTCTTATTTCAAGTAGTTGTTAATGACATCATGTCGTGACACTATAGGCTAGCCTAAATCTCATTGGCAGCTTTTACATGCCAAGATCTGAAGCCACAAGTTGTTCCTGTATGACAATAGAACACAAGTAAAAGATTTTCTTAGGATTGTTGATTCTTTTGGTGTGATGACAATAGGAAACTTTGAGATCAAAGAGCATGGCATATAAATGGTGGCCAAATCAAATGCATAATAATGTTTCAAACGTGATGCCATTTGAAAACTAGGTTAATAACGTTATCGAACCATGTTTCCATTTTTAGGCTTCTCATCTCACTCACTACTAAAGCCATGTTAGTTGGATTTATTAGTTAGTTTTGTACTACTACCGCACAAGTCTTTTCATTTTTTCCCTTTCAAAAGACCCATGTACAAACTAACTAAAAGTTGTGATGATAACAGGAACAACAGATTTAACTCAAATAAATGTGACATGCATAAAATACAAGTCATGATAATGACAACGAGAAAACTATAGTGGTTGACAAAATCTGCACATTCTGTGTATTGTCTACCAGATGTATTTAGATGAGGGGAAAATAATTTCAAAAGAATAACAAAATATTACATCACCACATGAAATGTGTGTCTACCATACACAAAGTAGTTATGTGACAAATATATAAAACAAGATTATTCAAAAGATATTTCAAGTACAGTCAGCACATTTTTTTTTCTGACTCAAGCCACACTGTTTTATAAGATAAACAGTTAGTTAGTTCGTCACAGCATCGGTACTATGCATTGACTGCACGTACTTATTAGGTGAGAAAAAACACTTGAATTGCATAAAAACAAAGAAGATATTGAATTATGGCCAATACTACTAGTCTGCATCATTATAATAGCTTGATGATGAATACATACTACATCCATGTATGGATCTTTTGAATGGAGCCTATGGATTGGAAGCATTGCTCAAAATAAATCTTTTCTCTTGAGCTTATTTATTTATTCATTTCACTAATTATAAATCCGTTGAGATAAAAAGTCAGCTATAGGAAATTAATACTTTGACGTTAGTTACAACTAATAAGCCCAACAGTATATTATATTCGCAGCTGTATTTAAGAGCGGAAAAAAACTTTCCCGTTCAGATACAAGTGGCAACTAACTAACTAACTAATGCATTTGATGAGAATGCGCCTACACAGGATTTATTATTAATATGGGTTGACCATATTGCACACAAAAGCCGGGTTACATAGTCACATAAGCAAGCATATGTATATAAGTAGGTAGTTAGTTAGTACTCTTTTTATACTCTCGTATCTATACATCATAACAACATGACGATATAAGCTGTTTATTTTAATTACGGAACCAACGGACCGACGCACTCATTCATCGCTAATAAAGAATACACCAAAGAGCAAAGATGTCAGTCAATGTACAACTCGACGGCAGGCAGTAAAAATAGACGAATTTAATTCGCGTGCTGCTTTTTATCTTCCCATGTGTCTCTCAACTCCCAAGTAAGCCTTCATTAATTATACTCACTTATTTCACAATCATAACCGTCCACTTATTAAAAGACATTTTGCATGTTTACATAACTTATTTACCGTTAGGCTGCTGCTGCTGCAAATATACTATATACAAACTATTGTATACACTAAGGTGGCAGTACACTATTAGATAGTTAGTTAGTTAGCTGTGACAGTGGCCTTTTCCAAAGTATTTTAAAAGTGTTAATTTTTTGGGACTTTACACCTTGTTAATTGCATTATGAACAAACGAACCAAAATTCTCTACTCTCGTTTACTTGAGCACACAAACAGTGCCAGGGAAATTTGTACACACACTATAGCAAATCGATTGCATGTAATGTATGCATGTTGAATACTGCGGACGAATTATTCCGTCAGGCAAGAATTAATTTCGTTTGAGGCTGCAACTATTTACTCACATGGAATTTTTCCAAACTTTTCCCAATAATAAGTAGTATTAGTTAATACATGCTTCAATCAAGTTTTCGTAACCTATAGACAATCATTTGGTAAGCTTTGACAAAGACTTGTACTGTCCAACTTGATTCCCTCCCTATTTACCAAATTACAATGCAATGGCAATTGTTGTGAGATGAAGAAGTTCCAAATGTAATTACATTATTAACATAATGATGACAGGCGATTGAGTCAGTCAGACAGTCAAATTTTTTCATTGTATGCTAATAACTAACAAGAATATGACGAAAAATTGAACATGGAAAAGGGAAAGGACAGCAAGTAGCAGCTTCTGACTTGAGCCTAGCTTTATAAGTGCTTGCTTGCTTACAGACAGAGTAGATTGGCAAGAATGTTAATTTTCATCATGTATTGATTACCCTGATTTTATCATTTGTTTGACCGTCATTATTATATTTTGGTGTCAAAACTTGCATGATAGATTATACGCATAGAAGGAAACTAAAAAACAGCACACGTGATGACTGACTAGCTTTGCTAGTTAGTTACATTATTATGAACCTAAACTTTCGTACTACTTCTCAAACACAGTAGACACAAGCAATTAAAAAATCTTATTAAGGACGGATTTTAGTTACGGTCTGTTCACAACTACACCATTCTGTCTGTATACTACTCCCTAATGATGGCAAGTGAAATGCAACAAGATTCAAGGATTTAGCCCATTAGTAATAAACAACTGTTCATATTCCACTACACTTGTTAGGTGAACAAGTAATCAATATTGTTGTTATTACTAACCAACTAACTACTGACTATTTGACCAATGTCCCTGTCCTTCCGTTTAAATTGTCACACGTGGGACTTTAGCAGTCCACTCACAAAGCCAAATAAATGGTCCAAATCACCAATTATGAGTGTTTCTTAATTCTATATCATGCACAACAGGCTGCACAATGGGACATTAGCACCAGCACGGCACATTATTATGCGTGAGTAACAAATAAACTACTTGCACAACAATAGCAACAGGGAACGCATGCGTCACACATGCTATTTATAACAAATATAATAATAATAGTAACTAGGAGCGGGTGCAAAAAATAAACATCATGTTTAACAGCCCTAAGTAACTAACTAACTATCGTTAGAGAAAAAATATTCCACTTCCCAACCAACCCTACTATAGTGAGTGAGCCTCTTTTTAGTTTCACTTACAACCAAGAACGAATTAATGACTTGGTGGGTGGTTGACAATAAAAAAAATGGTCAGCAAGAATAAACAGTGCAATAATGAAGGCAACCCCTATCAGTAGCTAACTAAAGCCATAGTTAGTTAGTTAGTTGTATGTAACTCCATAAATATTCCTTCTCATCTAACAATAGGGATCAAGATGAGGAGGAACCCTAAATGTTTCATAACCTTGGCTCTTCACTTCCTCAAGACAAATAAATTAAATTACATGATGAGACTATTCGCATCTTTTGTTGCTACAGATAATATACAAGTCCAATCAGTAAGTCAGTCAACAAAATATTCCCATCCATGTGTATTTTTACATGTCTCGAGGCTGTCAGCCCTAAACGCATTGTGAAACCATAGCCAACGAATAACAATAACATCACACATAATTGTTTATAACTATCATAAGGATTGCATTGTAAACACTATTATTGGTGAGTACAAATTACGCATAGTTTTGTTCTACTCATCATTAGTTAGTTAGTTAGTTAGTGCGCTATGAATATTCATTTTCCAAATTGGCCAGTATATAAGAAACACACATGCATAAACAAGGCGGCGTTTCTTATCACCACTTTTTATCTCACCTCTAGATGTTTCCATGTATGAACACCCATTGCAAGTGCTGAATGAATAGTTTTTCTCACTCACAGGGAAGTAGCATTGCCCTTACAATACAATTGCGCTACAGACTGGACAGAAAAACTCACTGATCACTTTATAGTTACATCAGAATTCACACGTATAGACTCCCATTACTCACCGTGTGTACCGCATTTGATCGTTACAAATGCTGCTACTAACAACTTATTATCAGTTCTTTACGACGCAATGGGATCAATATGAGCTTTTTCAATGTCAATGCTAATTGTTTCACGATTAGGAATCACCTAGAATAAGAATACTAGTATGCACGATGAATATGGAAAAATATTGATATGGAACCTTCTTTCAAGTTGTAAGAACATTCACAAACTATAACAATACTGTATCCCACACCAATTAGAAATAGGTGTATAGCTGAAACACACATGTTGTAGCCAATCAGAGGTAAAAACTATATTATTTAGTGGACCATACAATACAGTGATGTTCAAAAGACAAGTTTGTAAAAAGCTGCTGGTACACATGTTTCACAAGAGAAGGTCAATTCACCGTGAACAACATATCAACAACTCATTAGTGCCGTACAAAACAGTCTAGTAGACTAATATTTCATCTATCAAGAAGTCATTTATTTCCTCAGTTAATGTTTTACTCATTTCACTCATGCAGCTGGTATATGCTGTACACAAATTGGTCATTCACACGCTATGTGTAACAAATACATATATAGGAATGTGCAAATGAACGTCCTTTGAAAAAGAGGAGTCCATCTTAAAAATCCGAGAACATGACGACGATGAGTACATGATATACATGAACTCTTTCTTTTAGTTCTATAGTGTGGGGATAGGCGAGGCCATTTCTAATTTCATGGGATACAAATTACAGGGAAATATATTTCATCAAGTTACTTCACATTTGTTCACACACATAACTACTGTATGGAGTTTGCCCATGCAATCTTTAATTCGACAGTGAAAGACAGACAGCTTTGTAGTGCACACTACCAACTAAAGTAGCAACCATGCCTAAGATGTAATCATGCTAGATAAAAGTTTAATGAAGCACTACAATACTTGAGACGAATAAGGACTTTCTCATGTGTGTAATAATATCGTTAAATGAACTGCCTTCGTTTGGTAGTTGCCATTTTTTTCTTCCTTTTTCTCATTCTCCAAAGTTCATCCACACGAATTGAATGAGACTCCCTTATGATTACGACTGATTTCCAAATCCACTTGTTACTTAACTCACCAATTTTATCTGCCTTTCAAGCAAATTGAATAAAAAGAGGTGAATTCTCTCAAAATCATTGCACGCTAGCTAACTAAAAACCTTACATCATCGTAAATGGAGATTTATCTCACAAATTTCATACTACTACTTCTAAAAGGGCGTTGCGTGCAAACTAACTTAATATTCTAAATGCAATTCACACTGAGAGCTGACAAGACTGGAACTGAACGTGGTGTAGTGGGATCATGCTGAAAAATAATAATACCCGTACGCACGCACAGCTTTAGAGTAGCCATGCGGTAACTTTCTCATCTGGGAGTTGAGTAAGCCATTGAAGGACTTTTTATACATTTTCACCCCTTGATCCCGTCATAATGATTACAGAATGTTTTTAACCACAAAATTTAGCCATCAAGGGCTATAAGACATTAGTTTATTTACTTTTGCAGACTACAAAGTTCATAAAAACTAACAATGTAACTGCTCAACTACTTTGCCGCTCATAGGACTCAAATTTGGCAAAAAAGCTCATCTTTACCACTCAGGTATGCTCCTAAAATATTAGCGTCCAGCAGCACTCTAATTTCGTTCTTAACAGCTTTTTTGAGATTTTTTAAACGCATTTACCATGTAAAAATCTCGAAATTACGGGGACCGAACCCCTTAAGATTTTTTAATCTCAGGTAGATACCCTTTTAATTATTTGTTAAAATTTTTTTGTGTTTTGTGTGAGCTTTGATGATTTGAGCGCTGGAAGCTAATAATTTAGGAGCATACTTGAGTGGTAAAATAAGCTATTTTACAAAGTTTCAGCCAAACAAGAGACAAACAGGTTAAGTATTAGCATTGTAAGAGACAATGTACATAGTAATACAACAAGAGCAAGATCCTCACATCATTTAACTAACTAACTATACCTGTAAGTAAACAACTACTGCAGAGAAGATCCGGTTGCAACTTACTACACATTTTAATCTCAAAGTCTAATGCACTACCACTTTGCTTTCATGATAAAGCAGCCAGTGTGAGCTGATGCAATTTAATGCAGTAGATTGAGTTGGGGAAAAAACTACGACACGATCAAAAACTGCAGTTGGGCCAACTCATGCATAATAAATCATTAAGTTGTTATTACCAAAGTGATTATTCTTATTCAAAGTAATTCATCATTTCGTGATACAAGAATATGGACAGAGTCAAGAAAAATGTATGGAATCCATCGCACATGCAAACATTTGCATTCACAAACAAGATTGACTTCTCATCTTTATGTCACTCACTAGTAAAATATTATAGCAATCAGCACGTATGTAAAGTTACAAGTTACTAGTTGCCTGAAATGTGGAGAACATTTTAATACGCACCGACTGAAAAGATATTAGAACGCATTGTCATGGTTTTAAACTAGCCGCTAAAGGTGTGCTCTGCCCTATGCATTCTATAGCTTAAATTCCTTTAGCAATAAATAATCATTATGATCATGAACATGATGTACAGGAATTTCGTGAGAATCAAGACAAATCCATGGAATCATAATGATCACAAGTGTACAAGGTCTTAAGTACATAGACTTCACTGCTCCATAATGCGCTATACCTAAAAGATAATCGAAAATGATCTCAAGCCATTTACTCCTAATAACATTTCCATAGTTGCCATTCCTGTCAAGTAAAGGGAAGGAATTTTCAATTTTTACATTCACTGATTGGAATCAAGCCTCACCCATAAGATGACCTAGAAGGTCACACACATAATATCTTTCTGGAGTGAAAAATCCTGTTCTCCACTAATATGTGCATACAGAGTTAGTTAGTTAGATACATACAAGGAAGGGAGACACGAGTGTGCAAATATGCATTGAATTCCTTTCCATAACGACAAAGTGCATTATTCGTAGCTAACCAACCAACTAACTAGAGTGGATAAAGAAAACAAGTTTAGGAGCACGATAAGATTACGTCGTATGCTATAAAGTGAATGCAAAGCAATGTGAAAATGTGTGGGAGGCAAATAATGCCATCATCATGATCGCTCAACTTTTACAATCCCTTGATCCCCATCACATGGGCAGTTTTTTAAACGACAGATCTTCATTTCAAATTAAAAGCTACTCTCTCTCTCTTTCTCATTCACACACGGCAGAATGTTGTAATGAGTCTTTCTGTAGCTGCCCATTTATTATAGTCCGTTGGCTCCACAAAAGTTAGTTATGTGTACTAAAAAACGCGCATTCTTTTCACTTCTCCATACATTGAGGAGACCCCATACAAACGCTTATGAAGATGTACAGGCTCCATTGTTGTTGACCACCAAGCCATGCATGTACATAATACAGAATTGTGCGTTCCAGAACAACTTGCTTTATACTCTGCATCTGGTATGCAGTTATAGTAGTTGCAATGTGCACAGGGTTCGTGAACTTGAATAATCATTATCATACAAAGTGTATTCATCTGTTTGGTACATTTTTCTTGCCATTCCACAAGAGAAAAAAATCTTTTGCATAATATGAATCACATTCCTGTCCTATCAACTACTCTCATTAGTAATAATTCTACTTTTATGAATGGTGTGTCTAGTGAGTGGCATGAAAACCATTTTGTTTTCCACATCAAATTGGAATACCTGAGTGCATGAAATTAACCGTTTTATTGGGACAAACCCACCATCCCCAAATGATGACAAAAAATGGCAATATATTTGTACACTTTGCATGCATTTTATTTACAAGTTGGACTGTAACTAACTCACTGCAGTCAGGCTGGGCTCTATAACATTCCACTACTCACTTAAATTATAATAATTGACAAGACTTGGGATCAAGGTTTGCATACACAATTTTTAAATACACAGACAAACAAAGATGAAACTACGGGCAGACCTGTCCAGAAACAACATGAGTGTAATCCTTTATTAATTCTTATGAACTGGAATACAAAGCTAAAACGCCAAATATTAGAGTGCCCATAAAGAATACAAACTAATTCGCATTTCCTATGTAAGGAAACTTGGATTGTAAAATAAGACTAAACCAGAGAATGCCACCTCTTACTTGGATCTAGTATGTCCAAACTAACTAGCTTACAACTATACAAGTCAAGAGGAATTTCACGCATACCAACAAACCAGAGTGCAAACATGGAAACACGACTGGTGCATATAATTTATGCAAAGGTAAAAGCCACTGAGAGTATCATAAAAAGCTTCAAAACAATAAACATGCAAGTGAAGGAAAATACTATATGTATTTAACTACTAACATACTATAGAGACAAGTTGACTAGATTTTCTCGACCCTATTTGGTGACTAACTAACTACTAAATACCCCGTTCGATTGCATCAAGGAAGTTAACACGAGTACAGATAAATCAGGACAAACGACCATTCTGTTGTTTTTCCACACAAAGGCTACAAAAAATGTGAATGAATTCACAAGTATTTCTTACTTGAAGAAAAAAAAACGTGAGCCCGTAAAAACATGACTACCCACTATAGGACGAGTGCATATTTACAGATCATATATAGTATCAACGAAACCACCACAAGAATAATGATCATATCTGTCCCATTGTGCGAGTGAGTGCATAAAGAAAGTTAAACCCCATCACTCATTTGTCTCCATCTAAAAACATAAGCAGCCTCATATAATCTTAGCACGATGAGGAATACGTGCGAAAATATTTAGCTTCTTCAATTCCTCCCTCCCTACTCTATAGTATATACCCATTTCGAATAACTTCCTGCACTTTGAGAGCTATACAAGAGTTTGCGGAACCACCAAAAATTTGTCATACGATACTAACTCACTAATGATCCTGCTGAGCTCTTCACAGGAACGTACTATTATTATTTATGTTCCTGCCACTGCCACGACCAAACAGGCTATTTATTTATATATCTTGTAAGTTAATAACTAACTAACTAACTAACTATACACTAGAAAAGAACGTGAAGCACTTATTCCGCACAGTAGTAAAAGTATCAGTCGAGTTTCCAACAGTTTGATTCATGTCCTCAAGAGGTTTCTTACAGCCAGTTAGTTGTGAGTGAGTCTTAACAATGCTATATAACATGTTCTGCCGTGCTATAGATAAGTGTCCTGCTTGTATAGACCATCCGGAAAAAGGAGGTAAATTTTTCCTGTCCTGTGTGTGATAAATTTGTGTAGTAGGATAGGATAAAATTTACCTCCTTTTTGCGGACAAGGTATACATATTATTTGCACATGTAGGGGTAGTGTACCAGACCAGCCCATCATTCACGCCACTTGTAAATTTTCTATCACGAGCAAAATGCTTCAACTTTATTACTGTCACAAGAGAAAAAGTGAATCCTCTGTACAACAGTGAGACACTAGAGGGTTGACAAAAATTTGTCTTTCAATCTTCATTGCAACCAAACCAAACCACTAATATCTGTTTTGCACTTGAACAGGGAAAAATTCCTTATGATGCGCCATGGGATTCCAAAAAAACCTAATATAGTATTCATTTCGTTCATGGAGATAATATACAGAGTAAAAATAATGATGACACGGTTTATTATTATTGTTGTAAATGCGGCTGTTATGATTATATTACTGCTCAAGTTTTAGTAACTGTCACAACTTGACCTCATTTTCATTTTCCCTTTAGTGGTAGTTAGAAAAACCCAGGCCAATGGTAGCTGGCTATACTTGTGTCATTTAAATTGCCCGGGTGGCAACAGAATAGACGCAATCTGTCTTTTATTTAGTAATCTTCTCGGCCATTTTCCCGAATCAACACATGTCGGCACTATATGAGGACAAATCTCTCTTTCAACTGCGTGCATTCTTACCAATATAAGGCTCCACGGTAGCTTGTAACTAACTAACTAAACTTCTGGTCGCGCTTTTGTAATGTCAGGCTGACAACAACTAGCTTATGACACACAGAGGACTCATATGAAAAAACCTGTCATCCACGCATGCACGCAAGTCTCATTGTCTGGCGTCATAAACTTTCGCATCTTTACACACTTTTGCGCTCACTTTGGAGTCAACAATGGTGGAGCAACAATAACCTATTGATAGATGCATTCAAAACCTCACCATGATTATTATGACCGTCACAATGTGTCGGTAGCACTCATAGAGCACACATTACAGATTGCAGGGTTAGACACAACAACACCTAGAAACTATTGTGTTCTGAGCATCCTGTATGGCGTGAAACCTTTACTTACTTCTTACTTGATATCAAATGATAATGACAACTCAACACACATTTACCTCCTAACATGGGTTTACGTTTACCCCCAACAACATGCCTAATCATAATAGTCATTTAGTTGGAACGTTTCCCACTAAATGAAATGCTCCAACTAACTAACAACATTCCTCTATTGTTGCTCCCATAAACAAGCAGTGGAGGGACTATTCTTCAGGTGAAGATAAATAAGGAAAAGTACTTGATTTGATGCTTCAACAGTTTCATTCACACTCAGTCAACGTTTCAACATGTTGTATGACAAACAAAACAAGAGCCTCTGAGCCCAATAATTTCACCCACTGTCAAGGTTTACAAAGACTGCTGTGATATGCATAGTAAGTATAGCAGCCAGCAATAAGTGTGTTTCTAAAAGTTGCATTTATTTGCGTACGGGATGCAACAAGTGCTCCCGAAAACGAAATTCTTGCTGCTGGTATTTTCAATGCTCTGGTGTACTATTCAAGGATGTATATGTATGCAAGGCAAATTTTATGAGAAGACATCGCTGCTGCTTGGAAGATTTCATTTGCTACGTTTGACAGCCATTGTCCTCATTATGAAGAAAAATAGTCATGTTTTAACATGACAATAACATATGTATACCGGGGTATTGAATTGAAACATTTTTATCAGTCACTAGAGTTGATCTCATTTATTAGCATGTGTATACACGTTGGATAGTTTTGAGTGGTGGGCATTAAAAATGAGCATTTTCAAATGAGGACACGAATAAAGATGAGTCCTACAGTGGGTGATTTGTTTTCCAAATGAAATCACTATCACTATTTCCAATAATATACACTGTGCTAATAATGTAGTATGAACTAGTAAAATCTCCGGCTGCATAACAATGAGCTTTTCATATAATAATTTGACTCTCTCACAGCAATCAGTAGATAAGGGCGATTGATTTTTACACAAGAATACATTTTTAAAGAATATGCTCATTGTGTTTCGTAGATCCCGTTAGCTCTTGTAGCATCGCACGTTTATAATAATAGTGGAACTAGGACCCAAGCTTGGGCAAATTCGTGACATTTTTGTCATAGAATCATCATCATCATCCTGGTTAATAGTCAGTCAGGCAGTAGTAATACCCCATGTTAGTGGCAATGATGAGCAAAAATGTACATCCAATATAGTCCACTTCTTGTGGTGGCCAGGAGACCCAGTAAGTTAATACAATCATGAGGTCTAACTAACTAACTAACTAAATATTGGTCCAATAAAAAAGACTCAAAGAATGCACACAAAGCGTGAACACACCATTTCATCGCAATTGGGAATTTTTTTTCTGTCATCAGACAGTGGCAAATATACGGCAGAAAGCACAATCATTCATCACTCATTCAGCTCTCCCTTTGATTAACATGATAACATAGCAAGATAAATGCAAATCTAAACTCCAACTCACAAACTATAACTACACAAGATATTAGAGCATACATTATTTATGGGTGAAAAAAATTCCATGCACTCCCTGTATATGAAAATTAGGTGGACTGCCACAAATATACACATCCAAATTCAAACTTATAGTTTCATTAACTATTGTGTTTGCACCATTGTTGGACTTCTCTTGTCTATTTGCTCACGATTTTGTCAAGAACCTAAAATTTGTTACAGTTTCAGTAGTCCATCAGGAAGTAATATAAACAACACATTTTGATTAGTTAGTCATTTATTATTGTCCCCATCTATTACCAACATGAATTTGCGATAACAATGTATTCTCGAAATTACAGGATCCTATGGAAGCCAATAATATGAACAAATCGTTCTAATTCTCTTGTGTTCACAATAAAATGCATCCGTACAACAGGGATACACTATCACCCTCTAAGTAACTAAAGCTATTGCAGGTAAAAAGGGAAATGCTATCAATAATAACAGCCCAGCCAATGGAAAAGTAACAAAATTTTGATTGACAGACTGCAAGTTTTCATCACCACTATACAGTGGTAAAACGTACATAACGTAAGATGACTTTTAGTTAGTTAACTAACTAACTGCTCATGACAAAATCAAGTGTGTGTTGCAAGGAACGTAATACCTAAGGTGCACACGAGTGTGGATAATGAAACTTATGGTGACTGAATGAGAAAATAAGCTGAAAAGTATACGATAGGTATAGGGAGTGAGTGACAATGATGAAGAAGATGCGCCAATGTTGAGTTCTTTCCACACGAACAAATTATCACTGTTGTAAATAAGAGTTACAATGGTTTATGGCTATCGGGACTAGTAGGTTGGTTGTACTATTCCCATTGTTAGTTTGTCCACCAATTTCAGGACAGCGTGAAACAAAGTCTCTCAGGCTACATAATCATCACACATAGTAAGTAAAATGAGTGAGTGACTGAATGGAAGGGAAAATCGAGTTTCCCTTATTGTTGTCGTGAGATTTTCATAATTAGCCATGTATTTAATTAAATCATTTGTGTGCACACTCTGTAGTAGTATGTTCATATTGTATGCCTGTGTACACTACAAGCGTATACAATCTTAACATTGTGCGATCTAGTGTGATTCAAACGTATGAACATAATTGTTATGACTTAATAAAAGCAAGCAAGGATCCCATTTAACAAACTAAAGAAGAGCACATAGTAGGGGTATTCACGAGCACCGGGGTAACGCGGTAACAGGGTAAAAGGGTAACTTTTCTCCATTTAAATACATTGCAAAAAGTTACCCTTATACCCAGTTACCCCGGTACTCGTGAATACCCCTAGTTAAAAAACAAACTGAGGAAGTCGTAATTAATGGTGACTGCAGGAAGGTTAAAGTTGAAACTAAACAGTTCAAAACCAGTGTGAATTCAATGGTAATAATAATCACCTTTCTTGTCTAGTCTACACATGGAGACAAATTTATGATCTTGAGCGTCAACAGTGAAGGCTGGGAAAAAAAGCTACCAGACCGGACTTGTGGGTGGCTTTTCAAAAAAGGCTTACTTTATAGAACTAACTACGTCACACTCTCAATATTACATCATTGTCTTCCAAATGACGTTCTCTTATTGTCGCTATATGTCCAGTGTTCATTCAAAATTTCTCCTGCTCATTATTGAAGTGCGAAAATGAAAAAATTAACCTTATAGTCAGTCAAATGAATTATGTAGAATAGCCAATATTAAGTAGCAAATTAACTAAAAAGTGAGAATTACACATTCAATTGAATGCACCAAGTAGCCATTTGCAGGAGCTTATAGTTAGTTACAAATATGGAAGCAAAAAAGGGGATAGTAAGTAGCGTAAAGTCACCAGCACAACGAAACCATAATATTTGGCAGTATGAAGTAAGTACACCGTACTTGGCCAAACGTGTCTGATAAGACATATAGAGAGGATTAATAATTGTTGCCATAATGAAATTATCATGAAAATAATGTTATGTATGCTGTGAGCCCTACATAAGAAATATTAGCCAAGCACGTAGAGCTAGTTAATGAAACACGAAGCTAATTTTTGGGAGAATGATAAGACACCCGTTAATCCGTGAGAGCTCTTTAGACATGAAAATTCATGAATGCGGAAAAGTAAATTGTGCCACCATCATATAAACTCTGAGTCAGTCTGTTTTTTTTTCTCGTCTGCAATTTTCATAATGATAAAAAGTTTAAAGGGAAACGACGATAAGGCACCGTACACATTTTACCAACTGCTGTTTTAAAAGGCACTAAAATTGTTTCCCATTTACTTCTGCTCTTCATCAAACTGATTTGATAATTAGTTAGTGTAGAAATTGAATACCGGAGTAGCTAGTTTACATCCTTTGGGATGATCACCACCCCTCTAGCCTATCTTGTGTACCGTAACTTATTGGATAGGAATGAGAAAGCGTATGGGTATGGGAGACCAACAAAAGCAATGTATAAATGATGATCCATGCAAACTCAGTCAGTAACTATGCAAGTAAAATTATATCTGGGAACCAGGGGCTGACTAACTAAAAACAAGTACCAGACACTATTCCCAACACACACATATACTACGTGATAGCTGATACAAAACCCTGAATACGCCATTTTATGACATGTCCTAAGTGGAAAACGGAATAAAGATAAACTTGAAATAATTTCCATTAAGCGTGTACAAATTAATACTATACTATTTACTATCGGTGGAAAGTCTACAGTTAGTAATTGTAGACCTTTTCCACAATTTACTATCACTCACAACTAACTATCAAATAATACTGATTTGGCTGTCTTCAACCGTAACATGGATGAAATGAGTCGAAAAAAAATGCACAAACTGGTAAAGCACATTCTATAAGGTTTCCGAAACAAGAAGAAAAATACTACTTGCTAGACTAATCACCATACTAGGCCGTTTGTTTAGCTTGCCAAATACAAGCACATAATGATGATAATATAACTTCCGGGAGTGAAATTTTCTACAATATCCGACCACCTAGCTTAGTTAGTTAGCTTCCTATATAAGGATCAATGTTTTTGTTGCTGTGACCAACTTTAGTAAGTTTGTAGCCCTACAGGGAGTATAAATACAAGTACAGTGGAGAAAAAAAATAGTTTTCAAAATTCCAAAACGTCAAGACAGAATTGCACTAACTTAGCTTACTTACTTGTATTCAGTTTGTATGTTCTATACTATCCATTCACAGCCTGAAATTACCGGTTTTAGCCAAACCAAGAGATTCCATTCATCTTGTTGGCTTGGCATATTACACGCACATAAGTACATGTTATGGAAAGCCAAGACAACAGTATCCACCAAATTCTGTTTTCACTCCACCTTCTTTCTATTAGTCTGTATAAACACAATTATTATGTGCACATTCTGTCATCTTACTAAATTATGGTGCACTCATTCTTGCCTTTTGTGAACGCATTAGGATTAAAAACTCCAGTGTTTTCTTGTACCGACCAAAAGATGAAATAATAATGTGCAAGATGGATGACTCTAATGGAGTGGAAATGCATTTGCATGCAAAGCGACTAAATTATAGGCATGGATTTGACTATAATTACATTTGATGTAGCATTTTAGTATATTTTTTAACTGTGGGATTCAGAGAACCGCTAACTAAAAGTTCTTTCAAAAATAGGCGACAAATGATACTATTTTCCATTGCATTCTATCTTATGCAGGAGGCAAAACCTTTGTTGCTAAAAGTACTTGGAATTTTTTTACATTGCTCCTTAATACGCATTACGGAAAATTACGCATTCATTTATGCAATACGAGAGCTTGTGTATGAATACAACCTTGTAATAAAAATAATATTAAGTGCACCATGACATTCTGGAACACAAAATCGCCAAAGATAAAAACACACAGCATTGCCAATTTTGTAAACATTTTTTTACAATGTAGACTAATGCCATTCATACGTGATGAGTCATAATTTACGAGCGTATTAAAGTTTCAAGTGTAGTGGAAATTTAAACTTTAGCTCACAACCCCATCATTGCCATCCTATTAAAGAGGAAAAATTATTTCACACAGCCCATAAATTAACTATATACTAGCTAACTATGTTGACTAACTAGCTTCATGAGTAAGCAAATCGAAGAAAGTTCAATGCTACAAATGTGACCATATCTTTTAATATTAACTAACTTTAATACTAACTAGCTAACTAAACTATATAGTTAGTTAGTTACCCACCTGGCAAATAAAATTGTGACACCACGTTCTCACTGTCCTATTTAGTCCAATCCAATGCTACATGCCAGATTCGTGTTAAAAAGGAATACGCTCGTAACAAAATGTACAATGCCCCCTATTTTGACAATTGGTTGGATCCAAACGATTGATTTGATTGCATGTCCTATACAACAACGCTATTAAAAGGCCACAGTCCGTTACATTTCTTTCACATGATTTGCATTCATCATGATCCACAGTGAAACATAATACTTTTGGCCTTTCAAAACGAACAATAATCGGATACACACGTCCTCCGAAAAAAAACTGGCAATATTTACATGCAAAATGATTGGACATGTCGTAACCTCATTACAACCAGTGAATGAGTGAGATAATCGATATGAGGAAGAGGGAAAAAAATCAACCCGTTTTTGAAGACCATTATGACACGATCAAAAGAAAAATATGTGATGGTGGTTCTTTGAGTTCTTTATGGAAATGCAGCATTCAATGGAATGTACTGTAATTCGCAGATACATAGGCACTAATAGGGAATACCAATTGTGGTTCCTAAGCTTTATACAGCGAAGGTCCATCTGTCAAACTCATCACATTCTGATTTGAACAGAACACGATGTGTCCATAACAAACTTTTCCATTTAAACGATTTGCGCTGGATGTTTACGATGATGATGATGACTGAAACAGACTGGTTCAATAACATTTGGCAGGCATTTATTGCAGAGTACGCATCCTGATTTAACTATTTCCCCAAACCACTATCAAGAAATCAATCGCTAACGGTAATGAAACGGATAATATGGTTAGTTGACTACTTTTTGAAATAAAAACAAGATTTAGTACCATAGTATTATATGTATGTGTCACGTTACACTATAGATGAATAAGAATGTCTGACTTTTTTTGGTAAAATAAATCATTACAGGATTGAAATTATCTGACAATGTCATAAAAAGCTAAATTCAAGTTAACTGATTCAAGTCAATGAATAATTGACCCATTTTTTTCACCGAGGCTGACTAAAAGTAAAGTGCTCTTTCTTTTCAACTTTGCTCCAAGTGAATTGATTGTGCGAATTTGCGTGTAACTAAAAGCTGTTGGCAGTTTATTTATTTCTTCGATTCTCACAAACAGATTTCACGAATCTGTATTATCCTTTGAGACATAATCATTAATTTTACTCAAAGTTTAGCAGGGAAAAGAGAAAATCTTGTGTACTTTACTACTCAGCTCACACAAAGATTTAAACAGGAAAGTTTATAACTCATGCCGTGAGCACAATACGAATCTACCAAGAAGTGAAAAGATATTACAAGACCCTCCTGTTCAAACACACACAGAGAAAAAAAACATATACTCTATATCCTATCGGTTTCAATTCACGATGAAGACAATTTGAAAGAATTGCAAACTCATGCCATGCTACGATGCCCTGTGTTCAAAGAGCACAGCCCTCTTCAAAAAAAATCTTCATATATCATCCACATACTTAAGTCAAAATCTCCATACGTGCTCAAGTGAATCTAATCTAATTTTTGCCATTAGAAATCATTAGTATTCCTTCCCTTACACAAATCCAACGTAACAATTCACGATGAATACCCATATTACGCTGTTAAGTCAATATTATTTGACATATGAACACTTTCCATTGCAAATCCTAATCAGACCAACCAGACAACTTCCAAATATTAAAACCTTCTTCTTTTCTATGCAATATAGATATATGGGGTTTCATTTCTCTCAATTAATTTGCAAGTTCATCTATTTAGTTAGATCAAACGAATCCATACTAACTAACTACACCCATATGATTATTACAATATTTGTGTCACTGTCGGAATGAAAGTGTGTCTTTCTAATACTACTTGCATATGAAACGAACCCACACACATCTATTCTTTAGCTAACTTTTAATTCACATTGAATTATCTCATTAAAGAATGATGATGATGAGTCTCATCTTCCCGTTCCGGTTCGAACCTGACATACTAACACCTTGTGCTCAGCATACATGTGCATGTAGCCTCATCTCATCACTTTTATGTTTACTTAATAGGGTGAATCTTTGAACCCTGACATTTCTCTAATTGCTCCCATTCATTCTCCCTCTGAGCGCTCAAACACAATAGATACATTTAATTTTGTCAACCAATAACTTTTTCAATCTTATTGTGTACCTACATGAAAGCCAACATAACCTAAACCTGGCCTAACTAACACACAATCTGTAATTATTCGCTCAATTCGGAATTAAATAGTTTCGCATAAAATATTCTACAATCTACGACCAAGAAAATATTTACCTTTAGCAATTCTAAAATCTCAAACGAGTTTCCATACACCAGCGTACAAATAGGTCAATTGTAGCCCACTCCGAAAAAAAAACTTTCTCTGTCCACGGAACCGTTTTATTATTCCACTAGAAACTTAGTTAAGTTAGTTTAACCTTAGTTGGACACTTAGTTATAAACCATTCAACATAAAGGTAAAGGTAGTCACTTGAGTACGTGACATCGACACCAACAAGGGATCATGGTACATCTTTATTTTCATAGGAACCAGCACGACCACCAAAACAGTCCTTTTCAGCTCGATAATAATAATAATATGGTCAGTCACTAAGTAAATAGAAACCGACTGGGAGAGTGAGAGCCATAGAATGGAAACTGCACACAAATCGTATGTAAAAGCAAAAGCAGTTCAGGTCTGCTGCACACTAACTAACTATTGGAGTAAAAGGTATGGTTCCAGGGACACGTCAAGTGATGTTCACCAGACCACAAAATGTAATCTATCAATTTTCCACCTTCTAACTAACAACGGGGCACTGAATCCGAAACCTTAAGATGGGTCAATTCTTTTCCGTCATACTAATTGAATGTGTCGCATACAAAAGACAACCCGGACCACATGAACAAAACGACCTCTCAAAGGTCTTAAACTTGTCTTTAGTTAGTTATGATGTCATCTGTGAACAACACAGATAGCACGCGTGTATCTTCCACAATTGCGGTCCAAATTATTCACTTGCTCACAATTTTACCAACACTTGCCCTGTCCACAAATGTTCACAGTTTGCTACCCAACCAGGAAATTTCAATTCACTGTTCCCAAAACACCACCAGTCTGAATCATCAGATTCACCAACAGAAATACATTTATTTCCAGTGTATGAAAAAACACTACTCACTCAGTTCACAGCCATATGCTCGAAAAAAACTAGTGTTATCATCAACCCTCGTTGATAACCAAACCATGCATATGCTTCAACTATAATCAATCTTATGGAACTATAACTATCACTGCATTTCCATTATTTATGCAAAATACGTCAGTGCCAGTGAATGGATCTCTTTCAAGATAACGTCACCATAAAACACAAGTCAAATTAATGCACAACGCATGGAATACAAATGGAACTGTAGACACACAACTCGAAGAACGGAGGAAACATTATTAATGCTATAGTTAGTTAGTGAGTTAGTTAGCATGTAACGTAACGAGTGAGCGACAAAAGTTGGACAAAAATAATACATGTGATGATGAGTGTCTAGCTAGGACAGGACTGACGACCATTTCTTAAGGATTCATGAACCGTTTCATCATTCGCCTTGAGGAGGATTTATAACCAACCAAACTAACCACCATTAGATAGCATATGGGTACAGTACAGAGTGTATCTATCTATGCATATTACATAGGAGGACAACGCTCAAAGTCTCTTTAGAGCCCAATGGCCTATTCCGATGCTATGTTAGTTAGTTAGTCAGTGAGTAGCTGCAGCCTAGGAGCAATACACTAACTAACTAACTATACACTTTCTTCAATATGATTGCATGCAATGTAGTCAGCAGCATAGCGTATTAAATGGTAAAAAGAGATGGAGCAGTAGAACCTGAGGAGATTCAACATTGCTACACTTTGTACTTGTTTGCTACTCGCAACTATTTTTTTACATCTCCGATGGTGACTGTGGCAGGTAATGTTAGTAGCATCCACAGTCAATGCAAGTAAGTAACAAATGATAGTGTGAAAATTATCCTGCGTACTACCAACAAATATTTTGATACTAACTATAATCTTGATTCTAGGTTTATTACATGATCATTGCAAGTATCAATTTCCATCTGCTCAAGCGGAATTATTATTTAAACTCACGGGATTCACCTATAACTAAAGGGAAACAAACGAGATGACAAAACAGTTAGATAGGTAGTTAGTTACGTATGTGATTTGCTCACACTTTTTTCCCACAGCAGAAAGCATGGAGGATTTTAGTATAGTAACCATAGTCACCCACTTAGTTTGTGTAAGAATGGGACTATCTATAATTTTTTGGCGTTTGGGTTAGTTAGCAGAGTGGGCACGATGGCACGAAACTAGCTTAATTGTCATTGTTTGTCTTTTCGTGTTGCCAGGAGCGGATTACATGTTAGTTAGTTAGTCAGTTAGTAGACTATTGGTGTTTTCGCGATTACCATTGTGTGTTCACACTGGTTCATGTGTGCCAGCATCATACAGAGAACAACAAAGGGGTTGAGGAAATCATTCATTTTCCACAGAGTTGATGTCAGATCCCAGAATAATGGTGTAAAAAGTTGATATGCCAATAACAAAAGGTTATTTCAAGAATCTTTTGACGGGAGAAAGTTGATTTCCATAGTTTAGGAAATACTCGCCAATTTGTATATCTATTGATAGTAATTTAAGTTAGTTAGTTAGTTTGTGCTTAAGTGAATTAACTAGAGCCGTTGAAAATGTGAAGTAGTAGGACAACCGTGTATGATTTGTATTATAAGTGATTAATGTAGGTGAGGTGATTAATCAGTGCTAATGGTAGATTTTGAATTCAAAAGTCAGTTTCCTTGCGTATGTGAATAGTCAAAATAAATTTGACTGATGGGTTACTTGCATTGAATGAGCTGACAGGAAGGAAAGAGCCCAAAAAAAAATAATTTATGCGTACTAAAGTGAATAAAAAGTTACGATGTGCATGTTGCCAAAGAAAAATGAAAATGTAATATACACACTGTGATTCACACAGGTCATCATAATCTTGGACGACAATTAAGTATGCAAATTGGTTATAATTCTACAACTCTTGGTACAACAACCAGTCGATTATGTCAGCTTTTAAAACCGGATTCTATTATTCAAAACGTATCTATTACACATATTACATGATTAAAACGCACTACTTTCGTTTTCAACAATACTCAGGCTCCTTGGTACTCTTTTTAATGCAGCCAAAGTGCATTCACTGTACATAAGCCCAGTCGAACTCTCATCCCTCATTTAAAAGGCGCACAAAAAACATGCATCCTGACAGGCACAAAAAATCCCAGTTCCAATAATTACCAATTTTGACATGTGGCAATGGCAATAGACGTTATTGTCTCATAAGACCTGTTTCAACATTATTCTTCATCTCACCCAACACGCAACTATATCACACAAAGTGCACAAAAGGGCAATGAAAATTGTATAGATTGACAGGCCTACGGAAACATAACTTCTTCGACTCCCAATGGAAAGTACTTATAGTTAGTTAGTCCATGTAGGAACTAACTGATTAACTAAAAACATAACCAAGTTCAAAACACATAGATCATTAACCCTATTAGATTAACAACCTGTAAAGCATTTACTTGGTCAAAATAAATTCATATGAAAAAAAAGAAGTTATTCATGAAAAAATCATTGTCAAGACAACAACGGCCAACATTACAACCAATACAAAAAAATTCTTCCGTTAGTTACATTTAATTGTTCCCATAATCATGACACCATATGATGCTCAACTCCCCCTTAATTTCCACTTTTATCACAATCCCAAATAACTGCCTTCTTTATGTCTATATAAAGGAGCAAATTAACACAAACGGGCTAACTGTTTGGATAACCTGTGAAAAAGAGGAAACGGCTCCCAAAGTGTGAACAACACACGTTTAATTCCTTTCTTATGCATTGTAGTGAGAAAAATAATCTCAAATTTATTTTTACTATTTCACAGAATATTACAGACCCACAAAGCTATATTATACACTTGCTTCCCTTGCTGCATGAAAAGTGCTCACTTAACTACAGCTAGTTACTTACTATTATTCACATGTTCGAGAGCTGAACAACACACAAGATAACAAAAAAAAATCTTCTCACTTTTTCGAGATCATCATCATACACTCAAAAGGATTTGAACAAATAGGATATGAAAAGCATATCCTATGATGAGCTAAGATCTGGGGAACCAACACTGTAGCTAGTAGGCAATCTTGGTTGGCATATAAAATTCAACTTTTCTATCTAACTAAATAACTAACTACCATGGTACAAAGAATGGACATTGCATAATGCATTGACTCACCTTAGCAACTAACTTACTTACTTGCTACTTGGTACACACAACTTCAACTCTTTCACATGATGGTGCATGCATCTGCTCCGTATATATACAATCTTTTATTACAACAATAACAAGAATAATAATAATGGAGATGCTGATAATGGAACCAACCGGGCATTAAAGGTACGTGGAACTGAGCAAGCACCATTTTTGTACATGTATAGTTTAGTTACATGGACCAAGGGAGAAAAAAAAGAGAGAGAGAGGGCGGAAAAAGTGTCGACTCTTTAAATACACCCTTTGGCAAGGTCTTTTCCTTCACAACCAACTAACTATAACTGGTACGCGTACGCACTTTAGTATTTTTAACACACACACACACACAACTAACTATTTACTAGTAAAACTACTGCTGCTGGTGCTCTAAGGGAACGTTACGTTGCACGATTTATGTTCCTCCCTTGAGGGCTCACTTTTTTATTCTCTTGTCTTTTAAATATATACAGATCTTATTGAGCAAGCAAGCAGACGAAGCAAGTTTTTTTTTTAACTTGTGCAGTGTAGTGATGCACCAAGTCTTTATGCATATTGCTTTATCTTCAACTGAAAGCATGAGGGATTTGAAACGAGTAAAAAAATGAGTGTATATCTTTTAGAAGCTGGACTAGTCGGTCTACACAAGATTTAGTGGTTGCAATAATATTACATGTGGTTAATTTGTACATCGTTTCCACGTGCAACTGCATTTTTTAATGCGTTTAGTAGAACAGTGTGGGCTGCTTTCGCTATTTTTAATGGATTCTAAATCGGAAGAGCTGTTTCTAGGGGTCACGGTGAAAAGTGAATCCCTTGAGATAAAATTTGTAATGACCATACTACGCAGCATAATAAGCTAAACTCCATTATTCAATGTGAATTCAAGGGAATTTTTTAACAAGACTTACTTAGCTCGGCCACACTTTGGGTAGATAGTTTAAAACAGTAAAAGCGATGCATTCAGGTTTACATTATTAGCCCCTTGAGGCATTTTCAAGTCTCTTTTCCTATGTAATCATTATTACTTCTCAAAAAGCTCAAGTCTGTCCAGATCCCTTCTTGTTATGCATCTCATTTCTGATCAAACCTATCCATGCAAACACATTTGTAAACATGGCTAATGATGGACAGCACAAAAAAGGTGGTCAAAACTAGAATACAAAAGAAATCTAGGTACTGACTGACTGAGTGAATAGTTCGTTAGCCAAGCTGTAACAATTTTTGACGCTATAATACCTCTGGAACTAACAATGGTTTGAATTCGCTAGCAAGCACTGTCCCTTTCAGGTGGAAATTTATATGTGATGACCAAAAATCATCAATGTGAAACACTTTAATATTGTGAGTTGGTCGCTAACTTATGTTCACAGCTTTATATGCAATCTGTGAGTTATGGCAAATCTGAATAGCCAAATGAACTAGCTAGCTTAGAAGTTCATATATAACTTGTAAGATGAATATACATGGTTGATATGAATATATTGTGCATTTTGATACGCTTCAAATGTACGAATTTTTCCTGCACAGTTGAATACAGCAACTGTCCACAAAATCCAACCCACCTGCATACTTTTTTTACTGCTTTGCGGTCCAAGAACCATGGCAAATGAGCGATGCACGAGCATAGTAGATAACATGGCAAGCATAAGTCTGAAATGGAAATGACAATGGAGAGCACAAGATGTCAACGAGCTTAAATTTATTTCTTAGCCCATCCTTTTTGGTTTCTCGGATATTCAAGTGTGATGCACCAAATGATCTCATGTCGTGGGAAAAAACGGAGGAAAAAAATGGTTGACTGCTATGATTTTTTCACTAAGCAACGCAATTGTCTAACTAACTATAAGATAGGACGATGAACTTGGGTTGAGACAATTTTTATTTTAAAATAGAAAATAAACACACAAGTGCAGTTTTTCTCACACGGAATAAACTGAAAATATGAAAAAAATTGTTGGATCATCACACATGAATAATAGTAATAGCCAGTTGAAATGATGAATTATGGTCAGTTTGAGGTGGGATTATAGCATATGAAGTGGAACATAATTTTTTCGTTTGCTTTAGACGTGCAGCCAAGTAGAGAGTGTGTGAGGTGTGAGATAAACACACACTTGTCAAACAAAAAGAGCCCATAAATGAAATGAACCCGTAAAATTAAAGTTTCCTCACTATCATCACAAACTAAGGCTCCAAGTTTCACGCATATTAACATGGACCCTTCAACCATAAGTGATTTCCATGAAATTAACAAAAAAAACTCTAACCCCTTGAAAATACAGTCAGTGATTTCTCAGAGAGCATGTCTAATTTTTTTTTGTCCATGAAAAAAGTGAGCCACAGCTAACCAGCTATTCAACATAATGTTCAAAAGATGTTGTTTCCACAAATACGTGTTCTACAAAACTCAACTGTATCCTCCTAAATTAAATAAATGTTTACCAGGTTCATCTTGAATTGAGCACTACAGTCCCTCTATAATTTAAGAAGGTAAATCTGACTAGTAAAAAATTACCTTCTACATAATAAACTGCCCCCTTTTCTCACGCTTTAAAGGGCAACAATATATTCCCATCCAACACAATGTACACTATGACTTTGAAAAAAATGTTTCAAACAGCAAACTAGCATTCATTTTGGAAACAAAACTATCAAGACTAAACTCACAAGAAAAGTCAGTTGACTCCAACTCGAAAAATTATATCGCAATTTAAAAAAACAGTCGGTATAAACATGGCTGACAACACTAGTGCTATATGCAATGATTGCCAAATTAAGGACCATAATGATCCCATCTGACAGCGGATTTCTATAAAAGTGGCAAACCCTTTTATCCTCACTCATGACATGACCACCACCAGAATAATGCATATTCACCACCAGGATTCAAATTATTCAATACAATGATGAAAAAAGGAAGCAAATTTTGAACTGATTGTTGCCATTACTTGCAATAATGGACTGACAGTTGAAGAATATAACAACTCTCACACCCACACACACACACACGTTATTCTCCGTGCTAAAAAACTCATCCATCACTCAACTCCATTGGTCTATTATTCCATTTTGGGCCAAACAATTCCCTCCATCATCAAATACAGAAACTAAAAACCGAAGCACCTAGAGTGGAACGAATAGATAAATCATGAAAAATTGCATATGAAGTATAATCATGAGTAATACCTCATCTCTTTATGCCCTTTCATCCTCTACACACACAAAATACAAAAATACACAAGACAAAACAAAAAAAAATCTCAGTCAGTCAATCCTATACTGATCCATGTAATGCTGTCCTCTTTCTCATAGCCTAACACCAACCATAGCCCAAGATATAATGGTCAGAAAATGATCATTAGGATGTCACTCACTCACTCACTCTGCTCTCTATGATACGCACAATTTGGCATATAAAAAAACCTCAATAGGATGCAACTAAATTCTTATCACAATGAATGTATGAAAAAAAAACCTATCATTATGATCTGTGCCAGAAAAAGTAAAAGTTCAAAAAAATCACCTGTTCGTCATAGGGTGTAAATGCTTTGAATCGTCAATTTTCTCTTTCCCATAGTATTTGCCTAATACGCCGCGTTCTGTTGGAACTTCCGAAATGCTTCGACGCAACTTGCATCCCTCCATGGACATGGCTTCATCATTGACCAAACTATCTAGCGAAGACTGCGTCCTCTCATGGTGTTGTTGGGAAGGAGAAATGTTGCTCTTCCCCTTACCATAATATTTGTCATGTTGCTGCTGCATAGCCTTTGTTTTGTGCTGCATCTGGTGCGGTTTTTTGGCACTTGCTTCTTTGGTCCCTTGAACTTCTGAAAGGGAGAGTAGGGGATGGGAAACGGACAAGTTGGATTTGGCAACAGATCCTGAATCTAACGAATCGGTGGACGAAGTGAGTAAACTCAAGTTCATGTAGTTCCCGGCGTCTGGAGAATGCTGCATCAGTTTACGACGGGGTCGTCTCTCTTTTTCGAAAATGGTCATACTGTTTTTAGTATGTCCACTAGGTGTAGATTGTTGCACTGGAGTGCTGTAATAGCTCTTCTCTTGGTCTTTGGATTTCCTTTGTTGTTGACGAAGTGTTTCTAAATTTTCGTAAATAGTTTCACAAGTGGTAGGAGTGGGATTACTATTGCTCCCTAGGCAGTTGCTGATACCAGAAATATCTTTAGAATTCACGTTTGAATAAATAGCAGTATTCTTTATTTTACGATCTTTGGGATCTCCAGGAGTAGTAGAAATGGCCCGTTTATCTCGTTGAAAACCAAGTTTTTGAGGTAGAATGAATGTTTTAGAATTATTACAAGCAAAACTTTGAGCACGGGAATGCTTTACTTTGCCATTAATGGATTTGGCACTGGGTTCGGGTGTCGGCTTTGGGGAAATTATGGTTCCCAATAAACGCTTTTCTTGAAAACTTTGACTTCGTTCTGGTAGGACTCGACTTTTGGACTCAACTGTGTCAACAGGTCCTTGCGTTTCTAATGAGATTCCTTCTCGATGGAATTCTTTTAATGCTATGGCAGCGTCTTTTTTTAGCTGTTTAGAGGAAGGGGAGAAACTGGAGCTATTTGAAGGTGAGCTGTTACCACTACTTCGTAAGGAACGCAAGAATTTAGTGGCTCCACTGGCTAGCTTTGCTGACTCCCTGCGTTCCACTTTAGCTCCTTTGCTTTTTCCTGGACAATCTTTTTCGCTATCTTTACCACTTGCACTGGGTCCAGTAGGTGGAATAGGGGTAGGTGGTGAGGATAAGTCACTTTCCCCTCTGAAAAAACAAAAGAAAGAGCAAACATTAGCACGAATTGGTTCAAAATGTCTGGGATAAGAGCAATAACATATTCAGGATGAACTGATATTGGGGGCTTTAACGATTCCACTTGTTTTGTGGAGAGGCCAGAATACAGACAAAAAAAATTGTGTAGGTCTATCATTAGAAGTCATAAACATGTTTTATTGTAACCATCCATTACGATAGCAGGAAAACGTTCACACTCATGTATCAAAAGCATGAATGCAATAAAATTGTATTTCATCATCTACTCTACATGAAATAAGCTGCTGTATTCAAAGAAATTGGAATTTATCCACTTCTATATATTGGTAACTATAACTAACTAACAAAACAGGCAGATAATTTTACTTCACGCGTAATCAATATCTGGTAAGAATGGATAATTAAAATTTTTTAAGAAAGTCTCACGAACTCCTGTTATATTACATATTCTTAAGCATTGTTTGATCGCATCACACTGTTATAGCAGCCAGGTCATAAATAACCAATGTTTCTCGTTCCTTTCCCAAACCCTCAAATCAATTCAGATTGTTAATACATAAATATTTTGTCCACACATAATAATTCAAGCTGAACAATATCAAACTGTTTTGTTTCTCACTCACAGTACTATAATAACCTACGTACATATACAATGATAATAAGATGAGCACAGGGACCAGACAAAAAATAATTGATTGGGGTAGCACTGACAATAGAGCTGGCTCCTTGGAATCTTAAATCTATGAAAATTATAATAGAATCTACTCGAAGCTATCGTTGTAGCATAAAAGAAGTCCATCATTTCTATTCAAGTGTCCAACTCTCCTTTCAGTGCTCCCAAACAAATTAATTGCTATTATTCGGGGACTCGTATATAGGGATGTGCTCAACAAGACAACAATGATGAGCCTTTTGGCTTCTGTTTCTACGCAATTAATTACAAGCTAATTTACTGGTTGTATGCAACAGTTTTTTTCACTCCTCAGAGAGACAAGATGAATTTCATCTTGGTAACTTTAGCTAATAACAAATGAACTTCATTACACAATTAATTTGATCCAGTTGTACTCCACATAAAATGCCCCCTTGAATGCAAAAGACATGTTGAAAGATCTAATAAATCTAAGCAAATCTTTCCCACCAGCAAACAAAGTGTTGTATGTAAATTTGAATGGAATGCTCAAGAAGAAGAGTACGGATATTAGAAACATGTGAGTTTTCATGTGCATACAAAATAATATACACGTCATTGGCAAATATTATTCATGATCCATTCTCTTTTGTACGGCTATCCCACGCAATGTTTTGCAAATTTAGCTTCCCTTGGTCTACAACACGTACGAACAAAAGGAAACAGAGAACGGACTCATCTTTTGCTCTACTTTTCACTCACAATAGCCGTCAGTCAGTCAGTCAGTCAGTAGGACTTTTAGTTAGTTGGTTAGTTACCAATCCGATCATCATCATGGCCGTGAATACTATACAGACTAACTATTTGTTTGCTAGTTAGTAGTACTATAACGCAGTGTGCTCCACTGCACGCACAAATAAAGTATCAGACACACATTTAACATGCTCACATTATCAGTCCCTAATAACGGAGAACCATCACTTTTTTTTCCTATTAGATAACATAACGGCATGGAGGGAGGGAAGGGGGGGATGTGTCACGATCTCAAACACTTTGTGATAGCCGCGAGCTTGACTCAAAACGTACCATAGGTGAAAAAGGACATTTGCATATATCTTTTCGTGTAGGGTTGCAATTAAGATTTGCACGAGTGTAACTACATAATAGTGACTCAAGAAGATGAATACTTTTTTAATAAGTAACTGAATACGGGGATTGTAAACACAGTGATTTAATAATACAAATGAAAAAAATTAGATGGACCACAAAGGAAAAGACAGAAGGAGTATGGTAAAATTTGACAAATTGTAAAAGTAATGAATTTACCACTAACTGGATGTAGTAATGCCCTTTTGGTTGAAATTTATGACGAGTTGATGTTCGATGCGTGTGCAAAAGGCATGATTGTTGTGGTCCAAAGTTGTGAAAATGAAATTCATTTGGTTTCATACCCACTAGCCATACGGGACTACAAATCTTTACATAAATAGACAGCCATGATTTATGGAGAAAGAATTCATAATGTATTAATTTCAAAGCGTCACGAGAAAATTACCTTTTTCATTGGCTCTCATGAAAAACAAACAAATTAGGGATGCACAACAACGTGCAAATAATGGACATTCAACTGAAGCTAAACAGTTTTCTCAAGTCATTTATAATGATTGGTAATGTAATTTATTAGTTTCATTCCGGCATGAACTCATATATACTGACTATATACAGTACCCTAAATTGTTGGCACATTAGATTGGACCCCTTGAGTGAAGTGGTCAAGTTTAAAACCATTTTTAGCATGTTATCAAATATTTGTGCAATCTTCTTTGTCAAATTGTACATACTAACTTATATTTCTATTCCATCTGCATTTTAACAATGCACAGGAATGTTGCCATCTTGCCAATAATCCTATATGATTGAAACAAGCTCATGGTGTGAAGTAATTGTAAAAGGCAATGATGGTGCTCTTGCATAAGAATTAAATATGATAATGGGACAGCTTACAATGAAGTATGGGCACGTTCAACTCATGAGTGAGCTTCGACAATTGTGGTTTTACGTCCAAAATTATTTCAGCTTTCCATTTTCATCTTTCTTTACGGGAAGAACCTAGTCACTATATGCAAACCTACAGATTGCATATCTAATACGATAACTGTGCTTCACTTTAGCCACGCTCATAATCCATGTATGCCAAAAAAAATGGCCAAGTTTTAAATAGACATGGTCCCATGATTTATGCTTCAACAGAGTATAGTATGCAATGATGCACAGTATACAGATTGTAATCACATTTTTCACACTATTTTTTTTTACTTGCGAAGAGGAGCCAACGTGATTCTAATGGAGATCAATAAATGAACCAATGTTGTTCGTAATCTTACACAAATTCAGTGTATATATTAACTTTCACTCCGTATTATGATTGTTAGTTTATTATTAATACTTTGGTTGAGCACAAGAATTGGTTTGTAGATGGCTCACTACTGATACATGCGTTCTATACGCTAGTTTGATTCCTATAGGTTACAGTTGAGGCTTTGTAATTCATCTGTTTTAGATAGATAAGGGGTGCATCCTAATAAGCACTTTTCAATTCACTTTGTATACACCTATTGAACAGTGATTGAATGAATTGCAATGTTTATTAGATTGAATATTAAATTTCTCTTGAGCAAATTGACACAGGTAGAAAAACAATTTACTTTTGGTTCAAATGAAATACACTAAACCCTATTAACCGTTAAATGTGCCCTATGAGTTTATCCGTTGAATATTTTCAGGATACACACAATAGCGTAGCTTAAATTCAAACCAAAAACTATTTGAACAGTTGAATTTGGTAAACGTGCTAACGTCACATTTCAACGTGCTTCCTACAAGTTGGATGGGAGCGGTTAGCTAACCAAATATTCAATTGCAGGAGCCCAGATTAACCATTGGTGTACACACTTGCACCATGAATTTGCAGCTTTTTTGGAAAATCCCTATAACAGTAAAAATATGCTTTTCATTGCGTAATTCTACCTTGCATACAACACAAAAAGATTATCACGCGACAGCATTAGACACAAAAGGCCTCTTTAAAAGTCGAGTGCTCCTTGTTGTTTTCATAAACACAAGTGAGCGTGCATAGTAAATACAAATACAGTAATCAGAATTATAATTATTTCATAACGTGGTAAAATATAAAACTCACTCACTTCAAGGATGAATGAAATTTAGTCTTTTCAACATTGTTGAGCATTAAGAGCAACGGATTCACGTTTTATACGGCAGAGACTTATACATTACTTATACAGATTTATACAGTGTACATAACTTAATTGCCACTCGTTTTCCAAAAAAAAAACTTTACAAATGGATCTCATTGGAACAGATTTTTCATATTTTCCATTCTGCTACATTTGTCACATAAATAACCAAATTCTTAAACCAAATTTTGTCCACAAATCTCAAATTTACAAGCCCAACGAAAACATGAACATGTCCCTACTTAATGTGTCCCCTAGATTTTGCAAACTAAAGCACACCTGATGTCCTCCCTACTAATTTACATCCATTATTGCTTTTCATCCCCACTTTTTAGTCCATACTTGCTCGCTAACTCCATAGCAAGTAAATTAGAGTCCTTCGTACACCCTAAAGTGTCAAATTAAATCTACGTGGTAAATTAATTCTCCCGGAATCCGCTCTTAAAGAACGTAACATTACCCATACAAGTCAAACTAATTGAAGCCTTCAGTTAGTTAAGTTTAGCTAAAGCTCTCGACCGTATGATAAACCCAAAGCAAAATGTCCATTACACCGTCTGTTCATATTTCCCTATGTCTTCCTTAAACCCTCATCATCTGAGATGAATGGGATCTGTCATCTTTAATTAAAAGGAGCCATGATAATAATACTACATACTATAGCTATAGTCCATATGTTTCTCACTTACTTACTATGCATTCAATGAAGAACAGTGATGAGGCCATTTTTCATTATGATTGTCTAAGAAGAGCCTCTTCGCAAAAATTCTAGCCCATCATCATTTAGTATGTACTATCAACTTAGATTAGTAACTAACTATAATACACTGTCAAGTCAACCTTGTTTACATATTGTGGTGAGCGGACACAGTTACGAACACTAATATTTTTATGTGTCACATCAATGTTCTTTTTTTTTTCGTTGGTCACTGTGTAAAGACAAACTACCCCAAAATACTTTTTTTTAACTTATAGACATGGGTATGCATAAGGAGTTTCCCCATTTTATCCAAGATCAGAGAGATTATAATGGATGCGCTATAAAATTCGCAGCCTTGTTCTAGGCCACATGAGCAGAGTGAATAGATAAATAATGTCATTTTCTTAGCACTGATTATTATTACGCCATATAGTAGTCACGCAAATGACTCTGTTGTTCTCAGCAAGTATTCGTGAGCGACTCGCATTTTTCAATTTGCCTTCATTGAAAGAAAACTATACAAGGAGTTAAAGTAGTAAATCCCAAAGTCTTGCATTGTCTTGACTTTCTTGTTAGTAAGCTAGCCGAAGTGAATTTTGAATGGAGCACATTTTATAGATAGCATTGTCCAGAGCCGATTCATTTGTCTTACACCCAAGCTGTTCATTGTTGCTGGTTCGTCATGGTCGACTTGGGTCTCTCTAAAATAGCATTGTCTAATGCGGAGCAGTGCAGTCGGCTCACATACTGTAGCGGTATCAACTTTAAATTAATAGAGGATGACTTCGGACGTTCTATTTGTGTGAGCAATAACAAAACTGGCCGTGCAAGGATGATGACAAAAGTCGTGCGTCTTCCCACTGACCATGGATCATATACGAGAATGTCTATTCACACCAGTTGCAAATAAATGCTCCGTGTTTAAGTATTTCAAAGATTAAAGTTGATACGAGAGTTGTTTAGTGAGTTGGTTGGTTAGTTAGAATTCAATGAGCGCCAATTTTTTTTTCGTACCACTTTAATAAATAGCAGTGAGCAAACAGGCGTGAACAGCACACTATAGATTTTCATGGTCGGCAGGAAATGTGTTGGATTCCATTTAAATGAAATATAATTACCAATATTTGTTGACTGAAAATTTGCTAAATAATCACTTAATTGTAATTTAATACATGTAGTAGCATCCCAGGGTGCAAAAACGATCCCAGGGTAGTGAGTGACAGAAAGTTTGTAAGCAAGGATTGCTGTCATTTGTACACGTTTCTAGCTATGTTTGCAAACATCAAATAGGAAGCATAGCTAACCATGGCATGTTTGAAATCCCAATAGACCTCCAAAATAGTGAGCTTGCTATTTTCGTTAAAAGTTTATTGAATAACTACCAAAATTTTTTCCATTTTCATTCTGAACATAATACAGTAACTTTTAATACAAGAAAAGTCTATTTTTCTTCATGATCCAATCGTGACGGAGTTAGTTTAATAGTTATAAATGTTACCTTACTCACAGTCTTAAACATTCTAATGAGACACAGAAGATATACACTAGTGATGAAATAATGAGCCGCTAAAATAATAGAGTCCCACAGTTTTCAAATAATATTCTCAAAAAAAGCTGTTTGTTGTACAGGTAGGACGAAGAGTGCGAATTTCTCAGTCAGTCAGTAGCAAAGAAAACTGTAGCTCACAACTACAGCAAAATTTTAGCGATGCAGAAATACTTTTTGAAAAATCTATTGCACTATTACTAACGAACTAACTATATTATTCTGTGGTGTGAAATGACGCAATGGAAATAATCCGTAACTCATTAATCTCACTTATTGTCGCTTAAGTCTTCTTACATATATACATTGGATGCACTTTATTTGCAGCCTAACTAACTATATACGATGCAGAAAATGACAATCCAAGCACGGCAATAATTAGTTGTAGCATGATTAAGTAATTAAGCAATAGCTTTAAGGACAGTGCAGATCCAATCGTTTTCTTTACCTCATCGTAGATAACTAAGTAAGCAGGTTAGTTATAGCGTAATCAGAATTAACTCGTACATCAATGGTGGTGATAATGGTTAGGATACAGCACTTATAATAATAAGTGTACAGGGAGACTGCCAACACTTGTACAACTCTTGATTATTACATGTGAACAGAATAAAAGCTTGTATTTCGCAATAGTCATCTTATTTATGTAGAGCTGGTTGGTAGTATAGTAGTAGTGATGACTCTTTGTTTAAATTGCTTTTGAAAAATAATTGCTTTTCATTAAGCCTTAAACTGTAAGAATACATTTGACGAATCGTCAGCAGCCAAGAGCTATAGCTACACAGTTATAGTTTAGTTAGTTAGCTTATAGTTAGTTAGTACAATATGTGGAACATATAATGAAATGACACAGTAGGAGAAATCATAGGATTGCTTTACCTAGAGAGTTTGATTGTTTTAATTTCACTCGTTTCGGTCCTCTCACTCACACCTGATTGTTACTTGCCTCAATCTTGCTTATGCTGATTCGAGGATAGAATGTAATTGAGGGAAACAGTGGAACAAATGCCCTTTACAATTGTCCCTTTAGTTTCTACAGAACAGTATGGTTGAAATACATGTGAGCAACACACTTTTGCCAGTTTATTAATTGCCAACCATATAGTGTGTGCACGGGGAATCAGATGATTGTTTTCCTTGTTTTACAAGGTGTTGAGAAATTAAGTCAGTATTCAAAATGTATCGGGATTATTAATTGCGAATTTTCAAATTATGCTTAGTTAGTCACAGGAATGTGGAAAAAATCTTGTGTCGAGCACTGTTTTCTCTCTAATTTATTTGCAATCAGTAAGTATGTTTGATGAAAAATTAGATTTTTAGTAAAATTTGACCGTGCAAAATGAGGCTGTCCTAATGCATCATATGTAGAAATTGTTCATTATCACCATGTAATTAGGGTTGTGAATTTGCCATTCTGTATGATGGAAACATGCGCATTACTTTTTCATTATAAACTAATAAGTTGATATAAATCCCATCCATCATTTTTTTGAAACCAGGTGAAAAGTTTGACCGCTGTTAAATACAATAGGTAACAAAAATTATAAATCAATTGAGTAGAGGAACTTGTCAGCATTCTATAATAGCTATGGGGCTAAAAAATCCGAAGAGCAAACAAGTAGACAAAGTAAGTTAATTGTTCAAGTGTAACATAGGTCAAAAGCTCTGAAAAATTCAGGCCACTTCTTGTAATGAAAATGGTAGTTCACAGAAGAAAAATGCAAACCAATTGAGTATTCTATTATGCTTTTTAAACTCCATTGTTGCATCAGTTTAATGCTCTTGCTAAAAGGATTATGCACTGAAATTCACACTCAAAATCCTTTATTGTAAATTTAAATTGCAAAATGCTATTTCCCCACCCCCCGAATTCTCACAAAGATTAACGAAACGTGCATAACTATTTTTTAATTCCTCTTTAACCCCAATTACTAAACCTTGTATTATGGTTAAAAAAACTAAAAGAGTCCATTCTCCACTCAAATGGATCTAATTTAGCAATTCAAAATCTGGTAAGAAACTATAAAATACGAATCAAAGTAAGATACATGAGAAATGCATTTTTGAACATAGTATAAAACTTGCACATGCACACAAGATTACAATTTTACAATAGTATGGTGCGAACTTTTCCAGAAAATTAACCACTGCCACTGTAAGCCTTGGAATCATAGAAAACCAATTTAATTAATAATTGGGTTTGCATTTTACTGGTGACTAATCATCATTAAAGGACATTAAAGAACTTTCCAATCTAGGTCAGCAATAAATGCATTCTGTGATCATTCTAATTATATCAGCATTGTTGCTCAGATGGATGCAGCATTGATTGTTGTAATGGTAAGCAAATTAGAGTCCCCCCTTCATGTGATAACTGACTTAGCATGCTCTCAGTAAGTTAGTTATTTCCTACGAGGAAACTGCATTAGAACAATGCTGTGGCCATATGCAGATACTAGATAAAAGGTTGTCATAAAATCATTGTTGTTACAGTTACAGTATTTCATAAGAAACTATTCTGAGCGAGCTAATAAGAAAGCTTATCCTTGACTTTGCGCAGTACTATCAATACTTTGCTCCTGAAGGTTGTCCAATCAACTGAACGTGGTAGTACAATTTTCTCATTCAGAATCACTCTTCCCTAATTTAACGTCCAAGATTACATAAATTAACACCATTATTGTATTATTATAGAGCCACGGACTGCCATTCAAATGTATACAATAATTTCTACCTACCAGCCCTACCTACCCAAGTTTTGTTACACCTTGAGTCAATTTCGCACATGTATTGATTAATGCGCAAATAATATTTTATTATGTGAAAAGCATTTCCATTGGGAATCATAACATTCAATGAGCATATCCTATGCAAATAATTACTAATGACTCATTAAGGCGATAAAGCCAGATGCTCACAAAGGAATTATAAACTCATACCAAATTAGCTCAATTCAAATGTGACCACAATATTACGTGTACTGTACACACTTTTGTGCACACAATAATGAAACGGAGGATATTTAAAACCACTTTCTTTTTTCCTCTAATCACATGAATGGATTGAAAAGCCACTGTGGGCACTAGTCGTGACTCATTTTGCCTTGTTTTCTTATGAGTTTCTGTCTTACCACACATGACGAACTAACGGCTACTTTACACTGTCAACAAATGAGCTTTGCAACAATTCAATCCGATTCTCAAGGTTCCCACGACAACCAGCTCCCCAATTTAATACCTAGTGCCTAAAAAAATTGTGGAAACCTTTTTTATTGTCTGTCTAGTCTTTCAATTCAATGAACAGTTTACTGAAATTACGGAAGCAATTTACATTTATCTTGATCACACTTTTGCTCATCTCAAATATCCTTTTCAATTCTCATACAGTATTTCAATCTGATATACTCCCATTTAACTGTAGTGCCTTGAATTTGCATGAAAAGCGGCTTAAATCAACTCCATTAGTGTCACATCACCGATATTTTAAAAAATTCCTCACGGATCTTATTAAAAGAAGATTAAATTCTTTCAACGGGAACTAGTTAAAGCCGAATTAAATGATAATCTTAAATAAATTAAAAAATTACCGAAACTTTTTATGCTGTTATAGCGTAGTCTCACTCAGTCAGTCAGTCGGTCAGAAGCTATGCATTTGTTTCCTTTGTTCTTCGCTCAGAAGTGAGGCCCATTGTTGTTTTTTCATACCGAAAGCGCATCCTGACGGACAATGCACAAACTATTGAGCTTGGTTACTGCAACACAGATGCCCTTCCGTACAACAAATAGCCGAGACAAGCTGTATTCACGCCAAGCCTCTTTGTTGTTCCATCTTGACATGTGGGTATGGTAGTTAAATTATTTAGTTAGCTAGATTCACTCACTCATTCAAATCTAACTCATGGTTTAAGTAAAAAGAGGAACCTTGTCTGAAAACAAAACTTGTTTCACAACGGCACATGAAATGAAAGGTGAGATCATGCAGTTGAACTGCAATACAGCTATCGTCAGTAAGAGCATAGAAAACTAAAATTAAATTAAATTAAACAAGGTATGTTTTGTGCACCATTATTGTCGTCAACAATTGAATTGGATTGCCAGAGTTATGAACTAACTACTATGCATGGGAATTATAACTACTCATTATTTTTGTTATTTTCATTGTTTTTCTTGGGATACACATGGGTGACTCAAATGAGGGAGAGTTTGTAAGTTGCATACCAAATTTAGACCTCTCAACACTTTTTAGAGCGTGTTGTTGACTCTTGGCAATCTTTCATTCCAATTAATAATCATGAGCCAAAACGCATCTTTTTAGAACTGAATATTATGCGTAGCAAGTAGATTCTACTTACTTTCTGATTCTATTACTGTCAGAAGCATTGCCGTAAGAAATAAAATGGCGTGTATGCAATATCCACGGAAAATAAGGTTGACTTTGGGTTAGCTAGTGTCAAGAAAAAATTTGTTCTCACTCGGAGTAACTAACTAACTAACTACCATATTATTAGTGCAATTGTATGAGATTACAAATTGCCATTACTTAACAAACTGGATTTTTTGGCATAACTTTGAGAGAGGCATTTCTGCAATAGGCCTATAGAGCCTCTGCGGAGAATCTCTAGATGTGTATAAAACACGTCTTTAAACCGGCCATCAGAAATACATACATAAGCTATGGGAGACCTGATGAAGTTAATTGTTGACGAAACGCGTAAATCAGTTTTATCATCCTTGTCACCAAGATGTTATTTGCTATTATTCCCCATTCCGTGTATAAACTAACTGGCCAATACAACACCTAAACAAAAAACAGGTAGAGTAACAAAGACATTACCAAATCAATTGTGAGATTTTAACCTGTCCCAGCTGTATATCCGCTTTTCAACGCTATGTAATAAAAGGCCACGTAATTCTCCCCTGCAATGAACTAAAGACTCGAACAACAATGTGAGCATAAGACAGTTAGTTAGTTAGCACTGAGAACACGTATTGAGTAGAGAATTTCGTAATATTCCGTGACAGTTCTAAAATAACGTGAAAATAAAAGTTAATTCCAAGCGTGTAGTTGGCATTGACTGCACCTTAGCATGGAATCGACCACAAAGAAAGCATGAGCTCAGGTTCACATTGTTTCCTCATAGAAAACAGGAGACAGTGAAAAAAGGCATTGTTATCACGCCGATGAATCACGAAAGTAGTATCAATGTCAGGGGCAGTGTGAGACCTGACTATCCAAAAGTATAAAGCAATAAAAATCCGAGCTTCAACTTAATTTATTGCAGCTGAAATTCTCAATTATGGTAGCGGCAGGTAGCCTGGCAAATTGGGATTGAAACAATGCAATCTCCTGTGGTTAAGTAGGAAGGACTTTGTATTGATGAAAATTAGGCCAATGTTCGAATTGCCACTTAAACGCACTTGAATGTAAAAATTATTGACATCTTCCCTCCTCAATTAACTTATGAAGGCTTAAAAATGGACGGTAGTCCTATAAAATTCAATTATAATAATCACTGTGGTCACCATTTTGTTGATATAGAAGCCAAATCTAATTCATTTTGGTCAGTCTCATTGAGCAACACCATTGGTCTTCTTATTCTCAATGAATGAATATTCAAACGTGAAAGGTAACACAAATTATTATTTACCGTAACTTATATAACTTAATTAAAAGTGGGCACGGTAACGAACTAACTTTAAATCCACGATTCAGACATGCACCACAAAAAAATGGAGACATTCACTTCTATACAGTCATTCAGAGAACACGGAATCGGTACAATAAATATTTCTTACTTCAATCCTGTCACACACGAGATACCGAAAAAGTTATTTGGAAAAAAATATAATGAACATGCCCTAACTAACTAACAAGCCAACTGGTCAATCCAATACATATGTCAAAATTAGACATGGACTCTATCATGGAGCCAAGCAATGAACATTGAAGATTACTGTCTGCATAAGTTCGTACATTTCATTAGATACAGCGGCTTTCTTCCGTTTTTAACTTGCTAAAGATTAAGGTTCACGGTCAGTACGCCGAAAACAAAAATGCCGAGTCCTTAAGGGCGTGGAAATCACGCCGAAACATCCAAAAACCTAACCTAACTAAACGTAGTCCATTTGGGTTTCGGCGTTTTTTCCTCGGC
>Ga0210040_10000312_pt1 | contig 83878 bp, 76 predicted proteins | sample CryGeyCG12114_NA_FD_185462 | JGI IMG/M metagenome (GOLD analysis project Ga0210040, IMG submission 185462) | Groundwater microbial communities from aquifer - Crystal Geyser CG19_WC_8/21/14_NA (SPAdes) (version 2) | ecosystem: Environmental > Aquatic > Deep subsurface > Groundwater | place: USA... | reverse complement strand
GGACGTGCAGCCCCATCGTCTCGGCAAAGGCGTAGAACGGCGGGTAGACGGGGCAGTTCACGACGACGGTGTCACCGGGCGCGGTGACCAGCCTCAGCGCCTCGACGGCGCCCAGCATGACGTCGGGGACGAGCGCCGTCCGTGCCACCTCGACGTCGTCCCACCCCCACCGGTGTTCGGCGAACGCGGCGAGCGCCTCCGCGTAGCCGGTGCCGGAGGGGTAGCCCGTGTCACCGCGCGCCACCGCGTCGTGCAGGACCCGCTGCACCGGCTCGGCCAGCTGCACGTCCATCTCGGCGACCCAGAGCGGCAGCACGTCGGGCGGGTGCTCCCGCCACTTCGTGCTGGTGCGCTGCCGGAGCTCGGCGAGCGTCAGCTGCTCGAGCGGGTCGGGCAGGTCCTGCGGCATGTCCGCAGTGTCCCAGGGCCCTCCCGCCCTCGCCCCACGGCCGCCGGTCACGACGCGCCACCCGGTCGTCGTCCACGGCCGTCGGCGGCCCGACAGGCAGACTGGCCGGGTGCTGGAGGTCGACGGTCTGGTCAAGCGCTACGGCGCCACGCTCGCGCTCGACGGGGTCAGCTTCGCGGTGGAGCCGGGGCAGGTCTTCGGCTTCGTCGGGCGCAACGGCGCCGGCAAGACGACGACCATGCGCATCGTCCTCGGTGTCCTGGCGCCCGACGCCGGGACCGTCCGCTGGCAGGGCCGGGCGCTCGACGCGGGGGTGCGCCGGCGCATCGGCTACATGCCGGAGGAGCGCGGCCTCTACCCGAAGATGCGGGTGCGCGACCAGCTGTCGTACCTGGCCGAGCTGCACGGCGCGAGCCGGCGTGACGCCCGCGCCGCGACCGACCACTGGGTCGAGCGGCTGGGGCTGTCGGACCGGGCGCGCGACCGGGTGGAGACGCTGTCGCTCGGCAACCAGCAGCGGGTGCAGCTGGCGGCCGCGCTGGTGCACGCGCCGGACGTCCTCGTGCTCGACGAGCCGTTCTCCGGCCTCGACCCGGTCGGCGTCGACGTCCTCGCCGAGGCGCTCGAGGAGCGGGTCCGGCAGGACGGCGTGCCCGTCGTCTTCTCCAGCCACCAGCTCGACCTCGTCGAGCGGCTGTGCGACTCCGTCGGGATCATCGCCGCCGGCCGGATGGAGGCGGTCGGGCGGGTGGCCGACCTGCGCGCCGGCAGCCGCGCCCGGCGCGTCCGCGTGCGGGCGGACGCGTTCGCCGCCGCGGACGGGCGGCTCGCGGACCTGCCGGGCGTGCGGACGGTCGGTCACGCCGACGGCGCCGTCCTGCTCGAGCTCGAGGACGGGACCGACGACCAGGCGGTGCTGCGGGCGGCCCTCGCGCACGGCCGCGTGCAGGAGTTCACGCCCGTGCGCCCCACGCTCACCGAGCTGTTCCGAGAGGTCGTGACGCCGTGACCCCGTCGTTCTGGCAGAGCGTGCGCCTGGTCGCCCGCCGGGAGATCGTCGAGCGCGGCCGCGAGAAGTCGCTGCTCGTGTCGACCGGCCTGACGCTGCTCATCGTCCTCGGCCTGGTGCTGGTGCCCCCGGCGCTGGGGCTCGGCGACCCGCCCAGCTACCGCGTGGCCTTCGCCGCCGGAGCGCAGGACGCGGTGGCCGGCGCCCGGGAGGCCGCCGAGCAGCTCGACGTCGAGCTCGACGTGGTGGACGCCGACCCGGGGGCGGCGCGCGGCCGGGTGGCGGACGGCGACCTCGACGCCTACCTCGAGCCGGAGCGCATCGTCGTGGACGAGGACCTCGACGTCGAGCTGGAGCAGGTCCTGCAGAGCGCGAGCCGGCAGAGCAGGGCCACCGAGGCGCTGGCCGACGCGGGGCTCGACCCGACGGCGGTCGCCCGCGCGCAGGCCGTGCCGGCGCTGCCGGTGGACGCGATCGACCCGCCCGACCCCGACGCGGACGCACGTCGCGGCATCGTGTCGCTGGGGACCTTCGTGCTGTACGGCCAGCTCATCGGCTACGGGTTCTGGGTGGCGACCGGCATCGTCGAGGAGAAGTCCAGCCGCGTCGTGGAGGTCCTGCTGGCGACGGTGCGCCCCCGCGCGCTGCTGGCCGGGAAGGTCCTCGGCATCGGCGTGCTCGCGCTCGGTCAGCTGCTGCTGATCGCCGTGGTCGGCGTGGTCGCCTCGGTCGCGGCAGGGGTCCTCGACCTCGGACTGTCGGCCGTCGAGCCCCTGCTGCTGCTGCTCGGCTGGTTCGTGCTCGGCTTCGCCTTCTACGCCTGCCTGTTCGCGGCGGCCGCCGCGCGCGTCTCCCGCCAGGAGGACCTGCAGTCGGTGACGACGCCGGCGACGCTGCTGGTCGTCGCCAGCTTCCTCGCCACGTTCTACGTCAGCGACAGCCCCGACTCGACGGCCGGTCGCGTGCTGGGGCTGCTGCCGCCGTTCTCCGCCCTGGTGGCGCCCGTCCGCGCGGTCGGCGGGTCCGCCGAGTGGTGGGAGGCGCCGGTCGCCGTGGCGCTCATGCTCCTGGCGGTCGCCGGCCTCGTCGTGCTCGCCGCGCGGGTCTACGAGGGGTCGGTGCTGCGGATGGGCGGCACGGTGGGCCTTCGCGAGGCGCTGCGCGGGCACGACCAGCCGGTCAGCCGGTCGTCCTCAGCACGGCGGACGCCCGGCTGACCTCAGCCGGACGAGACCTCAGCCGGACGTGACCTCAGCCGAACGAGACCTCAGCCGTCGGGACCGTGCCGGCCGTGCGTCCCGGCGCCGTCTGGTAGGTCCAGTAGAGGTTGGTGTGGGCGATCACCTGGTCGGGCGTCGGTGCGCCCCACTGCGACTGGTCCTCGGTGGTGTGGGCGTCGCTGACGAGCGTCGCGTCGTAGCCGCGGGCCAGGGCGCCGTGCAGCGTCGAGCGGATGCACGCGTCGGTCTGCGCGCCGGTGACGACGAGGCGCCCGACCTCGAGCTCCGCCAGCACGCCCTCGAGCCGGGTGTCCTCGAAGGAGTCGCCGTAGGACTTCTCCACCACGGGCTCGCAGGCGTCCGGCACGAGCTCGGGCACGATGCGCCAGCCGTCGGTGCCGTGCTCGAGGCCCTCGTCGGAGTGCTGCACCCAGACGACCGGCACCTGCGCGTGGCGCGCCCGGTCGACCAGGCTGGCGATGTTGCCCACCACGGCGTCGCGCTCGTGGGCGCCGCCCACGACGTCGTTCTGCACGTCGATCACGACGAGGGCCGTGCGGGGGCGGTTGGCGAGGGTCGTCATGCCGGGCACGCAAGCGCAGCCGCGCGGGTGCTGTCAATCCCTTCCTCGCGCGGTGCTGCACCGATGAGTCCCGCGGGCGGCTGCGGTCTGCACCGGCACACCCACTTCCCAGGAGGACCTCGTGCAGCACACCGGATCCGACCGGCTCGTCTTCGTCAACCTGCCCGTCGCCGACGCCACGGCGTCGCGGGCCTTCTTCTCCCGGCTCGGCTTCGCCTTCGACGAGCGCTTCTGCGACGCGCAGACCGCCTGCCTGGTGCTGTCGCAGGCGGCGTACGTGATGCTGCTCGAGCGACCGCGCTTCGCGGACTTCACGGCCAAGCCGGTCGGCGAGCCGGCGACCACGACCAGCGCGCTGCTCTGCGTCTCCGCCGCCGACCGCGACGCGGTGGACCTCCTGGCCGACACGGCGCTGGCCCACGGCGCGACGCCGGCGAAGGAGCCGTTGGACCACGGCGTCATGTACGGCCGGAGCTTCTTCGACCCCGACGGCCACCACTGGGAGGTCATGTGGATGAGCCCGCAGGCGGTCGAGCAGGCCGGCGGGGAGCAGCCGGTCGGCGCCGGCGTCTGACGGCACGCCGACCTGTGGACGGTGACCCTGCCGCGCCGCCGCAGCGCGTAGGGTCCGGGCGGTGTCCTTGATCGCGACCTCCGCGCTGACCAAGAGGTACGGGTCCGTGCTCGCGGTCTGCGACCTCACGGTCGACGTCGCCCCCGGGGTCGTCGGACTGGTGGGCGCCAACGGCGCCGGCAAGTCGACGCTGCTGAAGATGCTGCTCGGCCTGCTGCCTGCCACGAGCGGCTCGGCCAGCGTGCTCGGCCACGACGTCGCCACCGAGGGACCGGCGATCCGGCAGCGGGTCGGCTACATGCCCGAGCACGACTGCCTGCCGCCCGACGTGTCGGCCACGGAGTTCGTCGTGCACATGGCCCAGCTGTCGGGGCTGCCGCGCGCCGCCGCGCGCGAGCGGACCGCGGACGTCCTGCGTCACGTCGGGCTCGACGAGGAGCGCTACCGCCCGATGGGCGGCTACTCGACCGGCATGCGGCAGCGCGTCAAGCTCGCCCAGGCGCTCGCCCACGACCCCCAGCTGGTCCTGCTCGACGAGCCGACCAACGGGCTCGACCCGGCGGGCCGTGACGACATGCTCGGCCTCGTCCGCCGCATCGGCACCGAGTTCGGCATCTCGGTGCTCGTCACCTCCCACCTGCTGGGCGAGCTGGAGCGGGTGTGCGACGCGGTCGTGGTCATCGACGGCGGGCAGCTGCTGCGGTCGTCCGCCACCGCCGACGTCACCGCGGCCAGCGCCCTGCTCGTCGTCGAGGTCGACGCCCGCAGCGGTGAGTTCGTCGACGCCCTGACCTCGGCCGGGGTGCGGGCGCACCCGGCCGGCCGCCTCGTCGAGGTCGAGCTGGCCGGCGACGGCGACTACGACCGGGTCCGCGACGCGGCCGCTGGCCTGGGCGTGGGCCTGGTGCGCCTCGAGCAGCGCCGCCACCGCATGGCCGAGCTGTTCCTCGCCCCCGCAGGAGGTGGCCGTGACGCCTGACGTGCAGGCAGGCGCCGGCCCGGTGGAGTCGGGCGCCATCCACGACATCGGCTACCGCCACTACGACGGCGAGCGGCGCGGTCGTGCGGCGGTCCGCCGCGCGATGTTCGTCGAGAGCGCCCGGGGCGCCTACGGGCTGGGGCGCGCCGGCCGCACCAAGGTGATGCCCGCGCTGCTGCTGGCGGCCATGTGCCTGCCCGCGCTGGTCGGTGCGGCGATCGCCGCGCTGACCGGGGCGGACGAGCTGCCCATCGCCTACGGCGGCTACGTGCTCAACCTGCAGGTCCTCGTCTCGGTCTACCTCGCGGCGCAGGCGCCGGTCAGCGTCTCGCGCGACCTGCGGTTCGGCGTCATGTCGCTCTACTTCTCACGACCGATGGAGCGGATCGACTACGTCCTCGCCAAGTACGCGGCGCTCGCGACCGCGGTGCTCGTCCTCATGGCGCTGCCGCTGACGATCCTGCTCGCCGGGGCGCTGCTGGCGAAGATGCCGCTCGGCGAGCAGCTGCCCGACTACCTGCGGGCCATGGGCGCTGCGGTGCTGCTCGCGCTGGTGCTCGCCGGGATCGGCCTGGTCATCGCGGCCGTCACGCCGCGCCGGGGCCTGGGAGTGGCGGCGATCATCGCGGTCCTGCTCGTGCTGAGCGGCGTCCAGGGCGCGGCGCAGGTGATCGCGACCGAACAGGGCACGCGCGACGCGGCGGGCTGGACCGGCCTGCTGTCGCCGTACACGCTCGTCGACGGGGTCGCCCACCGGTTCCTCGGTCAGGACAGCGTCCTCGGGGCAGGGCCGCCCGGCACGGCCGGCGCGCTCGTGTTCGCCGCGGTGACCGCGCTGCTCGTCGCCGGGTGCCTGGGCCTGCTCGTCCTGCGCTACCGACGGGTGTCGATCTCGTGAGCACCCTGGTCCTGGACGCCGTCTCCCGCTGGTTCGGCAACGTCGTCGCCGTCAACGACGTCACCATGACGATCGGGCCGGGTGTGACCGGGCTGCTCGGGCCGAACGGCGCCGGCAAGTCGACGCTCATCCACATGATGGCCGGCTTCCTGCCGCCCTCGTCCGGCACCGTCACGCTCGACGGCGACGTCCTCTGGCGCAACGAGCAGGTCTACCGCCGGATCGGCCTCGTCCCCGAGCGCGAGGCGATGTACGACGCGATGACCGGCTGGCAGTTCGTGCTGGCCAACGCGCGGCTGCACCGCCTGACCGACCCCGAGGCGGCGGCGCGCCGCGCGGTCGACACCGTGCAGATGGCGCAGGCCGAGTCGCGCGACGTCGGCACCTACTCCAAGGGCATGAAGCAGCGGATCAAGATGGCCACGGCGCTGGTGCACGACCCGCCGGTCCTGCTGCTCGACGAGCCGTTCAACGGCATGGACCCACGACAGCGGCTGCAGCTGATGGACCTGCTGCGCGAGATGGGGCAGCAGGGCCGCACCGTGCTGTTCAGCTCCCACATCCTCGAGGAGGTGGAGCAGATCGCGACGGACGTCCAGGTCGTCGTCTCCGGTCGGCACGCCGCGTCGGGCGACTTCCGCCAGATCCGGCAGCTCATGACCGAGCGCCCCCACCAGTACACCGTCCGCTCCGACGACGACCGTGCCCTCGCGGCTGCGGTCATGGCCGACGGCAGCGTCACGGGAGTCGAGCTGGTGGCGACGACGGCCGTCGGCAGCCGGCAGGGCGGCCGCGCGCTGCACGTCGAGGCGACCGACCGCGCGTCGTTCGTCCGGCTGCTCCCGCAGGTGGCGCAGCGCCACGGCATCCGCCTGTTCGAGGTCACGCCCGCGGACGAGTCCCTCGAGAGCGTCTTCTCCTACCTGGTGGCGCGATGAGCCCGGTCGACGCGACCGTGGCGCGACTGACGGCCGGCAGCCTGCTGGGCCGCCGGCGAGCGCTGCTGCTGCTCGCGCTGCCGGCGGTGCTGCTGGTGCTGGCCGGCGTGGCGCGGGCCCTGTCCGGGCAGGACGCCGAGCTGTCGGCGTTCCTGCTCAGCAGCTTCGCGCTGGGCACCGTCGTGCCGCTGCTCGGCCTGCTCGCCGGCACCGGCGCCATCGGGCCGGAGATCGACGACGGCTCGATCGTCTACCTGCTGTCCAAGCCGCTGAGCCGCTCCGTGATGGTCGTGACCAAGCTGCTCGTGGCGGTCGCGGTCGTCCTCGTGCTGGGGGCCCTTCCCACGCTCGTCGCGGGGCTCCTGCTCGCCGGCACCTCCGACGGCCTGGCGGTCGGCTTCGCCGTGGGTGCCGCCGCTGCCGGCACCGGCTACTGCGCGCTGTTCCTGCTGCTGGCGGTCGTCACCCGCAACGCGGTGGTCGTCGGGCTGATGTACGCCCTGATCTGGGAGTCGCTCGTCGGTCAGCTGGTCCCGGGTGCGCAGGCGCTCAGCATCCGCCAGTGGGCGCTCGTGCTCACCGAGCGGATCGTGGGCGGACGCGCCGAGGCGCTGGGCGCCGACTCCGCCGTCGGCAGCATCGGCCTGGTGCTGCTCGTCGCCGTCGTCGTCGGGGCGACCTGGTACGCGGGGCGGCGGCTGCGGACGCTGCGCCTCACCAGCGACGCGTAGCCGCACCGTTCGCCGGGCTCAGGACGGACCGGGCGCCAGGCCGGTGCAGTCGCGGCGGCGCTCCTTGTCGGCCACCGCAGCCTCGGCCGCCTCGCCCTCGAGCAGGTGGGGGACGCCCGAGCGCAGGACCGCCGGCGTCCACGACGACGACTCGACCGACCGGCCGCGCACCGTGAGGGTCAGGATGCCGCTGCGCAGCGTCTCCTCGGTGCGCCGGCCGGAGAAGACGAAGTTGCCGAGCCCGTAGTCGACGTAGGCCTCGCCCAGCATGCCGCCGCCCAGCAGCACGTGGGCGTGCCCGCCGACGACGACGTCAGCGCCTGCGTCGACGAGCCGCTGCGCGAGCTCCTGCTGGCGGGGGAGGGGGCACGGGTTGCGCTCCTCGCCCCAGTGGAGGTGGACGACGACCGTGTCGGCCTCCGACCGGGACCGGCGCACCTGCTCGAGCAGCCGTCCCACCCGCTTGGCCGAGGCCATGCCGGGCGCGTCGCCGCGGGCCGTCCAGGCGTCGACGTACTGCCCGTCCAGGACCTGCGTGGCGCCGAGGACGGCGATGCGCTGACCCCTCACCTCGACGACGTGCGCGGCGTACGCGGCGTCCTCGTCCTCGCCGAGCCCGACGAGCGGCAGCCCGGCCGCGCGCGCCGCCGCCAGGGTGTCGGTCAGGCCCACCGAGCCGAAGTCCAGCCCGTGGTTGTTGGCCAGGCTGACGACGTCCACGCCCGCGTCCTCGAGCGCGGGGAGCGTGGCGGCCGGGGCGCGGAAGACGAACCGCTTGTCCGCCGGCGTGCCCCGTCCGGTCACAGCGGTCTCGAGGTTGACGACGGTGACGTCGGCCCGGCCCAGCGCGTCGCGGATGCTCGGCAGCCCGGCCCGGATCGCCCTGCCGGAGGCGCCCTCGGCGTGCACGTCGCCGGCGAAGGCAAGGGTCACCGCCTCCGGCTCGGCCTCCGGTCCCGGCGGCTCGGTGGCCGTCCCGGACGGGAGGACGGCACCGGGGGCCCGGACGCCCGCCGCCGCTGTCGCGGCGTCCTCGACCACGGGGCGGTCGTCCGCGAGGGCGCTCCAGGTCGCCGCGGACAGCAGGGTCAGCGAGGCCACCACCACGCCGGCGGCGGCGGTGCCCCGGCGCCGCCGGCCGGCCGGACTCGCGGCTGCGCGACGTGGCCGAGCAGGGACGGGAGGCGGGGTGCGCGAGTCGCTCACGCCGGCATCGCCCCCACCCGTGCAGCGTGTCACAGCTGCACGGGCGGGCCGGGGAGTCCGGGCTGCGCGTCCCGCTCGCTCGACAGCCGGGGCCAGCCGCCGCAGGCGGTCAGCCCTCGCCGAGCGGCACCGGCTGCGTCGAGCTCGTCGGTCCCTCGAGGACCGGCGCCGCCTGCCCCGGGGTGGTCCCCTCCTGCCAGGTCAGGCGGTCCAGCCACATCGCGCGGCGGCCCTGCGGGTAGCCCTCCTCGCCGTCCTGCCAGGCGTGGTAGACGAGCCAGAGCTCGCCGTCCACCTCGAGGACGGCCTGACCGCCCGGGCCGGCGGCGTCGCCCTCGCTGTCGACCCACGGCTGCGCTGAGCGGTCGACGTAGGGACCGGTGACGGCGGTCGCGGTGGCGTAGCCCATCGCGTAGGCGTCGCTGCCGTAGTCGTTGGCCGAGTAGAGCAGGACGTACGTCCCGTCGTGCAGCACGACGGCGGGCGCCTCGACGAGGGAGCCCTGCCAGGGCCTGGTCTGCCGGAGGCCGGTGTCGACGGGGGCCCCCTCGAGGCGCATGCCGTCGGCGGACAGCCGCTGCACCCAGATGCGGGTGTCGAGGCCGACGGCGTTGCCGTCGTTCTTCCAGAACAGGTAGCGCGCGCCGTCGGTGTCCCGGAAGGCGAAGGCGTCGATGGAGCCGCCGAGCTCGTGCTGGCAGACCAGCGGACCGGACGAGGTGTCGACGAAGGGGCCGGCCGGCTCGTCGGCCGTGGCCAGCGCGAGGCACTGCACGCCGCTGGCGTCCTCACGGGCGACGTAGTACATCAGCCAGCGGTCGTCGACCTCGACGACCTCCGGCGCCCAGGTGAGGCCCTGCCGCACGGGCTGCCAGTCGGGCCGGGCCGGCAGCGCGTCCTCGGACGCCGACCACGCCACCAGGTCGTCCGAGGTCGACACCTGGATGTTGGAGAACCCGGCGGAGCCGGTCGCGTAGGCGTAGAAGGCGTCGCCGTCCCGGACGACGTGCGGGTCGGCGAAGTCGGCGTCGAGGACCGGGTTGGTGAAGGTGCCGGCAGGCGCCTCGGGCACCTCCGGCGACGGGCCGCCGCCGCATGCGGCCAGCCCCGTGGCGAGCAGCAGCGCCGCGGCGGACAGGCCGCCGCGGCGCTGCGGGCTGCGCAGGATCAACCCTTGAGACCGCTGCGCGAGACGCCCTCGATGACGAAGCGCTGCGTCACGGCGAACAGGATCAGCACCGGGATGCTGGCGATGACACCGCCGGCCATGATCGTCGAGTAGTCCGTCGAGTAGGCCCCCTGCAGCGTGGACAGGCCCGGCTGCAGGGTCAGGCGCTCGGGGCTGAACAGGACGTACAGCGGCCAGAGGAAGTCGTTCCAGTTGGTGAGGAAGCTCAGCAGCGCCAGCGTCGCCAGCGGTCCGCCGGACAGCGGGATGATGACCGTCCGGAAGATGGTCCACCGGCTGGCGCCGTCGATGAGCGCGGCCTCCTCGAGCTCGGTCGGCAGCGACAGGAAGAACTGCCGGAGGAAGAACACGCCGAACGCGCCGGCTGCCCCGGGCACGATGATCGCGATGAGGTTGTCGAGCCACCCGAGCTGGTCGACGATGTTGTAGTTCGGGATGAGCAGCGAGATCGGCGGCACGAAGATCGTCGCCAGGATCAGCCCGGTGAGCAGCTTCTTGCCGGGGAAGTCCAGGCGGGCGAGCGCGTACGCCGCGAGGGACGCGACGACGAGCACGAGGATGGTGTGGAGCGTCGCTGCGAGCAGGCTGTTGAAGAACCAGCGGCCCACGGGTGTCGCCGCGGCGCCGAGGATGCTGGAGAAGCCCTCGGTGGTGGGGTCGCGCGGGATGAGGTTGAGCGTGCGGCTCGCCATCTCGTTGGTCGACTTGAGGGAGGTCGACAGCATCCACAGCAGCGGCGCGGCCATGAGGACGGCGACCAGCCCGATGGTGAGCAGCAGCGGCAGCGAGCGCCTGCGCTGCCCCGACTCCTTGCCCGGGCCGGTGCTCTCGGTGGCCGACGGGCGCCCGGAGGGGAGCGCCGTCGAGGAGCGCTCGGAGGTGGCCCCGGCGGTGCCCGAGTCCTTGGTCGGAGTGCTCACTTGGCGCCCCTCTCGCGAGTGGAGGACAGCATGACCAGGCTGATGAGCAGCAGGCACAGGGTCAAGATGGTGCTCATGGCCGCGGAGCTGCCCATGTTGAAGCGGGCGAGGCCCTCCTCGGCGATCTGCATGATCGCGGAGCGGGTCTCCCTGCCAGGTTGGCCCTGGGTGATGATGTAGGACTGGCCGAACAGGTTCGCCGAGGCGAGCAGCGTGATCGTGACCACGAAGACCAGGACCGGTCGCAGGCCCGGCAGGGTGACGTTGCGGAACTGCTGGAACGAGCTGGCGCCGTCCATCTCGGCCGCCTCGTAGAGCTCGCGGGAGATGTCCTGCAGCCCGGCCAGGAAGATCACCATGTTGTAGCCGAGGGTCCACCAGATGGTCGGGATGACGAGCGCACCCCAGACCCAGGGCGTGTCGGTGAGCCACGGCGGGCTGTCGAGCCCCACCCGGTCGAGCACGGACGCCAGCACGCCGACGTTGGGGTCGAGCAGGTAGCGCCACAGGATGCCGATGACGGCGACACCGAGGACGTACGGCGCGAAGATGATCGCCCGGAAGAAGTTGCGCCCGGGGAACTTGCGGGCCAGCGGGACGGCCACCAGCAGGGGCAGCGCGACGAGCAGGGGCACGCTCAGCACCGTGAAGATGGCGGTCGCCCGCATCGACGCCCAGAACGGACCGGACGTCACCGACCCGGGCGTGAACAGGTCGACGTAGTTCTGCAGGCCGACGAAGGGCTTGCCGGGCAGCAGGAAGTCCCAGTCGTGGAGGCTGATCCACAGGCCGTAGAGGATCGGCGCCAGCACGAACAGGGTGAACAGCACGAGGTAGGGCGCGAGGAACAGGTAGGCGGTCACCGGACTGGCCGCCGTGGGTGACCTGACGGCTCCCGGGACCACGTCGGACGAGCCGTCGGTGTCCCGGCCGCGCCGGCGTCCTCCGGTGGACGCCGGCGCGGTCGCGGTCCCGGCCATCAGGCCGAGTACTTCTGGCGGTTGTCCTCCAGCAGGGCGTCAGCCTTCTTGGCAGCGTCCTCCAGCGCCGTCTTCGCGTCGGCCTTGCCGAGCACGACCGTGTTGACGGCCTGCTCGAAGGTCGGCGCGGTCACGTCGCCGATGCCGGGGATGGTCGGCGGGAAGATGACGTTCTCCAGCTGGCCGGCGAGCGTGCTCTGCACCTCGAGGCCGGCGAACTCGTCGCTCTCGCGGACGCTGTTGCGGGCCGGGACCTGCCCCGACTTCGCCCACTCGATGGAGTTCTCGCTGAGGTAGGCGAGGAAGTCACGGGCGGCATGCAGCTTGTTCTCGTCGGGCGACTTCTGCTGCATGACGGTGAGCTGGTGGGAGCTGGCCCAGACCGCGGGCTCGTCGCCGATGGTCGGCAGCGGCGCGGCGCCCCACTCCAGGCCCTCGACCTTGGCCCACTCGTTCATCATCCAGATGCCGTCCCAGGTCATCGCGTCGCGGCCCTGGCGGAACGCCTGCGCCTGGGCGTCGTTGGCGACGTTGGCCGGGCTGAAGCCGTCCTTGACGTGGGAGGCGTACCAGGTGAGCGCCTCGACACCCGCGTCGGAGGCGAAGGTGGCCTGCGTGGCCTCCTCGTCGTACAGCGAGCCGCCGAACTGGCCGAGCAGGCTGATGAAGATCAGGTGGGCCGGCCAGGTGGCGGTGGCCCAGAACGGGTACTCGACGCCCTTGCTCTTCATGCCGGTGAGGGCGGCCTCCCAGCTCTCGCGGTCCTGCGGCGGCTCGGTGATCCCGCCCTGCTGGAGGAGCTTGGTGTTGTAGTAGAAGCCGAGCGGGTGGACGTCGAGCGGGATCGCGTAGCGCTTGCCGTCGTACATGCCGGCGTTCCACACCGTCGAGGCGAAGTCGTCCTCGTTGAGGTCCATCGCCCCGGTGAACTCGTCGAGCGGCATGATCACGCGACGGGCGGCGTTGGTGCCGACCTGGTCGACGTGCATGGCGGCGATGTCGGGACCGGCGCCGCTGGCCACGGCGTTCGGGACCTTGGAGTAGAAGTCCGCCCACTCGAGCGTGTTCATCTGCACTTCGATGTTGTCGTGCTCGCTGTTGAACGACTCGATCATCTGCTTCATGTACGCGCCGTCACCGCCGGTGAAGCCGTTCCAGAACGCCAGGGTGACCTTCTCGCCCTCGTAGGCGCCCTCGGCGATCGTGGCTGACTGGCCGCCGGGGGTCCCGGCCGAGCCACCGCCGCACGCTGACACGGCGGCGCCGACGCCGAGGGCGGCGCCCATGCCGAGCACTCCCCGCCGGGAGAGGGGCAGCGAGGACACGGTGCGAAGTGGGTTGGACATGTCGTTCCTTCCGTCGTCGTTCGAGGCAGGTGCGAGTGGTGCTGGGCTCGATCGGGGTGCGGTCACGGACGCGGGCCGGCGGTCAGGCTCACCGCCGCCCAGGACACCGGCGGCAGCGTGAAGCGCAGCGTGCCGTCGGAGAGGGACGTGTCGAGCGGACGGGGGCGCACCCGGTCGGGGTGCTCCTGCGTGTTCGTCAGGTAGGGGTCGTCCTCCGCCAGCACCATCGCCTCGGACACCTCGAGCCCCCGCAGCTGCGTGATCGCCAGGACGACCTCGACGGGCTCGGAGGTGCCACGGTGCACGGCGAACACGCTCAGCGCCCCGGTCGCCTCGTCCCAGGTGGCGGTGGCGTCGAGGAGCGGGACGTCGCCGTACTGCTCCGTCGGGACGGTCGGGGAGTCGAGGGCGAGCTGCAGCACCTCGCCGTGCGCCAGCCGGGCGGTGTGGGCGAACGGGTGGAAGATCGTCTGGCGCCACGCCGGGCCGCCGGGCTCCGTGCGGATCGGCGCGATGATGTTGACCAGCTGCGCCTGGCAGGCGATGGCCACGCGGTCGGCGTGGCGCAGCAGGGTGATGAGCAGGTCGCCGACGACGACGGCGTCGGCGACGTTGAAGACGTCCTCGATCAGCCGCGGCGCCTGCTCGAACTCCAGGCTCTTGACGCCCGGGAAGCGGCCCTTCTCGTACCACACGTTCCACTCGTCGAACGAGATGCTCATCTTCTTCGGGTTGCGCAGCCGCGCGCCGATGTGGTCGGCCGTGGCGACCACCGCTGTGATGAAGCGGTCCATGCCGACGCCGGAGGCCAGGAAGCTCGGCAGGTCGCCCTCGAGCTCCTCGTAGTAGGCGTGCATCGAGATGTGGTCGACCATGGCGTAGGTGTGCTCGAGGATCACCGCCTCCCAGGCGGCGAACGTCGGCATCGCGCTGTTGCTGCTGCCGCAGGCGATGAGCTCGACCCGCGGGTCGACGAGCCGCATCGCCCGTGCGGTCTCCGCCGCGAGCCGGGCGTACTCCGACGCGGTCTTGTGGCCCACCTGCCAGGGACCGTCCATCTCGTTGCCGAGGCACCACATGCGCACGTCGTGGGGCTGCTTCTCCCCGTGGGCGATCCGCGAGTCGGACAGCTGCGTGCCGCTCGGGTGGTTGGCGTACTCGAGCAGGTCGCAGGCCTCCTGCACGCCGCGCGTGCCCAGGTTGACGGCCATGATCGGCTCGAGCTCGGCCTTGCGGGCCCAGGCCATGAACTCGTTGAAGCCGACCTCGTTGGTCTCGAGACTGCGCCAGGCGAGGTCGAGCCGCGTCGGCCGGTCCTCGACCGGCCCGACGCCGTCCTCCCAGCGGTAGCCCGAGACGAAGTTGCCGCCGGGGTAGCGCACCACCGTCGGTCCCAGCTCGCGCACCAGCTCCAGCACGTCGGTGCGGAACCCGTCCTCGTCGGCGGTCGGGTGGGTCGGCTCGTAGAGGCCGGTGTAGACGCAGCGGCCCATGTGCTCGACGAACGTGCCGAACAGCCGCCGGTCGAGCGGACCCACGCGGAAGGCGGGGTCGATGGTCAGGGAGGCTGTGCGCATCCGCAGCTGCGTCCTTCCGGGCGTTGGCACCTCCCCGTACGGGGCGGGGCGACGATCCGGGTCTGTCTACAGCCGCATTCCAACGATGTAAACTCCGCACGCGCTCGACACGCACACGTGACTGTTCCGTTGCGGTCGTGACACCTGACCGGCTGTCGGCACGGGCGGACGTGCCGCCGCACCTCGTGGCCTCGGTACGGTCGGGGGCCCGTCGGGGCCGCCGGCCCGTCGGGGGCGAGAGGAAGGCGCCGGATGAGCGTGCGGATGAAGGAGGTCGCCAGCCGAGCCGGCGTCTCGGTCAAGACCGTGTCCAACGTGGTCAACGGCTACCTGCACGTCGCGCCCTCGACGCGCGAGCGGGTGCAGCAGGCGATCGACGAGCTGGGCTACCGGCCCAACCTGTCGGCGCGCAGCCTGCGCAGCGGACGCACGGGGATCATCGCCGTCGCCGTCCCCCGGCTGGACGAGCCCTACTTCGCCGAGCTGGCGTCCGCCGTGATCACGGTCGCCGCCGAGCGCGGGTGCACCGTCCTGGTCGAGCAGACCGACGGCCTGGTCGAGCGCGAGCAGCTGGCCGTCGCGGGCATCCGGCCCGACCTCATCGACGGGCTGATCCTGAGTCCCCTGGCGCTCGGCGCGGACGACCTCCTGGCGGGGTCCGGGACGTCGACGCCCCTGGTCCTGCTGGGCGAGCGCATCTCCGACACCCGCCACGACCACGTCGCCGTCGACAACGTCGCCGCCGCCCGGCTCGCCACCGAGCACCTGCTCTCCCTCGGGCGGACGCGGGTGGCCGCCATCGGCACGATGGACGCCGTGACCGCGCAGACCGCGAGCCTGCGCTGCGGCGGCTACCGCGAGGCCCTGGCCGCCGCGGGGCTGCCGGTCCTGCCTGGCCACGAGCAGGAGGTCGCCGGCTTCAGCCGCGAGTCCGGCGCGCTCGCGGCCGACCGGCTGCTCGACCTGCCGGAGCCGCCGGACGCGGTCTTCTGCTTCAGCGACCTGATGGCCCTCGGGGCGCTGCACGCGCTGCACCGGCGGGGGGTCAGGGTGCCCGAGGACGTCGCGGTGATCGGGGTCGACGACATCGCCGAGAGCCGGTTCAGCACACCGACCTTGAGCACGGTGGCGCAGGACGTCGACGAGATCGCCCGGCTCGCCGTCGACGCGCTCCTGCACCGCCTCTCGGACGGGGCCGACGACCCGCCGCGCGAGGTCACCGCGTCGCACGAGCTGCTCGTGCGGGACAGCACCGTGCGCTCGAGGCGGCCGCCGCCCGGCGCGGGGTCTCGGCAGTCGCAGGCGGGGTAGGGCTCCGCGTCCTGGGGCGGACGCCGCGGGAGGCCGACGGAGGGCAGGGCATGGGCGCACGGGTCGCAGTGGTGGTGCCGGTGCACGACCAGGAGGCCTGGCTGCCGGCAGCGCTGCACTCGCTGCGAGCGCAGACCCTGACCGACTGGGAGTGCGTGGTCGTCGACGACGGCTCACCGGGCGACGTCCTCGCCGCCCTGGGGGACGCGGCCGACGACCCCCGCGTGCGCGTCGAGCGCCTGGCCGACAACGGTGGGCTGGGGGCGGCGCTCAACCGCGGCCTCGACCTGACGACGGCGCCGTACGTCGCCTACCTGCCGGCCGACGACGTCCTGCTGGCCGACCACCTCGCGACGCTGGTGGCTGCGCTCGACGGTGCACCGTCCGCGCCGCTCGCCGTCGCCGGCGTGCGGCACGAGGGCGGGACCGCCTCCGGACGGATCGAGGGCGAGCCGCTGCAGCTGGTGCAGGTCGCCCACCGCCGCAGCGCCGAGCGCTGGACCGAGCGGGCGGAGCTCACCACCGACGACCTCGACCGCATGCTCTGGACGCGGCTGCTCGCCGGCCGGGAGCCGGTGCTCACCGGCTCGGTGACCTGCGCCTGGACCCCGCACCCGCGCCAGCGGCACCGCACGCTGCGCGAGCCCTGGGGCGGGCTCAACGCCTACCGCGCGCGCTACCGGGTGCAGGTGCCGATGCGCCTGCAGAGCACCGTCGGGCACCTGCACGACGAGGTCGTGCACTACCAGCGGTTCCGCGAGCGGCCGCCGGTGCCCCGCCCCGCGGACGGTCTGCGGATCCTGCTGGTCGGCGAGCTCGCGCACAACCCCGAGCGCATCCTCGCGCTGGCCGAGCGCGGGCACGAGCTGCACGGGCTGTGGACCGACACGCCGGTGTGGTTCAACACCGTCGGCCCGCTGCCGTTCGGGCACGTCGCCGAGGTGCCGCGCGACCGGTGGCGTGAGGCGGTGCGCGAGCTGCAGCCCGACGTCGTCTACGGCCTGCTCAACTGGCAGGCGGTGCCGTTCGTGCACGAGGTGCTGCAGGCCGAGCTGGGCGTGCCCTTCGTGTGGCACTTCAAGGAGGGACCCTGGTTCAGCCTCCAGCACGGCCACTGGCCGATGCTCGCCGACCTCCACCTGCGCGCCGACGGCGTCGTCTACTCGAGCCCCGAGCTGCGCGACTGGTTCGGCGTCAAGCTGCCGTCGACGCGGCACCGACCGAGCGCGGTGCTGGACGGCGACCTCCCCAAGGCCGAGTGGTTCGTGGGCGAGCAGTCCCCCCTGCTCTCCGAGCAGGACGGCGAGGTGCACACGGTCATCGCCGGCCGGCCGATGGGTCCCCCGCCCGAGGTCCTGGGTGAGCTGGCGCGGGCCGGCGTGCACGTGCACGTCTACTCCGAGAAGGTCCACGCCCAGATGCGCGAGTGGGTGACGGCGACGCGCCTGCTCGCGCCGGACCACCTGCACCTGCACGCGCAGGTCGACCAGGCCGACTGGGTGCGCGTCTTCTCGCAGTACGACGCTGGGTGGCTGCACGACGTGCGCAGCGCCAACCGCGGCGACCTGCACGCCGCCACCTGGGACGACCTCAACTACCCGGCCCGGATGGGCACGCTCGCCGCCGCCGGGGTGCCGCTGCTGCAGCGCGACAACACCGGCCACGTCGTCGCCACCCAGACGCTCGCCCGGGAGCGCGACCTGGGCGTCCTGTGGCGCGAGCCGGCAGACCTCGTCGAGGCGCTCACCGACCGCGACCGGATGGCCCTGCTGCGCAAGAGCATCTGGTCGCAGCGCGAGCACTTCACCTTCGACGCGCACGTCGACGACCTGGTCGAGTTCTTCCGCGCCCGCATCGCCGACGCCCGCGGTCGCGTCAGTCGGTGAGCGCCAGCTGCTCCGCCTCGGGGGGACGGGAGGGCGCGCGGCCCTGCTCGAGGTCGAGCAGGAAGCGCTTGCGCGCCAGACCGCCGGCGTAGCCGGTGAGGCTCCCGTCGGCGCCCACCACCCGGTGGCACGGCACCACGAGGCAGTACGGGTTGCGCCCGTTGGCCGCCCCGACCGCCCGCACGGCCGTCGGCCGGCCGACCACGGCCGCCAGCGCGCCGTAGGTCGTGGTCGCGCCGTAGGGCACCGAGCGCAGGGCCGCCCAGACCGCTGCCTGGAACGGCGTGCCGACCGGCGCGAGGTCGACCTCGAAGGCCTGCAGCGTCCCCTGCAGGTAGGCGTGCAGCTGCTCCTGCAGCTGCGGCAGGACCGCGTCGTCCCGGTCGCCGAAGCGGTCGGCGTGCGGTCGGTGACGCTGCTCGGCGAGGTAGAGCCCCGCCAGCGCGCCGTCCTGCTCGACCAGCGTGATCGGTCCGAGCGGGCCGTCGACGACGGCATGGCTGCGCCTGGCGCTCATGTGCGCTCCTCGGGCCGGTCGACGGGCAGGTGGTTGACGGCGTGGTCGCCGACGGCCCACAGGTGCTGCACGGCGTACGCGCGGTAGGGCGCCCACCGCCGCGCGCGCTCGCGCAGCGCCCGGCCCTCGCCGAGCCCGAGCGCCCGGGCGGCGAGCACCACCCCCAGGTCGGTCGGCAGGAAGGCGTCGGGGTCGCCGAGCGCCCGCAGGGCGACGACCTCCGCCGTCCACGGGCCGATGCCGGGCAGGGCGAGCAGGTCGGCGCGGGCCTGCGCCGGGTCGCCCGCCGGGTCGAGCTGCAGGGTGCCGTCGGCCAGCGCCCGGGCGAGCCCGACGACGGTCGCGCGGCGGGCCCGGGGGAGCGCGAGGACCTCGGGATCGACGGTCGCGACCGCGTCGGCCGCGGGCCACAGGTGCGTGAGGCCGCCCTCGGGGTCGTCGACGGGCTCCCCGGCCGCGGCGACCAGCCGGGCGGCGTGGGTGCGCGCGGCCGCCGTGCTGACCTGCTGCCCGAGGACCGCCCGCAGCGCCAGCTCGCCGGCGTCGACGGTGCGCGGCAGCCTGCGGCCGGGTGCCCGGGCGATCCACGGCGCCAGCACCTCGTCGTCGGCCAGCACCGCGTCGGCGGCGACCGGGTCGGCGTCGAGGTCGAGCAGCTGGCGGCAGCGGGCGACCGCCGGAGCGAGGTCGCGCAGGTCGTCGAGCAGGAGCCGGCAGCCGACCGCCGTCGGGCCGGGTCGCAGGGCGACGATGCCCGTCCCGTGCGGCAGGCGCAGCGTGCGGCGGTAGGCGCCGTCGCGCCACTCCTCGACGCCCGGGACGGCGGTCGCGGCGAGGTGGCCGAACAGGCTGTCGGGCCACAGCGGCGTGCGGAACGGCAGGCGCAGCTCGAGTGCCGCCGGGCCGCCGGCCGGCAGCGGTGCGCCCGTCCTGCCGTCGTGGTGCGCCCGCAGCTCGCGCGGTGTCGTCGCGTAGACCTCGCGGAAGGTCGCCGAGAACTGCCGGACGCTGCCGAAGCCGGCCGCGAAGGCGATGTCGGCGAAGGGCAGGGTCGTCGTCTCGACGAGCGTGCGCGCCGTCGCGGCACGCTGGGCCCGCGCGAGGGCGAGCGGCCCGGCCCCCAGCTCGGCGACCAGCGTGCGCTCGACCTGGCGCCGGCTGTAGCCGAGCCGGGCGGCCAGACCCGCAACGCCGTCGCGGTCGACGACGCCGTCGGCGATCAGGCTCAGCGCCCGGCCCGCCACGTCGGTGCGGCCGGCGGCGACGGGCCGGCCCGGTGAGGCGTCGGGCCGGCAGCGCTTGCACGCGCGCAGCCCCGCCGCCTGGGCGGCCGCGGCCGACGGCAGGAAGCGCACGGAGGCGCGCAGCGGGGTGCGGGCCGGGCAGCTCGGGCGGCAGTAGATGCCGGTCGTGAGCACGCCGAGCACGAAGCGTCCGTCGAACCGGGGGTCCTGGCCCTGGACGGCGCGCCACCACGACTCCTCGTCGGCCGCGACCGCGTCGGTCACCTGTGCTGGCGTGCTCACCGGACCATCGTGCGGCGCGAGGACGCCGGTGTCTGGCGGGATCGCGGCACGGCACTGCGGGTCGTGGACGGGCACTCAGGCGCCGAGCCGCCCCCGCGCCCGCCCCCCTGGCTGGCCGAGGTCGGCGCGCGAGCCGTCGGCCTGGCCCGCGGCCCGGGCACCGCCGACGACACGGCTGCGGCCCGACCACGGACCGCGCCACGAGCCGCGGGCCTGCGAGCGCTCGGCGTAGAAGTCCTGCACCCGCGCGGCCTTGTCGCGCAGCACGAGCGCAGCCGACGGCTCGCCCGTGGCGACCGGCGTCGCGGCGACCGCCCGCTCGCGGGCAGCGCGCAGGCGCTCGCCGACCGTCGTCACCCAACCGTCGTAGAACGACAGCCGCCACGTCTGCGCCGCCACGCCGGCGGCGCGGTGCTCGCCCCGGTCGAGGCGGCGCTGCGCGGCCGCGGTCATCTGCACGGCCAGGGAGGCCCACAGCCGCTCGACGACCTCGAGGTCGGCCCGATGACCGAAGCCGAGGACGTAGGTGCTGTCGTGCGCGACGTTGACGAGGACGTCGTTGGACCGCGCGACGACGGAGTAGAGCAGGACGCGGTGGCGGTTGCCGCGCTTGCCACGGGCGCCGACGTCGACCCGCTCCTGCACGAGCGGCTCGGCGCCGCCTCGTGCGGCCCGGTCGCGCTGGCGGGCGCGGGCGAGCTCGAGGTCGACGGCGTGCGCCGTCGCCAGCTGCTGGGCGCGCTCGACGAAGGCGGCCGACTCGTGCTCGTTGTCGGTGCCCTCGGCCTGCGCCAGCAGCTTGCCGATGCGGTCGACCAGGCGGTCGCCGTCCGCAGACGTCACAGCTGCCCCACAGCGACCGCCAGCTCGCCGTAGTCGACGCGCAGGGCGAAGGCGGCCTCGGCGCCGAGCGCGGCCTCGACGAGCAGCAGCACGAGCGCCGGGAAGGGCGACCGGTGGCCGCGGGACATGCCGGTCGTCTCGCCGACGTGGTGGGCCAGCTCGTGCAGCAGCACGGTCTCGCGCAGCGCCCACGGCTCGCCGTGGACCGGCACGGGCAGGGCGACCGTGCCGGGAGGCTCCCAGTGGGCGGCCCGCACGCCGCGCCGGACCCGCAGGGCGGGCGGCGGGACCTCCCCGACCGCGGACACCACGGCGGGCAGGGCCAGCACGCGGGCGGCGTAGGCGGCCGCCGCGTCGAGCGAGCCGAGCCGCCGCTCGGCCGGCAGCAGGACGCTGCTGCCGGCGACGGTGGCGCGAGCGGCGCCGAGCCGGGCGGCGTCGAGCCGGGCGGCCCAGGCGTCCTCGGCGCGGTAGACGCGCGAGCGCTGGGCGTCGCGGGAGGCGGCGGGGGTCACGGCCAGGACGCTAGGCGACACCGGCGACTGGGCGCCCGGGGCCTGTGGACGAACGGCGCACGACGGAGCGCCGGCTCGGTCGTCCTCGTCCCGGAGTGAGCATGCTCACGTTTGTCGGCGGGGGGCTGGGCTTCACCGTCACAGGTCTGTCATGCAAGATGGTGCCCACACGAGCGCTTGACCGTCCTCGCCGAATCCCGCCCGCGGTCAGCACAGCGCCCCTACTCATCATCCCGGGCGGGAGCGGGGGACCCAGGTCTTCTCGGTCTGCAGCGATGCAGACCTCGGGGCGAAGCGCACTCCGGTGCGCCGGGCACTCTCATGCCCGAGCCCGACAGCTCACCTCGCAGGCGTGTGAGAGGGCTTCTTCACGCATGCGTACCCCTTCCCGTGCCCGGCACGCTCGGCCGGCCGCCACCCGCACCACCCTCCGCACGGGCCTCACCGCCGCGCTCCTGCCGATGTGCCTGGCCGTCCCGGTCGTCGGCACCGCGTTCGCCGCGCCGGCCGCCGCCGCCACCCAGGCGCCCGGCGTCGTCGGCATCGCCGGTCCGACCGCCGCCGTGACCCCCGGCCTGCGCGCCGTCAACGTGAGCCTCAGCGCCGGCGGCCGCCCGGTCGCCGGCGCCCGCCTGCAGCTCCAGGTCGCCACCGCCCGTGGTTGGACCGGCGCCGGGTCCGTCGTCACCGGCGCCAACGGCCACAGCACCGCGGCCCTGCGCTTCAGCGCGACGACCCGCGTGCGGGCCGTCGCGGCGGCGACCGCCACGTCGACCGCCGACGTCAGCCGCGAGATGCTCGTCCGGGTCGACCAGCCCGCCGCCGCCCGCGCGAGCGCGGCCGCGCGGCCGGCCCTCGCGGTCGGCGGCTTCCGCGCCGCCGCGCTGCGCGTCGCGCTCGCCCAGCGCGGCAAGCCCTACCGCTACGGCTCCGCCGGCCCGTCCAGCTTCGACTGCTCCGGCCTCGTCTACTACGCCTTCCGCTCGGTCGGCAAGGCCGTCCCGCGCACCAGCAGCCAGCTGCGGAGCGCCACCGTGCCGGTCAGCCGCGCCGCTGCGCAGCCGGGTGACCTCGTCTTCATCCCCGGCCACGTCGGCATCTGGGTGAGCCCCGGCGTGATGATCGACGCGCCGAGCAGCGGCGGCCACGTCTCGGTCCGCAAGATCTACTCGAGCAGCTACACGATCGGCCGCGTGGTCTAGAGCGGCTCGACCCGCCGGCGCAGGAGGCAGAACTCGTTGCCCTCCGGGTCGGCGAGCACGACCCAGGACTCGTCGCCGGCCTGACCGACGTCGGCCCGGCGAGCGCCGAGCTCGAGCAGCCGCTCGAGCTCGGCGTCCTGGTCGCGGTCGGTCGCGTTGACGTCGAGGTGGAGCGGCAGCTTGCCGCGCCGCGGGTCGTCGGACGCGTTCAGGACGAGGGTCGGCACAGCGCCGCCGAAGCCCTCTCGCGGGCCGATCTCGATGCTGTCGGCGCTCTCCCGGTCCAGCTCGACCCAGTCGAGCACCTCGCACCACCACCGCGACAGCGCCTCGGGGTCGCGGCAGTCCAGGACGAGCTCGGTGATGCGGCAGGCCATGCCGCGACCGTACGCGTCCTCGCTGGCCGGTGAGCGGCTAGTACCGGCTCGTCCCGCAGTCCGAGCAGCGGCGACGGCGCGCGGCGTTCGGCTGCTCGCAGTTGTCGCACGACCAGGCGGCGGCCACCGGCACCCGGACGGCGCGCAGACGCGGCAGGGGTACGGGCAGCGCAGCGGTCGCAGCGGTCGGTGCGACGCGAGCAGCAGCAGGAGGTGTCATGGCAGAGCCCTTCCGAGCGGATGCGGACAGGCTGGCAGGGCGGTGCTACGGCGAGGTTGCGCCTGTGCATCCGGCCGGTGACGCCTGGTGGTCGTGGCGTCCGGCCCTGGGCCGCCGGCTCGGCGGCCGGGGATGAGCGTGCGGGCGGTCGTGGTCGCGGACGGCCACGGCTTCGGCGGGGCGCAGGTGTACGCCCGCAGCCTCGTGGAGCACGCCCCGGCGGGGGTGACCTGCGACGTCGTCACGACCGACGAGCACGCGTCCCGGCTGGCCCCGACGGCCGAGGCGCGCGGTGGACGCGTCGTCGTCGTGCCGACCAGCGTGCGTGCCGACGCTGCGCCGGCGCTGCGCGGCGCCGTCGAGCGGCTCGCCCCCGACCTCGTGCAGGTCAACCTCGTCGATCCCACGAGCATGGTGGCCGCTCTGGAGGCCGTGACGGCGGTGGCACCGACCGTGGCGACCCTCCACATGCGCGGGCAGGTCCCGGCGCAGGACCTCGCGCGGGTCCGGTCGGCGTACGCCGGGCTGCGGCACGTCGTCGCCGTCTCGCGCGAGTTCGCCGCGCTGGCCCGCGACGTCCTGCAGGTCGAGCGGCTGACGCACGTCCTCAACGGCGTCGACCCGGTCGAGCCGGTGCGCCCGCCGGGCGGACCCGTCCCGGTGGTGGCGGCCCTCGGCCGGCTGACGGCGCAGAAGGGCTTCGACGTGCTGCTCGAGGCGGTGCGCATGCTCGTCGCGGACGGCGTCCGGCTCGACGTGCTGCTCGGCGGCGAGGGACGCGAGCGCGAGGCGCTCGAGCGCCGGGCCGCCGGCCTGCCGGTGCGCTTCACGGGCTTCGAGGCCGAGCCGCGGCGGCTGTTCGCCGCGGCCGACGTCTTCGTGCTGCCGTCACGGGTCGAGGCCCTGCCGCTCGTGCTCGTCGAGGCGGTGTCGGCCGGCCTGCCGGCGGTCGCCACCGACGTCGGCGACGTGCGGGAGGCGCTCGCGGACGTCGTCGAGCTCGTGCCGGCCGAGGACGCCGTCGCGCTCGCCGCGGCCCTGCGCCGGCTGCTGACGGACGCCGCCGACCGTGACCGGCGCAGCCGGGCCGGGGTCATCCTGGCGCGCGGGCACCTGACGGCGGCGCGGATGGCGCGCCAGGCGTGGGAGGCGTTCCTGCCGGCCGCCCGGCCAGGCGGAGGGCCTCCCGCAGCACCCGGTCGGGGCTGATCCGCAGGGCGCACCGGTGGTCGATCGGGCACACCAGGTGCGGACACGGGTTGCAGCCGACGTCCTCGCGCACGACCGCCTGCAGGGCTGGCGGGTGCCGCCAGCGACGCGGGTCGCCGGACAGGAACAGCGTCACGACGCGTCCGCCCACGGCGGCCGACAGGTGCGCCGTGCCGGTGTCGTTCGCCACGACGACCGCCGCGTCGCGCAGCAGGGCGGCGTAGGCCCCGAGCGACGTCCGGCCGGTGAGGTCGCGGACCGGCGCGCGGCACGCCGCGACGAGCGCACCGGTCGTGGCCGCCTCCGACGGCACGCCGCCCACGACCACCTCCAGCCCGGCGCGGGCCAGGCCGTCGGCGACCGAGGCGAAGCGCTCGACCGGCCAGAGCCGGCTGGGCGAGGTGGCCCCCGGGTGCAGGACGGCGTACGCCCCGCGCGCCAGTCCCAGTGCCGCCGCCTCGCCCTCCTCGTCGGCGGTCAGCGGCCACTCCAGGGCCCGGGACGCACCGGCGGGCAGCCCGAGGTGCTCGAGCAGGCGCAGGTGGCGCTCGACCTCGTGCAGGGCGTGGGGGTACGGCACGTGCAGCGCGGGATCGAGCCCGCCCACCCCCGTCGGCGCGAACCCGCCGACCAGGCGCGCGCCGGTCGCGGCCGTCACGGCGTTCGCGGCGGGGTTGTCGCCGTAGACCTGCAGCGCCAGGTCCCACCGCCGCGCGGCCATCGCGTCGAGCCACGTGGGCAGCGTGCCGTCCGGCGGCCGCTCGGGGATGCCGTCGGCGCCGGGGAACGCGACCAGCTCGTCGACCCACGGCGCCATGCGGGCGACGACGCCGGCCATCTCCGGCCAGGTGGCGAGCGCGACGTGCAGGTCCGGACGCGCCGCCCGCAGCGCGCGCAGGGCGGGGACGGTGCAGAGCAGGTCGCCGAGGCCGACGCGCAGGCGCACCAGCAGCACGCTGCGCACGGAGGCGTTGATCAGCGGAGGTCGGGAAGACTGGCCCTCCTGACGGGCCGACGGCTGCACCGGCGCAGTCTCCCCGCCGCCGATGGAGGTAGTCCTTGACCGTCGTCCCGAGCCCTGCCCCCGCTCCGGCCACACCCGCACAGCCCCGCGCCCGCTCGTCCCGTCCCGTCGTCGACGGCACCGTGCTGCGGCTGTGCTCGGTGTTCGAGCCGCCGCCCGAGGCCCTCGCCCGGCCCGACGCGGCGGCGTACGACCCGATCGGCGGGATGCAGAACCACACGGCCGAGCTCACCCGGGGCCTGGACCGCCTCGGCGTGCGGCAGCACGTGCTGACCTCGCGGCTCGGGGCGGCGCGCTCCCGGACCAGGCTCGGCCGCGCGGCGACCGTCGTGCGCGCCGGTGCGCCGGTGCGCGCGGCCCGCCAGCTCTGGGCCGCCGACGCCGCCCGGGAGCTGGTGCGCCTGCGCGGGCTGGGCCTCGTGCACGCCCACCAGGGCGAGGACCTCGCCGTCCTGCCGCTGGCCGAGCTCGTCGCCCGGCGTGCGCGGGTGCCGCTGGTCGTCACGCTGCACTGCAGCCTGTCGCGCACGGTCGACGCCGGTCGGCGGCGACCGGTGACGGTGCTCGGTCCGAGCGTGGAGCGCAGCGTCGTGCGCCGCGCCGACGCCGTCCTCGTCCTCACCGAGCGCGCCGCCGACGCGGCCGTCGAGGACGGCGTCGACCCGGCCCGCGTCCACGTCGTGCCCTCCGGCTTCGACCCGCGGCTGTTCGCCGGGCCGCATCCCGACCCGACCCCCGACGTGCCGCGTCCGCGGGTGCTGTTCGCCGGCCGCCTCGCCGACCAGAAGCGCCCGCTCGACGCCGTCGCCGCGCACGCGCTCCTGCCGCCCGACGTGCACCTCGTCGTCGTCGGCGACGGTCCGCTGCGCGCGCAGGTGCACGCCGCGGTGGCCGCCTCGCCGGCCCGGGAGCGCGTGCACCTGCTGGGCCTCGTGCCGCACGACCAGGTGCCGGCCCACCTCCACAGCGCCGACGTGTTCGTCCTGCCCTCGCAGTACGAGGAGCTCGGCAGCGTGCTGGTGGAGGCGATGGCGAGCGGACTGCCGGTGGTCGCCAACCGCGTGGGCGGCATCCCGGCGCTGGTCCGCGACGGCGTCACCGGCCGGCTGGTCGAGCGGGGTGACGTCGCGGGACTGGCCGCCGCGCTGACCGACGCCCTCACCGACCGGCGCACCACCCGCCGCACGAGCGAGGCCGCCCGCGCCCACGTCGACACGGCGTACTCCTGGCCGGTGCTGGCCGAGCGGGTCTGCGACGTCTACGTGGACGTGCAGCGCCGGTGACCCCGCCGCCGTCGACGCCGGCGGTCGCCGTCCTGGTCCCCGTCCACGAGCAGGCGGCGTTCCTGCCCCGGGCGCTCGGCAGCCTGCTGGCGCAGGACCTGCTCGACTTCGAGTGCGTCGTGGTCGACGACGGCTCCACCGACGGGCCGTCGGTGCCGGACGACCCGCGCGTGCGCCTGGTCCGCCTGCCGACCAACCGGGGCCTCGGCGCCGCGCTCAACACGGCGCTCGACGCCACGACGGCGCCGGTGGTGGCCTACCTGCCGGCCGACGACGCCTGGGACGCCGAGCACCTGTCCGCGCTGCTGGCCGCGCTCGCCGGGGACAGCGAGCGGGACCTCGCCTGGAGCGGCGTGCGGTGGGCCGGCGGCGAGACGACGGACGCGCCCGGCGACTCCGGGCTGCAGCTCGTGCAGGTCGCCCACCGGCGCACCGGGGTGCGCTGGCCGGAGCGCGACGAGCTCGAGGCCGACGACCTCGAGCTGCTGCTGTGGCACCGCTTCGCGGCGCGGCGCTCGACCGGCCGGGTGACCTGCACCTGGACCGACCACCCGGGGCAGCGCTCACGCGCGATCCGCGAGACGTGCGACGGCGGGCTCAACGTCTTCCGCCGGCGCTACCGCGTCGCGACGCCGCTGCGGCTGCACTCGCGCGACAGCGGCCTGACCGACGAGGTCGCGCTGTACGGCCGCTTCCGCGATCGGCCGGCGCCGTCCGGGGGCCTGCGGGTGCTGCTCGTGGGCGAGCTGGCCTTCAACCCCGAGCGGGTGCTCGCGCTCGAGGAGCGCGGCCACCGCCTGTTCGGCCTGTGGACCGACGACGGGCTCGGCGCGCACACCGTGGGACCGCTGCCGTTCGGCCACGTGACCGACGTGCCGACGGTCGCGGCCGCGCGCGAGCTCGACGTGGACGTCGTCTACGGGCTGCTCAACTGGCGGGCCGTGCCCCTGGCCGCCCGCGTGCTGCGCGAGCTGCCGCACCTGCCGTTCGTCTGGCACTTCAAGGAGGCCCCGCAGGCGTGCGTGCGCCGCGGCACCTGGCCCGACCTCGCCGCGCTGTGCGGGGGCGCCGACGAGGTGCTGCTGGCCACGCAGGAGGAGCGCGACTGGCTCGAGCTGGCGCTGCCCGGCCGGCTCGACCCCGCCCGCACCGGGGTCCTCGACGGCGACCTCCCGCTGGCCGAGTGGTTCGCCGGCGAGCGGTCGCCCCGGCTGTCCGACGAGGACGGCGCCGTCCACACCGCCGTGCTCGGCCGCCCGCTCGGCGTCGACGCCGACCTGCTGGTCCGCCTCGGCCGCGCCGGCGTCCACGTCCACCTGCACGGCCAGGTGCGCGACCACGGGCCGGCGGCCGGGTGGGCGGCCGCCGTGCGCGAGGCGCAGGCGCAGGTCGACACCGTGCACGTCCACCCGAAGGTCGAGCAGCCCGACTGGGTGCGGGTGCTGTCGCGCTACGACGCCGGCTGGCTGCACCGCTTCCGCTCGAGCAACGGCGGCGACCTGCGGCGGGCGGTCTGGGACGACCTCAACGCCCCGGCGCGCATCCCGACCTACGCCAGCGCCGGCCTGCCGATGCTGCAGTCGACCAGCCCCGGCTCGGTGGTGGCGGCCGAGCGGCTGCTCGGCGACAGCGCCGTGCTCTACGACGGCGTCGACGACCTCGTCGCCCGGCTGCACGACCGCGCCGGGCTCGACCGGGCGGCGAAGGCGTCGCAGGACGGGCGGATGCGGTTCACGTTCGACGCCCACGTCGACCGGCTGGTCGAGGTGCTCGAGCGTGCCGTGGCACGGCGCGGGTAGGCGGCCCGCGTGCGCGTCCTGCTCGTGATCACCGATGCTCCCTGGTACGAGCCGACCGGCTACGCCGCAGCCTGGGTGCAGGCCCTCGAGGCGCAGGGAGCGACGGTCGAGCGGGTCGCGTCGCTGCCGGCCGGCTGGGCCGCCGACGGGCCGCCGCCGTACGACCTCGTCGTCGGTCACGTGCTCGTCGAGGAGGTCGCGGCCTTCGCCCCGACCCTGCAGGCGGTCACCGCGCTCGAGGCGTCCGGCGCGCGGCTGCTCAACCCGGTGCGGGCGCTGCTCGCCTCGGCCGACAAGCAGGTGACGGCCGCGGTCTGGGCGGCCGCCGGGCTGCCGCAGCCGCACACGGTCGACCTCGCGGCCGTCGACCGCTGGCCGAGCCCGGGGCGGCCCTCGGTCCTCAAGCCGGCGTTCTGCGACGGCGCCCGCCACATCGCCCTGGTGCGCACGCTGGAGCAGGCGCGCGAGCTCGAGCGCGGCTGGCGGGCCGACGAGGCGGCGGGCGGCGAGCGCCGGGGCGCCGCACTGCTGCAGGAGTGGGTGGAGGAGCCGGCCTGCGTGCGGCTGTTCGCGACGCCGGCCGCGACGTCCCTGGCCTACGAGAAGGGCCGGCGCCCGGGGGAGCTCGTCACCTCGGGCACCGTCTACCCGCGCGTCTACGAGCCGCCGCCCGCGATGGCCGAGCTGGCGCAGGCGATGGTGGCGAGCCTCGGCGGCGGGCTGATGGGGGTGGACGTCCTCGTCGCGCAGGACGGCCGGCTGCTGGCGCTCGAGGCCAACGCGCCGTTCGGCTTCGACGTCACCGACCCGGAGCAGGGCCGGTGGGTGGCCCGCGCGGCGCTGTCGGCGGCCGGTCAGCCGGTGTGACGCTGCCCTGGGACGAGGGGTCCGGGCCCGCGGCCGGCGGCGTCCGGTCGGCGCTCGCGGGCGCCGACCTCGGCGCGCTGTCGCAGGCAGCGGCCCGGGCCGTCGCCGACGCCCGCATGGAGATCGTCGGGGCAGCGGGTCCGGAGCTGCTGCGCGTCGACCCGGTGCCGCGGGTCGTCGACGGCGCCGAGTGGGACCGCCTCGCCGCAGGCCTCACCCAGCGGGTGCGCGCGATCGAGGCCTTCCTGCGCGACCCGTGCCGGGCGGTCGACGCGGGCGTGGTGCCTGCCGACGTCGTGCGCACCTGCCTGTGGTCGGAGGGCGCTGCGCCGCCCGCCGCCGTCGGCGTCGCGGGCCCCGACGTCGCCCGCACCCCGGCCGGTGAGCTGGTCGTGCTCGAGGACAACCTCCGGACGCCGACGCTCATGGGCTACGCCGAGACGGTCCGCCGCGTCGTGGGCAGGCTCGTCCCGGGCGCACCGCGGCCGTACGCCGCCGACCTCGTGCCGGCGCTGTCGGCGGTGCTGCGCGCGGCGGCGCCGGACGTCGACGACCCGGTCGTGGCGGTGCTCGGCGACCTGCGGGGCACCAACGTGCGGTGGGAGCCGGCTCGCATCGCGGGGCTGCTCGACGTGCCGCTCGTCGACCTCGACGACCTGACGCCGGTCGGGGACCGGCTGCGCCTGCCGGACGGCCGGCTCGTCGACGTCCTGTGGCGGCGGACCAGCGAGGAGCGGCTGCGCGGCGACGACGGTCGGCTCAACCGGCTCGGCGAGGCGCTCGAGCCGGGCCTGTCGACCGGACGGCTGCGGGTCGTGAACCCGTTCGGGACCGGCCTCGCGGACGACAAGCGCACCTACCCGTACGTCGAGGACCTCGTGCGCTTCGAGCTCGGACAGGAGCCGGGCGTGCGCTCGGTGCGCTGCTTCGACCTCGGCGACCCCGCCGACTTCGCTGTGGCCGTCGAGCGGCTCGACGAGCTGGTCCTCAAGCCGCGCACCGGGTCCGGCGGACGCGGCGTGACCGTGATGCCGCACGCCTCCGCCGAGCGGCGCCGGTCGGTGCGCGCCGAGGTGCTGCGGGCGCCGTCGGACTGGGTCGCGCAGGAGCTGGTGCTGCTGTCGACCTGCCCGACCGTGGTCGACGGCCGCCTCGAGGACCGGCACGTCGACCTGCGGCCGTGCGTGCTGTCGGACGGCGCGACCGTCACCGTCCTGCCGGGCGGGCTCACCCGGGTGGCGCCGCGGGCCGGCGAGCTCGTCGTCAACTGCTCGCAGGGCGGCGCCGCCAAGGACACCTGGGTCGTCGACCGGCCCTGACCCGGGACCGGTCGGGCGCAGCGGCGCGTCCGTGTCCTGGCCGGCGCTGCGATCGGCATGGTCACGTCGCGACACGCCGGCGCGTCGACGGTGACCATGCCGATCGTCGACGCTGTGCCGTCCCGCCTAGGACCGCCGGCGGTGGAGCAGGTCGGGGCCGACCTCGCCGACGGTCGTGCAGCCGGCCAGCCCCATGCAGTGCGCCAGCTCGTCGGTGACGGCGTCGAGGCAGTCGCGCACACCGTCGGCGCCGTCGCAGGCCAGCGCCCACAGCACCGGCCGGGCGAGCAGCACCGCGTCGGCGCCGAGCGCCAGTGCGCACAGCACGTCGAGCCCCGAGCGCAGGCCACCGTCGACGAGCACCGGACCACGTCCGTCGACGGCCGCGGCGACCTCCTCCAGCACCTCGGCGGTCGGGGCGGCGCGGTCGAGCTGGCGCCCGCCGTGGTTGCTGACGACGACCCCGGCCGCGCCGGCGTCGAGGCACTCGAGCGCGTCGTCGCCGCGCAGCACCCCCTTCACGAGGACGGGCAGCCCGCCGCTCGCCTCGGCGAGCATCGCGATCGCCTCCAGCCCGATGGAGGGGTCCTGCTGGTCGCCCGGGTCCGGCCGGCCGGTGAGGTCGAGCCGGGTGGCCCCGTGGCGGGCGCCCAGGTAGGGCACGTCACCGGTCAGCACCACCGCGCCGGCGCCCGCCGCGGCCGCCCGCGCCGCGCGCTCGCGGGTCAGCCCGTGGTCGCGGACGACGTACGCCTGCCACCACCACGGCCCGGGCGCGTGCACCTCGCCGACCTCGACCGAGCTGCGCGTCGACAGCACCATGAGGCTGCCGGCTTCGGCGACGCCCCGGGCGGTGGCGACCTCGGCCTCCGGGTGGGCCAGCCGGTGGGCCGCAGCGGGCCCGCACAGCACGGGGGTGCGCAGGGCCGTGCCGAGCAGCTCGACCGCCGTGTCGACGGTCCCGACGTCGCGCAGCACCCGCGGTCGCAGGCGCAGCGCCTGCCAGGCCTGCTCGGCCTCACCGAGGCTGACCTGGTCGCCGGCGCCGCCGGCGTAGTAGCGGTGGACGTCGGGGCCCAGCCGCTGGGCAGCCTCGGCCTGGTGGGTCGCGAGCAGGGGGTGCACGGGCGCATCGTCCCAGGTCGGGGCGTCGGCCGTCCGCCGCCCTAGTGTGCGGGCCGTGGAGCCGGTGGGCGTGGTGGGCGCGGCGGTGCTGCGCGACGGGCGCGTGCTCGCCTCCCGCCGCACCGAGCCGCCGCGGCTGGCCGGGCTGTGGGAGTTCCCCGGCGGCAAGGTCGAGCCGGGCGAGGACGACGTCGCGGCGCTGGTGCGCGAGCTGCGCGAGGAGCTGCGCGTCGACGTCGAGGTCGGTGCCCGGCTCGGCGGCGACCTGCCGATCGGCGCGACGGCCGTCCTGCGGGTCTACCTGTGCCGGCTGCTCAGCGGCGAGCCGGCTCTCGTCGACCACGACGAGCACCGCTGGCTCGGCGCCGACGAGCTGCTCGACGTGCCGTGGATCCCGGTCGACCTGCCGCTGGTCGAGCAGCTGCGCGGGCTCCTGCGCACGTCCGAGGGGCCCGGCGGGGTGCGCCGGTAGGCTGGGGCTGCCGGCAGTCCCCGCTCGGCAGGCCCGCGCGCGCACTCGCCGCCGCGTCGACGCCCAACACGCCGATCATCGGAGCAACGCTGTGCCCACCCGTGACGACATCCGGAACGTCGCGATCATCGCCCACGTCGACCACGGCAAGACCACCCTCGTCGACGCCATGCTGCTGCAGTCCGGCGCCTACTCGCAGCACCAGCAGGACGAGGGCGCCGTCACCGACCGGGTCATGGACTCGATGGACCTCGAGCGCGAGAAGGGCATCACCATCCTCGCGAAGAACACCGCGGTCCGGCGCAAGGACCTGCTCATCAACATCATCGACACCCCCGGCCACGCCGACTTCGGCGGCGAGGTCGAGCGCGGCCTGTCGATGGTCGACGGCGTCGCGCTGCTCGTCGACGCGTCGGAGGGCCCGCTGCCGCAGACCCGCTTCGTGCTGCGCAAGGCGCTCGCGCAGAACATGCCGGTCATCCTGATCATCAACAAGGTCGACCGCCCCGACGCCCGCATCGCCGAGGTCGTCGACGAGACCTACGAGCTGTTCCTCGACCTCGACGCGACCGAGGAGCAGATCGACTTCCCGATCGTGTTCTGCCAGGCCAAGACCGGCCAGGCGTCGCTGACCCGGCCGGAGAACGGCACGAGCCCCGACAGCCCCGACCTCGAGCCGCTGTTCCAGGTCATCCAGGACACGATCCCCGCGCCGGTCTACGACGAGAGCGCCCCGCTGCAGGCCCACGTCACCAACCTCGACGCCTCGCCCTACCTCGGCCGCCTCGCGCTGTGCCGCATCCACAACGGCGAGCTGAAGAAGGGCCAGACGGTCGCCTGGTGCAAGAAGGACGGCACCGTCGAGAACGTCCGCCTCACCGAGCTGCTCGGCACCGAGGCCCTCGAGCGGGTGTCGATCGACAGCGCCGGCCCCGGTGAGATCATCGCCATCGCCGGCATCCCCGACATCTACATCGGCGAGACGCTGGCCGATCCCGCAGACCCGCGCCCGCTGCCGCTCATCACCATCGACGAGCCCAACATCTCGATGACGATCGGCATCAACACCAGCCCGCTGGCCGGTCGCAGCGGCAAGAAGCTCACCGCCCGGATGGTGAAGGACCGCCTCGACAAGGAGCTGGTCGGCAACGTCTCGATCCGCGTCCAGTCGACCGAGCGCCCCGACACCTGGGAGGTGCAGGGCCGCGGCGAGCTGCAGCTGGCCATCCTCGTCGAGGTCATGCGGCGCGAGGGCTTCGAGCTCACCGTCGGCAAGCCGCAGGTCGTCACCCGCCTCGTCGACGGCACGATCCACGAGCCGATGGAGCGCCTGACCATCGACACGCCCAGCGACTACCAGGGCGTGCTCATCCAGCTCATGGCGCTGCGCAAGGGACGCCTGGAGCAGATGGTCGACCACGGCACCGGCTGGACCCGCATGGAGTACGTCGTGCCGGCGCGTGGGCTCATCGGCTTCCGCACCGAGTTCCTCACCGAGACGCGGGGCACCGGCCTGCTGCACCACGTGCACGAGCGCTACGAGCCGTGGCACGGCGACATCCGCACCCGCCCGTCGGGCTCGCTCGTCGCCGACCGCACCGGTCCCACCACCGGGTTCGCGCTGGCCAACCTGCAGGAGCGCGGCACGATGTTCGTCCCGCCGGGCACCGAGGTCTACGAGGGCATGATCGTCGGCGAGAACTCCCGCGCCGACGACATGGACGTCAACGCCACCAAGGAGAAGAAGCTCACCAACATGCGGCAGAGCTCCTCCGACGTGCTCGTCCCGCTCATCCCGCACAAGGAGCTGAGCCTCGAGCAGGCCCTGGAGTTCTGCCGCGAGGACGAGTGCGTCGAGGTCACCCCGTCGAAGGTGCGCATCCGCAAGGTGATCCTCGACGCCGGCGAGCGCGCCCGCAGCAGCCGCAACAAGGCCAAGGCCGCGCTCGTCTGAGGTGAGCGCATGAGAGCCGGCCAGCTGGTCGTCGCCACCCCCGTGCTGCAGGCGCCGGAGTTCGCCCGCACGGTGGTCCTGCTGCTGCAGGCGGGCGACGAGGACGGCGCCTTCGGGCTGGTGCTCAACCGGCCGACCGGCACCGGCGTCGACGAGGTGCTGCCCGACTGGGCGCCGCTGTCGGCGTCACCGCCCGTCGTGTTCAGCGGCGGGCCGGTGCAGCCGCAGGCCGCCGTCTGCCTCGGCCGCCGACGCGCGGGCGGGCCGCGCGTGGCGGCGTACGCCGAGGTGGAGGGCATGCCGGGCGGGTCGATCGGCACCGTCGACCTCGACGCCGAGCCGGGCGACCTCGCGCCGGTCGTCGACGGCGTGCGGCTGTTCGCCGGCTACGCCGGCTGGGCGGCCGGGCAGCTCGAGGCCGAGGTGGAGGAGGGTGCCTGGTGGGTCCTCGACGCCCTGCCCGCCGACGCCTTCGACGGCCGGCCCGAGCAGCTGTGGGCCCGCATCCTGCGCCGGCAGGGTCCGCCGCTGGCCTTCGCCGCCAGCTACCCGGAGGACCCGACCCTGAACTAGAGGCCGGACTAGGGTCGCCTGCATGACCGATGCGACGCTGCCGCCGCCCGAGCCCGGCGAGCGGATGCCCACGGAGGACGCCGACGCGGTCCTCGCTGCCGCGGCCACCGCCGTCGACGCGGTCGCCGAGCAGGTCGACGTCGACATGGACGCCCTCGACGTCCCCCGTCGGCTGCTGCTCGTCCACGCCCACCCCGACGACGAGACGATCGGCACCGGCGCCACGATGGCGAAGTACGCCGCCGAGCACGTCGGGGTGACGCTGGTGACCTGCACCCTCGGCGAGGAGGGGGAGGTGCTGGTCCCCGAGCTCGAGCACCTCGCCGCCGACCGCGAGGACGGCCTCGGCGCGCACCGCGTCGGCGAGCTGGCGGCCGCCATGGAGGCGCTGCGGGTCACCGACCACCGCTTCCTGGGCGGCCCGGGCCGCTGGCGCGACAGCGGGATGATGGGCACACCCGCCAACGACCGGCCCGAGTGCTTCTGGCGGGCCGACCTCGACGAGGCGGTGCGCGAGCTCGTCGCCGTCGTCCGCGAGGTCCGGCCGCAGGTGGTGGTGACCTACGACGACCGCGGCGGCTACGGCCACCCCGACCACATCCAGGCCCACCGGGTGACCGTGGCGGCCGTCGACGCGGCGGCCGACCCGGCGTACGCCCCCGGGCTCGGGGAGGTGTGGGCCGTCGACAAGCTCTACTGGACCGCCGTGCCGCGCAGCGCGCTGCAGGCCGGCATCGACGAGCTCAAGGCCGCGGGCCAGAGCGAGTTCTTCGGCGTCGACTCGGCCGACGACCTGCCGTTCGGCATCCCGGACGACCAGGTGACGACCGAGGTCGACGCCGGCGCCCAGCTCGAGGCCAAGGTCGCGGCCATGCGCGCCCACCGCACGCAGATCGCCGTCGACGGCCCGTTCTTCGCCCTGAGCAACAACGTCGGCCAGCGGGCGTTCGGGGTCGAGCACTACGTGCTCGCGCGCGGGCCGCACGGCCCCGCGCAGGGGCCGCTGGGCCGGGAGGGTGACCTGTTCGGCGGTCTGTGAGCCGGGCCCGCTCAGGCGACGGCCGGGCTGGATGCGCCGATCGGGTGATCCTCACGTCGAGTGACAAGACGAGTGCAGTCCGCGGGGACACTGGACGGGCGGACCCGGTACGACGCCGGTCCGCCCACCCGTCGGAGGACCCGTGCCCCAGCCCGCCCGTGCGCTCGACCCCCTGATCGGCGCTGCCGGCAGCCGCGTCCTGACGATGGCCGGCGCCGACGTGGGCGAGACCCGCGAGCGCAAGCGGCGACTGCGCTGGGTGCGCCTCGCCGCGGCCGTCTGGACCGCCGTCGCGGTGCTGTGGTGGCGGGCGCTGGCGTGGGACGGCGGAGGCGGCTTCGTCCCGCTGCCGTCGGTCGACCCGTTCCTGCTGACGATCGTCGTGTTCTTCGGGCTGCTGCTGGCGATGGCCGTCGGCCAGCAGGTGGTCTCCGGCCGCTCGCCGCACGTGCTGTACCGGCCGGAGCAGATCTCCACCACGCTCGAGGACGTCGTCGGCATCGACGCCGTCAAGGACGACGTCGTCCGCTCGCTCAACCTGTTCCTGGCCCACCGCACCTTCCGCGACGAGATGGGCGGCACGCCCCGCCGCGGGCTGCTGTTCGAGGGTGCGCCGGGCACCGGCAAGACCCACGTCGCCCGCGCGATGGCGCGCGAGGCGGGGGTGCCGTTCCTGTTCGTGAGCGCGACCAGCTTCCAGTCGATGTGGTACGGCGCGACCGCCAAGAAGATCCGCTCCTACTTCCGCGCGCTGCGCAAGGCCGCTCGCAAGGAGGGCGGTGCCATCGGCTTCATCGAGGAGATCGACGCCATCGCGACGAGCCGCGGCGGTGTGTCGACGGCCATGTCGGGGGTCGTGTCGGGGACGGCCGTCGCGGGCTGCCACGGCACCGCGTCACTGCCGGCGACGTACGCCGCTGCCCCGGTGACGACCGCCTTCGCCGCCAGCGAGGGCACCGGCGGCGTCGTCAACGAGCTGCTCGTGCAGCTGCAGTCCTTCGACGACCCGACGGCCGGCCAGCGCGTGCGCGGCTGGTTCGTCGACCGCGCGAACCTGCTGCTGCCGCCGCACCGCCAGCTCCCGCGGCCGCGCGTCACGCCCTCGAACATCCTGCTGGTGGCGGCCACGAACCGCGCCGACAGCCTCGACCCGGCGCTGCTGCGCCCGGGCCGCTTCGACCGACGGGTCACCTTCGAGCTGCCGGCCCAGGCCGGTCGCCGGCTGCTCGTCGACCACTTCCTGGCCGGCAAGGCGCACACCGCCGAGCTCGACGACCCGGCGACCCGGGACGCACTGGCCGCCGTCACGCAGGGCTACAGCCCGGTGATGATCGAGCACCTGCTCGACGAGGCGCTGGTCAACGCCGTGCGCCGGGGCGACACGGCGCTGGGCTGGAAGGACGTCGAGCGCGCCCGGATGGTGGAGGAGGTCGGGCTCGGCTCGCCCGTCGCCTACACCGACCACGAGCGCCGGCTCATCGCGACCCACGAGGCGGGGCACGCGACCGCTGCCTGGCTGCTCGCGCCCGAGCGGCGCCTCGAGGTGCTCACGATCGTCAAGCGACGGGGCTCGCTGGGCCTGCTGTCGCACGGCGACCGCGAGGACGTCTTCACCCGCTCGCGGGCGCAGCTGCGCGCGCTCATCGCGGTCGCCCTGGCGGGGCAGTGCGCCGAGGAGGTCTTCTTCGGTGACGTGTCGACCGGCCCGGGCGGCGACCTGCTCTACGCGACGAACGCGGCGGCCGAGATGGTCGGCCAGCACGGCATGGACGAGAGCCTGCTGTCGTACGCCGCCATCGCCAGCAGCTCGTTCTCGAGCACGAACATCGTCGGCCGGGTCCTCGCCGACGACCGCGGGCGCGACGCCGTCGAGCGCCTGCTGCAGGAGCTCAAGCGGGAGGCCCGGGCGCTGGTCGAGGCGCACCGCCACCTCGTCGAGGCGCTGCGCGACGCGCTGCTCGAGCGCGAGGAGCTCGTCGGGCACGAGATCACCGACGTGCTCGAGGCGGCGGCTGCCGCACCCCGCGTCGTCGACCTCACGGGCGGGGCGACGACGGCCGCCCGCTGACCCGGTCTGGCAGGGTGTCCGGGTGCGCCAGGCCCCGGACGACGCTGCGCGCCCCTGGACGCGGGCCGAGCGCGGCTGGGCGTACGCCCTCGTCCTGCTGCTGACGGTCCTGCTGGCGCTGTGGGGCTCGTTCCTCGTGCCGTTCCGCGTCGGCGGCACGCTGGTGCCGGTCTCGCTCGTCATCGCCGTCGTCGGCAACGTGCTGGTCGGCCGGGCGGTCGCGCGCCTGGCGGGCAGCACGGGGGCGCTGGTGACCGGGGGGCTCTGGATCGCGGTGACCCTCGTCCTGTCGAGCCGTCGGGCCGAGGGCGACGTGGTGGTGCCCGGCAGCGCCGTGGGGCTCGCCTTCCTGCTGACCGGCGCGCTCGCCAGCGCGGTGGCGTACGGCGCGGCGGTCCTGCGACCCGGCCCGGACGGGGCCCGCCGGTAGTCTCGCCGAGGTGACCGGGGGACTCGACGCGCTGGAGTACCGGCGCGTCGTGGGGCGCTTCGCCACCGGCGTCACCGTCGTGACGACGGTCCTCGACGGCGACGACTTCGCCCTCACGGCGAACAGCTTCACCTCGGTGTCGCTCGACCCGTTCCTCGTCCTGTTCTGCCCCGAGCGGGTGTCGCGGTTCCACGACGCGGTGCTGGCGTCGGGCTCGTTCGCCGTGTCGGTCCTCGCGATGGGGCAGCAGGAGGTCTCCCACCGGTTCGCCGTGCGAGGGCGTCCGCTCGACGGGCAGTTCGACGGCGTCCCCCACACCCGCGGGCCGGTCACCGGCGCGGTCCTCATCTCCGGTGCGCTGTCGACCCTCGAGTGCCGCACGACGGGGACGACCGACGCCGGTGACCACACCGTCGTGATCGGCGAGGTCCTCGGGCTCGGCGTGCCCTCCCCCTCGGCCTCGCCGCTGCTCTACTACGAGGGGCGCTACGGCGCCTTCCGTCCCTAGTCCCCGCTCCCCGAGGCCCTGCTGCCGTGCCCGTGTCCCCCCGTGCCCTGCTCGTCGGCGCCGCCGCGATCGTCCTCGGCGTCGGCGGGATGGGCGTGAGCGCCGCCGTCGCGGGTGACGACGTCCCGCCGGGCGTGCGCGTGGCGGGCGAGGACCTCGGCGGCCTGTCGCGCGCGCAGGCCGAGGAGCGCATCGCCGCCGTGCTCCGCGACGCCGCCGCGGAGCCGGTCGACGTCGTCGCGGACGGCGAGCAGCTGACGCTGGACCCGGCCGCGGCCGGCCTGCGGGTGGACGCGGCTGCGACGGCCGACGAGGCGGTGTCGGGCGGGCTGCTCGACCAGCTGCGGTCGCGCCTCGGCGACGGCCGCGACGTCGACCCGGTGGTCGAGGTCGACGAGCCGGCTCTGCGCACCGCGGTCGAGGCGCTGGCGCCCGCGGTCGCCCGCGAGGCGGCGGAGGGCAGCGTCCGCTTCGACGAGACGCCGGCCCCTGTCGCCGTACCCCCTGTCGAAGGTCGCGCGCTCGACGTCGAGGGCTCGGTCGACGCCGTCCGCGCGCAGTGGCTGCGCGAGGACGAGGTCGAGCTCCCCGTCGAGGTCGACGAGGTCGCGACCACCGACGACGACGTCCAGCAGGCGGTGCGCGAGGTCGCCGCGCCGGCCATCGCCGCACCCGTGGTCCTCGACGCGGGCGGGAAGGAGCTGGTCGTCCCGCCGGCCGCCCTGGCCACGGCGCTCACGGTCGTCGCCGACGACGAGGGCGTGCTCGCGCCGCGCCTGGACCCGGCGGCGCTGCACGCCGCCGTCGGTCCGGCGCTCGCGACGGTCGGGACGCCGGCGCGCGACGCCGGCTTCGACCTGTCGAGCGGCGCCCCGGTCGTCGTGCCGGGCGCTGCCGGCTCGACCGTGTCGCCGGCCGACCTGTCCGCGGCGGTGCTCGGGGTGCTGACCGACCCGGCGCCGCGCCGGGCCGCCGTACCGCTCACGCCCGCAGAGCCGGCCCTCACGACGCAGGAGGCGCAGGCGCTCGGCGTCAAGGAGGTCATCGGCAGCTTCACGACCCGGCACCCCTGCTGCGCGCCGCGGGTGACCAACATCCACCGGATGGCCGACCTCGTCGACGGCCACGTCGTGCTGCCGGGGGAGCGGTTCGACCTCAACGCCCTCACCGGCCCGCGCGACCGGGCACGCGGCTTCGTCGACGCGCCGCAGATCCTCGAGGGCGAGTTCGTCGACCGCATCGGCGGCGGCATCTCGCAGTTCGTCACGACCATGTTCAACGCGGTGTTCTTCAGCGGGCTCGAGGACGTCGAGCACTCGCCGCACAGCTACTACATCAGCCGCTACCCGCCGGGTCGGGAGGCGACGATCTCCTACCCGGCGCCGGACTTCGTGTTCGAGAACGACAGCCCGGACGGCGTGCTCGTCGACACCAGCTACACCGGCACGTCCATCACCGTGACGTTCTGGGGGACCAAGCGCTTCGACGAGATCCGCTCCGTCACCGGCCCCCGAACCCGCCTGCGCGACTTCGAGACGCAGTACGTCGAGCGCGACGACTGCACCGCCACCTCCGGCGAGCAGGGCTTCGACATCGTCGTCACCCGCGAGTTCGTCCAGGGTGGTCAGGTCGTCGCGCGGGAGCCGTTCCGCACCCGCTACGAGCCCGAGCCGAACTTCGTCTGCGGCCCGCCCCCGAGCTGACCCGCGCCGGGGCTGGGCTGCCGGCTGCCGGCTGGGAGCTTCGGAGGATCCACAGCACCGGGGTGCTGTGGATCCTCCGAAGCCTCGGCACTGCCTCAGCGCAGCGCCGACGCGAGCTGCGCGGCCACTCGGGCGCCGTCGTGCCGCAGGTTGCCGGTCGTGAACCGCAGCAGCAGGGTGCGGCTGTCCCGACCGGCGACGAGGACGTCGTTGGCCCGCAGCAGGTCGTGCTCCCAGGTGCCGACGGTCCGGTGGTGCGCGCCGTCGAGCTCGACCGCCACGCGCTGGCGCTCCCACCAGGCATCGAGGTAGCGCAGACGTCCCAGTCGGACCGGGCGTTGCAGGCTGTCCGGCCGCGGCAGGTGCCAGCGCCGCAGGAAGCGCAGGAAGTCCAGCTCGCTGGCTGCGTGGGCTCCCAGTTCCACGTCGTCGAGCACGGTGCTGACGAGGGCACGCCGGCGCAGGTTCGGCATCTGCTCGAGCGCTCGACGCAGCGCGGGTGCGGACACCCGCCGCTGCTGCACGGCGGCAGCGACGCGCCACTCCGCTGCCCGGTCGCTGGCCGCCCAGGCCGCGGCGTGGAGCACGGCGGCCTGGACCCGCACCGTCGGAGGCCGACGGGCGGGGTGGCTCCACCGGGACAGCCCGGTCACCCGGCGCGGGACGACCCGCACGCCTGCGCCCGCCGGACCGAGGACGCGCGAGACCACGATCCGGTCCTCGGGCACGGCGACGTGCAGGACGGCGAGGTCGCCGAGCGGCATGCCGAGCGCAGCGAGCGCCGCGTCGCCGGACAGGCAGGCGCCGGACCCGGAAGCGAGCACGGCGGCCCACGCCTGCTGCTGCGCAGTGACCGGTCCGGTGTGGGTGACCACGACCCCCGGCAGCAGCGACCGCCAGCGGGCCGAGTCGAGGCGCCACTGCCACTGGTCCTCCGTGAGGCCACCGCGCAGCGCCTGCCGTCTCGTGATGACGCCGTCCTGCTCGGCGAGGAGCGCATGCCAGCCTTGCGAGCGGTCGTCCGCCGCGGGTCCCGGGTGCTCCACGGCTGGAGCCTCGGTCGTCGTCGGGGTCGCGGGCGGGCGGCACCCGTCGGCTGTGGACGACGGCACCTGGGCTTCGGAGGATCCACAGGACCAGGGTGCTGTGGACCTTCCGGAGCTCCGACGTCGGGCGACGCCGGGCGGGCTCTCGGGGAACGCCCTGCGGCCGATGGGTGGTCGTGGTCGACTGCCTCGACCTGCACGGGACGTCCTGGGAGCGCGTGTGAGCCGTACGACCCGACTGCTGCCGTGGCTGGTGGCGCCGCTGCTGGCGGCGCTCCCCGCGGCGCCTGCCGGTGCTGACCCCTGGCACGACCCCCTGTCGCGCGCCGACGCGGCCAGCACGGTGCAGGCGCCGACGCCCACCCCGAGCCGGTCGCCCTACCCGGGCAAGGACGCGTCCTGGGACGCCAACGAGCCGCAGCGCCGGCTGGCGGTGTACGGCGACTCGCTCGTCATGCAGACCAGACCGCTGCTCGAGGCGCTCGCCGGCACGCGGGCCACGGCCGTCGACGTGTGGGAGCTGCCCGGGGCGGCGCCGTGCGACCTGCTGCCGGCGTACGGCGCCCGCGTGCGGGCCTTCGCGGCCGAGCGCGTCGAGCTGGCCTTCGTCGGCAACGCGACCACCGAGTGCATGACGAGCCGGATCGGCGGGCGTCCGCCCGGCAACCTGTCACCGGCCCTGCGCACCCGGATCGTGCAGGTGTACGAGGCCGACCTGGCCACGCTCGTGCGCTGGAACCGGGCCGCGGGCGTGCGCACCTACCTGGCGCTGCCGCCGGCCATGGCGCCGGGGACCTGGCACGGCCAGCTGACGGCGCCCCTGACGGCAGCCCTGAGCCGGCTGGCCGCGCGCTACCCGGCTGAGGTGCGCCTGAACACCGCGCCGCGCGACACGCTCACGCCCGGTGGCGTCTACCGCTCCACGATGGTGCTGAACGGCCGCCAGGTGCAGCTGCGCCACCGCGACGGCACGCACCTGTTCGCCCCGGTCGGCACGACCCTGAACGCCCAGGCGCTGCTCTGGCCGCTCGCCCTGGAGCCGTGACCGGCGTCAGACGGGGTTGTCCTTGGCCGTCCCCGCCCGAGCGAGCAGCGCGTCGAGGGACTGCTGCGCGGACCGGACCAGTGCTGCCGGATCCGTGCTGGTCAGCCTGCCGCCGCGCTTGAGGATGCGTCCGTCGACGACGACGGTGTCGACGTTGTCGGGCGCTGCCGCGGTGGCGACCATGTTGGCCGCGTTCGTGAACGGCGCGATGTTCACCTCGTCGGTGCGGACCATGATCAGGTCGGCGCGCTTGCCGGGCGTCAGCGAGCCGGTCACGTCGTCGATCCCGAGCCCGCGGGCGCCGTCGATCGTCGCCGCCTCGAGCATGCGGCGGGCGCTGAGGGAGAACTCCGACTCCGACTGGCCGCGGTGCAGGGCGAGGGCGAGCCGGATCACCGAGAACAGGTCGGCGGTGCCGGTCAGCGGCGTCGTGTCGACCGACAGGTTGAGCAGCACGCCGGCGTCGAGCAGCTCCTTGACGGGTGTGACGCCGTAGCCGATGAGCAGCTCTGACCACGGGCTGATGCTCACCGACGTCCCGGTCGTCCTGAGCAGGTCGCGCTCCGCGGCGGTCGTGAACAGCGCGTGGATGACCTGCGTCTGCGGCCCGAGCATCCCCTCGGCGCCGAGCTGGGCGACGATCGCCAGCGCGCCCTGCGCCCGGTTGGAGTTGGCGTGGTAGCTCACCGGCAGGCCGAGGGCCCGGGCCGCGTCGTACTCGGTCCGCGCGACCTCCAGGCTGGCGACGCCGGGCGGGCGGCCGGCGAGACCGAGGTGGAGCAGCCCGTCGCGTCGGGCGTCGAACCACTGCCGCTTCACCCGTGCCAGGTCGGCGAGGTCGATGGTCTGGTCGGCCGGGTGGCCCTGGGGGGCGCCGTACGAGAAGCGCGCGCGCAGGCCGCTGTCGACGTGCGCCTGCAGGTTGGCGTCCGCGTACTGCGGGCCGCGGATGTTGTGGGACCAGTCGTTGACCGTCGTGATGCCGCTGTGGACCGCGTCGGCCAGGGCGAGGCGCACACCGGCGTAGATGTCCGACGGCAGCACGGCCCGGCCGTTGCGGACGTTGAGCCCGAAGTAGGCGTTGGCCGGCGACGAGCTGGCCAGCGAGCGGTACAGGTTGGTCCACATGTGCCAGTGGGTCTCGACGAGGCCCGGCAGCACGATGGTGCCCCGGCCGTCGATCCGCGGGCCCCTCGCGGGCAGCTGCTGCCCGACGGCGACGATGCGACCGTCCCGGACGTGCACGTCGCCATCGGCGACGTCGCCGACCTGCGGGTCCATGGACATGACGTACGCACCCCGCACCACGAACTCGCCGCGTCGCGGGAGGCCGCCGTGGCGGCCCTCGGCGGCTGCGGGCGTCGCGGTCCCGCCGGCCAGGCCGAGGACACCGAGGGCGGCAGCACCGCCCAGCAGGCCGCGGCGGCTGAGGCCGCCCTCGTCGCACGCGTCGTCGCACAGGTCCACGGGAGGCCTCTCGTCGGCAGGTCAGGGCGGCGCACCGTAGACCTGGGCGGACCGTGGCGTCCACCACACGCTCCGGCCGCCCGTGAGCCGGTGCCTAGACCGGTGACCACTCCTGTCCGGCCGGCGTGTCCTGAACGGCCACGCCGAGCGCGGCGAGCTCCCCGCGCAGCCGGTCCGAGGCGGCGAAGTCCTTGGTCGCCCGCGCCGCGACCCGGGCGTCGAGCAGCTCCTGCGCGCCGTCCGGCAGCGCAGCGACCGGCGGCGCCTGCCCGACCAGGCGGACCAGGTGGAGCCCGAGCAGGCGGTCCGCCCACGCGAACGTCTCGAACTTGGCGCCGTCCGGCACGTCGAGCGCCTTCTCGAGCCGGCGCAGGACCTGCAGCGCACGGGGGGTGTCGAGGTCGTCCTCGACCGCCTCCAGCACCTGGTCCGCCCACGACTGCGCGATCGCCGCCGACGGCGACTCGGCCCAGGCCGCCACGGCCGCCCGCCAGCGGTCGAGCGTGCGGGCGGCCCCGGCGATGGCGTCCCACGACAGGTTGGCCTGCTGGCGGTAGCGCGAGGACAGGAACGCCAGCCGCAGCGCCAGCGGGTCGTGGCCCCGCTCGACCACGTCGGACAGCAGCACGACGTTGCCCGTCGACTTGGCCATCTTGCGGCCCTCGAACAGCAGGTGCTCACCGTGCACCCAGTGGCGGACGACCTCGGCGCCGGTGCCGACCGCGCAGTTGGACTGCGCGCGCTCGTCCTCGTGGTGCGGGAAGCGGAGGTCGATGCCGCCCGTGTGCAGGTCGATGACCTCGCCGAGCAGCTGCAGCGACATCGCCGAGCACTCGATGTGCCAGCCGGGGAAGCCCACCCCCCAGGGCGAGTCCCAGGTCATCTCGCGGCCCGCACCGGCGCGCTTCCACAGCGCCCAGTCGGCGTGGAACCGCTTGCCCTGGCCGACCTCCGCAGCCTCGAGCCGGTGACCGGCCCGCAGGTCCTCGAGGCGGTTGCCCGACAGCGCGCCGTACGCGTCGTAGGACCGCGCGTCGAAGTAGACCGTCCCGTCGTCGCCGACGTACGCGGAGCCCTGCTCGACCAGCCGGCCGATGAGCTCGAGCATCGCGCCGATCCACTCGGACGCGCGCGGGTAGGCGTCCGCGGGCCGGACGTCGAGCAGCGCCAGGTCGCGGTGGAAGGCGTCCTCGTAGAAGCGCGCGATGACGAAGGGGTCCTTGTCCTCGAGCCGGGCCTGGGTGAGGAGCTTGTCCTCGCCGGTGGAGTCCACGGCCGAGTCGTCGGCGAGGTGGCCGACGTCGGTGATGTTCTGCACCACCTGCACCCGCAGACCGCGGACCTCCGCCGCCCGGCGGACGAGGTCGGTGAGCAGGAAGGTGCGCAGGTTGCCGACGTGGGCGTAGCGGTAGACGGTCGGCCCGCAGGCGTAGATGCGCAGCAGCCCGGGTGTCGCGGGCCGCACCTCGCGCACGGTCTTGGTCTGGGTGTCGGTCAGGCGCAGCACGCTCGCGACCCTACGGCGCACGCCTCAGTTCAGCTGCGCCCTCGCCAGCCGGGCCGCCCGCCGGGCGGCCGTGGCCTCCTGCTCGTCGGTGGCGTCGACGACCAGGGCGTACGTCTCCAGCTCCTGCGCGCCGCCCAGGTGGTCGCCGAGCCGCACGCGCAGCTCGCCGCGCTCGCGGCGCAGGACGACCGGGTGGCGGGGGAGCAGCAGCGACAGCTCCACCGCCCACAGCCGCACGGCCGCCGCCTCGAGACCGGGTGGGCGGCGAGCCGCGAGCACCCGCACGTTCGTGAGCAGCCGCAGCAGCAGGTCGTGCGGCTGCATGGGCACGAGCGGCATCCCCTGCGCCCGCTGCGCCACCTCCTGCCGGTCGAGCACCCGGCCGCCCTCCCACGGGTCGACGACGACGTGCGAGTCCTCGGGCTCGCCGACCAGGACGTGGACGCGACCGGGCAGGCCGAGGGCGTACGCCTGGACGCCCAGGCGGGCGGCGACCTCCGTCCAGACGACGGAGAGCAGGATCGGCAGGCCCCGCTTGCGGACCAGCACCTCGGACAGCAGGGACGAGCGGACGTCGTCGAAGTCGGCGTCCGTCCCGCCGAACCGGTGCCCCGTGTGCAGGACGCGTCGCAGCTGCTCGGCGACGTCGTCGGGGCGGGTCTGGCCGTGCAGGCGCAGGCGGACCTGCGTGGCGATGAGGTCGAGGACCTCGAGCGAGGCGTCGACGTCGAGCTCGGGCTCCACCTCGCCCCCGACGAGCAGGCAGGCCAGGCCGACGTCGACCGGCTCGCTGCGCACCACCTCGGCGAAGCGCGCCCGGGTCGGCGTCACGGCCGGCGCGCCGGAGGAGGCGGGACGCGCTTGGCGGCCACGACGTCGGTCGGGTCCACGGCGTGGTCGACCCCCGCCCGGTCACGCACGACGACGGCGTCGTCCCACCGCCGGAGCTCGCCCAGCAGGTCGCCCAGCGCGCCGTCCGGCAGTCTGCGGCGGACCACGACACGGGCCCCGACGTCGGCCGGTCCCGCGCTCAGCACGTACCGAACCCCGGGTGGCTCCGCGGTGGTCACGTCAGCGACACTAGAGCGACCGCACCGTGAGAGGACCCCTGCTGTGACGTACGTGATCGCCGAGCCCTGCGTGGACGTCAAGGACAAGGCCTGCATCGAGGAGTGCCCTGTCGACTGCATCTACGAGGGCAAGCGCTCGCTCTACATCCACCCCGACGAGTGCGTGGACTGCGGTGCGTGCGAGCCGGTGTGCCCGGTCGAGGCGATCTTCTACGAGGACGACACCCCGGCGCAGTGGAAGGACTACTACCGCGCCAACGTCGACTTCTTCACCGAGACCACGAGCATCGGCTCGCCCGGCGGCGCCAGCAAGGTCGGCCCGGTCGACCTCGACCACCCCGTCGTGATGGCCGTCCCGGTCGGCAAGAACACCGAGGGGCACTGAGCGCGGAGCCCGACGGTGAGCGCTGAGCGTCCCGGCTGGTCGGCCCGCGCCGCGCTGCCCGCCTTCCCGTGGGACCGCCTCGCGCCGTTGGCCGACAGGGCGCGGGCGCACGAGGGCGGGCTGGTCGACCTGTCCATCGGCACGCCGGTCGACCCGACGCCGGCGGTCGTGCAGGAGGCCCTGCGCGCGGCCTCGGACGCACCCGGCTACCCGCTCACGATCGGCACGCCGGCGGTGCGCGACGCGCTGGTGGCGTGGGTCGGCGCGCGGCTCGGGACCCCGGTGACGGCGGCCGGCGTCGTGCCGACCACGGGCAGCAAGGAGACCGTCGGACTGCTGCCCTCGCTGCTCGGGCTCGCCCCCGGCACGCAGGTGCTCCTCCCCGCGCTGGCCTACCCGACCTACGAGGTCGGGGTGCGCCTGGCCGGCTGCGAGCCGGTGCCGACCGACGACCCGACCGGGCACGACCCGCGACGCGTGGGCCTGGTGTGGGTCAACTCGCCGTCCAACCCGACCGGTCAGGTGCTGGCAGCCGAGACCCTGCGTGCCGTCGTCGAGTGGGGGCGCACGCACGGCGTCCTCGTCGCCAGCGACGAGTGCTACCTCGAGCTGGGCTGGGACGTCGAGCCGGTGTCGGTGCTGCACCCGGCGGTGTCGGGCGGCTCGCCCGACGGCGTGCTGGCGGTGCACTCGCTGTCCAAGCGCAGCAACCTGGCGGGCTACCGCGCGGGCTTCGCGGCCGGCGACCCGGCGGCCGTCGCGGCGCTCGTCGAGGCTCGCAAGAACATCGGCCTGCTCGTGCCGGCGCCGGTGCAGGCGGCGCTCGCCGCGGCGCTCGCCGACGACGGTCACGTCGCCGAGCAGCGCGCCCGCTACGCCGCCCGCCGCGCGGTCCTGCTGCCGGCGGTGCGTGCCGCCGGCTTCACGGTCGAGCACTCCGAGGCGGGCCTGTACCTGTGGTGCACGCGCGACGAGCCGTGCTGGGACACGGCCGCCGGCCTGGCCGAGCTCGGTGTGCTCGTCGCGCCGGGGGAGTTCTACGGCGCCGCCGGGGCCCGCCACGTGCGCTTCGCGCTGACGGCGACCGACGAGCGCATCGCGGCTGCGGCGCAGCGCCTGGCGCAGCTGCAGGGCTGAGGCGCCCGCAGTCCCCTACTGCTCCCCGGTCGGCGTGAGGCCCAGGACGCCCGCCTCGTCGGCGCCCTCGACCAGCGCCGCGAGCGGCACGCGGAACACGCCGCACAGGACGGCGACGTCGCGGACGGTCAGCCGCCTGCGCCCGGCCTCGACGTCCACCACCGTCGCGCGGGACCACCCGGCCGCCACCGCCAGGTCGAGCGGGCGCCAGCCGCGACGCTCCCTGAGACTGCGGACCCTCTCGGCGAGGACGGCGTCCAGGCCGGAGGTGGACACCGGCACGGACGCAGCGACTGGGAGCACGTGTCTGCCTCGACGTCGGGCGGCCGTTCCTTGAGGCCGCGGGCGCAGCTCCTGTCGTCGGCACGGCCGGCGCCGGAGGGCAGCGCGGTCGCGCTCACTAGGCTGGCGACCATGACCGACAGCCCGATCAGCCCAGTCGTCGACGAGCTGTGGGAGCGGCGCGCCGAGCTCAGCCCCCGTGACGGGGACGCCCGCACGCAGGTCGTGGCGGCCGTCGACCAGCTCGACGCCGGTGACGCCCGGGTCGCGCAGGTCGTCGACGGTGACGTCGTGGTCGACGAGCGGGCCAAGCGCGCGATCCTGCTGGCCTTCAAGGTGCTCGACATGGCCGAGAGCGCCGCCGGCGACTTCCGCTACCACGACCGGGTGCCGCTCAAGACCCGCTTCGACGGCGTCCGGGTGGTCCCGGGCGCGATCGCCCGCTGGGGATCGCACCTGGAGCCGGGCGTCGTCCTCATGCCGAGCTACACCAACATCGGCGGCTACGTCGCCAGCGGCTCCATGGTCGACACCTGGGCCACGGTGGGCTCCTGCGCGCAGGTCGGACGCAACGTGCACCTGTCCGGCGGCGTGGGGCTCGGCGGCGTGCTCGAGCCGCCGCAGGCGGCGCCGGTCGTCGTCGAGGACGACGCGTTCATCGGCTCCCGCTCCATGGTCGTCGAGGGGGCGCGCGTGCGCCGTGGCGCCAAGCTCGGCGCGGGCGCGGTGCTCACCGCGAGCACCCGCGTCTTCGAGGCGGAGTCGGGTCAGGAGCTGGCACGCGGCGTCGCTCCCGAGCGGGCGGTCTGCGTCGGGTCCAGCCGCGTCAAGTCGTTCCCGGGCGGCGACTTCGGGATGCCGTGCCTGCTCGTCCTGCGCTACCTCGAGCCCGGGCAGGAGCACGACAAGCTGGCGCTCAACGACGTCCTGCGCGAGCACGGGGTCGCCCCGTGAGCGCAGGTGCGGAGCGTGTGGAGGTGTCCCGTTGACCGGGCCGGCAACGCTGCGCGATCTCTGCCTCGACGCCAACGACCCGGCGCTCGTCGGCGCCTTCTGGGGTGCGCTGCTCGGGCGCGAGCCGGCCGACGCCGGTCAGGGCGACGGCACGACGCCCGACGTCGTCCTGCGCGGGAACCCCGCGAGCCCGGGCCCGACGATCTGGGTCAACGGCGTGCCCGAGCCCAAGCAGGGCAAGGTGCGCATCCACCTCGACGTCGACCTGCGCCCCGGGGAGGGCGTCGAGCAGCTGGTGGCCCTCGGCGCCACGGTGCTCAGCGAGCCGGGGGAGCAGCGCTGGTGGGTGCTCGCCGACCCGGAGGGGCACGAGTTCTGCGTGTTCCCGCCGCAGGCCGTCGCGACCAACGACGAGGACGCCGAGGTCCCCGTCTGATGCTCGACCTCGCGCAGGACCCCGTGGCGCTCACCGCCGCGCTCGTCGACGTGCCGAGCGTGTCCGGCACCGAGCAGCCGCTCGCCGACCTCGTGCAGGCGGCGCTCGAGGCGGTCCCGTCGCTGCAGGTCGTGCGCGACGGCAACGTCGTCGTCGCCCGCACGGCGCTCGGTCGCGAGCGCCGGGTGCTGCTGGCCGGTCACCTGGACACCGTGCCGATCGCCGACAACGTCCCGAGCCGGCTCGACGGCTTCGGTCGCCTGCACGGCTGCGGCACCAGCGACATGAAGAGCGGCGACGCGGTGCTGCTGCACCTCGCCGCCACGCTGACCGACCCGCAGTACGACCTGACCTACGTGCTCTACGACAACGAGGAGGTCGAGGCCGACAAGAACGGCCTCAACCGCATCGTCGCCACCCGCCGCGACCTGCTCGACGCCGACCTCGCGGTGCTGATGGAGCCGACGAACGGCGCGGTGGAGGCGGGCTGCCAGGGCACCCTGCGCGCCCGGGTGAGCATCCCCGGCCGTCGCGCGCACAGCGCGCGCGGCTGGCTGGGCGAGAACGCCATCCACGCGGCCGCCCCGCTGCTCACGACGCTGGTGCGCTACGACGCCCGCAGCGTCGAGATCGACGGCTGCACCTACCGGGAGGGCCTCAACGCCGTGCGCGTCGAGGGCGGGGTGGCGGGCAACGTCATCCCCGACGCCTGCACGGTCCTGGTCAACTTCCGCTTCGCGCCCGACCGCACGGAGCAGTCGGCGTTCGACCACGTCCGCGAGGCGCTCCAGCCGTACGCCGTCGAGCTCGTCGACAGCGCGCCCGGTGCGCTGCCGGGCCTGTCGGCGCCCGCGGCGGCGCACTTCGTGCAGGCGCTGGGCGGCACCGCGGTGGCGAAGTACGGCTGGACCGACGTCGCGCGCTTCGCCTCGCTCGGCATCCCGGCCGTCAACTTCGGACCGGGCGACCCGAACCTCGCCCACACCCGGGAGGAGTCGGTCGAGACCGCGAAGATCACGGCGGCCGAGCGCGCGCTGCGGGCGTACCTCTCCTGACCGCCGGCCCGTCGTGACGCTGACCTCGCGCCTGCCGCCGAAGGGCCGACGCGACCCCGACGCGTTCGTCGCGTGGACGGGCGAGCAGGGGCTCACCCTCTACCCGGCGCAGGAGGAGGCGCTGCTCGAGCTCGTCAGCGGGTCGAACGTCGTGCTGGCCACCCCGACCGGCTCGGGCAAGTCGCTGGTCGCCGCCGGCGCCCACTTCGCCGCGCTCGCCGACGACCGCGTCAGCTTCTACACCGCGCCCATCAAGGCTCTGGTCAGCGAGAAGTTCTTCGCGCTGTGCGCGCAGTTCGGCGCCGACAACGTCGGCATGATGACCGGCGACGCCACCGTGAACGGGGACGCGCCGATTATCGCGTGCACCGCGGAGATCCTCGCCAACCTGGCGCTGCGCGAGGGCGCCGACGCCGACGTCGGACTCGTGGTCATGGACGAGTTCCACTTCTACGCCGACCCCGACCGCGGGTGGGCCTGGCAGGTGCCGCTGCTCGAGCTGCCGGGCGCGCAGTTCCTGCTCATGTCGGCCACGCTCGGCGACACCGCCCGGCTGCGCGAGGACCTGGCCCGGCGCACCGGCCGCGAGACGGTCGAGGTGGCGTCGACCGAGCGGCCGGTGCCGCTGTCGTTCGAGTACGTCGTGACGCCGCTGCACGAGACGCTCGAGGAGCTGCTCACCACCCACCGGGCACCGGTCTACGTCGTCCACTTCACCCAGGCGGCCGCGGTCGAGCAGGCGCAGGCGCTGATGAGCATCAACGTCAGCACGCGCGAGGAGAAGGACCGGATCGCCGAGCTGATCGGCGACTTCCGCTTCACCAAGGGCTTCGGCGGCACGCTGTCACGGCTGGTCCGCCACGGCATCGGGGTGCACCACGCCGGGATGCTGCCGAAGTACCGCCGCCTCGTGGAGCTGCTGGCGCAGGCGGGCCTGCTCAAGGTCGTGTGCGGCACCGACACCCTCGGCGTCGGCATCAACGTGCCGATCCGCACGGTGCTGTTCACCGGGCTGACCAAGTACGACGGCGTGCGCACCCGCCACCTGAAGGCGCGCGAGTTCCACCAGATCGCCGGCCGGGCCGGTCGTGCCGGCTTCGACACCGCGGGCACGGTCGTCGTGCAGGCGCCGGAGCACGACGTCGAGAACGCCCGGCGCATCGCCAAGGCCGGTGACGACCCGAAGAAGCTCAAGCGGGTCGAGCGCAAGAAGGCCCCCGAGGGCTTCGTGTCGTGGGGCCGGCCGACCTTCGAGCGGCTGGTGGCCGCCGAGCCCGAGACGCTCACGTCGTCGTTCTCGGTGTCGCACGCGATGCTGCTCAACCTGGTGCAGCGTCCCGGCGACGTCTTCGCGCACGCCCGGCACCTGCTGCTCGACAACCACGAGCCGCGCCCCCGCCAGCTGCGGCTCGTCCGGCAGGCGATCCACGTCTACCGGGCGCTGCTGCGGGCCGGCGTCGTCGAGCGGCTCGACCCGCCGGACGCCGACGGCCGCACCGTCCGCCTGACCGGCGACCTGCAGGTCGACTTCGCGCTCGACCAGCCGCTGTCGCCGTTCGCCGTCGCCGCGCTCGAGCTGCTCGACCGCGAGAGCCCGTCGTACGCCCTGGACGTGCTGTCGGTCGTCGAGGCGACGCTCGACGACCCGCGGCAGGTGCTGAGCGCCCAGCGCAACAAGGCCAAGGGCGAGGCCGTGGCCGAGATGAAGGCCCGGGGCATGGAGTACGAGGAGCGCATGGAGGCGCTCGAGGACATCACCTGGCCGCGGCCGCTCGCCGAGCTGCTCGAGCCGATGCTGGAGACCTACCGCGCCGGCCACCCGTGGGTCGCCGACCAGGAGCTGGCGCCGAAGTCGGTGGCGCGCGACCTGTCCGAGCGGGCGATGACCTTCGTCGAGCTCGTCGGCTTCTACGGCCTCGCCCGCTCCGAGGGGCTGGTGCTGCGCTACCTCGCCGACGCCTACCGGGCGCTGCGCCGCACCGTGCCGACGTCCGCGCGGACCGAGGACGTCGAGGACCTCATCAGCTGGCTCGGCGAGCTGGTGCGGCAGGTCGACTCCTCCCTGCTGGAGGAGTGGGAGGCGCTGCGCAACCCGGCGGCGGAGGTCCCCGCGGCGCAGCCGGTCGACGAGCGGCCGCCGCCGGTGACCGCCAACCGGCGGGCGTTCCGGGTGCTGGTGCGCAACGCCGTCTTCCGACGGGTCGAGCTCATGGCGCTGCGCCGCTGGATCGACCTCGGCGAGCTCGACCCCGAGTTCGGCCAGGACGCCTGGGAGGAGAGCATCCGGGCGTACTTCGCCGAGCACGACGAGCTGGGCACCGGCCCGGACGCGCGCGGACCGGCGCTGTTCTCGGTCACCGAGGAGCCCGGTCGCTGGGTCGTCCGGCAGACGCTGGACGACCCGCGCGGCGACCACGACTGGGTGCTCGACGCGACGGTCGACCTGCCGGCCTCCGACGCCGCCGGCACGGCGGTGCTGCGCGTGGAGGCCGTCCACATGCTGGGCTGAGGCGCAGGCGGCGGTCGGCTGACACGGCGACGGCCGGCCACCCGTGGGGTGACCGGCCGTCGAGGACGAGCTAGCGCGCGCCGCCCGTGAGCCGCTCGGCGATCTGCACCGCGCGCGTGGCGCTGTAGGCCACCGCGGTCAGGTCCTGCTCCTGGGGCGGGTTGGCGCCGTTCTGCGAGATGTGCGAGGCGCCGTAGGGGTTGCCGTCGACGAACTTGCTCGGGTCGGTGTAGCCGGGCGCGACGACGATCCCGCCGAAGTGGTAGAAGGTGTTGTACATCGCCAGCAGGGTCGCCTCCTGGCCGCCGTGGTTGGTGCCGGTCGACACGAAGCCGGTGTAGACCTTGTCCGCCAGCTCGCCGCGGCTCCACTGCGGACCGAGCGTGTCGAAGAACTGCTTGAGCTGCGCCGCGACGTTGCCGTAGCGGGTCGGCGTGCCGAAGATCACGGCGTCGGCCCAGACGACGTCGTCGGCGCTCGCCTCCGCGACGTCCTCGGTCTCGAGCGCGTGCTTGCTCCAGCCCTCGTTCGACGCGATGGCCTCCTTCGGGGCCAGCTCGTGCACCTTGCGCAGACGCACCTCGGCGCCTGCCTTCTCGGCCGCCTCGACGGCCGACCGGGCCAGCGCGTGGACGCTGCCGGTGGCGGAGTAGTAGATGACGCTGACCTTGACGTCGGCCATGGTGGACCTCCGGGGTGGGGGATGTGGTTGCAGTGACAACTACCCCGCACCGGCCCGTTCCACGCCGGCGTACGGCACACTGCTCGCCAGACCTGCCGACGACCACGCGGGACGGGGGGACCGACGTGCTGGACGACGAGACCGACGCCGCGGTGCTCGCCGGGCCGTCGCGTGCGCTGCACTCGGACCCGCACGACTTCGCCGGCCTCTACATCCGTCACCGCACGGCCTTCACCCTGCACGCGCGCCGCTACCTGCGGGACGCGCGGGACGCGGACGACGTCGTGCAGGAGGCGTTCCTGCGGCTCTTCCTCGCGCTGCCGGAGCTCGAGACCGAGCTGCAGGCACTGGCGTACTGCCGTCGCACCATCACGAACCTCTGCATCGACCGCTACCGCGCGCAGGCCCGGCGGCCCAACCTCGTCGACATCGGCAGCATCCCGCTCGAGGAGCTGCCCGACGAGGACCAGGGTGACCCGGTCGTGCGCGCCGAGGACGCCGCGCTGGTGCGCCAGGCGCTGTCGATGCTCTCGCCGATGCACCGGGCCGCCCTCGTCAAGCGGGAGATCGAGGAGAAGACGCTCCCGGTCATCGCCGAGGAGCTCGAGGTGCCCGAGGAGAGCGTGAAGCACCTGCTGTTCCGGGCCCGCCGCGCACTGCGCAGGATGCTCGTCGGCACCTCCGTCGAGCCGGGCGTCGACGGCGAGGGCGGTCTCGGGCTGCTGGCCCGGGCCGGTTCCGGGGGTGCCGCGGCCCTGTTCGTCCTGCTGGTCCTCGGACTCGGGAGCGGGCCCGACCTGCAGGCGATCCCCGTCGTCGGCGTGGACCTGCCGGAGATCATCCCGGTGACCGACATCGCCCGGACCGTCGGCCACGCGGTGACCGACGTCGTGGACGTCGTGGTGCCGGCCGTCGGCGGCGGGAGCGGCGGCGCCGACAGCGGCAGCGGCAGCGGTCCCGCGCCGCAGGTGGCCGGTGACCCTTCGCCCAGCCCGACGGCGTCGCCTGCGGCCCCGTCGGTGGCGCCTGCGGAGCCACGGCCCGCTCCGGCAGCGCCGACCGCGAGCCCGGCGGCGCCGGTGTCGCCGGCGCCCGCTCCCGACGCGCCGGCTCCCGAGAAGCCGGCTCCCGAGAAGCCGCAGCGCCCGCCGTCGCCGTCGCCGTCCGTGTCCGCCTCCCCGTCGCCGTCCGAGCCGCCGTCGCCCGCACCGGAGTCGACGGGCGAGCCCGAGCCCTCCACCGGCTCGCAGCCCAGCGAGCCTGCGCCGTCGGCCTCACCCGACCCCTCGCCGACGACGGTCCCGTCGGCGGCGCCGTCCCCCGAGGTGTCGGCGCCGCCGCCGCGCGGTGACGTGCCGCCCGGGCGTCTGCTCGAGGCGTCGCCGACCCCCTGACGGCCGGGCCGGTCAGGCCCTCGGCCCCCTCCCCCCGCGTCCGGACGGCGTGCGTGGCGAGGGCTCGGAGCGTGCACCCCGGCGGGTAGCCTCGCCGCCAACTGCCCGACGTCCTCCCTCGACAGGTGACCCGCTCCTGTGACCGCCCAGCTCCTGTGACCGCTCAGCACCCCGGTGCGCAGCAGTCGGCTGCGCTCGGGCGGGGGCTTCGCGTCCTGCACCTCACCTCGTCGTTCCCACGGTCCGCGGGCGACCACGTCGCGCCCTTCCTGCTCGACCTCGCCCGGGCGCAGCAGGGCGCCGGCCTCGAGGTGGCGGTGCTCGCGCCGCACGACGCGGGCGCCCGGCGCACCGAGGACCTCGACGGCGTCGGGGTGCACCGCTTCCGCTACGCCCCCGACCGCTGGGAGCGGCTGTCCTACCGCGGCGGGCTGCTCGGCCGCTCGCGCACACCGGCGGGTCTCGCGCTCGTGCCGGTGTTCTTCGCCGCGTTCACCGTGTCCAGCCTGCGCCTGGCCCGTCGGTTCCGCCCCGACGTCCTGCACGCCCACTGGTGGCTGCCCGCAGGCCTGTGCGCGCTGCTGGCGAGCCGCCTGCTCCGCCTGCCCCTCGTCGTGACCCTCCACGGGACCGACGTCCACCTGCTGCGCTCGCGGCTGCTGCGCCGGATCGGCCTGGCCGTCCTGCGCCGTGCGGCGCTGGTCGCCGTCGTGTCCGAGGACCTGCACCGCCTGGCCGTCGAGTCGCTCGGGCTGCCGCCGGAGCAGGTCGTGGTGCTGCGGATGCCGGTGACACGGGTGGCCGAGCCGTCGCCGTCGCCCTCCGGCGACCCTGTCCGCCTCGTCGCGGCCGGGCGGCTGTCGGTCGAGAAGGGCTTCGACGTGCTGCTCGAGGCCGTGGCGCTCGCCGTCGAGGACGGGCTCGACGTGCACCTCGACCTCGTCGGCTCCGGCCCCGAGCACGGCCGGCTCGCAGACCTCGCGCAGGGGCTCGACGGGCGGGTCCAGATGATCCCGGCGCAGCCGCGCGACGCCCTGTGGGAGCGCATGGACGCCGCGCAGGTGCTCGTCGTCCCCAGCCGCCGCGAGGGACTCGGCCTGGTCGCCCTCGAGGCGATCGCCCGCGGCCGGCCGGTCATCGCGAGCCGCGCCGGCGGGTTGCCCGAGGCGGTCTGCGACGGGGTGGACGGGGTGCTGGTGGCTCCCGGCGACCCGCGGGCGCTCGCCGACGCCCTGCACGAGCTGCCGCTCGGTCCGCCGACCGGTGCGGCCCTCGAGCGCCATGCGCCGGCCGGCGTCGGGGCGGCGCACCGCACGGAGTACGAGCGCCTGCTCCTGCGCAGGTGAAGGTGCCCGGACCGACGGCGCGCCGGACGGCGCTGGTCGTGCTGCTGCTCGCCGGGCTGTCGCTGGCCGTGCTGTCGGTGGCCGGCCAGTGGTCGCAGGTGCGGTCCGGCGCCCGCCAGCTGTCGGCGGGGCACGTCGGCTCGGCGTTCGTCTGCGTGCTCGCCAGCCTGTGGCTGGCCATGCTCAGCTGGCGCGCCATGTTGCGCGGTCTCGGCACCGAGGTCCCGGTCCGCGCCGCCGCGCGCATCTTCTTCGTCGGGCAGCTCGGCAAGTACGTCCCGGGCAGCGTCTGGCCGGTCGTGGCCCAGATGGAGCTGGGCGCGGCGTACGGGCTGTCCCGCAAGGTCATCGGCACCGCCTCGCTGCTCGCGCTCGGGATCGCCGTGCCCGTCGCCCTCGCGATCGGCCTGCTCGCCGTGCCGGCCCTGCTGTCCGCCGAGGGGTCGGCCTACCTGCTGCTGTTCCTGGCGCTGCCGCTGGCCGCCGTGCTGCTGTCGCCGCCGGTGCTCAACCCCCTGCTCGACCGCGCGCTGCGACTGGCGCGCCGTTCGCCGCTGCCGCAGCGGCTGACGGGTGCCACGGTCCTGCGGGTGGCGCTGTACGCCGCGGGCGGTCACCTGCTGCTCGGGCTCCAGGCGTACCTGCTGGCTCGCGACCTCGGCGCCTCGGGGGGCCTGCTCCTGCCGCTCGCCGTGGGCGCCTTCGCCCTGGCCAGCTCGGCAGGCGTCCTGGCCATCCCGTTCCCGGCCGGCGCCGGGGTGCGCGAGGCCGTCCTGGTCGCCTCGCTGTCGCCCGTGCTGCCGGTGGGCCAGAGCCTGCTGCTCGCGCTGGTGTCACGGGTCCTGCTGACCGCCGGTGACCTGTCCGTCGCCGGCTCGGCGTCGCAGACCGCGCGCACCTCCGCCTGAGAACTCGTCCGCCGGCGGCAGCAACCACGGCGACCGACCGGCGTCTAAGGAGGTGGCTCACGTCACCACGCCAGTACGGATCGTTATCGGAGGTTCTGCTCACCAGATCGGGGATGTGGCCGAACAGCAAGTCGTCACTCTGTTAGGTTCCCATCACAGGGAGCCACAAGGACCCCTCGAGTCCCGCTCACCACGGGCACTCACGCTCCACTCGCACCATCCCGGCGGGTTCCCCCGCCACCACGTCAGGGCCGCACGGCTCTGCCATCTCATCTAGCTGGAGGCTCTTCGTTGAGTAAGATCAACAGGCACCCCGTGCGGCGTACGGCTGCTGGCGTCCTCGCCGGTGCTCTCGCGCTGTCGGGCGCCGTCGCTGCCGGTACGCCGGCGTTCGCTGGCCCCAACTTCTCCCTCGAGCGGATCGCGGGCGACAACCGCTACGAGACGTCGGCGGCCATCGCCGCGGCGTTCGGTCCGAGCACCGGCGCCATCCTCGCCAGTGGCGAGAGCGGCCGCTCCGTCGACGCCCTGTCCGCCAACTTCCTCGCCGGTGTCCAGGGCGTGCCCGTCCTGCTGACCCAGCGCGACAGCATCCCGGCACCCGTGCTGGCGCGGCTGAACGCCCTCACCGGCGCCAAGAACGTCACCATCGTCGGTGGCACCGTCGCCGTGAGCGCCGCCGTCGAGACCCAGCTGCGCACGGCTGGCTTCACCGTCACCCGCCTCGGCGGCGAGGACCGGTACGCCACCTCCGAGGCGATCATCACCGCGGGTCGCGCGTCGGCCAACCCGATCGGCCTGGTCGCGTCCGGCCTCAGCTTCCCGGACGCCCTCGCCGGCGCCCCGCTGTCCTACAAGGGCAAGCACCCGGTGTTCCTGACCGCGGGCGCCTCCATCCCGCAGGACACCATCGACGCGATGGTCGCCGCGGGCACCCGTCAGGTGATCATCCTCGGTGGCACCGCGGCCGTCCCGGCGTCGGTCGAGGCCGCCCTGGTCGCCCGTGGCATCACCGTCGTGACCCGCCTGGGCGGTGCCGGCCGGTCCGAGACCTCCCGGATCGTCGCCGACTACCTCATCAACAACCTGGGCTTCACGAACACCACCTTCAACCTGGCCTCCGGTGCTCCGCTCAGCGAGGGCGTCGACGCCCTCAGCGGCGGCGCGCTCTCCGGTCAGCAGAACCGCGCCCTGCTCATCACGGACACCGCCACCAGCGCCGCGGCGGTCGTCTCCTTCGCCCGTGACCGCAGCGCGACGCTGAACGCGACCGGCAACATCTTCGGTGGCCCCGCCGCCGTCTCGGTCGCGCTCGAGGAGGCCATCGAGGCCGCCGGTCGTTCGGCCGCGAACTTCCAGACGCTGAACGTGACGCCGCAGGACGCCGCCACGCTGCAGCTGGCGGACGAGGCCGGGACGGCGGAGGTCGCCAGCGCCGACAACCGCACCTACACGGTCACCGGCCTGAACGACGCGCTCCAGTACCGGATCACGCTCGTCAACGCCGGCAGCATCCAGGGCACCGGCACGGACCGCACGTTCCTGAGCAGCGCGATCGACCCCGCCACGACGCCGGCGACCTTCGCCGTCGACACCGGCGCGGACATCGCCGACATCGTCTCCGTGGGCGGCACCGCCGGTGTCATCGCCAACACCGGCGGGACCAACACCTTCAACACCGCGACGGTCAACCCGGTGAACGGCAGCATCACGTTCACCATCGACGGCACCGGCGTCGGGACCGTCGTCCCGGTGGTCTACGTCAACGGCGGCCAGGGCGGCACTGCCGTCACCGGTGGTGCCAACAACCGGCTCGAGACCTCGGCCACCGCTGCCGGCGGCTTCGCGGCGGTCACGGAGACCTTCGGTCTCGGCGGCCCGACGACGTTCGTCAACCCCGCAGCCCCCACGTCGACCGTGGCAGCCAACACGGGGATCGACACGGTGAACAAGGCGGCCAACCAGTTCGACGCCGGTGGCTTCACCTTCACCTACGACGCCAACGACACCTTCTCGATCGGCGGCCTCCCGCGCACGCTGGAGGAGTTCGAGGCTGCGCTGTCCCGTCAGGACACCTTCTCGGCCACCTACTCGTCGAACGCTGGGCTGTCCAGCAGCTTCAGCCTCGTCGACGTGGGTCCGGACGCCCCTGTCGCCGTCGACCCGACAGCCGGCACGGGTGCCAGCAGCAACGACATCGCGGTGACCGTCCCGGTCACCGCCGACGTCGACGCCGTCGTCGTCCAGCGCGCCACGGTGACCGGTGGCGACGACGAGCGGACGAACGGCACGGCGGGCACGTTCGCGACCGTCGCGACCGTCGTCCCGACCGCGGCCCAGCTCGCGGCCGGCGAGATCGTCTTCACCGACGAGAACCTGGCGGTGGGCGTCTACCGCTACCGCGTCGCCTACGTCACCGACGGCCAGACCAGCGCCTTCAGCGGGACGCTGACGGACGACACCACCGACCCGGCGAACCCGAACGGTGCCAACGAGGCGGCGACCGCCCCGGCGGCCGACGCCACCGCGCCGGTCGCGACGGACACCGTCCTCGTCACGGACGCCGGCTTCGCCGGCATCCTCGACGCGGGCGACGTCTTCGTGGTGCGGAGCAGCGAGGCCCTCGCTGCCCCGGCCGCGGGCGCCACGATCCGCATCGCCGACACCAACACCGCGGCGTCGGTGGCAGACCTGGTCTGCGGCACCAACGCGACCTGCACGGTCAACGCCGCCGCCCTGCCGGCCGGTACCGGTCTCAACGCCGGTGCGGCTGCCGGCACGGTGCTGACGGTGACCGTGACGGCTGCGCCGACCGTGGTCAACGCTGGCACGAGCGCCGGCATCGACCTGCCGGGCGCGATCATCAACACCATCGGCGTGACCGACCTCGCGGGCAACCGCCTCGCCCTCTCCGGCGGCGCGACCGAGCTCGAGATCAACGTCGAGCCGTAAGCACCCCGCACGACCCGGCAGCCCCGGTCCTCCTCGGAGGGCCGGGGCTGTCGGCCGTCCGGCACCGGACGCCGGTTGCGGTTCACCCGGTCGGGGGTGACAGCCGGGTGACTGCCGCGCCGACACACGTGAGGCAGCCGCTCGGCCGCACGGACGTCCACGGAGGGACCAGCACCGCCATGAGCACCCCCCTGACCCCGCGTCGTCGTGGCGCCACCCTCGCGCTCGTGCTCGCGACCGGGGCGGCCGGCAGCTGCCTGCTCGGCGCCGCCGCACCCGCCCTGGCCGAGGCGACCGCGCCCGGGCAGGCCGTGTCGACCTCGCCGTCGCCGAGCGCTGCCGACGGCGAGACCGCCGTGGCGTCGATCCTGCTCGGCGCCGGTGGCCGGCCGACCTTCGTCGAGGTCACCGCGCCGACGGTCGAGCAGGCCGTCCAGCGCGCGGCGCACGTGCCCGGCAGCGACGGCGTCGCGGTCGACAGCCCCATGACGGCCCTGGTCACGAACGACCCGCACCGCGCCGTCCAGTGGAGCCTGGACGCGCTGAAGGCCGACAGCCTGCCGGCGCCGACCGGTCGGTCGTCGCACGTGGTGGCCGTCGTGGACACCGGCGTGCGGGCCAGCCACGAGGACTTCGCTGCGGGCCAGGTGCGCTGCGACCTCGGGGCCGACTTCACGGGCGAGGGTCTGGGCGCCTGCAAGGACCCCAAGGGCCACGGCACGCACGTCGCAGGCATCATCGGCGCCGCGACCGGCAACGGCAAGGGCGTGGCCAGCCTGGCGCCCGGCACCACGATCCTGCCGGTCCGCGTGCTCGACAGCGCCGGCAGCGGCGGCTCGATCGCCGTCGCCAAGGGCATCGTGCACGCCGCCGACAAGGGCGCCGAGGTCATCAACCTGTCCCTCGGCGGACCCGGTGGCAGCAGCGCGCTCGACGCCGCGGTGCAGTACGCCACCGACAGGGGCTCGCTGGTCGTCGTGTCGGCCGGCAACAACCGCACCTCGGGCAACGAGGTGAACTACCCGGCGGCCTCGCCCGGCGCGCTGTCGGTCGCGTCGACCGAGCAGAGCGGCACGTCCTCGTCGTTCTCCTACCGCGGGCCGTCGGTCGACCTCGCCGCCCCCGGCGGCGGCATCGCGTCGCTGTGGGGCAGTGACGACCGCGCGTACGCCATGGCCTCGGGCACCTCCATGGCCGCTCCGGCGGTCAGCGCGGTCGCCTCGCTGTACCGGGCGGCGAACCCGTCCCTCACCCCGGCGCAGGTCACGGCGGCCCTGCTCGCCACGGCGACCGACCTCGAGGCGCCCGGCCGTGACGACAGCACCGGCGCCGGCCTGGTGAACCCGTACCGGCTGCTCGTCCCGGCGCAGGCCGCGCCGACCGCACCGACCGCACCGGCCGCACCGACCGCACCGCCGGCCGCACCCGTGCAGCAGCCGGCACCGGTCGTCACGCCGCCGGTCGTCAGCCCGTCGCCGGTCGTCACACCTCCCGCGCCCAAGCCGTCCGTCACCAAGGCCCCCGTCACCAAGGCCCCTGTCACCAAGGCCCCCGTCGCCAAGGTGCCGGTGCCGCGCGTCCGGGTCGGGACCTCCCGGGTGGCCCGCAAGCAGGCCGTCCCGCTGGTCCTGACCGACTACCGCCCGGCCTCGGTCGTCACGGTGCTCGAGACCTTCCCCGTCACCACGCGCACCCAGGTGCGGGTCAACGGCCGCACCGTGACGCGCACGTCGAGGACGAGCCGGACGGTCGTGCTCGGCAGCTTCCGCGTCGCCGCGAACGGCTCGGTCAACGCCAAGGTGCTGCCGGTGCAGACGGTGGCGGCCGGGACGCTGATCGTGCGCGGCTTCGACCGTGCCGCCAAGGTCGTGCAGACCACCGCGGCGATCCGCGTCGGCTGACGCAGCGTGCCGTGGTGCAGCTCCGCCAGTGACGCACCCCTGATGGCGAGCTACTGCGGCGGCACGACGGACGCGCACCGGGGTCCCGCTGACCTGCTCAACCTGGTGTCGAGGGTAGCCAGAGGTGCGCTGAGCATCTCCGCCAAGTCGATGTAGCACCCCTCGTGGGCGGTGATGTTGCCGCGCAGCTCCCGGACGCGCGAGGCGCAGGCGTGGTACGGGAACAGCTCGAGCGGCAAGGACGTGAGCTCTTGGCGGGCGAGCGACGCGGCGTCGGCCGGGACGTCTCCAGCCGGCGCTGATGAGCTCCTCCGCCCATGCCCCGTCGGGCCCGGTGTCGATCAGTGCAGCGACGACCACGGAGGCGTCGACGACAAGGGTCAACCTCGTGTTGCGTCGCGGTGGTCCAGGGTCCGCTGGGCGCTGATCGACCCGCCCGTGACGCTCTCGCGCTCGCGTGTCCTCGACACCCAGACGTCGGCGTCCGGCGTGGCCGCCCGCTGCACCAGCCGGGCCCTGAGGTACTCCTGCGTGGATCGGCCTGTGCGAGTCCTCGGCCACCGGCCGGCTCAGCCCAGTGGCGCGGGTGGCGACTTGCGCCCGGTGGCGTACGCGACGCGGCTCGCCGCCTTGCTGGCCAGGCGGCGCACGCCCCCGGACCGCAGGTGCTCCGCGGCGATGTCGAGCTCGCGCCGCACGCCGCTGCGGCGCGAGTACAGCCGTCCGGCGCCACGGGCCAGGCGCCTCGAGGCGTCGTCGTCGACGAGGTCGGGCGCCCGTCGCGGCGCGGCGCAGAACGCGACCAGCGGCGCCAGCACGCGCGACCAGTGGTACGACGGTGCCAGCGCCGCCGCCCGCGAGCGGCATCCGGACGCGAACGCGTCGTCCGTCAGCAGGCGGTCGAGCGCGTCGGCCAGCCCGTCGACGTCCCCCGCGTCGACGGTCAGCCCCAGGTCGTGCTCCTCGACGATCCGGGCGAACACGTCGCCGCGCGTGCACACCATCGGCAGCCCGGCCCACAGGTAGTCGAGCATCCGGGTGCGGAAGGAGTACGCGGTCTCGACGTGGTCGAGGTGCGTGCTGACGCCGACGTCGGCCTCGAGCAGGTAGCGCCCCCGGTCGTCGTAGGCCACCCACTGCTCGTTGAAGAAGACCGACCTGCCGGTCAGGCCGAGCTGCGCCGAGAGCGCGCGCGCCTCGGTGGCCATCCGCATCTCGGGGACGTCGGGATGGGGGTGCTGCATCCCGAGGAAGACCAGGCGCACGTCGTCCCGCCGCCCGCGCAGGCGGTCGACCGCGCGGACCAGCGTGAGCGGGTCGAACCAGTTGTAGATCCCGCCGCCCCAGAGCACGACCCTGTCGTGCGGACCGATGCCGTCGACGACGCCCTTCAGCACGGGCTCGCCGGCCTCCGGCGGCTCGGCCGGGATGCCGAACGGCACGACGTCGAGCAACGAGCGCAGGGTGCGGTCGTCGTCGTAGCTGACGGGGTTGAGCCGGCCGAGCGCGGCCAGGTGCCCGAGCCAGAAGTCGCGCTGCTTCTCGCTGGCGCAGACGAGGAAGTCGCCGCGCAGGCACTGCTGGTTGGCCTCGGCGACGGCGTTCTCCAGGCCTCGCCGGCGGGCGTCCTGCCCGTGCGCCCGGCTGCGCTCGAGCTGCTCGAGGTGGAACGGGTCGTAGAGGTCGACGACCACGACCTTCGAGGTGGCGTGCAGGGAGGGCAGGTCCTGCAGGGCGTTGCCCTGGAAGAACAGCACGTCGCACCACGCCTCCAGCTCGCGGGCGTCGGCCGGTCCGGCGAGGCGCCGGACGTCGACGTCCGGGCTGGCCAGCGAGCACTCCGACGTCGTCACGAGGCGCACGTCGTGGTCCGAGGCCAGGGCGGTGGCGATCTGCCACGCCCGGATGGCCGGACCGGCCATCCGGGGCGTCAGCGGGTCGGCGGTCGCGACGGCGATCCGGGAGCGCCGGGCCGCGGGCAGGACGGCGTCCTGCTCCGGCGTGGCCGGCCCAGCGCTCACTCGTGCTCCTCGTCGTCGGCGCCAGAGTAGGCGGACGGCCCGCTGCTCAGGCCCGTGTCGCGCTCCCGAGCAGCGCCGCGTCGAGCGCCGGCCGCCGCCGCACCGGGGGAGCCGGCGCAGGGGGGACCAGCCGTACCGCGAGCAGGACCGTGCAGGCGGCGGCGACGAGGGCCGCGACCAGCGACACCGTGCGCGGGAACGGCGCCCAGGCCGCCTGCACCGCGAGCGCGCGCCGCAGGCCCTCGCCGTCGGGCTGCCAGAAGCCGTCGAGCGCGGTGAGGACGCCGACCGCCTGCAGGACCACGACGGCGACGAGCGCGACGAGGGGCAGCACCCGCCGGGGGACCACCCGGGCGAGGCCGACGGCCGTGAGCGCGGCGACCACGCCGACGAAGGCGTACAGGTAGCGGCCCTGCAGCCCGGCGAAGTAGCCCCCGCGCAGGTAGTTCTTGAGCGACTGCTGACCCACCACGGCCAGCTGCACGCAGCCCGCCGCGAGGGCCACGGCAGCCGCCGGACGGGCCCACGGTGCGTCGAGCGGGCGTGCGACGGTGAGGCCGAGGGCCGCCGTGACGACGACCGCGGCGCTCACGCGCACGGGCTCGGCCAGCTGCACCTCGAGCCACCCGAAGTTGCCCCAGGTGCTCGCCGTCAGCCGCCGCAGGACGCCCAGGACGAAGGCGACCGCGTCGGGCTCGGTGTCGCGGGCCGGGAACGGCGCCAGCCCCTGCGGCTGCAGGGCGCCGAAGCGCAGCACGTTGGCCACCCACCACCAGCCGCCGACGGCCATCGCGAGCGCGGCGGCCAGCAGTCCTGACACGACCGCCCGTCCGCGCTCGGCCCGGGCCGGCCCGAGCAGTGCCAGCAGGTAGGCCAGGCCCGCCCAGGCGAGCAGCCCCACGGCCCAGGCCTTGGTGAGCAGCGCGAGGCCGAGCAGGACGCCGACGGCGACGGCCGTACGCCTCGACACGTCCCCCCGGCTGACCGCCAGCAACGGCACGGCGACGGCGGCGCCGAGCAGGCAGAGCAGGACGTCGTTGTTGACGCTCGCCCCGACGTGGGCCAGCTGCGGGACCGCGAGCGGCAGCAGGGCGGCGGCCGTGGCGACCGCCGGCCCGGCCCCCAGACGCCGGGCGGCCGCGGCCGCGAGCGCCGGCAGCGGCAGCAGCAGCAGCGCGCTGAGCAGCCGCAGCGCCCCGAGCTGCACCGGGAACGACCAGCCGCCGAACCCCGGCAGCAGCCGGCTCTCCCCGGCCAGCAGCAGGTAGTACAGCGGCGGGTGCTGCGTCATCTGGTTGGCGTACGGCGCCAGGCCCTGTGCGGCGGGCAGCTGCCCGTACGGGACGTCCCGAGGCGGGACGTCGGTGCTCGAGAACGGCAGGGGGAAGTGGTCGGGCAGCTCGGGCCGCTCGGCGGTCGAGAGGTTCGCGAGCGGGAACGACGCCCGCACCCGCGGGTCGACGTCGAGGGTGCCCGGAGCGGCGTACGACCCGCCGTCGCGCAGCCGCAGCACCAGGTCGGCGTGGGTCGGCTCGTCGGCGGCGCGGTAGAGCGGCGTGAGCTGCAGCCAGCCGACCAGCAGCGCGCCCCACAGGACCGTGATGAGGGCGAGCGCGCCGGGTCGTGCGCGGCGCCGCCTCACCCCGGCAGACTATCCGCGCGTCGGCGTCGACCAGGGGAGGTGAGCGTCGTGCTCGTGGAGCCCTCGCCACCGGTGCGCCGCCGCGCGCGCGGGCTCGACGTCCTGCGCGGCCTCACCGTCGGATGGCTGCTCGTCGTCGTCTGCACGCCCACGTCCGGGCTGCGCGGACACGCCCGGTGGTTCGGCTGGGACCACTCCGACGTCTTCTTCCCGCTGTTCGTCCTGCTCGCGGGCATGGGCCTCGCGCTGCAGACGCGCGACCGGGTGCCGTGGGGACGCCTGGGCCGGCGGTTCGTCGTGCTCGTCGTGCTCGGCCTGCTGGTCAACGCCTGGCTCGGCGCCGGTGCCGACCTGTCGCAGCTGCGGGTCACCGGCGTGCTGCAGCGCATCGCCCTCGCCGGGCTGGCCGGCGCGGTGGTGGTGAGCGTCCTGCGGCGCTCCTGGTCGGCCGTGCTCGCCGCGGCGGCGGTCGTCGCCCTCGGCTGGGGACTGCTGCTGCGGGACGCCGCCGCCGACTGCCCGGGCGGCCTGCCGACACCCGAGGGCTGCGGGACCTTCCTCGCGGTCGACCGCGACCTGTTCGGCGCCGCCCACGTCTACGCCGCCGGGACGCTCGGCCACGACCCGGAGGGCGTCGTGTCGACGCTGGGGGCGCTCGCGACGTTCCTCGCCGGGTACGCCGCCGCGGCGCTGCTGCACCGGCTGCGCGACCGCGCCGCCGGCGTCCGCTGCGCCGCGCTGCTGGCGATGGCCGGCGGGTGGGCGCTGGCGTGGCCGCTGTTCGGGATGCTCCAGCCGGTGGCCAAGCGGCTGTGGACGCCGTCGTTCGTGGCGAGCCACGCCGCGCTCGGCATCGCCGTGCTCGCCGTCGCCGTGCTGGTCTTCGACAGCGACCGGCCGGCCTGGCTGACCCGTGCGCTCGACGTCGTGAGCTGGCCGCTCGTCGCGCTCGGCCGCAACGCGCTCGTGCTCTGGATCGGCGTCTTCGTCGTGGGCCGGGTGCTCGTCGCGACGACCGTGGCCGGGGTGCCCCTCGGCGACCACCTGCTCGCCCAGCACGGCGCGGCCGGCTTCTTCGTGCTGACGGCCGGCGGCTGGCTGGCCGTCGCGAGCGCGATGCACGCGGCCCGCTGGTACGTCCGGCTGTGAGCAGCGGCACCAGGCGCGAGCGGGGCGCCCGTCCCGGGTAGGGACTGCGGCACCCGAGCAGAAGGAGCCACCTCATGACCCAGGACCTCACCGGCAGGACCATCGCCTTCCTCGTCGCCGCCGAGGGCATCGAGCAGGTCGAGCTCACGCAGCCGTGGCAGGCCGTCGAGGACGCCGGCGGCACGCCGCAGCTGATCAGCCCCGAGGCGGGCGAGGTGCAGGCGTTCGACCACCTCGACAAGGCCGACACCTTCCCGGTCGACGTGCCGGTCGGGCAGGCCGACGTCGCGTCGTACGACGGGCTCGTCCTGCCGGGCGGCGTCGCGAACCCCGACGCGCTGCGCACCGACGCGGGCGCCGTCGCGTTCGTCAAGGCGTTCTTCGACGCGGGCAAGCCGGTCGCCGCGATCTGCCACGCGCCGTGGACGCTCGTCGAGGCCGACGTCGTGCGGGGACGCCGCATGACGTCCTGGCCGAGCCTGCAGACCGACCTCCGCAACGCCGGCGCCGAGTGGGTCGACGAGCAGGTCGTCGTCGACACCAGCGGCGGCAGCACGCTCGTCACGAGCCGCAACCCCGGCGACCTGGAGGCGTTCGACGCTGCGCTGGTCGAGGCGTTCGGCAGCTGACGCACCCGGCGCAGGACGCGCCGTACGGGCGACTGCGCGGATAGGTTGGCAGGATGCCCGCCTCCATCGACCCTGAGCGCATGTCCGGTGACGCCCCGTCCGACCACACTCCGCAGAAGCAGCGCGGGCCGGTGGTCCTGCGACGCAGCCAGGTCCAGGAGACGACGACCGACCAGCGCCTGCTCGACTCCCGCGGACCGTCCGACTGGGTGCACTCCGACCCGTGGCGCGTGCTGCGCATCCAGACCGAGTTCGTGGAGGGCTTCGGGCTGCTGGCCGAGCTGCCCCGCGCGGTGAGCGTCTTCGGCTCCGCGCGTACGCCGGTGGACTCCCCCGACTACGCGATGGCGCAGACCCTCGGCGGCGCCCTGGCCGACGCCGGCTGGGCGGTGATCACCGGTGGCGGTCCGGGGATCATGGAGGCGGCCAACCGCGGAGCGAGCGAGGCCGGCGGGCTCTCGGTGGGGCTCGGGATCGAGCTGCCCTTCGAGCAGAGCCTCAACGAGTGGGTCGACCTCGGCATCGAGTTCCGCTACTTCTTCGCCCGCAAGACGATGTTCGTCAAGTACGCCCAGGCCTTCGTCATCTGCCCCGGCGGCTTCGGCACGATGGACGAGCTGTTCGAGGCGCTGACCCTCGTGCAGACCCGCAAGGTCAACCAGTTCCCGGTGATCCTCCTGGGGCGCGAGTTCTGGACCCCGCTGCTCGACTGGCTGCGCGGCACGCTCGCCGAGCGGGGGCTGATCGCCGAGAAGGACCTCGACCTGTTCCTGCTGACCGACGACGTGGCCGAGGCGGTCCGCCACATCGACGCGGCCTACGAGCAGCGCGACGACAAGCCGCCCGTCGCCACGGGCACCGAGCACATCGGCGGCGACGAGGCCTGATGGCGGCGGTCTGCGTCTACTGCGCCTCGGGCAGGCGGATCGACCCGTCGTACGTCGCGCTCGCCGAGCAGGTGGGCGTCGAGCTGGCCCGGCGCGGCCACTCGCTCGTGTCGGGCGGGGGCCGGCTGTCGATGATGGGCGCCGTCGCCCGCGGGGCGCGCTCCGGCGGCGCGCGTACCGTCGGCGTCATCCCGAGCGGGCTCCTGGCCCAGGAGGTCGGTGACGACGACGCCGACGAGCTGCTCGTCGTCGACGACATGCGCAGCCGCAAGGGGCTCATGGACGCCCGCTCCGACGCCTTCCTCGCGCTGCCCGGCGGGCTGGGCACGCTCGAGGAGCTGTTCGAGGTCTGGGTCTCCCGCTCGCTCGGCATGCACGTCAAGCCCGTCGTCGCGCTCGACGTCGACGGGCTCTACGCGCCGCTGCGGGCGCAGGTCGAGCTGCTCGCCGAGCGCGGCTTCGTGCGGCGTCCGGCGCTGTCGGCGCTGCAGTGGGCGACCACGGTGACCGGGGCGCTCGACCTCGTCGAGGCCGGGCTCGCGTCACCGGTCGGGCTGGAGCCGCTGGCCGAGGAGGTGCTCGAAGCCGAGCCGTAGGCGCACGGCGTGCCCGGGTCGCGTGACGGCGGCGGCGGTACGCCGTGCTTGTCCGCCGGTACGGCGCGCTCGGGGGCGTGCGGATGTCGGTGCGGGCGGACAAGGCGGTCGTACGCCCCTGGACGCTGCACGCACTACGGGATGAGCAGCGACTTGCCGGTCGTACGGCGCGTGGTGAGGTCCTCGTGCGCGCGCGCCGCCTCGTCGAGGCCGTAGCGGGCGCCGATGCGCACGTCGAGCGTGCCGTCGGCGACCTGCGCGAAGACCTCCCGTGCGCGGCCCAGCAGCTCCTCGCGCTCGGCGGCGTAGTGCGCGAGCGTCGGACGGGTGAGGAAGTACGACCCGCCCATCAGGAGGATCGGGTCGACCGGCGGCACCGGCCCGCTCGACGCGCCGAACAGCACCAGCATGCCGCGGGTGCGCAGCGACGCGAGGCTCGCGTCGAAGGTCGACCGACCGACCCCGTCGTAGACCACGGCGACGCCGTGACCGCCGGTGAGCTCGCGCACCCGCTCGGCCACGTCCTCGCGGTCGTAGCGCACGACCTCCGCCGCTCCTGCCTCGCGCGCCAGCGTCTGCTTCTCGTCGGTCGACACCGTCGCGAGCACACGACCGCCCCTGCGGGTGACCATCTGCGTGAGCAGCAGGCCGGTCCCGCCGGCAGCGGCGTGGACGAGCACGTCGTCGCCGGTCTGCACCGGGTACGTCGTCGCGCACAGGTAGTGGGCCGTCATGCCCTGCAGCAGGACGGCCGCCGCCTGCTCGGTCGTCACACCCTCGGGCACGGGGACGACCCGCTCGGCAGGGACCGCCGCCACGCTGGTGTAGCCCGACCCGTTGACCATCGCCCAGGCGACCCGGTCGCCGGCCGCGACGCCGCTCACCCCGTCGCCGACGGCCCGTACGACGCCCGCACCCTCGCTGCCGGCCGTGAAGGGCAGGTCGAGCGGGTAGCGGCCCTCGCGCTGGTAGACGTCGATGAAGTTGACGCCCGCCGCCTCGACGTCGACGACCACCTGTCCCGGCGCGGGGTCCGGGTCCGGGCGCTCCTGCAGCTCGAGGACCTCCGGCCCACCCGTCCTGCTGACGACCACCGAACGCATGGCGACTCCTCCGCACCGGCTCCGGTGTGCAGCGTGCCATGCTGCGCACCATGCCGAGAGTCGCGGTCGAGCCGTCGCGTGCGGACCACGTCGTCGAGGCCGTCGAGCGGGGCGGCGGCGAGGTCGTCGGACTCGCCGAGGAGCCGGATGCGCTCGTGTGGATGGCGCCCGGCGACCCCGACGGGCTGCGGGCGGCGCTGAGGCGGACGCCCTCGCTGCGCTGGGTGCAGCTGCCGTTCGCGGGCGTCGAGCGCTTCGTGGACGTGCTCGACCCGTCGCTGACCTGGGCCTGCGCCAAGGGCGTCTACGCGGACCCCGTCGCCGAGCACGCCCTCGCCCTCGCACTCGCCGGACTGCGGTCGCTGCCGGAGCGGGCCCGGGCTCGTTCGTGGGGCGAGCAGGCGGCTGCGACGCTCTACGACGCGGAGGTCGTCGTCCTCGGGGCGGGCGGGATCACGGCGTCGCTGCTCGGGCTGCTCGCACCGTTCCGCTGCACGACCACGGTCGTGCGCCGCTCCGGCGAGCCGGTCGCCGGCGCCTCGCGCACCGTGGGCACCGACCGCCTCGACGAGGTGCTCGGCGACGCGCTCGTCGTGGTGCTCGCGCTCGCGCTGACCGAGCAGACGCGCCACGTCGTCGGCGCCGACCAGCTGCGGGCGATGCGTGACGACGCCTGGCTCGTCAACGTCGCCCGCGGCGCGCACGTCGACACCGACGCGCTGGTCGATGCCCTGCGGGACGGGGAGATCGGCGGCGCCGCGCTGGACGTCACCGACCCAGAACCCCTTCCGGACGGCCACCCGCTGTGGGCCCTGCCGAACTGCCTGATCACGCCGCACACCGCCAACCCCTGGCAGACCGCCCAGCCCCTGCTCGCTCAGCGGATCACCGACAACGTGCGGCGCGACCTCGCCGGCGAGCAGCTCGAGGGCCTGGTCGACCTCGACGCCGGCTACTAGACGTCGGCGTCGAGGTCGACAGGGGTCGGCGTCAGCGCGCGTTGCTCGGGCGCCCCCACGGGCCGGTGATGGCGAAGACGCGGCCGGGGCCGCTCTGGATGCAGGCGAACAGCGTCCGGCCGTCCGGGCTGAACACCGGGCCGGTGAACTCGCTGCCGCCCTGGTCGTTGCGGGCCAGGGTGTAGGCCTTGCCCTGCTCGGTGACGCCGACCAGGTGCTGGACGCCGTTGCCGTCCTCGGCGAGGATGACGCCGCCGTACGGGCTGACCGTGATGTTGTCCGGGCCGTCGTAGTTGTCGGCGTCGATCTCCGGGTCGGGGTTGACACCGAAGATCGTGGTCAGCGTGACGGTCTCCTTCGCCGGGTCGTAGAACCAGACCTGGCCGTCGTGCTCGTTCACGCTGCCGTCGGACAGGCGGGCGAAGCTCGAGACGAAGTACGCGCCGCCGTCCGCCCACCAGGCGCCCTCGAGCTTGCGGGCGCGGGTGACCTGGTCGTCGGTGAACTGCTTGCGGACCGACACGGTCCGCGCGTCGCGGTCCGGGACGTCGACCCACTCGACCTTGTACTGCGTGCCGGGCTGCGTGGCCTGCGACAGGTCGGGGACGTGCCGGCTGCCGCGCGAGCACCGCATCGCCTGCAGGGTGCCGGCGGTGTCGCCGCCCGGTCCCTGGGCGAGCGCCAGCAGCGCGCCCTTGCCGCCGACGAAGCCGGCCGGTGGGGTCCAGCGGAAGTACAGCCCGTTCGGGCCGCTCGCGTCCTCGGTCTCGTAGATCGTGTTCGTGGCGGGGTCCACGGCCACGGCCTCGTGCGAGTAGCGGCCGAGGAACTTCAGCGGCACGGGGCTCGTGCCCGGGTTCTCCGCCTGCACCGGCGAGACCTCGAAGACGTAGCCGTGGTCGAACAGGTAGCGGCCGCCCTTGCGCTGCTCGGTCTCCTCGCAGGTCAGCCAGGTGCCCCACGGCGTGACGCCGCCGGCGCAGTTGTTGTGCGTGCCGGCGACGCTGACGTACTCGCGCACGCGGTTGCCGTCGGCGTCCACGTCGAGGTTGGTGGTGCCGCCGTTCGACCCCGGGTCGTAGGTGAGCCCGGGCACGTCCGGCACCGGCGGTGCCTCGCTGCCGCTGATCTCGTGGTTGGAGACGAGCGTGGTGCCGGTCGCGGTCGCGAAGGCGCCCATGCCGTCCATGTCGGCCGGCGTCAGGTCGCCGCCGTCCATGACGGTCTCACCGGCGGTTGCGACGATCTTGTAGGAGAAGCCCTGCGGCAGCGAGAGGATGCCGCGCGGGTCGGGCACGAGCGGGCCGTAGCCGTCGGCGCTGCGGGTGGCGGCGTTGGCCGCGGTGCCGGCGATCGCGTCGATGCTGCCGGCGAAGGCGATGCCGAGGCCGGTCGCGGCCGAGCGGCCGAGGAAGCCGCGGCGGGAGAGGGCAGACGTCACAGGGGGACCTCCAGGTCCGGTGCAGTGCAGTGGGACCCGGTCAAGGACAGTCGCCGCAGGCGACGCAGCGGCGCGCGGCAGGCGGCGCCACGGGGAACGGCCGGCGAACGTCAGGTCCAGTACAGGACCCGGCAGCTGGGCAGCCGCTCGGCGATGGACGCCTCGAACCACCCGCGCAGCTCGCGCATGAGCTCCTTCGGGTACACGTACTTCACGCCGCCGAACTTGCCGCGCTTCTGCGTGCGCGACGCCTCGTCCATCTCGAGCCTGGTGCGCGGGTACCAGCCCATCAGCACCTCCTTGCTGCCCGGGGTGAACCGGTGGGTGATGAGCTCGGCGGTCAGGTCGAGGTCGGGCACGTCGCGGACGGCGTCGACGACGAGGTCGAGCAGGTGCCCGTACTCCGAACGCCAGTCGGGCAGCGGCATGATCGGCGCGATCGTCAGCCCGACCGGGTAGCCGGCGCGCGCGAGCGTGCCCAGCGCGGCCACCCGGTCCTCCAGCTTCGCCGTGCCGCCCTCCATGCGCGACGACACCGGCAGGGCGTTCACCGAGACGCGCACGCGCGTGCGGCCGGCGTGGGGCAGGCCGACGAAGCGGTCGACGTCGGCGTACTTCGTCGTCCAGCGCAGCTGCACGTCGGCGTCCCACTGCCCGAAGAAGCGCACCGAGCGCTCCCACGAGCCGGTGAGGTGCTCGAGCGCCAGCGGGTCGGTGTAGCAGGACGCCTCGAACGTCGTGCCCTCGCCGCGGCGGGCCTCGTTGCGGCTCGTGATCGTGCCCTCTCCGACGTACGGCGCGAGGCCCTCGAGGATCTCGTCGACGTCGGCGTAGACCCGGGTGACCGGCGGGCCGGACAGCGACCCGGCGAGGTAGCAGTACTGGCAGTGGGCCGGGCAGCCCTCCGCGAGGTCGAAGCGCCAGTCGGCGCTCGGCGAGATCGGCTGCAGCCTGCGGCGGGACGGCGGGCTGACGACGATCGCCATCGTCGCCTTGGCCAGGGCGTACGTCTGCCGCTCGTCGGCGCCGCGCACGCCCGTCAGGCGGTTCGCCTTGAGGCGCTCGACCTCGAGGCCGAGGCCCTCGACCCGCTCGACGATGCGCTGGCCGTGCGGGTGGTCGGCCGCCGCGGGGGTGATCACGACCCGCTTGGGCGTCCACCGCCGGGCCGGGCGGGCCGGCGGGGCGAGGGCCGACAGGTCGCGCGTCGGCACCTCCTCCCCGGTGGCGGTGTGCGGTGCGTGCAGGTCGGGGGCGAGGGGGACGTCGAGGTCGACGGCACCTGCGTCGGCGTCGGCGACGGGGACAGGATCGACGTGAGGGGCAGTCACAGCAGCGGTGTGCCCGCTGCGCCGTGGCAGCATCGCAGGCGTGGTGACCGTCCTCGCGCTGCTCGGTGTCGTCCTCGTGCTGTTCGTCGCCGCGGTCGTCGCGACACGGGAGGACGCGGCCATGGCAGACGCCGCCCAGGACCTGCCCGACCTGGCCCTGCCCGTCGGACCGCTGGAGCCGCAGGACGTCGAGGCGGTCCGCTTCTCCATGGCGCCGCGCGGCTACCGGATGAGCGAGGTCGACGCCGTGCTCGAGCGGCTCGCCGCCGAGCTCGCCGACCGTGACCGCCAGCTGGCCGAGCTCACCGGGGGCGAGCTGCCCGACGACGGCGTCGTGCCGGAGCGGTAGCCCGCTCCGCTGGCAGCGGCGGGCTGCGCCGTCGACACTGCCGTCATGACCGCCACGCTGGTGCTGACCGTCGACGTCGACGCCCCTGTCGAGCAGACCTGGGCGGGGGCGACCGACTGGGCCGGCCAGGGCGAGTGGATGCTCGGCACCCGCGTGCGGCCCACCGTCCAGGGCGGTCAGGGCGTCGGCGGGGCGATCGAGGCGTTCACCGGGCTGGGGCGCGTCGGCGTCCTCGACCGGATGGAGATCACGCTCTGGGAGCCGCCCCGCCGCTGCCACGTCCGCCACCTCGGCCGGGTCGTGCGGGGGACCGGCGCCTTCGACGTCGAGCCGCTCGCGCGCGGCCGGTCGCGCTTCGTCTGGCGCGAGGACCTCGACCTGCCGCTGGGGGTGCTGGGCCGCCTCGGCTGGCCCCTCGTGCGCCCGGTGTTCGCCTTCGGCGTGCAGCTGTCACTGCGCCGCTTCGCCCGCTGGGTGGAGGCCGGTCGCCCGTCGGCCCCCGCCGCCTGAGCGGCAGCCAGGCTGTACACCCGACCGGGTGCTGCCCCGCGCCGGGCGGGCGTCCGAAGGTCGGGACATGCACCTCCTCCCGCGCCGCCGTGGGCCGGCTGCCCCGGGTGACGGGCGCGTCGGCCCGACCCGCGCACGCCTGTCCGGGTCCGGCGACGGTCCTTGGGCCGCGTGCGCCGCAGCCGGCCTGGCGGTGGTCATGGTCGCCGTCGTCGGGACCGCGTGGTGGGGCTCGTCGACGGCCGACGCCGCTGCGCTCGTCGCCGAACGGGAGAGCGGCCTGGCGTCCAGCTACCGCGAGGCAGGTGACGCGCTCGTGCAGGGTGACCTGCTGCGCCGGGACGCGCGCGGCGTGCCCGGCCCGCAGGCGGCCGACCTGCCTCGTGCGCTCGAGGACCGCCGCGTCCAGGGCGCGCTCGGCCGGATCAGGACGGCCGCCGGACCCGACGGCCGCGACGACGCGACGGAGCGCCCGGTCGCCGAGCTGCTCGCCGCGCACGAGGCCTACCACGCCGCCGCGTCGGTGGCCCCGGGCGCCGACCGCGCCGACGTGCTGCTGGCCGACCGGCGCACCGACGAGACGGTGCGGACGCTGCAGCGGATGCTCGACGCCGGCGAGCGCCAGCACGCGCTCGCCGCCCAGGAGGCCGACGACACGGTCTCCACCACGCAGCGGTCCGCGGCCGCGCTCACCGCCGTGGTGTCGGTGCTCGCGCTCGCACTGCTGCTGCTGTTCACCCGCATGCTGCAGCGCTCCCGCAGCGCCCTCGCGGTGCAGGCGGAGAAGATGCGCGCGGCCGCGCTCACCGACGAGCTGACCGGGCTCGGCAACCGCTCCCTCATGGCCCTCGAGCTGTCCAAGGCGCTGGACCGGCGCCGCGACGACGACGAGGTGGCCCTCGTGCTCGTCGACCTCGATCGCTTCAAGGAGATCAACGACACCCTCGGCCACCACTACGGCGACCGGCTGCTGCAGCTCGTCGGGCCGCGGCTCACGCCGGTCCTGCGCGCGGAGGACGTCGTCGCGCGCCTGGGCGGTGACGAGTTCGCCGTCCTGCTGCCCGGCGTGACGGGTCCCGAGCAGGCGGAGGAGGTCGCCGTGCGGCTGCACCGCTCCCTGCTCGACCCCTTCGACGTCGACGGGGTGGCGCTGTCGGTCGAGGCGAGCATGGGCATCGCGGTGTCCGGCTTCCACGGCGTCGACGCGACGATCCTGCTGCAGCGAGCCGACATGGCGATGTACGCCGCCAAGCGGCGCATCGGCGGGGTGCGCCTGTTCGAGCCGGACATGGACACCCACAGCCCGGAGCGGCTGCAGCTGCTCGGCGAGCTGCGCCTCGCCCTGCACCGCCGCGAGCTCGTCCTGCACTTCCAGCCCAAGGTGTCGCTGCCGTCGGGCCGCTGCGTCGGCTTCGAGGCGCTCGTGCGCTGGCAGCACCCCACGCACGGGATGGTGCCGCCGGACTCGTTCATCTCGCTGGCCGAGGGCACCGGGCTCATCGAGCCCCTCACGCGGTACGTCCTCGACCTGGCGCTCGAGCAGTGCGCCGCGTGGCGTGCTGCCGGCCACGAGGACCTGCCCGTGGCGGTCAACGTGTCGGCCCGCAACCTGCTCGAGAGCGACCTCGTGGAGGTCGTGCGCGACCTGCTGCGCGCGCACGACCTGCCCGCGTCCTGCCTGGTGCTCGAGGTGACCGAGAGCGCGGTCATGGCCGACCCCGACAAGGCGACGGAGGTCCTGACCCGGCTGCACGCCCTCGGCGTCGCCGTCGCCCTGGACGACTTCGGCGCGGGGTACACCTCGCTGGCGCAGCTGCGCACCCTGCCCCTGCACGAGCTCAAGATCGACCGCCAGTTCGTCACCGACATGGCGACCCGCAGCGACGACGAGATGATCGTCCGCTCGATCGTCGAGCTCGGCCACAACCTCGGCCTCAAGCTGGTCGCGGAGGGCGTGGAGGACGCCGCCTCCGCCGCGCGCCTGATGGCGAGCGGCTGCGAGTCGGCGCAGGGCTACCACTTCGCCCGGCCGATCCCGACCGCGGACCTGCCGGCCTGGCTCGAGCAGCAGCGGGTGGTCGCGCCCGCGCGCTGACGGCGACCGCCGCCGGTGCCCTACCGCCCCGTGAAGGTCGCCGGCGACTTGGCGAGGAACGACCGCACGGCCGCCGCGTGGTCCTGCGTCCGGCCCGCGAGGGTCTGCAGGCGGTCCTCCTCCGCCAGCGCGTCGACGAGGGTGCTGTCGGCGGCGAAGCGCAGGGAGGCCTTGATGCAGGCGTACGCCGCCGTCGGGCCCTGCGCCAGGCGCTCGGCCAGCTCGAGTGCAGCCGGCAGCACCGACTCAGGGGCCACGGCGGCGTTGAGCAGCCCCATCTCGAGTGCCTGCTCGGCGGAGAACGGCTCGGCGAGCAGGAGCAGCGCTGCCGCCCGTCCTGCGCCGACCAGGCGGGGGAGCGTCCACGACAGCCCGGAGTCGGCGGTGAGCCCGATGCCGGTGAAGGCGGTGGTGAAGCGGGCGTCCGTCGCGCCGATGCGGAAGTCCGCGGCGCACGCGAGCCCCAGACCGGCGCCGGCCGCCGTGCCGTTCACCGCGGCGACGACCGGCTTGCCCATCTCGACGAGCGCGGTGACGACCGGGTTGTAGTGCTCTCGGACGGTCGACAGGGGCGCGGGGTCCCCGGCCTCGAGCAGCGCCGCGTGCTCCCGCAGGTCCTGCCCGACGCAGAAGGCACGCCCGGCGCCGGTCAGGACCAGAGCACGCACGCTGTCGTCGTCGCGGACCGCCTCCACGGCCGCGAGCAGGGCGAGCTTCGTCTCGACGACCAGGCTGTTGAGCGCCTGTGGCCGGTTGAGCGTCACGACGGCGACGGCGCCGGTGCGCTGCAGCAGGACGGTGTCGGACATCGGTGCCTCTCCTGGACGGACGGGACGACGTGCTCGGGCTCCGCGGAGGACCGGTCAGGGCCCCCGCGAGGCCCTGGAGCAGCGGCACCGGGGACGACCCCGTGGCGCGCCGAGCGAACCGTACGGGACAATGGAGCTCCCCCGGTGCGGGCCGTCCCGGTCCGCACGCACGACGCGAGTGTTGACACGATGGAGGTTGGCCAATGGCGGCCATGAAGCCGCGGACGGGCGACGGTCCGCTGGAGGTCACCAAGGAGGGTCGCGGCATCGTCATGCGCGTCCCGCTGGAAGGTGGCGGCCGGCTCGTCGTCGAGCTGAACCCCGACGAGGTCAAGGGACTCGCGGACGCGCTCCAGGCCGTCCTCGCCTAGCGTGCCGACCCCCTTCCCGGCCGGAGCGCTGCCGGAGCTGGTGCTCGCCGACGAGCTGCCGACGGCGGCGGTGGTCGCGGTGCCGACCGTCCCGGACGGCGAGACGGCCCGGCTGGCCGGCGACCTGCCCGGCGGGCTCGACGTCGACGTCGCGGCCCTGCTGGCCCGGGAGACCGCGAAGGGGGGCCCCGGCGAGGTCGTCGGCCTGCCGGTGACCGCGGAGGGCGACCTGCAGCGCGTCCTGCTCGTCGGCACCGGCGCCGCGACGCCGGCCGACCTGCGCAGGGCCGGGGCCGCGGTCGCCCGTCGGGCCCAGTCCGCCGAGACGCTGGCCGTCGACCTGCGCGGCCTCGAGGTCGACGGCGGTGGGCTGCGCGCGCTGGCGGAGGGGCTGCTGCTGGCGTCGTACCGCTTCACCCGCAAGGCAGCGCCAGAGGCCCGCGCGCTGTCCTCGGTCACGGTGGTCGGTGCCGGCGCCCTGCAGGACGACCTGGCCGCGGCCGTCGCCGTCGCGCGCGCCACCGCGGTGGCGCGCGACCTGGTCAACACCCCGTCGCTGGAGAAGTCGCCGCAGTGGCTCGCCGACACCGCCCGGGCGCTGCTCGACGACCTCGAGGTCGACGTCCTCGGTGCCGACGAGCTCGCTCGCCGCGGCTTCGGCGGCATCCTCGGGGTCGGGCAGGGCTCGTCGCGCCCGCCGTGCCTGGTCGAGGCCCGCTACGACGGCGGGGCCGGCCCGCACGTCGTCCTGGTCGGCAAGGGCATCACCTTCGACTCCGGTGGGCTCTCGCTCAAGCCCAACGCCTCCATGCTGGAGATGAAGAGCGACATGGGCGGCGCCGCGGCGGTCCTCGCCACCCTGCGCGCCGTCGCCGACCTGCGGCTGCCGATCCGGGTGACGGCGCTCGCAGCCGTGGCGGAGAACCTGCCGAGCGGCACGGCGCAGCGTCCCGGTGACGTCCTGCGCCAGTACGGCGGACGCACCGTCGAGGTGCTCAACACCGATGCGGAGGGCCGTCTCGTGCTGGCCGACGCGCTGGCGTACGCCGACCAGGACCTGCAGGCCGACGTCGTCGTCGACGTCGCCACCCTCACCGGAGCGATGCCGGTGGCGCTCGGCAAGCGCCTCGCCGGGCTGTTCGCCGGCGACGACGCCCTCGCGGCGCAGCTCGAGGCCGCGGCCGGGTCCTCCGGCGAGCCGCTGTGGCGGATGCCGCTCGTCGACGACTACCGGCACACGCTCGACTCGCCGGTCGCCGACCTGCGCAACATCGGCCGGCCCGAGCTCGGGCTGATGGGCGGCTCGATCACCGCGGCGCTGTTCCTGCGCGAGTTCACCGGCGGACGGCCGTGGGCCCACCTCGACATCGCCGGCCCGGCGTTCACCGGCAGCGACGAGGACGAGCGCACCAAGGGCGGCACCGGCTACGGCGTGCGCCTGCTCACCGCGTGGCTGACGGCGCTCGCCGCCACCGGCGACCGCGCAGCCGCCTGACGCCCGCAGCCTGAGCGGCCCGGCTTCCCGAGGCGCTTGTCCGCCCGCACCGACGTCTGCGGGGGCTCTGCACGTCGGCAGCGGCGGACAGGCCGCGGGACGACGCAGGGCCCGCCCCCCGTCGGGGGGCGGGCCCTGCGGGCGTACGGGTCCCTACGCGCCGGGCAGCGCGCCGGCGTTCGGGCGGCCGCGGTCGGCCCAGTAGCGGTCGACCTCCTCGACGGCCTTGCGGGCGTCGTCGAGGTCGACCTCGATGCCGGCGGCGATGCGGGTGCCGAGGCCCTCGTCGACGCGCAGCCAGTGGCCGACCATGCGCTGGCGGATCGGCACGTCGCACGTGCCCAGCAGGTCGATCATGTTGCGCTCGAGGTCCTGCTGGTCGCGCTCGGTGTGCTCGAGGTAGCTGCGGCGGGCCTGGCCGTAGTTGTTCTCGCGGTCGATCGTCTTCTTGGTCTTGGCGGCGTCGTAGTGGGGGGCGTCCCACTCACCGCCCGACGGCGCCTCCTCGAGGCCGCCGTTCCAGCTGGGCTCGAAGTTGATGTGCGGGTTCTCGCCCGTGCCGTCGCGGTAGAACGACATCTGGCCGCCGGACTGGTTGGTGGCCGGCTTGGTCAGCGGCGCGTTCACCGGCAGCTGCAGGTAGTTCGGCCCGACGCGGTAGCGCTGGGTGTCGCTGTAGCTGAAGGTGCGCCCGATGAGCATCTTGTCGTCGGAGAAGTCGATGCCGTCGACGAGCACGCCGGTGCCGAACGCGGACTGCTCGGTCTCGTTGTGGAAGTCCTTGACGTTCTCGTTGAGCTCGATCGTCCCGACGTGCAGGTACGGGAAGTCCTCGCGCGGCCAGTACTTGGTGTCGTCGAGCGGGTCGAAGTCGAGCTCGGGGTGCTCGCCGTCCTCCATCACCTGGACGAACATGTCCCACTGCGGGAAGTCGCCGCGCTCGATGGCGTCGAACGTCGCCGCGGAGGCGTGACCGAGCTCGGTCGCCTGGATGGCGTCGGCCTCCGCCTGGGTGAGGTTCTCCTCGCCCTGCTTCGGGATGAAGTGGAACTTGCACAGGTGGGCGGCGCCGTCGGCGTCCACCAGCTTGTAGGTGTTCACCCCGGAGCCGCGCGTGTGCATGTAGTCCTTCGGGATGCCGAAGGTGCTGAACAGGAACGTCAGCATGTGCATCGACTCCGGCGTCAGCGACATGAAGTCGAAGATCCGGTTCGGCTCCTGCCGGAACGTGATGGGGTCGGGCTTCAGCGAGTGGATGACGTCGGGGAACTTGATGGCGTCACGGATGAAGAAGATCTGCAGGTTGTTGCCGACGAGGTCCCAGTTGCCCTCCTCGGTGCGGAACTTGATCGCGAAGCCGCGCGGGTCGCGGGCGGCCTCGGAGGAGTCGCGGCCGCCGATGACGGTGGAGAAGCGCAGGCTGATCGGGGTCGTCGTGCCCTCGGTGAACACCTTGGCCCGGCTGTACTTCGCCATGGGCTCGTCGCCGGCCTTGCCGGTCGGCGTGAACGTGCCGTGGGCGAGGAAGCCGCGGGCGTGCACGACGCGCTCGGGGATGCGCTCGCGGTCGAAGTGGCTGATCTTCTCGATCAGGTGGTAGTTCTCGAGCGTCGCCGGCCCCCGGGCGCCGATCGTGCGGCTGCTCTGGTTGTTCTCGACGGGATGGCCCTGCCGGGTGGTCAGCCGGCCGGGTGCGTTGCGCTGCGTGGCTTCGGTCATGCGCTCTCCTCCAGAGGTGCGGGTCGGTGGTGCGGCGTACGGATCAGGCGGGGCCCTGTCGCTGCAGGACCTGGCACCGTGGGCACTGGCCCCAGTAGACGACCTCGGCCTCGTCGATCGCGAAGCCGTGGTCCTGCGAGGCGTGCAGGCAGGGTGCTGTGCCGGGAGCGCAGTCGACGTCGGCAGTGGTGCCGCAGGACCGGCACACCACGTGGTGGTGGTTGTCCCCCGTGCGGGTCTCGTACCGCGCCGGAGAGCCGGCGGGCTGGATGCGGCGCAGCAGGCCCTGCTCGCCCAGCACGCGCAGGGCGTCGTAGACGCCCTGCGTCGAGACCGAGCCCAGGCGCGCGCGGACGGCGGTGGCGACGGCGTCCGCGTCGCTGTGCGGAGCCGCGGCCACGGCGTCGTAGACGGCCAGCCGCGGCGCGGTCACGCGCAGACCCGCGGAGCGCAGGTGCGCGGAGACGTCGACGGGGTGCAGCACCGGTGCGACGCTAGCCCGCTGTCTGGAACGGGTCAAGAGAGCGACCGGGGACGTCAGCCGACGACGCAGGCCGCCAGCAGCCCCTGGCCGACGGGGACCGCGGCGGACGCCAGCCGCGGCTCGTCGCGCACGGTCTTGGCCAGCTCGCGCAGCGCCAGCACGTCGGCGTCACGGGCAGCGGCCTCGGCCACCTTGCCGCCGGCCAGCGCTCCTGCGAAGACGACCGTCCCGCCCGGCCGGAGCAGTCGCAGCGCCGCGTCGAGGTAGTCGAGGTTCTCCGACCGGTTGGCGTCGCAGAAGACGAGGTCGTACGCGCCGTCCGACAGCCGGGGCAGCACGTCGAGGGCGCGTCCGCCGATGAGCCGGGCGCGGCCGCTCGGGACCGCGGCCTCCTGCAACGAGGCCTTGGCCATCCGCTGGTGCTCGGGCTCGGCGTCGACGCTGGTGAGGATGCCGTCGGACCGCATCCCGCGCAGCAGGCACAGCGAGGAGACGCCGGCACCGGTGCCGAGCTCGACGACGGCCTTGGCGCCCGTGGCGGCGGCCAGCAGGCGCAGCACGCCGCCGGTCGGCACGTCGACGGCGGAGACGCCGACCTCGGCGGCCCGCTGGCGGGCGGACTGCACGGCCGGGTCCTCCGGCTGCCACGCGGTGATCCAGTCGGCCAGTGCGGCCGCGCCGCCGCCCCTGGGCCGCTGCTCCGAGGTGCTGCTGCCGGACTCGATGACCGCCTCCAACGTGCCGTGCCGGGCCAGGCGGCCCGTACGGCGTGGAGCCTATCGGGGGCGGGAACGGCCTCCGTGGCGGCGGCGTTGAACGGTGGAGCGGGGCACACGCCGCTTCACGTCGACCTCACAGGGGGATGGGCACGATGGTGCGCACGGGCGGCACGGGCGTGCTCGACGCCGCCGCTCCCGGGCCAGACGACGGAGGACAGACGGTGCTCGACGACGGCGGGGCTCGACCGCAGGCCGGGACCGCGCACGTCTCGACGCCGCTCGAGGGCGGTGACCCGGCCTGGACCGCGCCCTCCTGGGACGAGGTCGTGCGCACCCACTCCGCCCGCGTCTACCGGCTCGCCTACCGCCTCACCGGCAACCCCCACGACGCCGAGGACCTCACCCAGGAGGTCTTCGTCCGCGTCTTCCGCTCGCTCGCCAGCTACACGCCCGGCACCTTCGAGGGCTGGCTGCACCGCATCACGACCAACCTGTTCCTCGACCAGGTCCGCCGCAAGGCCCGCATCCGCTTCGACGCGCTGCCCGACGACGCCGAGCGCCTGCCCAGCAACGACCGCGGTCCCGCGCAGGTCTACGACGACACCCACTTCGACCACGACGTGCAGGCGGCGCTCGACGCGCTGCCGCCGGACTTCCGGGCGGCCGTGGTGCTGTGCGACCTCGAGGGCCTGTCGTACGAGGAGATCGCCGCCACCCTCGGCGTCAAGATCGGCACGATCCGCAGCCGCATCCACCGCGGTCGCTCCCAGCTGCGCGCGGCGCTCGCCCACCGCGCCCCGGCCCCGGAGCCCGCATGAGCCGCGCGGAACGGGTGTCGTGAGCAGCTGCTGCCTCGGTGACGTCGCCGCCGCCCTCGTCGACGGCGAGCTCGACCACGCCGCCAGGGAGCGCGCCCACCGCCACCTCGCCCACTGCGCCGGCTGCCGCGCCGAGGTCGAGGGCCAGCGGCAGGTCAAGGCCCGCCTGTCCGGCGTCGCGCAGCCCGAGCCGTCCGCCGCCCTGACGAACCGGCTGCTGCACGTGGCCGCCCCGGTCGAGGAGCCGCGGCTGCTGGTCCCGCCGGACACCCGTCCGCCCTCCCGCCCGCCTGCCGCCCTCCCGGTCCCCACCCGACCGGCCGCCCTCCCGGTCTCGAGCCGGCCG